>ENA-OQIL01000048-OQIL01000048.1-human-gut-metagenome-genome-assembly--contig:-NODE-48-length-57981-cov-8.153161_pt1 | contig 57981 bp, 47 predicted proteins | sample MGYA00242583_ERZ504748 | MGnify/ENA primary metagenome ERZ504748 (study PRJEB26092, sample SAMD00036191) | human gut metagenome | host: Homo sapiens | study: EMG produced TPA metagenomics assembly of...
TGTTGTTTCAGCTGCTGCTGCAGTAGTGTCAGCTGCGGCTGCTGTTGTCTCTGCCGGTTTGCTGCCGCCGGAACAAGCGGTCAGTACCATTGCACAGGATAATGCGAGTGCCATTGCTGCGGAAAATCTCTTTCTCATATCTTTCTACCTCCTTTTTCTGTTCCTTTGCACAACGTTTCAGCAAAGGAAGCTTACGAACATATTATACATCTCCATTGTAACTTTTGCAACTAAATAATTAGTAATTTTTGTAAACGTCTGAAATCTTTCAGCTATTCGTTGCTTTTCTCATAATTGCAGTTGTTCACTTCCGTGATGTAAAGTTTTGACGCACAATTGCTTGAAATTCAAAAATTGTATCAGCTATTTTGCGTCTCTTTTATCAGTATATGCGTCATTTTTTCGCTAAATTCCTTGATCCTGTCTTCGATACCCGGAAGCTTCATGGCAGCACCGGCGTTGTTGGCTGTCTCCATCATGCAGAAATTGCCCGGGAGGTAGAAGGTCTTGTTCATATTGAGGGCTGTTACGAGCTGCCCAGCGAGAAGGTCACTGCCGGAATAGCCGGATACGATAATTCCGAACAGGGCTTTGTCGTAGAACCGCGTGGTCCGGAACAGGGCTGTCAGGCGGTTGATAAACGCCGTCATATTCGCGGACAGGGCATCGTTGTAGTTTGGACAGAGGAGCAGGATCGCGTCAGCCCACTTGACCGCCGGGTAGATATTTTCCACCATGGCTCCGCCGTAGAAGCATTTTCCCTGCTCACCAAAGTGCAGGCACATCTGGTATGGACATCCCGAGCAGTCCACGAGAGTGCCGTTTCGCAGGTTGATCTCCTGGATCCTGATCTGGTCATCCAGGCGCTCCTTTACTTTCTGCCAGATCGCCAGGGTATTGGAGGTCCTGTGGTTTGAGGCGTGAAGGACCAGAAGGTGCGATTCTTCTTTCGGCTGCCATGTTTCTTCCAGAATTTGATGTGCCAGGATCGCAGCGCTCTTTTTATAAGCGCCGAACCGATCGGTGTTCATATTGGCAGCCTGGATCAGGTAGTTATCGAGGGAGGCGGTTCCTTCCACCAGCGGGCGGCCGACAAAGGCACATCCGGCGCGGTTTGCCGCCATCGCAAGCTCTCTTGCCGTCGCTTTCGTGTAGAATTCGCTCTCCGCGTCAATGATCATGCCTGCAGTCGCACCCGCGAGGACCTGGTCACCGCCCCGCAGCCAGGCGAGAACTTCATAGTAGCCGCGGTTGATGCCGTTTTTTCCTAACGGAACTGCAAACAGGAGTCTTCGTCCACGATATTTGCAGGGATCCTGCTCCAAAATCTCCATGTCTTCCACGATCTCGGCGTCGATCCCGCCAAGCGCCGCCCTCAAAACCTCGTCCATACGCGACCGTTCTTTCTCCGGACCGCGTTTTTGCGGATATAGAACTAACAATCTGTCACTCTCCATGATGTATCACTCTCCCTGATAAATCTGCTTCACTCAATATACATGATCACTGATATTTTTATAACAACGGCTTTCCATCCTCAACACGGCACATATAAAAATCCCGGCAGTTCTCCCCGACATACGGGAAACCTGCCGGGACAAATCAGATCAGCATTTTTCTATATTCCAGCCTTCGCCGCAGAAACAACCTCTACACGATCTTCGCAAGATTTTCAGCCGCGAACACGATCCTCTCATACAAAGCATCCGGCAGCGCCAGCACCTCCGTCTCGAGACCATGTTCTGTATAGCGGTTCTTCACGCCCATGTAAACGCCGCCGAAGAACACGGAACCGCAGTGCCACTGCTTTCTGAGCGTCATCAGGATCGAGATCGCGCCGGATGAGAACGCCGGGGCAACGAACGGTTTGTAGCCGATGGCGCGCATGTGGAGGTTTGCAGTGACGGTGAGGTTTGTCAGTTCTTTTGAGAGCTCATCGTTGTAGTTTTCGATGGAATCCGCGATAACGAGATCCTGTCCGTGCGGTCCGAAGGAACGGCCTTCCGTCAAAAACTGCTTAAACCTCGGATCACGTTTTGCATAATATGCAGCTCTCGCATTCATAACACCGAGGCCGAATCCCTGTATCTGCTCCGGGAGAAGCCCCATCCAGTCGTACTCTCCTGCCTCATTCTTGTTGCTCTCAAGAAACGCGGTCTTCGCAAGCGGGTCCACCGGATCGGAGACGGCGCAGAATAAGCCCTTAAAGTTCTTTTCTCTCGCCATCTTCGCGTAATGTCCGATGATCTTTGAGTTGTTCTCGAACTGGTACATGCGGACATCCTTGACACCGGAACCGACCGGCGGGATTCCCTTTGAGGCCACGAATACGAACACATCACAGTCAAAGAGGTGATCCCGGTCCACAACGTCCACCTCTGGCATCGCGTCGTAGTCCCACGGATAGGCGATCTGGTTCTCCTCAAACTCCCAACGGGCGGTCACTTTATCAGAGATATCACAGATTCCGATGGAGGAGATCACATCTCCGCCGAGAAGGTGCAGCCCCGTCAAGAGCATGCTGCCCACATCGCCGATCGCCAGAACATGGACACGCTTTTTGCCCTCTTTCGGCTTATATCCCAGGATCTCTTTAAATTTCGGATGGGACGCATTCACCGCCCGAAGCGTTCCGGCATCGAGCTGCGCGAGGAGCTCCGCCGGGAGTTCCCTGATCTGTCCGTCGTATGCGGACGCATTTAATCTGTTTGTGTTTAACCAGCTGACATCCTCACACTCTGCGAAGAGCTCTGCCGGATGGTTTACGAGAAATGATGCGCGGCGGCTGCCCGGTTCTCCGGTAAAGAGCCAGGTGAGCGTTGTCCCTGCTGCCGGTTTCTCCGTTTTTTCATATGGCAGATCGCCGTGCGCGGACGCACAAAACATGTCTCCGATTTTATAACAGGTTACCATAATTTCATTCCCCCTGATTTCCATATTTTACTGCCATGAACCAAAGCCATTCAGGTCTGCCGACCTTACGGCTTTGATACACAGCCCACAATTATCGCAGATCTTCCTTTTAAGCCCTCAGCCTCTCGAAATTCCAGACGGCGTTCAGCATTTTATCCCTTGATCAGAAACTCTTTCATCCTCCACAGCGTCTCCAGATCATTCTCCAGATATACTGACGCCGCCAGGTTCTCATCATACTCCATACAGCTTCCCTTATCCGGGCAGAGCGGCAGGATGACGGCCTCGGAGAGGCGTGAAAGGGTAAGGTTTTTCGCGTACATTTTCCGGTATTCCGCCTCAAGGACCTGGAAAAGATCCCTGGAATTCTCGATACAGCAGGCCGAGAACTCCACAAGCGCCTCCCGGCTGCAGCCGGAAAGTCTCGGCGTCGCGTAGGGCAGGATCATGTTGATGGACGGCTGAAGTCCCGCAACCTTCATCTCCTCACGGCGCACGGTATCGCCACCGATAAACGGATACAGTGTAGACTCCACGAACCACTGGCGCAGGTTCGGCATCGAGTAGATGCTCTCCACCGGCACCTTCAGGCACTGCATCAGGTCGCGGCCGTAGCCGGACAGGACGCCCACGACGACCTTCTTGATCGGGATCCCGTCTTCCCTGAACTGCGGAACGAGCACCTGGAGCCGGTTCGCCGTGTGGACGAGGTCATCCACCAGGATCACCGGCCGGTCGAAGGACTTGATGGTCTCGATCTGGCTTTTTAACGGTGAGTAGTACGGGAACGGCTCGATCGTAAAGCTGTTCAGATCCGGCTCATAAACCTTATCGGTATGCAGCGTCTTCGTCACCGTATTCGGCACAACCTTTCCACGCAGGATCTTACCGAACGGAACGCACATGTTCTTTCCGAGTCTTCTCGGCACCAGCGGCTCTCTCGGAACATCGTTGAGCGCCGTGATCCGGTCCACAAGACGATGATACATGATGCCGGATGATAAGGACAGTACAAGATTTCCCGGATACAGCTTCGTCATAGCGATCTGAAGCTTTTTGTGGTTTTTCTCCACAGCATCCAGAACCGCCGGATTGCTGGCAAACGGCTCCTTGATCGTAGTATCCAGGTTATGCAGGAACATTAACGGCTCATGCATGTCGACCATGTAGATCGTCCGCTTGTCGTTCTCGTCCGCCATATGCGGACGGATAAAGCCCTGTCTCTCCAGCACGTACACGACCTCTTTCGTCGCTGTGCCGCGCTCCGCGACAAACAATGCGAAACTGTAGTTTTTCTCCAACTCTTCGCCAGCACTTCAACGAGAAGCTGCTGCGGGCATCGCGGATCACCCCGCTGTCCCCTGTGCCGTCCTCTCTCGCATAGATGCCTGTGATCAGAAGGATCTCCCGGCTGCTCTTTCCGCGAACTAGGTTTGCCAGCTCCATATCCTTTAAGACGCCGAACAGATCCTCGTTTCCGATCTCCCGGTAGCTCACAAAGCCCGCCGGGCGCTCACCTTCCACGGTATTTCTTAAGATCAGCAGGCGGTCATTCTCCACCTGGATCTTTGTCAGGATCGCCTGGGCGTCCGGATGTCCGTAGAGAACGGTGTTTCCAAGCTCATCCAGTACCTCACGGTCCCTGCCCGCCGCGTTCTCGAAGGCGATAGCTTTCGCCCGTAAGATCGGCTTGAATTCCGGCTCGCGCAGGTACATGCCCTTGTGGTAAATGTATTCCTGGACTACCGGGTCGATGAGGCTGGAAATATCGCGGTGGTTATCAATATTTTCACGGATCTTCGTGGAGCTGATATCCTCCAGCTCCTGCGGGAGCTCCAGCTGCACGACTTTTCCGGTGATCTGCTCGTAAACCTCCGTCGGATGTGCCTCACCAGGGCGCCGGAAGACGATGTGGTTGAAGGAATGGATGGAATTCTCCTCCGGATCCTTCTTGTAGGAGCTCGCGTTGTGGATCACGTCGGATCCCACAACGATATAGAGTTCTTCCGTCGGGAACATCTCCTTCAGCCTCCGCAGGTCCGCCGGATTCGCGATATTTACCGGCGTGTTGTCCGGGAACAGATGGACATAAAACTCGTCCGCGATGGACATGTTTACGATCTGGCGGCGCACCAGATGCGGCTGGGTCTTCTTTGACCAGGAAAACTCATCAATGGCAAGAAATACGGTAAATCCGAGCTCCTGGATCTTCTTTGCGATCTCCTTGTGGGATAAGGTAAACGGGTCAAAGGTTCCCGGGAAAAATGCGATCTTCTCCCGCGTCCTGGTCTCCACCAGACCGCCGAACAACTGGTAGTGAGCGATAAAACGGTCGATATGGGACAGGGTCGCGGCACGGTAGTAGAGGCTCAGCTCGCCGCCCTTATTCTCATTTAACAGGAACAGGAGTTTCTTTGCGCAAAGGGAGAACATTCTGCTCTTGTCCCGCTCCGCAAGGATCTGGGAGCCGAAAATATGCTGTCCGATGACAAGCAGTGCCTCCTGACGGACCTGCTCCCGGTAGTTTGCAAGACAGCTTAAAATCAGGCCGAGAAGCTTCATGCGGCGTTCTTCCGATACTTCCTCGGACTCATGAAAACGGACGGTATACCGCGAATAGCACTCCAAAAGGACTCCTAACGTATCGAGGGCAACGGACACGATCCGTTCATTTCCGTTCGCCAGCAGGATATGCAGACGTTCAATGATGTCATCAAGCTGTTCCGGCGGCAGCCATAAGGCGAACTCGCCGAGGTATTCCGGAATGTATTTGGAGAACTCGTACTCTCCCACTTCCAGTCCCTTTAAGAGCTCCACCGCGATCTCGTTTCTCTGGTCTGTTGCCAGCAAATGGGCAAGACGCAGGAGCGCGCGGCCCGCGTCATGGCGGACACCGACCTGCTCGCTGACCTTAATAAGGTTCGAAAAGTGCGCGCAGATGTGGAGCAGGTGATCCCTCTTTCCGTGATCGACCTGATCCGCAAGAAGCTTGATATTTACGGACTTCAAGATCCACGGGGTCGCGGATTTTAAGTTTTCAAGGAAGATATCGCTGACCACATCGTGTCCATAGAGAACTTCCCGCTGGGCAGTAGTGTCCAGGCGCAGGTTCGTGTAGATCCGGTACTGTAAAAACAGCAGCGTGATCGTTCTCGGATTGATCCGGTGCGCCGCGTCGCAGGCGATCTCGTAGCAGGCGCTTTCCGGCGGCACCGCCTGGGTCAGAACCTTTAAGACGCGGACGGCCGCGATCTGCACCTTCTCATCCGGGTCGTCCATATGGCTGATGGCAAAGCGGATCAGCTGCTCCAGACGGTCTCCTTTGCTGCAGAGGTCCAGCGGCAGGGAAAAAATGCAGTCCAGCAGGTAAAATACCGGGTCTCCCACCAGCCGGTGATGGCCGTCAAACCACTTCACGAACACGGTAAACAGCTCTTCCCGGACCTTCTCGGAGCTTCGCTCCATAGCGGATACCATGATAAATTTTAAGGAGTTCTGGATCCTGTGCTTCTGCTGGATCGTCAGGCGGTAGTCCGGACACACCAGCTGTCCAAGGTACTCTTCCCAGAGTGTCAGAGCCGTCTTGTCATCCGGATCCGGCATGTTTTTCGGCAGCTCCTTCCGGTAACCGGCATTGAAATCTGCGAACATTTTTCCGATCAGTGCCGCCGCCTGCCTGCGGATATCGCCCTCACGGTTTAAGAGGAGCTCGTACAGGAAGCTGATGGTCTGCTCTTTCTGGCGGTGGTTCAGGTGGATCGAATATTCGTTGAACATGTTTAAGTAGGCGCGGACATTCTTCCAGTCTTTTTCGCTCCGGGCCGCCTCCAGGATGTTTCCGAACTGGCGCTCGGTGCCGAGGCGGTGCATGACATCGATGTTGTGCTCGATTCCCCAGAACACGTAGGAACGGACGATCTGTTTTCCGGACTGCAGAACGATATCCACCGGTTTTTCTGCCGGGTCCGGATTCCCTGTGAGGTCCACATCCACGCCTTTGTAGCGCATGTAACGCTCAAATTCGTAAAGGCGGGAGTAGACGACGCGGTAGCGGTTCCGTTTTGCCTCATCCACATTGTCAAGCTTTGACAGGATCACATCAAAGGAATCTTTTAACGTGTAGATCTTCGTGATCTCGCGGCCATCCTCGCCGCGCATCTGTTTTACGCGGAAATCGGCGTAAATCAGAACCAGGGACTCCACAGAGATATTGTCCAGCTCCAGGTCCCAGGTGGAGTGGTTCGCGGCGATGTGGCCGATTCCTTCCATGTGGTAGGCGGTGAACCACTGGTTCGTGTAGTAATAGTGAAGGTACGGGACCCGCTCGTTTGGCTTGCAGCCGAATTTTCCGAGATCATGTCCCGCCGCCGCGCCGGATGCCAGCGCCAGATCGATGGGCACGCCTGCCTTATAAAGGTCCTGGGCCACCGCCATCGCAACGTAGTGGACGCCTGCGATGTGTCCCAGTGTCTCGAACGGGGTTGCCTCACGGTTTAAGCGCATCATTTCATATACATACTGGTCGCGGAATTCGCGGATAAAGTGGGCATACTCTCCTGCCCGCTCGAAATTCGCGTACTCTTCTTCGGTTAGAAGCTGAAAATCATCGTAGGGATCGAACGGCATGACTTTCCGTTCTTCGTCAAAGAAATACTGGAGTACGTTTAAGAAATAGAGCGCTGACGGCGCATAGGGAGCCGCGGACGCAGAGAAATCCCCATCAGGGTACAGAATGTGGGTCGAATATTTATAGGATCCGCCGCCCGCTCGCCTCCAGCCCCGCCAGTTCACCCCAATTCATGCAGAATTCATGGGCCAAACCAGACGAAACGAACGTCGATGTAGGGTTCGGTTCCGCGTGTTCGCCGATGATATCGGCCGGTCGAGGCGGGCGGGCTATGTTGGGTGGCGTGGGAATCTTGCGCGTGATTGATGCTACGGCTGTGTGCTTCGCTCTGGGTATATCCGGCCCGATCAGCGGGACTCAGCCAATGTGATGCCGCCCGCAGCCATCTGCTTGCGGGCCGCAACACCAAGTTCCTCGCTGACCGGCACGGTCAGATCCTCGAACACGGTGACCTCGAAGCCGAGCTTCTTGGCATCGAGCGCGGTGTCCTTGACACAATGCGATTCGGCGATGCCCACCACATCCACGCGACTCACGCCGGCGGCCTTCAGCGCGTTGGCCAGCGTCTTGCCGGCGGATTGCTCGGCCTCGACCTCCTCGCGGGTCTGGATACGGTCGGTATTGTCCTCGATACCCTCAAAACCGGAATATGCCGCCGAATACTGGCCCTTCTTGAAATGATGCTCGATGTTCAGCGCCTTGATCGCCGGATGCAATTCGGCGTTCAGCGTGCCGGCCGCACCATGCTTCGGCCACGTGTCCACGAAATCCGGCTCCGCCGACCAGTGCGCGCCCGGCTCGATATGCCAGTCCTGCGTGGTTGCGATATACGCGTACTCGCTGCGATGCGCGTTCACATAATCGGCAATCCGCTCGGCGACCGCGTTGCCGCCTGCGACACCCAGTTCGCCGCTTTCACAGAACGTCGGCTGCACATCCACCACAATCAGTGCCTTGGTCATCGTCATTCCCCTTATTGCCTTGGATTCGTTTTGAATATTGTCTCGAACTCGACGTGCGATTGCTCTCATCATAGCCATGCGCGGCCCTGTGGGAAACGTTCGGGCTTACACTGCAAGCAGCAATCGAATACAAGAACCAGGGGAGGGCGACCAAGACCATGCTGGACCATCTGACGTTGCACGTGAAAGACATCGACCGTAGCATCACATTCTACAAACAGGCGCTCGCACCGCTCGGCTATATCGTCAAGGCGCATCATGAGCCTACGCTCGGATTCGGCGTGGATGACGGAACCCTGCACTCCGATTTCTACGTGTCACCGATTGAAGGGCTGGAGGCGGAGGCTTCGCCGGTCACGCCGGTCACACACATCGCGTTCTTGGCTGACAGTCAGCAAGCCGTGCAGGCGTTCCATGCAGCCGCGCTCGCCGCCGGCGGCCGAGACAACGGCGCTCCCGGTCCGCGCCCGTACCATCCCGGCTATTACTCCGCATTCGTGCTGGACCCGGATGGCAATAACATCGAAGCCGTCGTGGATTGGGCTCATTCGAACGAGTAAAAACATATCCGTATCGTGCCTCAGGCGGCATCGACGGCGTAGGCTCCAACCAGTCGGATTTGTGGTCGCAACGGCGGTATAGGTCACATCACGCAAGCGTGAAGGTGATGGTCTGCTCGGCGGTTTCGGTGCCGATCCATGTGCCGGCTTTGCGGTTCCAATCCATGCCGTCCGCGTGCAGTGCGTCAATGCCGTATTGACGTGCATGCGTGACCAGCCAGCCTGCCGTCTGCCAGCAAAGTCGAGTGCGGTTGTCGGCGGACAGGCCGTCCGGCAGCGTGATCGTCAACGTTGTGCTGGCCGTATTGGTCGCAGCGCCGTTGTTCGTGCCGGTTTTGCCATTTGGGGGCACAACCGAGACATTGACATTCGGCAGTGTACCTCCTATGGCGGCAACCAACCCGTCCGCGTCCGAGGAGGTTGCTGGCTCCAACGCGCACGTGACGCCCGCCGACCGTTCACCGGTCAGCCCCGAGGCCCAAGCGCGTGCCATCGCATCCCATGCGGCATATAGTTCCGGGTAGCCTGAGCGCTGCACCTCCTGCGCGGCGTCCTCCACCGGAATCGTCTCCCAATCCGGCACCTGCAGCAGATGATCGTAGAAGATGTTTGTCGCATAGGTCATGTCGGACACCTGCTCCGCCGTGCCCCAGCCTTGGCTGGGCCGCTGTTGGAACAGGCCGAGCGAATCCAAGTCGCCGTAGTCCAGATTCGTCAGCCTCGACTCCTGCATGGCCGTGGCGATGGCCACCGTCGCCGCGTGATCCGGCAGTCCGCGCGTGACGGCGATGTTCGCAATCAGCGCCGCGTTCTGCGCCTGATCAGGCGTCAAGGTGCGGCGGGCTCCGTCGGACGACACCGCCGCGCAATATGCTTCCTCGGCCGTGCGCGCGGTCTCGCGAGGCGTGAATAGCCGTGGCAGCAGCGTCCATGCCGCGATCAGCGCCGCAACAACAAGTATGACGGCTGCAATCAGCGCGCCCGCGCCATGGGAGCGGCGTCTGCCGTACCGCACCTGTTGTCCCATTGCGCCTCCAATATTTCGGTGTCATGGCTGACCGTGACCGGCTGGCCTATGCAGCATGCGGGATTTGCCGTGTTCCGGCTCGGCCGTCATCATGACAGCGTGGCATATCCACCTGAACGGCGGCTGCGTCATCACGCGACTTTGTGACAAGTCTTCACGCTTCATGACATCCGCGCAAATCAGCCCCTCGAAACCGAGAATGGCGGTCGGGATTGCTCCGACACCAAGGGAGCTGCTGCCGCTATTGTGTGAAAGGCGATTTGTACCGGGTTGAAGGAGAGGAACACATGGCGCAATTGCAGCCGTACTGCGCGATTGAGGGCAATGATGATGGATTGCCCGTCGTGTTCGTGCATGGCATGGGTGTGGACCATCGTTCGCTGATGATGCTCGACAAGGCGTTTGACGGCAATGATTCAATTCGCCGTATATATCTGGATCTGCCCGGTTTCGGCCGTACGCCGGCATTGCCCGAGCATGCCTGCGGGCTGCCGGAAATGGCGGATTGGCTGCAAACGGCCATTGACGGTCTTGTCGGTAAAGCGGCTCCATTCGCCATGGTCGGCAACTCGATGGGCGGTGCGCTTGTCCGCGAAGTATTGGCGCGCGAACCTCGCCGAGTGGCCGGTATGGCATTGATCGCGCCGGTCGTGGACCCGCAGCATGCCGGCCGGCATGTGGCCGAACATGTGGTTGCACAGCCCAATCCCAAGCTGACGCACTCCTTGCCGCAGGAACAGGTGTTCGATTTCATTACCATGGGCGTCAACCAGTCATTCGACGCGTGGCGACGCTACCAACGGTTCATCCTGCCCGGCGTGGCGTTGTGCGACCGTGCGGCATGCGAACGACTGGATCAGCGCTATTGGCTGGCCGATAATCCCGAGGAAATGCTCGGCACATATGCGGGTCCGGTGCTCATCGTCACCGGCAAGCAAGACCAGATCGTCGGATACGAAGATCAGCAAGCCCTGTTGCCGCACTATCCCAACGCCACCTTCGTGACGCTGGACAATGCCGGTCACAACGCGCACATCGACCAACCCGAAGCCGTCATCACGCTCGTGCGCGAATGGGTGGCTCATATGGCGTTCGCTCCGTTGAGCTGACGGTCTGCTGACAGTCTGCCGAAGCCTATATGTATACGAGCGACCAATGCCGGTTGACGCAATACGCCTTGCAAGGTATATCGTTTTTCGATATAGTCATATCGATGTTCGCGGTGTCGCCAAAAAAACGTCGGCACCTGAAAGGACCGGGCTATGAAAAACTACATGAACCGATGGGTGTTGCTCGCGTTGAAAGCCATCGTGATTCTGGTCTGGCTGGCCTGCCTATGGGGCCAACTATTCGCCGTACCGGGATTGAGCGGCGCGCTGGCCGGCCTCTACCCGAGCCAGACGTCGATGCGCTGGCCATATCTCATTATGGGCGTGCTGTTCCTGTTCTGCATCGAAGCGGCGTTCGTGGCCGTATGGAAACTGTTCTCCTTGTCCGGCTCGGGCGCGAACTCGAGCAGGTGATTTGAGATGACGATTCGCATCAATCTCGACGTCATGATGGCCAAACGCAAGATTGGCGTCGGCGAGCTCGCCGAACAAATTGGCATCACTCCCGCCAACGTGTCCATTCTGAAGAACGGACGTGCCAAAGCCGTCCGCTTCACCACGTTGGACGCCATCTGCAAGGCACTCGACTGCCAACCCGGAGACATCCTCGAATGGGAAGATGACGATTGATCGACACGCCACCGGCTCGAACTCATGGTTCAACTTGTAGTCTCTCCCAAAATCAATGATGCCCTATCATCCTGCAAGACGATAGGGCATCATCATGTGATTATGCGCAGCTGATATGTTGCGTTGTTATCACTCGGCGTCCGCGGCCGGTGCCTCCTTGGGCGCAGAGAGGAAGTGCTCCTCGCTGGGCAGCACGGTGTTCAGGATCACGGCCACCACGAACGCCACGGCGATGCAGTTCGAGGCGAAGATTTGTTGGAACAGTGCCGGGAACTGCGTGAAGATGTCGCTCACCTGGGTGAAGCCGATGCCGATGGTCAGCGAAAGCGCCGCAATCGTGATGTTGCGCTGCGTGAAGCCCGCCTCGGCAATCATCTGGAAGCCCGAAAGAATGATGTTGCCGAACATCATGATCGTGCAGCCGCCGAGCACCGCCTGCGGCAGCGAGTTGAACACCTCGGCGATGGCCGGCACGAAGCTCGCCAGCACCAGAATCAGTCCGCCGGAGAGAATCACCTTGCGGTTGACGACCTTGGTCATGGCCACCAATCCGATGTTCTGTGCGAACGAGGTCAGCGGCAGACAGCCGAACAGGCCGGATACGGTGGAGATCAGGCCGTCGCCGGCGATGGCGCCCGCGGTCTCGCGTTCGGTGGGCGTACGGTTCAGGCCCACCTTGGTCAGCGCGGCGGTGTCACCCAGCACCTCGACCGAGGAGACGACGTAGAGCAGGCCGATGGAGATGATCGAGCCCCAGTCGAACTCAGGCTTGAACGGCATGAACTGCGGCACGGACACGATGGCGAGGTTCTGGAAACCGGAGAAATCGACCTTGCCCATGCAGATAGCCGCCACATAGCCGACCACCAGACCGAACAGCACGGACAGCTGCTTGGCCGTGCCCTTCATCAACAGCTGGAACGCCAGGCAGGCAACCAAAGATATAAGCCCGAGCGTCAGGTTCTGCCAGGAACCGAAGTCCTTGGCTCCGCTGCCGCCGCCGAAGCTCGTGGCACCCACGTTGAGCAGCGAGAAGCCGATCGACGTGACCACGATGGCGGAGACGATGGGCGGCACGAACCGACGCCAATACTTGGCCGTCAAACCCAGCACAAGTTCCAGCAGACCGCCGACCATTACCGCGCCGACCACCGCGCCATAGCCCTTGTCCGCGCAGATCGCCACGGCGGCCGCCACGTAGGTGAAGGAGATGCCGGTGACCATCGGAAGTCGCGAGCCGATGAGCCACGCGCCGTACAGTTGCAGGCAGGTGCCCAGGCCCGCAACCAGCAGGCCGGACTGGATGATGGTGGCCGATTGGGCCGGGGTCATCTTCGCGGCCGAGGCGACGATGAAGATCGGGGCGAGGTTCGCCACGAACATGGCCATCACATGCTGCAGGCCGAACGGAATGCCCTTCCAGAAGGATACTGGCGCGTCCAGCGAAGACAACGCCTCAAAGGATACGGAATGATTGGTTTTCTTCTCTGACATGATTCTCTTCTTCTCTCTGTTGCTCCCGCCGGCGGGAGCAGCCAATGTGCTCAGTGCCTAAATGTGATTTCGCCGGTCTCGGGATTCATGGACTCGACGATGGCCAGCGAATCCACATCGTAGCCTTCAGCGCGCAGCGCGTCACCGCCGCCCTGGAAGCCCTTCTCCACGGCGATGCCAATGCCCTCGACCGTGGCACCGGCTGCTTCGCACAGATCGATCAGACCGCGCAACGCCTTGCCGTTGGCCAGAAAATCGTCAATAAGCAGCACATGGTCGCCGGCGTTCAGATACTTCTTGGCCACGATCACCGGGAACTCCTTCTGCTTGGTGAAGGAATAGACCGTGGTGGTGTACTGGTCGCCGTCAAGGTTGATGGACTGCGCCTTCTTGGCGAACACCACCGGCACATTGCCGAAATGCTGGGCCGCCACACACGCAATGCCGATGCCGGACGCCTCGATGGTCAGAATCTTGGTGATGTGCTTGCCGGCGAAATGAGCGGCCCATGCCGAACCCATGCGGTCGAACAGGCGTACGTCGCACTGGTGGTTCAGAAACGCGTCCACCTTGAGCACATTACCCGCCTTCACCGTTCCCTCGCTTTGGATTCGCTCCTCAAGTTCCTGCATTGAACCTCCCATTGTTGTATGTCAGTGAATGATATGGATACTCGTAAGTGTACGTTGTCCTGCGCTGACCCGTGCATGTGGTAAACATGAATGTCGCGATTCAAAGGGAGGCAACAGTGTACGACGAGCCGGAAGTCATCGCACGCAGCGCACAGGAACTCGTGGGCGACCTGAACCCGCAGCAGGCGGAAGCCGTGCAATACCGCGGTCAGGCGCTGCTGATCGGAGCCGGTGCAGGCTCCGGCAAAACCCGCGTGCTGACCCGCCGCATCGCCTGGATCTTGAGCCAGTTCGGCGCATGGCCGAGCCAGATTCTAGCCATCACCTTCACCAACAAGGCCGCCGCCGAAATGCGCGAAAGACTCGGCTCGCTGATCGGCCCGGTGGCCCAGCGCATGTGGGTCTCCACCTTCCACTCCGCCTGCGTGCGCATTCTGAGGCGCGACGGCAAGTCCATCGGACTCAAGTCCGGCTTCTCCATCTACGATTCCGCCGACTCCGAGCGACTCGTCAAAATCATCGCCACCGAATTCAACCTCGACATCAAGCGCTACACTCCACGCTCGATTCTCGGCCATATCTCCGACCTCAAGAACAATCTGACCGGTTGGAAGGAAAACCTCGCCGTTCACGCGCCCGACTTCACGCCCGGCCAGCGCGGCTACCAGTTCGGCACGGTGGGCGACCTTGAAGCCATCTACGCGGTGATCTACGCCGAATACGAGCATCGCTTGGCCCTGGCCAACGCCGTCGACTTCGACGATCTGATCGGCCGCACGGTCGAGTTGCTGCGCACTGACCCGGCCGTCGCCGAGTACTACCATCACCGCTTCCGTTACATTCTGGTCGACGAGTATCAGGACACCAACCACGCCCAGTACGTGCTCGTGCGCGAGCTGGCCGGCGTGGACACGGGGGAGAAGGCCATCCCGGGCGCGCCTAACGCCGGCAAGTCCGGCCCCGCCTGGATCACCGTGGTGGGCGATTCCGACCAGTCCATCTACGCGTTCCGTGGTGCCGACATCCGCAACATTCAGGACTTCGAGCAGGACTTCCCGAACGCCAAGACCATCATGCTCGAACAGAACTATCGTTCGACGCAGACCATTCTGGATGCGGCCAACGCGGTGATCAGCAACAACGAGGGCCGCAAGCCCAAGAAACTGTGGACCGCGCTCGGCAAGGGCGAGCCGATCGTCGGCTACGCGGCGGACAACGCCCAGCAGGAGGCCCAGTGGGTGGCCACCGAAATCGCGCGCCTGCACGCCGAAGCGGGCATCGCCTACTCCGACATGGCGATCATGTACCGCGCCAACGCCCAATCCCGCTCGCTCGAAGAGGCGCTGATCAACACGAATCAGCCGTATCAGCTCGTCGGCGGCACCAAGTTCTACGAACGTCGCGAAATCAAGGATGCGCTGGCCTATTTGCAGGCGCTCGTCAATCCGGACGACGATGTGAATCTACGCCGTATTCTCAACGTGCCCAAGCGTGGGCTTGGCGACCGCGCCGAAGGCGTGCTGCTCGCCTACGCGCGTGAGCATGGCACCAGCTTCTTCTACGCACTCATGCACTTGGATGAGATCGAGGTGCCGACACGCACCGCCACCTCGCTACGAGCATTCCGCGATCTGATGGGCGCGCTCTCGCAGTTCACGCGCGCGCACGACTCCAAGCCCAGCGAGATCGTGGCCGAAGTATTGGAGAAGTCGGGCTTAAGGGCCGAACTCGAGAAATCCGTGGACCCGCAGGACGCCTCCCGTCTGGAGAACCTCTCCCAGCTGCAGTCCACTGCCGCCGAATTCGAACAGAACACGCCTGACGCCACGTTGTCCGCATTCCTGGAGACCACCGCGCTTGTGGCCGACTCCGACCAACTACCCGGCGAGGCGGAGGACTCCGGCAAGGTGACGCTTATGACCTTGCACACCGCCAAGGGCCTCGAATACCCGGTGGTGTTCCTGACCGGCATGGAACAGGGCACCTTCCCGCATTCGCGTTCGATGGAAGACACCACTGAACTGCAGGAGGAACGCCGACTCGCCTATGTGGGCATCACGCGCGCCAAGCAGCGACTGTATGTCACGCGCGCCGCCGTCCGCTCCCAGTGGGGCCAGGCCGCCGATATGATGCCCAGCCAGTTCCTCGACGAGATTCCGGATTCGCTGATTGATTGGAAACGCCGTGAAGCCGGCGTGGAGCGTATGCGCGCCAGCTGGGAGACCGATGGATTCGCCGACGATTTGGGCGGCTGGGATGATGACGATTTTGGCGGCGCCGCGTTTGGCGGGTCGTCGACGTTCGGCTCGCGTGGTTCGTCCGGTTCGGGTTCGTCCTATGGGTCGCGGTCGCGGTATGGGTCGTCGTATGGCTCGGGTTCCGGCTCTTCGTCGTATGGTTCCCGTTCATCGTCGTATGGTTCCCGCTCCGGCTCGTCCTCCTATGGTTCCCGCTCCCGTTCGGGTTCGTCCTATGGTTCTTCAGGCTCCGGTTCGAGGTCGTCCTACGGGTCGCGTTCCCGTTCCGGTTCTTCGTCCGGTTCATATGGTGGCACCCGTGGCGGCAAGGTCACCACGCGCCGTACCGCACCGAAATCCGATTCGACCGGCTCTGCCGTGCCTAGCTCGAAGCTCACCAAGGACAATGGCCTGAATATCGCCGACTTCGCCGTGGGCGACATGATCAGCCACGACCAGTACGGTCTCGGCAAGGTCACCGACGCACAAGACAAGGGCCGCAATTCGGTAATCACCGTGGACTTCGGCTCCGCCGGCGTCAAACGCCTCATGCTCCGCGTAGCGCCGATTGAGAAGTTGTAGATAAATTGGCCCCTCTGACGAGGGGCTGAGTTATATACCAAATAAATTCGCAAAAAAACAAGACTTGTGTTCTTCATCACAGTGTGGGCATAATGCGGAGGTTGTGCCTACGAGCCCTGGGAACAGGGGAGAGGAAAAAGTAGTTATGAAGAACAAGCTGTTTGCATCCGTGCCCAATATTCTGTTCGGCGCGCTGATCACCATCGCGCCCCAGACCTTTGCGCACGCCTGCACCGGCCATGACATGCCGGGTGCCTGCCACTACTCGCAGCAGGCGGCCACCGGCATCGGCGTCGTCATCCTCGTGTTCGGCGTCGTGGCTTTGTTCGTCGCCCCGCAGATTCGCATCGGCCTCAATATCGCCGCCGCAGCCGACGCCCTGCTACTACTCGCCGTACCCACCTTTCTGATCGGCATCTGCAAGGGCGCGATGATGCACTGTCGCATGGTTATGCTGCCCACGCTCATCGTGCTCGGCGTGCTCACCATCGTGTTCGCGGCCATCGCCATCTGGCTCGACTCTCGCGCCGCCAAGCGCAACTGATCGAGCAGACGGCCGGAGCCCAGCCATTCCGAACGCTGGACTCCGGCCTCGCTTATTGCAACCGCACTATAAGCAACATAAGGATTCATCGTGCCATCCCATATCGCATTGCGCGGCCTTCCGATTGAAAACCTCAAACGCAAGCCGTTCCGCACCGGCGCACTGCTCGCCGTCGTCACCATCCTCGCGCTGACATTCTTCGGCGGCACCATGCTGACCATGAACCTCAACACTGGCATGACCAGTATGGAAAAGCGCCTGGGCGCCGACCTCATGGTCGTGCCGCAAAACACCGTGCAGAAGGCCGAAGCGCTGCTCACCAACGGCAATCCCAGCACTTCTATTTCACCAAAGACATCGCCGACGAGGTCATGCAGGCCGACGGCATCGCACAGGCCACCGAACAGACCTATATATCATCGCTGGCCGCCGCCTGCTGTGCCGAAAAGCTGCAGATCATCGGTTACGACCCGGACACTGACTTCGTCATCGAACCATGGGTCGCCTCCCAGTTCGAAGGCCCCCTTGAAGACGGTCAGATGATTGCAGGCGCAAACGTCAACGTGTCCACCGACGGCACCATCGAACTCTACGGCCGTTCATGGCCGGTCGTCGCCCAGCTCGCCAACACCGGCACCAGCCTCGACAACTCGGTGTTCATCAACCAAAACACCGTGCCCGACATGGTCGCCGCCTCGGCCAAGGTCTCCAAGCAGGTCATGTCCGCCGAATATGCCGGCAAAGCCGTCTCCACCGTGATGATTAAGACGCAGCAGGGGTACGAAGCGCAGACCGTAGCTGAGAACATCAAGCGTCTTGATTCCCGATTCGCCGATTTTGGGGTACGTATACCCCGGCGGCATCACCGCCAACACCAGAACTTCGCTGACCGCGCTTGTCACCTACCTCAAGATTTTCGTGGCGGTGATCTGGGTAATGGGCGTGATTGTGCTGCTCGCCGTATTCGCCTCGTCGGTGAACGAACGCAAACGCGAATTCGCGTCCCTGCGCATCATGGGCGCCACGCGCGGCATGTTGAATGCCATCATTCTGAAGGAATCCGCCATCATCGGTCTGATCGGTGGCGTAATCGGCGTCGGCGCGGCCAGCCTGGTGATTTTCCCATTCAGTTCGCTGATCGGCAAGCAGCTTCAATTGCCGTATCTGCAAGCCAGCCCGGTTGCGGTGATCGGATTCATTGCCGTGACCATTGTGTGCTCTACGGTCATCGGCATCATCGGTTCGCTGGCCACCATGTGGCGTCTCGGCCGGCCCGAAGCCTACCTGACCCTGCGAGAGGGGGAGTGATATGACTGAGACAACTACGCCGCTTCAGCCGACCACGGTTGAGCCGACCAAGCTCCAGCCGACCACGCCAGCTCAGCCGAACGCGCCGACTGCGCCGGATTCGCCGCACGTAACCGAGACGCCCTCCCCGGACCATCTGCTGACCTTGACGGACCTGACCCGCCAGTTCGTCCGCCGCGGCACGCCGTTCGACGCCGTCAGCCACGTGAACCTCACCGTCGATGCCGGCGAATTCATCGCCATCGTCGGCCGGTCGGGCAACGGTAAAAGTACGTTGATCAACATGGTCGCTGGGCTGATTCGCCCGACCTCGGGAACCGTGAGCGTGGCTGGACGCAATGTGTCCGACTTGGGCGATAAAGCACTGTCCGTGCTGAGGAATCGCACCATCGGATTCGTGACTCAAAGCCAGACCCTGCTTGGCAACCTGACCGTGCTCGACAACGTGATTCTGCCCGCAACGATGTTTCCGGAGCCGCTGCCGTTCGCCCAAAACGCAGAAGCAACGGATGCCGTTGCTCAGGTGGACGCTGTTGCGTCGACCGATGCTGTGGCACAAGCCGCTGCCACCAATGATGAAGCGGCCGCCGATTCAGCCGCCGACCCGTTCATGCCGGATGTCATTGCGCCAATCACAGACCAGGAAAACACGCCGTCAAACACGGCTGCGAGCCGTTCGGACCTGTTCGCCACCCGAGCTCGCACGCTGTTCACCCAGCTTGGTGTTGCCGATCTGGCAGACAGCTACCCGCGCGAGCTGTCCGGCGGTGAAATGCGGCGCGTCTCCATCGCCCGCGCGCTGATGAACCAGCCGAGCTTGCTCATCGCCGACGAGCCGACCGGCGACCTCGACCAAGAGAGCACCGACATCGTAATGCGTCTGCTCAGAGACCAAGCCAACAACGGCACGGCGATTCTCATGGTCACCCATGATCCCGATGCACTCGAATACGCAGATCGGGTGTATCGCATGGACGCCGGAGTGCTGTCCATAGCCTCGGTGTAATATGGTCCGCTGGTGTCTGCCAACAGGTAGATACCGTCTGGAGTCATAGCCCATCAGCGGGTCGGCGGTAGGTAATCGCAAGAAAACCAACCCGTTCGTGTTTATTCACGACGAAGCGCTGGGGAGGCCCGACTCAGCGCTTGTTAGGCATATGCAAGGCAAGCGTTCCGTTCAGATAACGACAGAAGGATTAATCCAATGACGAACGTTCAGCGTTCTCGCCGTCAGGTGCGTCTGTCTCGCGCCCTCGGCATCGCACTGACCCCCAAGGCTCAGCGCATCTTCGAAAAGCGTCCGTACGCTCCTGGCGAGCACGGCCGTGACCGCCGCCGCACCGAGTCCGATTACGCGGTGCGTATGCGCGAAAAGCAGCGTCTGCGCGCTCAGTACGGCATCTCCGAGAAGCAGCTTCGCGCCGCTTACGAGAAGGCCACCCGTACTGCCGGCCAGACCGGTAACGCCATGCTGACCGACCTCGAGACCCGTCTCGACAACCTGGTGCTGCGTGCCGGCTTCGCCCGCACCACCGCCCAGGCCCGTCAGTTCGTGGTGCACCGTCACATCCTCGTTGACGGCAACATCGTGGACCGCCCGTCCTACCGCGTCAAGCCCGGCCAGACCATTCAGGTGAAGGCCAAGAGCCAGACCATGGTTCCGTTCCAGATCGCCGCCGAAGGCGTGCACCGTGACGTGCTGCCTGCGGTCCCCGGCTACCTCGACGTGAACCTGCCGTCCCTGAAGGCCACTGTGACCCGTAAGCCGGAGGTCGAAGAGATCCCGGTGCAGGTCAACATCCAGTACGTGGTCGAATTCTACGCCCGCTGATCCGGGCCCTCTGGTCAACAAATCCAGGACATACCGCTCGAACCCCGCGCTTCTTTCGAGAAGCCGCGGGGTTCCTGCGTTGTAGGGCGATTACTGGCCGCACACCGCCTGGCGAATCATCGTCGCGTACGCATAGGCACCGGTCATATTCGGATGAATGCCGTCATCGTTGAGGTATTCGCTATGACCTTCGCTATACCCATGCCAATCGATGATGCCCACGTTCTTGTTCTTCTTGGCGGCCTCACGCAGCATCGTATTGTTGTTGTTCTCCTGCCACGGGTATGGCATACGGATGGTGATGAAGTATGTCGGCTTGCCGCCGGTCAGGTCAATGAGCTGTTGCACTTCCTGCTCATTCGAAATCACGCCGTTCGTGCCGAGGCCAAACACCACCACACTGCCACTGTGGCCGGCAGCGGTGTCCTGCTGATACACATCCACCGCCTGCGGCAGCTGACGGTTCGGCAGGCCATCGATAAAAGCGTTCGGGAATGCGGCCTGGATGGCGTCCGAAGTACCCGACGTCACTGAATCGCCGACCATCATCATATCCGCGTTGCAGCTTTCCGTTGCCGGATCATAGGCGTACTTCGAAATGTCAAGATTGTTTGGCACCTTTTCCGCAATCGGTTTGATGATGGGCGGCTGAGAATCCGAACCGTTCTTATTCGCGTCAGCGGTATTGGTTTCGCCGTTCGCGGCATTTATGGCAGAAGACTCGGGCTCGGGCTTCGCCGGTTTCTTGACCGGCTTGGCGGGTGCCGCGAGTTCGGGGCGCAGCTGAATGGCTCGCGCTTGAGCGATGCCATTCCAGTCCACCGGTGCCCACGTCAGCGCCACAACGGTCACCAATCCGATAACCGACATGACCCACGCGCCCGGGCGCAGCCGGTAGCCGGCTTTCGGCAGCGGCTTGGCGTGTTGGCTACGAGGCATCTGCACCGATTTACGGGCCGCCTCGACCAGCTGGTAGAAGGCTTCCGACGCCGCCAACACCACGACGGCCTCAAGAACCCAACCCCACCACGGCAACGCCTGCGTTCGTGTCGCCGGGTTCATGAACTGCAGCAGCGGATAATGCATGACGTACAGCGAGAACGATCGCGACCCGATATAGCGTAGGGGAGCACAACCCAGCACGTGCGACCAGATTGAGTCATTGTTCACGGCACAGGCCAAGGCGCACAACGATATGAACGCGGTAATCAGGTACCCGCCTTGGTACATGTACGACAGATACCCGTTGGCGAACCAGAATCCGGTCAGCAGTGCCGCCAAAGCCGCGGTGCCAAGAACATTGCAGACGATAGTGAGACGGGCGCCCGTCTTGTCGCCGGCCTGACGTTCGATCTGCACTGTTTGCGAAGCCGCTCCAGCTTCCGCAGCTTCCGTACCTCGCGAGGAAGGCGCAATCCAGATAGCCAACAGCGCGCCGGCGGCCAGCTCGGCGAGGCGAGTATCGGTACCGTAATACACGCGGGAGGTATTGGCCGGGTCAAACAGCAGCACCATGTCGGCGGTGGAAGCAGCCATGATGACAAGAATCGCCATGGAGCGCACCCATTTGGACTTGGTGATTTTGCCGAGCACCACCATCAGCAACGGCCAAACCAGATAGAACTGCATCGTCACGCCCAAGAACCACAGATGGGTCAGAGGAGAAGGCAATCCGGCCGCCTCGAAATACGGCACCTTGCGGAAGATGTACACCCAATTGCTGGCGAACAAGGCGCTCGGCAGCGAATCGGAAACCACTTTCTGCAACAGGCTGGGAGCGAACATCCAAGTGAGCCAAGGCACCACGGCAATGGTCGCCAGCATCACCGGCCATAAACGAGTAATGCGGCGGATCAGATATCGGCCATATCCAAAGGACCCGGTGCGGTCCACCATGTTCAGTACCGAACGTGTGGCAAGAAAACCGGTGATAACGAAAAACATCGTCACGCCAATGAATCCGCCCTGCAATAGCGACGGGCGGGTGTGGAATGCTATGACTCCAAGAATCGCCAGAGCGCGCAGTCCATCGATACCCCTGAAATGGGCAGGCACAGACGATCGAGATGGTGCAGGTTTCAAGGTTATGCTCACAGTATTCTAAGTGTACTCTCAGGAATCGTTAGGTATACTGCCCGGATTACGCATATCTCAGGTAGTGACCTATGCCGTTATGACTTATGACTTCCGGCAACCCGCACCGAAACCGCCGGAATGGTGACATAATCAGAACCATGATTCTTCATCTGCATCTGGTCCGTCACGGACAGACCTATTTCAACCGATACAACCGTCTGCAGGGATGGTCGAATTCGCCGCTGACCGAGTCGGGCGTCGCCGATGCCGTCAAGGCCGGTGAGCGACTGAAAGGATTGACGTTCGCCGCCGCCTACTGTTCGGACACCACGCGTGCCCAGCAGACGGCCGAGAAAATTCTCGACATCAACGAAGCCGCGGGTAACCCGCGCCCCGCACTCGTGACGGACATGCACTTCCGCGAGCAGTTCTACGGCTACTACGAGGGACTTGACATGGCCATGGCCTGGTACGCCGCGGGAGCGCCCCACGGCGTCAAAACCTACAACCAAATCGTCGAGAAGTTCGGGTTGGGGGCCTCGCGTGATTTTCTCAAGGAAGCCGATCCCTTCCACGACGCGGAATCCGATGAGGAATATTGGACGCGCGTCGAAGGTGCGTTCCGTCTTATCGCCGACAACCCGAATCTCAAGGACGGCGACGATGTGCTGCAGATTTCGCATGGCAACACACTGCTTAGCCTCGGTCACCGGTTCGGCGGCCCTGACCTCGATCTGAACGAACGCCCGGCCAATGGTTCGGTAACCGTGATCGACTTCGACACCGACAAGCCGTTCGGCGAAGCCGTGACCATCGTTTCGTACGGCAAGTAGCAAATAGCAAGCAATACATATCGAATAGCACGTACGGTCCACGGCGGCACGCCGCAAACGAAAGCGTCAGCAGGACAGCCTTTCGCCTATAGCCGCATACGCCCACGCGCACGGTTTTCGCCCTGCGCATGCAATGGTATGCCAAGAAATAGGGAAGGAGTGCTACCCTTAGGCGAGTAAGTGTGACCTCAAGGAGGAAACAATGGGAGTCGGAGAGATCGCTGGCCTGATCGCGGCCATCGCGTTCGCAGTATTGGCCGGTTTCATGATCTATCCGCTGATCAGGCTGGGCAAGATGTTTGATCAGATATCGCAGACGGTCCGGGAGTCCGGTGAACACGCCATCCCCGCGCTGGACGAAGGCGTGACCACCGTCAAGCAGGTCAACAAGTCGCTCGAAGACGTGAACAAGATTTCCGCCGCGGCTTCCACCACCGCCAACAACGTTGGTGCGTTGACCGATCTGTATGGCTCCTTCCTCGGTAAGCCCATCATCAAGATCGCTTCCACCTTCTACGCGCTGAAAACCACGGGTCAGTCCTTCCTTGCGAAGAACGCCGCGAAAACCACCGTCAACGACACCGCCGAGAAGGGGGAGTGATGTTCAAACGCATCTTCTGGGTCGGCGTCGGCGTGGCCATCGGAATCGTTGCCGTCACCAAGGCACAGGCCTATGTCAAGGCCAATACGCCTGATGCGGCACGCCAGTTCCTGCTTGGCCCCGATCAGGACAATGTGCCGATGAAAACACTCGAAGGGTTGGTCAACGAGTTCAATGCCACCCGTCGAGCCCGCGAGGCTGAGCTCAACCGTCAGTACATCGAGCGCGCCAACTGACACGCGCATGCCGCCTTGCCATCTAGTCACTGAATCAGCTAGAACAAACTAATCCTCATAATCCAGTCTTTTCCACCAATACCAGGCGCAACTGCGCCCATTACCCAAACAAGGAGTTCATCCGCTCATGCGCACTGCGGACATCGCAAAGCGATACCTCGATTATTTTGCCAAGCACGACCATCTCATCGTGCCCTCGGCATCCCTGATTTCCCCGAACCCCACCACGCTTTTCACCATCGCCGGCATGGTGCCGTTCATCCCGTACCTGATGGGTGAGCAGACCCCGCCGAAGCGCCGCATGGCCTCCAACCAGAAGTGCGTGCGTACGCTCGACATCGACGAGGTCGGCAAGACCACCCGCCACGGCACCTTCTTCCAGATGCTCGGCAACTTCTCCTTCGGCGACTACTTCAAGGAAGAGGCCATCCACTACGCCTGGGAGCTGCTCACCACCTCGCAGGATGAGGGCGGCTACGGCTTCGACCCCGAGAAGCTGTGGATGACCACGTTCACCGACGATGACGAAGCCCGTTCCATGTGGATCAACGAGGGCGTGGACCCCGAGCACATCCAGAAGATGGGCATGGAAGACAACTTTTGGACCACCGGTGGCCCCGGACCCGGCGGCCCCTGCTCCGAAATCTACGTGGACCGCGGCCCCGCCTTCGGCAAGGAAGGCGGCCCGATTGCCGACGAGAACCGCTACATCGAGATCTGGGACCTCGTGTTCGAGAACTACGAGGTCGACAACGTCAAGTCCAAGACCGACCTGCACATCGTGGGCGAGCTTGAGAACAAGAACATCGATACCGGTGCCGGCTTGGAACGTCTGGCCTACCTGCTGCAGGGCAAGAACAACATCTACGAGACCGATGAGGTCTTCCCGGTCATCGAGGCCGCCGAGCAGCTCTCCGGCCTGAAGTACGGCGAGAACGAGGACGCCGACGTGCGCTTCCGCGTGGTCGCTGACCACGTGCGCTCCGCCCTGATGATCATGTCCGACGGCGTGCGCCCGTCCAACGTGGGCCGTGGCTACGTGCTGCGCCGCCTGCTGCGCCGCACCGTGCGCTCCATGCGCATGCTCGGCGTGACCGATCCGGTGCTGCCCACCCTCTTCCCGACCTCCAAGGCCGCCATGGAGGCCAGCTACCCGGAGCTCAACGACACCTTCCATGAGGTGTCCGAATCCGCGTATGGCGAGGAAGACGCCTTCCGCCGCACCCTTGAGACCGGCACCACGATTCTCGACGTGGCCGTCAACAAGGCCAAGAGCGATTCCGCCGAGCCCGTCGTGGCCGGCGAGGACGCCTTCAAGCTGCACGACACCTACGGCTTCCCGATTGAGCTGACCCTCGAGATGGCCGCCGAACAGGGCGTGAAGGTGGACGAGGCCAAGTTCCGCGAACTCATGGCCGAGCAGAAGTCCCGCGCCCGCGCCGACGCCCTCAAGAAGCGTCACAACGTGGATCTTTCCGTTTACGACGACTTCAAGAAGACGCTCGTCAGCCCGATCGACTTCCTCGGCTACACCGACATGTCCGCCCGCGCCAAGGTGATCGGCATCATGCAGGAAGGCAAGGGTTCCGTGCCCGCCGTGACCGGCCCGGCCAACGTCGAGGTCATCCTCGACCGCACCCCGTTCTACGCGGAGGCCGGCGGCCAGCTCGCCGACCAGGGCGAGATCCTGTCCGACGACGGCGCCGTGCTCGAAGTCGACGATGTGCAGAAGCCCATCAAGGACCTCATCGTCCACCAGTGCCGTCTGACCGAAGGCACGCTGGTCGTCGGCGCCGAAGTCAACGCCAACATCGACCTGGCCCGCCGTGGCGCCATCGCCCGCTCGCACACCGCCACGCACATGGTGCACAAGGCGCTGCGTGAGGAGCTGGGCCCGCAGGCCACCCAGCGCGGCTCCGAAGACGCCCCGAACCGTCTGCGCTTCGACTTCCAGTGGTCCAAGGCCCCGGCCAAGTCCGTGATCTCCGCAGTCGAGGAGCGCGTCAACGACAAGCTGCGCGACAACCTCGCCGTGACCACCAAGGAAATGAAGTTCGACGACGCCATCGCCCTCGGTGCCATGCACCTGTTCGGCGAGAAGTACGGCGACATCGTACGCGTGGTCTCCATCGGCGAAGACGGCTGGAGCCGCGAGCTGTGTGGTGGTACCCACGTGGACCACGTTGGCAAGATCGGCATGGTCAACATCCTGTCCGAAGCCTCCATCGGCTCCGGCGTGCGTCGTGTCGACGCCGTCGTGGGCCAGGGTGCCTATGACTTCAACGCTCGTGAGCACGCGCTGGTCTCCCAGCTGTCCGACAAGCTCAACGCTCGTCCGGACGAGCTCGCCGAGCGTGTGAACGCCCTGCTCGCCAAGCTCAAGGAATCCGATCGTCGCTTGGCCTCCATGTACGAGTCCCAGCTGGCCGCCTCGGTTCCGGCGCTGGTTGCTGACACCAAGAACTCCGCGGCCCCGGTCAAGGTGGCCGTCAAGAACGTGGGCCACTTTGGCGCGGTCGATGCCCTGCGCAAGACCGTACTCGACGTGCGCGCCCAGCTCGGTGAAGACGCCCCCGTGGTGGTGGCCCTTGCCGGCGTGAACGAGGATGACAAGCCGATGGTCGCCGTGGCCACCAACGAGGCCGCCCGCAAGGCCGGCATCAAGGCCGGTGATCTGGTGCGTGGCGCAGCCAAGGTCCTCGGCGGCGGTGGCGGCGGCAAGCCGGACTTCGCCCAGGGTGGCGGTGTCGATGCCTCCAAGATCGACGAGGCCCTCGAAGCGCTCAAGCACGAGGCGCAGAAAGCCTGATTCCGCCAGTGGTGTGGTTAGGCGTTGATTTGGGTAATGCCCGGGTCGGACTGGCACTGTCCGACCCGGAGCTTACCTTTGCACATCCTGCTGGCAACATTCATGTTGCCGGCGACTATTTCTTTGCTATTGACGAGGTCCTGAACGTCATCGAAGACGAACATGTGGACCATGTAATCGTCGGACTGCCCCTGCAGATGGACGGTACAGAAGGCAAAAGCGCCAAAAAAGCGCGCAGGTGGGCGGCCAATCTGGAGAAGAGGCTGCAAGCAGAGAGTGAAGACAGTGATTCTACGGAGTATCAGATTCCGCAGGTATCATTGATAGATGAGAGATTGACAACAGTCAGTGCGCATCGTCAGCTGTTCGAGGCCCATAAAGCTTCGAACAAGCACAGGCCGGTGGTTGACCAGCAGTCGGCAGTGGTGATTTTGCAGACGGCACTCGACCGTACCCGGGAGCAGTGAGGTATCGGTTATGACCGATGATTTTAACGAGTTCTTTGATGACAACACGCATTGGGTCGAACAGGGGTCAGAACCAATGCGCGGGACCGAGCCGCCAGAACCGCCGGAATCCCGCAGGGAGATGCGCAAGCGACGTGCACAGCGCAGGCGCAAGCGCGTCAGTGGCATTATCATCGCTATCGCCATCGTCGCCCTGCTTATCGGCGGCGGCTATTTCGGCGTAACCAAGCTCATCGCATGGCGCGACAGCCGGAGCAACCAGTCGACGGCCATCGCGGACTATCGGGGACCGGGCTATGGCGAGGTCGAATTCACCGTGAGCGAGGGCCAAGGCGCGGCGGAGATCGCCAATAATCTGCTCAAGGCCGAAGTCATCAAGTCCACTGCCGCGTTCACCAGCGTGGTCAACGCCAATAGCGCGACACTCTATCCGGGAACGTTCACATTGAAGAAGCATATGGCCGCATCCGATGTGATCGCCGTTCTCTCCGACACCAACCAGGCGGCGGGCTTCCTTGAGGTTCGTCCCGGTGAACGTGCCACCGATGTGTTCGCCGACGCCGCGAAGCTTTCCGGCGTTGCCCAAAGCGAATTCGACACGATTATCAAGAACAAGGGTAAGGATATTCTGCCCAATGAAGCGGGCGGTAGCTTTGAGGGATGGCTGGAGCCGGGAACCTACAACGTCAAGAGCATGAAGAGCGCTTCGGAAATCCTCAAGGCCATGGTCGATAAGCGTATCGCCAAGTTGGATGAATTGGGCGTGCCGGCCGGCAGTGACCGCGAACGGGTGATGATCATCGCCTCTATCGCCGAGGCCGAGGTCAACAAAGCCGATTACTACGGCAAAGTGACGCGAGTCATCGAGAACCGTTTGGAGCAGGGCATGTCGTTGGGCATGGATTCCACCGTGGCCTATGGCAATAACGTCAAGCCCGCGCAGGTGACCACCGAGATGACCCAGGACGAGTCCAACCCGTACAACACGTACAAGATCTCCGGCCTGCCGCCTACGCCGATCAGCAATCCCGGCGATAGCGCCATTCAAGCGGCACTGCACCCCGAAAGCGGCAATTGGCTGTACTTCTGCACGGTCAATCTGGACACCGGCGAAACCAAGTTCGCCGCAACCGCCGATGAACATGACCAGAACGTGGCCGAACTACGCAAGTGGCAAGCCGAAAACCAGTAGTCATCCCGTTAGCTCCCTTCGCTTGGGGAAGCTGATTGGACGTTGGTCTCTTCATTGGCTCCCTCGCTGAGGGGAGCACTGCGGGGAATGTAACGCTCGACTTAAGCCCGGGGCTCCCGCGAAGCGGATGGAGGAGAAATCTAGGACAACACCCCAACCACCACCGCCACAATCGCGCCCGCCAATATCACCGGCACATACGGCACCTTGCCCGCATGTGCCGGTGATGTGCGTTGTGGGTCGAATCGCGTCCACAAGGCAATCCATGTGATGCCGGCAACGCCCATCGCCAGCCACCAGACCACCACAGGCAACAGGCCAAACAGTCCGACAGACAATCCCATAGGTATCAAGGCGGTCACATCGCCGAATCCCAATGACCGCGGCACCAGCAACGCCAACGCGAACTGGATCAGGCAACATAGCACGGTGAACAACAGCGCCTGCAACAGCACGAACAGGTCGTTCACCACCACTCCATACGCGAAATCGGCGGCCAGCTGAAGCAACGCGCCCGCAGCCACCCACGCGATCGGCACCCGCCGATGACGAACATCCTCAATGGACAGTGCAAGCCCACATAGCAGACCGGGTAGCGTGAACAGGTATGGCATGGCTTAACATTAACCCCTAGCTAGACGTACACATAGACGTACACACATGAAACGAGGGAAGTTATGCTGCGTTGGCAGACGGCAGGGGAGTCTCACGGAGAAGCATTGGTGGCCATGATTGAAGGGTTGCCGGCCGGCGTGCGTATTAGCACGGACGATATCGTTTCCGCACTGGCACGCCGTCGACTTGGATATGGTCGCGGTGCCCGCATGAAGTTCGAGCAAGACAAGGTCCGTCTGCTGACCGGTGTACGCCACGGCCTGACCCTCGGCTCGCCGGTGGCCATCGAAATCGCCAACACCGAATGGCCGAAGTGGACCGAGGTCATGAGCGCCGATGCACTCGACCATGACCTGCCGCGCGAAGGCCGCAATGCGCCGCTGAGCCGCCCGCGCCCGGGCCACGCCGATCTGACCGGCATGCGCAAGTATGGTTTTGACGACGCCCGCCCGGTACTGGAGCGCTCCAGCGCCCGTGAGACCGCCTCCCGTGTGGCTTTGGGCGAGGTGGCCAAGCAGTTCTTGGATCAGGCGTTCGGCATCCGCACCGTAGCCCACGTGGTGGCGCTTGGTGGCGTGCAGACCAACCCCGACCTGCCTCTGCCCACCCCCGACGATCTGGAAGCGCTTGATGCCTCGCCTGTCCGTACGCTGGACAAAGAGGCCGAAGCCCGCATCATCGAACGCATCAACGAGGCCAAGAAGGCCTCCGATACGTTGGGCGGCGTGATTGAAGTGCTGGCTTACGGTGTGCCTGCCGGCATCGGCACGTATGTGGAGTCCGACCGCCGACTGGACGCGGCTCTGGCCTCCGCGATCATGGGCATTCAGGCGTTCAAGGGTGTGGAGATCGGCGACGGCTTCCTGGAAGCCTCCCGCCCCGGTTCGCAGGCGCACGATGAGATCGTGGTCAACGCCGACGGCCGTATCGACCGTCTGTCCAACCGCGCAGGCGGCATTGAAGGCGGTATGTCCAATGGCCAGGTGATTCGCGTACGCGGTGCCATGAAGCCGATTCCGTCCATCCCCAAGGCCCTGCGTACGGTCGACGTGCTGACCGGCGAATCCGCACAAGCCATCAACCAGCGTTCCGACAGCACCGCCGTGCCTGCGGCATCCGTGGTGGCCGAGGCCATGGTGCGTCTGACTTTGGCGAAGTACGCGCTGGATAAGTTCGGTGGAGACAGTGTTGCCGAAACACGGCGCAACCTTGAGTCGTATCTTGCCTCGTGGCCGGAGCACATGCGCTGAACGAAGGGCGTATGGTTTCGTGACGACTGCCGCGGAACCATCAGCAACTGTACTCACCAATCGTCGAGAGGATTCGTAGATTATGACCGCACGCCCCCGCGCCGTCATCATCGGCATGATGGGAGCCGGCAAAACACGTGTCGGTAAGGAAGTGGCGCATATGTTGCGTCTGCCGTTCGCCGATGCCGATGTGGAGATCGAACGTGAAGTGGGCATGAAGATTCCCTCCTACTTCGAGGAATACGGTGAGCCGGCATTCCGCGAGGTCGAGGCCGATCTCATCGCCGATATGCTTGAGGATTTCGACGGTATCTTTTCGCTGGGCGGTGGCGCTCCCATGACGCCATCCACCCAGCATGCCCTCGCCTCCTACATCGACCATGGCGGTCGTGTGGTCTACCTTGATGCCGATCCGGCGGAAGCCATGGAACGCGCGAACCGTGGGGGAGGCCGGCCCATGCTCAATGGCAACGCCAACTCCCGTTGGAAAAAACTGTTCAAGCAGCGTGACCCAGTATTCCGCGAGGTCGCCAACGTTCATGTCCATACCCGGGGGCTTACGCCTCAGGGCGCAGCGAAGAAAGTGATTGATATGGTATCTGAGCGAGCAGTGCATGTTACCGGAGCGGCAATTGAGCCGTATGATGTGGTCATTGGCGAAGGTGCCATGAACCATCTGGTCGACGTGCTGGGACCCAAACCCGCCAAAATCGCGCTTATCCATACTCAGCCGGTGCAGCGACACTCCGATCGCGCCCGCGCCCTGTTGCGTCAGGGCGGCTATGAGGTTTCCGACATCGTGATTCCGGATGCCGAACCCGGCAAGGCCATTACCGTGGCCAACGGCATTTGGGAACGCCTTGGCGACGAAGGTTTCACCCGATCCGATGCCGTGGTGGGGCTTGGCGGCGGTGCCGCAACCGATTTGGCCGGTTTCGTGGCTGCCACGTGGATGCGCGGCGTGCGCTATGTAAACTGCCCGACCTCGCTGCTGGCCATGGTCGATGCCTCCACCGGTGGCAAAACCGGCATCAACACCCCGCAGGGCAAGAACCTCGTCGGCTCGTTCTACACGCCTGCCGGTGTGCTGGCCGACACCAAGACGCTGGCTACGCTGCCCAATGACATCTTCATCGAGGGGCTCGGCGAAGTCGTCAAATCCGGTTTCATCCGCGACCCCGAAATCCTGCATATCCTCGAAGACCACGCAGCTGAACTGCGCGCTTTCGACGGCTCTACATTCCTCGGCTCGCCGCTCGAAGACGTGGTTGCCGAGCTCATTGAGCGCACGGTAAAGGTCAAGGCCTACCACGTCTCCTCCGATTTGAAGGAGAAGGGGCTGCGTGAATTCCTCAACTACGGGCACACGATGGGTCATGCCATCGAAAAGCTCGAGCACTTCCGCTGGAGGCATGGCAATGCGGTGGCCGTCGGTATGGTGTATGCCGCCGAGCTGGCCCATCTGATCGGTTACATCGATCAGGATCTGGTTGACTATCACCGCTCGTTGCTCGCTTCGATGGGTCTGCCGACGTCGTGGAATGGCGGCTCGTTCGACGACGTGCTCGCATTGATGCATCGCGACAAGAAGGCCCGCGGCAATGAGCTGCGCTTCGTGGTCCTCGACGAGATTGGTCACGTCGTACACCTCGACAACCCGCCCGCCGAAGCCGTGGAAGAAGCATTCCGTCGTATCCAGCAGTAATTGAACGGCCGTAGGCCGTGCCGTTCGCCATCCCCTCAGAAAAAAGTACTTGGCTCCCCTCTAACGGAGGTGCCCCGGAGTCGGATTTACCTTCTACCTCCCTCTGATGAGGGAGGTGCCCCGAAGGGGCGGAGGGAGAGAAGCCCAAACAAAAGGAGTCCCAATGACCAAAGTCATCGTTGTCAATGGCCCTAACCTCGGACGTCTCGGCGTCCGCCAGCCCGACGTCTACGGTCGTCAAGACCTCGACACCCTGCGCAAGCTCTGCGCCGAATGGGGCAAGGACCTCGGCCTCGAAGTCGAGGTGCGCCAGACCGACGACGAAGCCGAAATGGTGCGCTGGATGCACCAAGCCGCCGACGAGAAAACCCCGGTGGTCATGAACCCCGCCGCCTTCACGCACTATTCGTATGCTCTCGCCGACGCCGCGCACATGGTCATTGACGAGAACCTGCCGCTTATGGAAGTCCATATTTCCAACCCGTCCGCCCGCGACGAGTTCCGCAAGCGTTCCGTAATCAGCCCTGTGGCCACCGGCACCATCACCGGCATGGGTTTCTACGGCTACAAGCTCGCGCTCGATGCTGTGGCGCACTTGCTGAGCGAATAGAACCAAGCCCTCCAGCCAATCCCGGGTAGCAGTCGACGTTGAGCCCGGGATTCCTGTTCCGACGAATCGGACCCGAATCCTCGTCCGGGCGCGCCTTATGGACCCGAAGTACGCCGTGTATTCGACCATATGCTGGCCAAGGCAGGACGAGACGGGCTGCCTACGCGCGACTACACCGGCCACGTCATGGAAGTCGTTTATCCACAGGAGAACGTGGAGACCGACCGTGACATCGCCTTCGTCGACCACCTCGACGTAGTCCCCGCCGACGACGGTTGGACGCACGATGCCTTCGATCCGCAGGTTATTGGCGATATTGTTATCGGTCGCGGCTCATTGGACAATAAAGGCGTCGCGCTGACCAGCTATTTCCTACTCCGTTTCTTCAAGGAACACGACCACCGTTTCCGCCACCGCGTACGTATACTGTTCGGCGGCTCCGAAGAGATCGCGCTCAACGACATCAAATGGTTCGTCGCCAACATCGGCGCGCCGTACCAGGCCATCGTCACCGATGGTCCCTTCCCGGTGAACAATATCCAAAAAGGGCTGCTCGATGTGGATGTCGAACTGCCGGTCGGGCCGCAATTGCGCGGTTGGCATGCCGGCACCGCCACTAACACGGTTCCCGGGGCCGCCGCAATCACCCTCACCGGCGTCGACGAATCTACCGTGCGGCAAGCATTCTGCCAGAGCGGCAACATCGCTCCAGATATCGCCGAGCGATTGCATATCAACGCAACAGCGCAAGGCGTCACGATTGAGGCCACCGGTGTCGCCGGTCATGCCTGCCAGCCGTCCGGTACCGTAAACGCTATAGCGGTGCTCACTACGGCGCTTGCCCGGTCCGGTCTGCTCGAAGGCCGTGACCTCACTGCAGCGCAGGCGATTGCCCAATGGACAAAAGACTCATATGGCACTGGCTTGGGTATCGATTGCGAGAATGCGGAAAGCGGACCGACTACCGCCAATGGTGGTTTGATTATACCGGCGAATGAGTTCGCTGAAGCAGACAAGGTATTAGGCGCGGTATCGGGTGAGACTTCTGAAGATGCCATCGTATTGCACTTCGACATCCGTTATGCGGTAGGCCAGGCACACGAACAAATCATCGAGCGTATTCAAGCACAAGCCGAAGCGGCGGGCGGCCGCATTGTCGACATCCTTAACGATGACCCATACTACGTGCAGGCTGACGACCCGCGTGTCCAGTTGCTCACCGCAACCTACAACGACGTGTTCGGTTGCGAGGCTCGACCCGTGGCTGTCGGCGACGGCACCCACGCCCGCTTTATCCCGCGCGCACTCAACTTCGGTCCCGAATTCCATGCCGACCATGTGCCGGCGGTCGACGGCATCGACCTGGAGACCCCGCCATTCATCGCACCAGGTGCCGGCAACGCGCACGGCGCCGATGAATGGGCCTCGCTGAAAAACCTGAAAACAGCGTTTGTCCTATATGCGTTAGGCCTAGTGCGTCTCGACCAATACCTGCAATAGCTGGCGGATAAGACGTTTGACGTGATTATGACCTTGCGTATGCTTTTTGACGAGCCTACTATTCGTATTGTTCAAGTACGCCATGTCGGGGCCGACGCGTCTGGTGAACACGCCGGGTCATACACGGATGATAGAGTGAAATTCCATGGTTAGAAGAACACATGGTAATTCTCAAGAACACGTCACCAAGCATATTTTCGTCACTGGCGGCGTTGTCTCCTCTCTCGGCAAGGGCCTGACCGCATCTTCGCTCGGTCGTTTGCTACGCAGCCGCGGTATCCATGTTCTGCAGCAAAAGCTCGATCCGTACATCAACGTCGACCCGGGCACCATGAACCCGTTCCAGCATGGTGAGGTCTACGTGACCGAAGACGGTGCCGAAACCGATCTCGACATCGGCCACTACGAGCGTTTCCTCGACGTCTTCCTGAGCCAGAAGGCCAACGTCACCACCGGTCAGATCTATCAGGAAGTGCTGCGCAAGGAGCGCGCCGGCGAATACCTCGGCCAGTGCGTGCAGGTCATCCCGCACATCACCAACGAAATCAAGTCTCGTATGCGCGCCCAGGCTTCCGATGACGTGGACGTGATCATCACCGAAATCGGTGGTACCGTCGGCGACATCGAGTCCCAGCCCTTCCTTGAGGCCGCCCGCGAAGTGCGCCGCGATCTTGGCCCGGACAACTGCATGTTCGTGCACGTTTCCCTGGTGCCGTACATTTCCGCCGCCCACGAGCTCAAGACCAAGCCCACCCAGCATTCCGTGATGATGCTGCGCCAGCTCGGCATCTCCCCGGACGCCCTCGTGCTGCGTTCCGACCGCCCGCTCAACCAGTCCATCAAAGACAAGATCTCCCTGATGTGCGATGTCGATGCCGAAGGCGTGGTCAACTGCGTGGATGCGCCGAGCATCTACGATGTGCCGAAGATCCTGTTCGAGGAGGGTCTCGACGCCTATGTGGTGCGTGAGCTCGGCCTGCCGTTCCATGACGTCGATTGGGACGAATGGGCCGACCTGCTGGAGCGTGTGCACCACCCCAAGCACGAGGTCAACATCGCCATCGTCGGCAAGTACATCGATCTGCCGGACGCCTACCTGTCTGTCACCGAGGCCATCAAGGCCGGCGGCTTTGCCAACTGGGCCAAGGTCAACGTCAAGTGGGTTGCGGCCGATCGTTGCGAAACCACCGAAGGTGCGGCCGCCGCTCTCGACAACGTCGACGGCATCGTGATCCCCGGCGGCTTCGGCATCCGCGGCATCGACGGCAAGATCGGCGCCCTGAAGTTCGCCCGTGAAACCAAGCTGCCCGCCCTCGGCCTGTGCCTGGGCCTGCAGTCCATGGTCATCGAATACTCCCGCCACGTGCTGGGCATTGAAGACGCGAACTCTTCCGAGTTCGAGCCCGATTGCGCCAATCCGGTGATCGCCACCATGGAAGAGCAGAAGGACATCGTGGCCGGCAAGGGCGACATGGGCCACACCATGCGTCTTGGCTCCTACCCGGCTGAGCTGGAGGAAGGCTCGCTGGTCGCCGAACTGTACGGCACCACGCATGTCACCGAGCGTCACCGCCACCGTTACGAAGTCAACGTGGCCTACAAGGATCGTCTGCGCGAAGGCGGCCTGCGCATCTCCGGCCAGAGCCCGGACGGCGAGCTCACCGAGTTCGTGGAACTGCCGCAGGACGTGCACCCGTTCTATGTGGCCACCCAGGCTCACCCGGAGTTCAAGTCTCGCCCGACCAAGCCGCACCCGCTGTTCGCCGGCCTGGTCAAGGCCGCGCTCGACCATCAGGCGGCGCGCTGACGCACTTTCGTGCCGTGCATAATATCGCGGCATGATGTGCTGGCTGCCGTCATCGGCGTAGTGCAAGACATACGGTAAAGACGTGGTTGCGAAATATCTAATGATGTTTCGCAACCACGTCTTTTTTGTTGTATGAGCAGCATGCAGCATGATGTATTGGAAGGCGACGGTAAAAAATTACCGTTTCTATGGTGTGTTGGTAGTATGCAGATAACGCTTAGTAGGCCATCGCAGAAAGACCGACCATGACCGAACACCTTGATGACTCGACCCAGCAGTTTGCGCCTCTGTTTGGTGCGAATAATGCCGTCAGCGGCACTGTGGCAGACAGTGTGGATGCTGCTGCATCAGATTCCATTCAGGGCGATGAGATGAGGAGGCGCCGCATCTGGCCGTGGGTGGTGATTGCTTGTCTGCTGGTTGCCTTGGGGGCTGCCTGTGGCGGCGGTGTTTGGTTCTTCCAAGATCACGTGCTGCCTGGCACAACGCTATGGGGAAATTCAGTTACCGGCAAAACCGAGCAGGAGATTGTCGACCTAATCAACGACCAGGTCGACAACACCGCGGTACGAGCGAAATACCAGGGGCAGTCGGCGACGTTCACGCTGAAAGATCTCGGCATCGAAGTTGATGGTGAAGCAATCGCATCCGATGTCATCAATGCCCAACGCGGTGACGCATGGTGGCAACAGTATGCGTTCTGGATTACGCATGATGTGGCCCCGCAAATCAATCCCGAGCTCGCTGATGGCAGTGTGGTAGATAAGGCGCTGAACATTGATGCACAAGAACCTGTTGACGCGCAAGTCGCATTGAACGATAACAACAGTGGCTTCAACGTTATTGCGGGAGAAAATGGCCAGGGAGCCAACGCCACCAGCATTGCGAAGCAAGCCATTTCCACAGTGGAGTCATTGGGCAGTGTCCAGCCACAGACCGTTCGGGTGGAACTCGGCGTAACCGAACCGACGATTACCAATGCAATTGCCGATGAGGCGAAAACCACGCTGGAAACCCTAGTGAACAATGCCGTGGCCATCAAGGTGGCGGATAAAGACATCGCCACCGTGAATGCGTCCATGCTGGGTTCGGCCATGCGCATCGACGCCAACCAGCAGTCAAAGCTGAAAGACAATGAAGTACGTAATGGCTACGTGGTCTTTGATGCCGATAAGCTGCAGCAATACTATGACGAGCAAATCAAGCCGAATCTCAAATTGGAACGTGAAGACAAGAAGGTCGTCGTCAATAATGCTGGCGAGGTGCTGAGCACTGAAACAGAAGGCCATGATGGCATTGTGATTGCCGATGGCGCGGATACGGAGGTTGGTGCTCGCTTGGCTCAGGTGCTGGCCACGGGAACTGGTTCAGTGAATGTGGACGGCAAGGTCGATCCCAAACAGGAAGTCAAGGTCACTCATCGCGTGGCGATTGACCTGTCCGACCGTAAGCTCTATGCCTATGAGAATGACACGGTGGTCAAGACATTGAATGTCGTGGTCGCGGAGGGCAATGACAACGTCACCGGCGAATGCGTTGGCATGATGTGTACGCCGACAGGTGACTTCAACGTATGGCAAAAGTTGCCCAGTCAAGATATGAGCGGCACGCTGAATCTTGCCGATGGCACGGTGGAAACATGGGATGTCAAAGACGTGGGCTTCGTCAATTACTTCTCCTCCGGTTGCGCAATCCACCGTATTGCCGGCGGATATGTAGCGGATGCCGTAATGCCCTCCATTGCCAACGGATCTCATGGTTGCGTGGGTATCGGATGGGATGTGGCCGAATGGTTCTACAACTGGTGCAATATGGGCACGAGCGTGCATATCCAAGTGTGATATGCAACAGTGTGATATGTAACAAATACGGCATGCAGTGGTGCGACACATAATGCCGCATACGCGATGTTCGGTGTGCATGGGACAAGCTTGCCCGGCTCCAATATCGCTGTATCGCATTCGTGTAATCAAGCCCACAGCCAATATGCGTCAGGGCGGCTAGTGTTTGCACTTGGGTTCTGCTAGGTTTTCATAGGATTAAGTGTGATACAAGGAAGGCAGGATGGTGACCGAAAACACAGCACCAAACGCCGCCGCTGACGTGGAGATGAGCCAGTATGTGGCTGATCGTACCCGCGTCAACGAGGACAAGATCAAGAAGGATGACGAGATCATCAGCCAGTTCGGCGACTACAACTATGGTTGGCATGATTCTGATGCCGCCGGCGAAGCCGCAAAACGAGGCATTGATGAGAACGTCGTACGCGCGATCAGCGCCGACAAAGGCGAGCCGCAGTGGATGCTCGACATGCGTCTGCGTGGATTCAAGGCGTTCCTCGAAAAGCCCATGCCCGATTGGGGTGTGGATCTCTCCGGCTTCAACGCAGACGACTTCAAGTACTACGTCAAGCCAATCGACAAGCAGGCGAAAAGCTGGGACGAACTGCCTGACGACATCCGCAACACCTACGATCGTCTCGGCATCCCGGAGGCGGAGAAGAACCGCCTCGTCTCCGGCGTGGCCGCCCAGTACGAGTCGGAGGTCATCTACAACTCCATCCAGGAGGACCTGAAGAAGCAGGGCGTCATCTTCGTCGACACGGACACCGCTGTGCGCGAATACCCTGAACTCGTCAAGAAGTACTTCGGCACCGTCGTGCCTCCGGAAGACAACAAGTTCGGTGCCCTCAACACCGCGGCATGGTCCGGCGGCTCGTTCGTATACGTGCCGAAGGGCGTGCATGTGGACATCCCGTTGCAGGCGTACTTCCGCATCAACACCCCGGCCATGGGTCAGTTCGAGCGCACGCTCATCATCGCGGACGAAGGCTCCTACGTGCACTACGTGGAAGGCTGCACCGCCCCGATCTGGTCCGAGGACTCGCTGCACGCCGCCATCGTCGAGATCATCGTCGAAAAGCACGCCCGTGTGCGTTACACCACCGTGCAGAACTGGTCGAACAACGTCTACAACCTCGTCACCCAGCGTGCCTACGTGCGCGAGGGCGGCACGATGGAATGGGTCGACGGCAACATCGGTTCCAAGGCCACCATGAAGTACCCGGCCTGCATCCTCGCCGAACCGTACGCCAAGGCATCCACCATGTCCCTCGGCTTCGCCGGCAAGGGCCAGTACCAGGACACGGGCGCGAAGATGATTCACCTCGCCCCGCACACCAGCTCCACCATCGTCGCCAAGTCCATTTCCCGTGGTGGTGGCCGCTCCGCCTACCGCGGTCTGGTCAAAATCGTCAAGGGCGCGTACGGTTCGTCCAACTCGACCGTGTGCGATGCCCTGCTGGTCGACGACTTCTCCCGCTCCGATACCTACCCGCACGTCGATGTTCGCGAAGACGACGTTTCGATGGCCCACGAAGCCACCGTTTCCAAGATCTCCGAAGACCAGCTCTTCTACCTGATGAGCCGAGGACTCACGGAAGAAGAGGCGCGAGGCATGATCGTGCGCGGCTTCGTCGAACCGATCAGCCGCGAGCTGCCTATGGAATACGCGCTCGAACTCAACAGACTTGTGGAACTCCAGATGGAAGGATCGGTGGGCTGATTCCGATGACCGACAACACAACACCCGTCAAGGAAATCAAGATTCCGGTCGCCGACCCCAACGACCCGTACGCGATTCCGGCCGCCATGCCGTCCTCCGTGGACCATGCCGTGCGCTCGTTCAACGCAGGCGACTACCCGGAGCCCAGCCGCAAGCAGGACGAATGGCGCTACACGCCTATCGAGCGCATCAACGAGTTCTTCACCGTGTTCAAGCCTTCCGGCGAAACGCAGATCGAAGTCTCCATGATTGACGGCTCGCCGTTGGCCGAAGGCGTGAAGCTCAGCCAGATCAAGCTCGGTGAGGGCCTGTCCGGCACTGTGTCCAAGCCCAACGACCGCGTCTCCGCAGTCGAATGGGAATCCGGCCGCACCGCAACCATTCTGGAACTGTCCGGCGAGATCGCCCAGCCCGTGCTCGTCAAGGTGCACGGCGCGGGGGAGGACCTCGACGCTTTCCATCTGGTGATCGCCGCCGCCGACAAGGCTCATGCGGACGTCGTCGTGGAACACGACGGTGACGCACGACTGGCCGAAGGCGTGGAAATCACCACCGGCAAGGACTCGCACGTCTCCACCACGTTTGTTCAGGAATGGGCCAAAACCGCCAAGCATGTGGCCAACCACCGCATCCACGTCGGCGAAGGCGCATCCCTGCGCCACTCCGTCGTGACCTTGGGCGGCGACATCGTCCGCATCCGCATGGATCAGGACTTCGGCGGCGAACAGGGCGACCTCAACATGCTCGGCATCTACTTCGTGGACCCCGGCGAGCACATCGAACACCGCACGATGGTGGTACACAACCACCCCGACTGCAAGTCCCGCGTGGTCTACAAGGGCGCGCTTGACGGCAAGGGCGCGCACTCCACTTGGGTGGGCAACGCGCTCATCCAGCCCACCGCCCCCGGCACCGACTCCTACGAGCTCAACCGCAACCTGGTCCTGACCCCGGGCGCCATCGCCGATTCCGAGCCGAACCTCGAAATCGAAAACGGCAACATCATCGGTGCCGGTCACGCCTCTTCGGTGGGCCGCTTCGACGACGAGGAACTGTTCTACCTCGAATCCCGCGGCATTCCCGAAACCGACGCCCGCAAGCTCGTGGTGCGCGGCTTCTTCGGCGAACTCGTCGAGGAGATCGGCATTCCCGCCATCTCCGAACATCTGATGACCGTGATTGACCGCCGACTGGCCCGTGGTGAAAACGACGCCATGGCACAGGTCCTCGAAGACAAGTAAGAACAGCATTTTTAGGAGCACAACAATGTCAACACTCGAAATCAAGGACCTGCACGTCCACGTCGAAACCAAGGAAGGCATCAAGCCGATCCTGAAGGGTGCCACCCTGACCGTCCACTCCGGCGAAACCCACGCCATCATGGGCCCCAACGGTTCCGGCAAGTCCACTCTCGCCTACACGTTGGCCGGCCACCCCAAGTACGTGGTCGACTCCGGCGAGGCCCTCCTCGACGGCAAGGACATCCTCAAGATGACTCCGGACGAGCGCGCCAAGGCCGGCCTGTTCCTGGCCATGCAGTACCCGGTCGAAATACCGGGCGTGTCCATGACCAACTTCTTGCGCACCGCCAAGACCGAAATCGACGGCGAGGCTCCCGGTATTCGCCAGTGGGCCAAGGACCTGTCCGCAGCCATGAAGCGCCTCAAGATGGACCCGAAGTTCGCCACCCGTTCCGTGAACGAAGGCTTCTCCGGCGGTGAAAAGAAGCGCGCCGAAGTGCTGCAGCTCGAACTGCTGAAACCGAAGTTCGCCATCCTTGACGAAACCGACTCCGGCTTGGACGTGGACGCCCTGCGCATCGTGTCCGAAGGCGTGAACCGCGCCAAGGAAGCCAACCAGTTCGGCATCCTCATGGTCACGCACTACACCCGTATCTTGAAGTACATCAAGCCGGACATCGTGCACGTGTTCGCCGACGGCCACTTCGTCAAGACCGGCGGCCCTGAGCTGGCCGACGAACTCGAAGAGAACGGCTACGACCAGTACCTGCCCGAAGGCGCCGACTCCGAGTCCGCACTGGCCTGAGTCCGTGACCGTGGGAGTCTGACATGCCCTATTCTCGACACGCTCCGGGCCGCTTAGGCCAGGTCTTTACGGTCGCGAACAGGCCATGTCAGACTCCCACTCGTTTCGTACAATTGTTACGTAAGTAGGGGGAACATAATGGTTGATTTTAAGGCGATTCGGGCGCAGTTCCCGATTCTGGATCAGGAGATTCACGGGCACCCGCTCGTGTACCTGGATTCTGCGGCCACCTCGCAGAAGCCGAATGCGGTGATCGACGCCGAGGCGAACTTCTACCGTACAATTAACGCCGGCGTGCACCGTGGTGCGCACGAGCTGGCCGCCCGTAGCACCATGGCCTTTGAGGAGGCCCGAGCCAAGGTGGCCAAGCTGGTCGGCGCGAATGCGGCCGAAGGTGAAGAGGAGGTCGTCGTCACCGGTGGTGCCACGGCCGGACTGAACCTGCTCGCCACCGCATTCGGCAATGCATCGCTGGGGCGTGGGGGAGAAGCCGCCAAGCGTTTTGCCCTGAAGCCGGGCGATGAGATCGTCGTCTCGCGTGCGGAACATCATTCGGTGCTGCTGCCGTTCCAGGAGCTGTCCTACCGTACCGGCGCCACCTTCAAGTGGATCGACCTGACCGAGGACGGCCGTGTGCGTACGGACAACCTCGACGAAGTCATCACCGAGCGTACCAAGGTCGTGGCCGTCACCCACGTGGGCAACGCCACGGGTGCCATCACCAACATCGCCCCGATCATCAAGCGTGCGCATGAAGTAGGTTCGATCTTCATCTTGGACGCTTGCCAGTCCGTACCGCACCTCAAGGTCGATTTCCACGCGCTTGATGTGGACTTCGCCGCCTGGAGCGCGCACAAGATGTACGGTCCTACCGGCGTCGGTTTCCTGTACGGTAAGCGCGACCTGCTCGAAGCCCTGCCGCCGGCCAACTTCGGCGGCTCCATGGTCGAGCTCGCCTACATGGACCACGAGGCCCAATACATGGCCCCTCCGGCCCGCTTCGAGGCCGGCACCCAGCCGGTCGCCCAAGTGGTGGCCGCAGGCGTCGCCGCCGAATGGATGATGAACATCGGGCTCGAGAACATCGAAGCCCATGAGAAGACCATCGCCGCCGAACTGCTCAAGCTCGGCGACGTCGATGGCATTCGCATCCTTGGGCCGCGCGAAAACGTGGACCGCATCGGCACCGTGGCGTTCGACGTGGCCGGCGTGCATCCGCACGATGTGGGCCAGTTCATCGACGCCCAGGGCATCGCGATTCGCGTGGGACACCACTGCGCCCAGCCGGTACACCGCCACTTCGGCCTATACGCATCCAACCGTGCCTCCTCCGGTGTCTACAATTCGGTCGAAGATGCCCAAGCGTTGGTCGAAGCGGCCAAGGGCATCCGTAAGTTCTTTGGAGTGGAGTAAAACAGAACACCATGAACGAATTCGGTATGAGCGGGGATGACCTCGAACAGATGTACCAAGAGGTCATCCTCGAGGCGTCGAAACATCCGCATGGCAAGGAATCCTTTGCGCCCAACGCAGCGGTCGAACAGTCCGCGGACGCAGCGGCCAATGTCACCGTACAAGCCAGCCACGAATACTGCACGCCCGGTGAATCGCACCAGTTCAACCCGACCTGCGGCGACGAGGCGACCATCCATGTCGAAGTCTCCGATGACGAACCGCACACCATCAAGCGATTGGTGTGGGACGGCCACGGCTGCTCCATTTCGCAGGCCAGCCTGTCGGTGATGGTCGATCTGGTGGACGGCAAAACCGTTGACGAGGCCATGGATCTGGAACAGACATTCCACAAGCTGATGGAATCGCGCGGTGCCGGTCTGGACGACGAGAACCTGGAAGAAAAGCTCGGCGACGCCGTGGTATTCCAAGGCGTGTCGAAATACCCTATGCGCATCAAATGCGCTCTGCTAGGCTGGGAAGGGCTGAAGGACTCCATCGCCAAAGCCCTCGCTGCAAAGAACTGAGGAAATATGTCCAACGATAATTTGGTTCCCGAACCACAGCCGTCCGTTTTCGATGCTGTCAACGGCGTCCTGCAGGACGAGGAGGCCGCTCGCCGCGTGATGGCCAACCCGGCCTTGGCCAAGGGCTTCCCGAACGGACGCCCGATCGAGCACTCTGCTGCGTCCGGCGATGACACCTGTGCGTGTGGCGGTCACCACGGCAAATGCGGTTGCCAGGATGACGAACAGTCCGATGGCAGCGAGATTCCGATCAAGGCGATTGACGATATCGGCCGCGCCACTGCCGAAGACGTGCGCGAGGCACTGCATCAGGTGATTGATCCGGAGCTTGGCATCGACGTGATCGATTTGGGTCTGGTCTACGGCATTGAGATCGATGAGCTAGGCCGCGCCATTATTACGATGACGCTGACCACGCCGGCCTGCCCGCTGACCGACCTTATCGAGGACGAATGCGCATCCACGCTGGCCGGTCTGGTCGAGGAGTTCCGCATCGACTGGACGTGGGATCCGCGCTGGACCATGGAGCGCATCACGCCCGAAGGCCGCGACCAGCTCGCCGCCCTAGGCTTCAGCTTCGACAATATGCCAAAGTACTGATAGCGCTTAGTAAGTTCCCTCATCAGAGGGAGCTCTATACGAGAAAAGCCCCGCATGATGCGGGGCTTTTCCATGTCTGGACTGGTCAATCAGTCATCGACGATGGTGTTCTTCGGGACAACCGTGATGCCATCCGGCGTGACGGTGAAGCCACGGGCCAGATCGTGCTCGGTATCGATGCCGACAGTGGAGTTCTCGGTGAGCACCACGTTCTTGTCAAGAATCGCCTTGTACACGCGGGCGCGGCGGTTGATGACTACACCGTCGAACAGCACGGAATCGACAATCTGTGCCCACGAGTGGATACGCACATTGGGGGAGAGCACGGAGTGGTGCACTTCACCGCCGGAGACGATCACACCGGGGGAGACGATCGAATCGGTGGCGTGGCCCAGACGGTCGCGGCCGGCGTGCACGAACTTGGCCGGCGGCAGGTTGCCGGACATCGTGTAAATCGGCCAATCCTGGTTGTACAGGTTGAACTCGGGCACATAGGCGATCAGATCCATGTGCGCATCGTAGAACTGCTTAATCGTACCGACGTCGCGCCAGTAAGCGTGATCAGTGGCCGTGGAGCCCGGAATCTCGTTCGAGTTGAAGTCGTAGACGCCGGCTTCGTTGCGGGAAGCGAAGTACGGGGCGATGTCGCCGCCCATGTCGTGCTTGGTGTCGGCAGCCTTCTCATCGAGAGCCAGAGCCTCGAACAGGGCCTTGGTGTTGGCGACGTAGTTACCCATGGAGGCCAGAATCTGGTTCGGATTGTCCGGCAGACCGGTGGTGGTGGGCGGCTTCTCCTGGAAGTTCTTGATCATGTTCGGGTGATCGGGATCGACCTCAATCACACCGAACTGGTTCGATTCCTCGATGGGCTGGCGGATACCGGCCACGGTGAACTCGGCGCCGGACTCGATGTGCTGCTGTACCATCTGTTCGAAGTCCATGCGGTAGACGTGATCGGCACCCACGATCACCACGATGTCCGGCTGGACATCCTCGATGATGTTGATGGTCTGGTAGATGGCGTCGGCGGAGCCGAGATACCAGTGCTTGCCGAGACGCTGCTGCGCGGGCACAGGGGAGACGTACGAGCCAAGCAGCGGGGAGAAACGCCAGACCTGGGAGATGTGGCGGTCAAGCGAGTGAGACTTGTACTGGGTGAGCACCACGACCTGACGGTACCCGGAGTTCACCAGGTTGCTCAACGGGAAATCAATCAGACGATACACACCACCGAAGGGAACGGCGGGCTTCGCGCGATCACGGGTTAACGGCATCAGGCGGGTCCCCTCACCACCTGCAAGCACAATCGACAGAATCTTGGGATTCTTGGTCATCGTAACTGTCCTCTCTGTTACTGAGCGTCTTTCGACACCGCACTGCCGGGCCGGATGCTTCCTTGCATTCGGTTTACATAGTTAATAATTGCAGAAAAAAACGAACATGCAAGGCTTTCGCCCCCGCGTGCCGTGAACTTGCGATGAACAGTTTCGTAGATTTGTTAAGGATCCGGCCTTTTCGGAGCGCGTGCGATTCCTTAGCGTGTCGCGTAGAACGCCACTGCGCTGGATGCCGCCACGTTCAGGCTATCCACGCCGTGGCTCATCGGAATCTTCACGGTCAAATCGGCGCGGGCAATCGTATGGTGGGACAGGCCGTCGCCCTCGGTACCGAAGATCAGCGCGAGCTTGTCGATATGCGTCGGATCTTCGGCAGGCGCGTGCAGACGGCGTGTCAGTTCGTCCAACGAAATCGAACGATCCTCCAATGCCATGGCCACGGTGGTGAAGCCCAGCGACTTCAACTCGTCGATGCCCTGGAACGGCCAGTAATGCTTGTTTTCGGTGCCGTCGTCGTTGAACCCGGTGATACGGGTCCACGGAATCTGGAATACGGTGCCCATCGACACGCGGGCGGCGCGTCGGTACAGCGGATCACCGCAGGAGGGTGTGACCAGCACGGCATCCACATCGAGCGCGGCCGCCGAACGCATCAGTGCGCCCACATTGGTGTGGTCCACGATGTTTTCCATTACTGCCACGCGGCGGGCGCTCCTGCAGACCTCGGCTACGGAGGGCAACGGCCAGCGTCGCATCGCGCATAGGGCGCCGCGATGCAAACGGTAGCCGGTCAGACGCTTGAGCTGCTCAGGTGAGGCCACGTAGACGGGAATATCCGCGCCCCAGCGCCCGTCGATGAAGTCGAAGGTGTCTTTCATGCCCTCCAGCCAAGGTTCCTCGACCAGCAGTGACAGCGGTTCGCGGTCAGCGGCCAGCGCGCGGTCGATAACCTTGGGGGACTCGGCGATGAACACGCCCTTGGCTGGTTCCAAGCGATTGCGCAACTGCATTTCGGTGAGGCTCACATACGCTTCGACGCGCGGGTCGTCGACGGTGTCCAGCGTGATGAACTGCATTGGTGGCCTTTCGTGTGTGCAGATAACGAAAAACCCCTTGCAATGCAAGGGGTTTATCTGTGCCCGAGACGGGACTTGAACCCGTACGCCCGTATAAAATAGGCACTAGCACCTCAAGCTAGCGCGTCTACCATTCCGCCACCCGGGCAGGTGTCGTTTGGACAACGAGTAGATAGCTTAGCATGAAATTACCGGGATGCAATTCGCGCGTGTGCCCGGCGTGTCGCGTGTAGCCTTGAAGTCATGACTGATGCCCTTTTTCTTTTCGACCCGCAGGTCGACGACGTCCCGGTGAACAGCGACGAACTCCACGCCGGCTGGAAGCTAACCCTGCCCGCTCACATCAAGCGCCATGCCGTGCAGGCCATGCGATTCAAGGCAGGGGACAGCCTGCAACTTTCCGACGGCAGCGGCTTGAGAATCCAGGCAGTGATGGCCGATCCTGAAGCCGGACTGGCTGAAGTCGTGGAAGTGGGGCGCGAACCCGAGCCGCTCACCCGGTTGGCGCTGATTCAGGCATTGGCGAAAACCGGCCATGATGAGCAGGCCATCGATATGGCTACTCAGATCGGCGTCGACCAAGTGGTGCCATGGCAGGCGGACCGATCCATTGCCAAGTGGAAGGTCGGCCGTACAGACAAGAAGTGGAATTCGGTACTGGATGCCGCCACCGAGCAGTCGCGGCGCGCCTTTAAGCCGCAACTGGAGGCGTGTGCGTCCAGCAAGGAGGTCGTGGCCATCTGCCGCAGGGCCTGCGTGCATGGCGATGTGGTGATTGTGCTGCATCAGGATGCTACCGATACGTGGTCCGGCGTGGAGGAGAAGGTTGCGCAGTTGGTGGAACGCACGCTCCAGGACGGCCGGCCGCGGACTGTCAGTGTGGTGGTCGGGCCTGAGGGCGGCATCAGTGAGCAGGAGGTAGCTGATTTCGTCAAGGCCGGAGCGGTGAGCTGCGTACTGGGGCGCAATATTCTGAGAGCCGCGACGGCCGGTCCGGTGGCGTTGTCGCTGTTGTCTCGGGTGTTGGGACGTTACGAGTAACGCCCACGCGCTAAGCTGGTGCGTAGCAACATCAAACCAAGGAGCATGATGAGCGAATCCGACGATTGCCTGTTCTGCAAGATCATCGCAGGGCAGATTCCCAGCAGCAAGGTCTACGAGGACGAGACGACCTACGCATTCAACGACATCAATCCCAAGGCCAAGGTCCACGTGCTCGTGGTGCCCAAGAAGCACTACGCCAACGTCGCCGAACTTGCCGCCGATGACCCGACCGAGCTGGCCCACATCGTCTCCATCGCGCAGAACATCGCCGACAAGGAATTTCACGGCGCCTACCGACTGGTGTTCAACACCGGTCTTGACGCCGGCCAGACCGTCTTCCACGTGCACGCGCACGTGATGACCGGCGAAAAGCTCGACGAGTAGTAGGGGAATATCCGCTTCGTGGCAACGACTACACGTACCATCACCATCCCGCCCCAGCTTGACCCCGTCGCCGTGCTCGGCCCGGTTGACGAGGTCATTCGCGAGGTGGAGCGCGCCTTTCCGGACCTGACGATTATCGTGCGCGGCAACCGCGTGGCGATCGTCTCCCGCTCCAAGCAGACCGAAGCCCAAGCCGCACAGGCCGAGGATTTGGTCAACACCATCATCCAAGCCGCCTACACCGCGCCTATGGACGCCGACACTGTGCGTCGCATGCTCGACCAGAACGTGCTCAAGAACCACGTGCGCCTCGAACATCCCGGTCACGGCCCGGTGCGTGACAAACTGGCGCAATCGACCTCAAACGAACGCGCCCATGCACGTTCTGCCGGCTCCCACGACCCGACGTACCGTAAGCCCACGGTTCCCGGCGTCATCACCTTTGCTGCCGGCGTGCCGGTCCGTGCGAAAACCGCCGGACAAGTGGCCTACGTGAACGCCATCGAATCGCACACCATCACCTTCGGCATTGGCCCCGCAGGCACCGGCAAGACGTATCTGGCCGTGGCCAAGGCTGTGCGTGCCTTCCAGGACAAGCAGATTCGCCGCATCATCCTCACGCGCCCGGCCGTGGAGGCCGGCGAAAGCCTCGGCTTTCTGCCCGGCACGCTGAATGACAAGGTTGACCCGTATCTGCGCCCGCTGTACGACGCGCTTGGCGACATGCTCGGCGCCGACCAGCTCAAGCGGTACATGGACGACGGCTCCATCGAAGTGGCGCCGCTCGCCTACATGCGCGGCCGTACGCTGAACGACGCGTTCGTGATCCTCGACGAGGCTCAGAACACCACCGAACAGCAGATGAAGATGTTCCTGACCCGTCTGGGCTTCAACACCACGATGGTCATCACCGGCGATATCTCGCAGGTGGACCTGACCGTGCCTCGCTCGGGACTGGCCACCATCGAACGCATCCTGGGCGGCATCAACGACATCGCATTCGTGCATCTCAAAACCGAGGACGTGGTACGTCACCAGCTGGTCGGACAGATCGTGGCCGCCTACGACCGTCACTCCGCCATCGCCGGCGACCACCGCGACATCGAACGCAAGGGCCGCCGCAACCATACCGACTTCGATGCCCGCCAGCAAGCGGATTCAACCAACCAAAGCGAGACAGACGATGAGCGTTGACGTCACCAATGAAACCCAGTGGGTCATCGACCCCAAGGTCTTCTCCGATTTGGGTATTTGGGTACTCGACCAGATGCGCGTGAGCACCCAGTCCGACCTGACCATCATGTTCGTGGATCCCGATCCCATCGCCGAACTGCACATGCGTTGGATGAACCTCGAAGGCCCGACCGACGTGATGAGCTTCCCGATGGACGAGCTGCGCCCCGGCGACGGCAAAACCGTGATGGAAGGAGTGCTCGGCGACATCGTCATCTGCCCGTGGGTCGCTGCCCAACAGGCTGCCGCAGCCGGGCACAGCACCATGCAGGAGATGCTATTGCTCACCATCCACGGCATCCTGCACCTGCTCGGCTACGACCACGTGACCCCCGAGCAGGAGCGCCAGATGTTCGGCCTGCAGCGACAGCTGCTGCTCACCTTCTTCGCCCTACGCCACGATGCCAACGTGCAGGCCACGCTGCCCGCCGGCACACCCGACGCGCTGGCCCTGTACGACGCCGCGCACGGTGCTGGCCGCGACCTCGATTCCAAATAAGCTCCCAAATCAATCACACCAAATCCGGATTATTCGATACCGTTCAAGGACATTCAAGGACACCGAAAAATCATTATGGAGTATTCCAGTACCACGCCGATCGCCATCACCGTCATTCTTGTACTCGTGGCGGCCCTGTTCGTCTGGCTCTCGCTGACCATGGCCGCCGCTGAAGGCGCCGTGGCCCGCGTAACGCGAGCCAGCCTTAACAATCTCATCCTCGAGGTGCAGACCGACTCCGAAGCAAGCCAGTTCCTCAAGATGAAGAAGATCGACAAGATTCATCGCGTGCAACGGCTCATCGCCGACCGTTACGCCACCGCCGGCAGCTGTGCGTTCTTCCGCATCGCCTGCAATGTGCTCGACGGCGTACTGGTGTCTTCCATCGCATCCCTGTGGGGTGCGGAACTGTGGATTGAACTGCTCTCCGGATTCCTGTTCGCGATTATCGTAGCCGTGGTCTCCGTACTGGTCCGCCCGCGCACCGCCGGCATGGCCAAGCCGGTCGGCATCATGATTTCCAACTCGCGCATCGTGTCGTTGGCCACCAAGCTCACGCCGTTCGCACGCATCGGTGGCGACAAGTCCGGTTCCAAGGGACCGGGCCGCCGCTCCAAGGACTCCGATCTGTCCGACGACGAGGAGCTTGAGAAGATTCAGCTCGAGCAGGGCAAGGCCGCCATCGACCGACTGGTGGAGTCCAACGACTTCGATCCGGAAGTCTCCGAAATGTTGCGCAACGTGCTCACCCTGTCTGATACGTTGACTCGCGAGATCATGGTGCCGCGCACCGATATGATCTGCATGGAGCGCGACTCCACACTGTCTTCCGCGCTGAAACTGTTCTCACGCTCCGGTTTCTCCCGCGTGCCGGTGATCGGTGAGGACGTGGATGACCTGATCGGCGTGGCCTATTTGAAGGACGCCGTGCGTGCCACCGCCTTCAACCCGGCGGCCATGGAACGCGCAGTCGAATCCATCGTCCGGCAGCCGCTGCTTGTTCCCGAATCCAAGCCGGTGGACGACCTGTTCCATGAGATGCAGCGTTCCCGCCAGCATGTGGCCGTGGTGGTCGATGAGTACGGCGGCATCGCCGGCATGGTGACTATCGAGGATGCCATCGAACAGATCGTCGGCGAGCTGGAAGACGAGCACGACCGCACCCAGCGTACTGAGCCGGAGAAAATCGGAGACAACAAGTGGAAGATGCCAGCCCGTACGCCGATTGCCGATCTGGAGGAGATCTTCGAGATCGACATTGATGAGGACGATGTCGATACCGTGTACGGCCTGCTGACCAAGATTCTGGGCCGAGTGCCGATTGTCGGTGCCTCGGCTGTGACGCGCGGTCTGCGACTGACCGCCGTGGACTCCGCCGGACGCCGCAAGAAGGTGTCCACTATCGTCGTAGAACCGGCGCACGTCGAGGGCGGCGAGGAAAATAACAAGACCCATGAGGAAACTGACGGCGAGCCCGTCGAAGGCGATGATACCGCCAGCAAGGAGTGATATGACCGATCAGAACAACAGCACGAACGACGTCGATGACATTGACGTTACCGATGCTTCCGATGTTGCCGGCGTTGCCGAAGTCGACGCGACCGGTGAAACGGCGAACGTGACCAAGCAGGACGTGCCGTATCGCTCCGGATTCGTGGCCGTGGTCGGCCGCCCGAACGTCGGCAAATCCACGTTGATCAACGCGTTGATCGGCAAGCAGATCGCCATCGCATCCTCTCGCCCGGAAACCACCCGTAAGGCGATCCGCGGCATCCTGACCGCCGACCACGCGCAGCTCGTGCTCGTGGACACGCCCGGTATTCACCGTCCGCGTACGTTGCTCGGCCAGCGTCTGAACGACGTGGTCGACGAATCTCTGGCCGATGTGGACGTGGTGGCCTTCCTGCTGCCCGCCGATCAGGAAATCGGCCCCGGCGACAAGCGTATTCTCTCCCGACTGCGTACCGACTTCGCCACCAAGCGTGAGGACGGTACGTTCAAGTGGCGCATCCCGCTGATTGCCATCGTCACCAAGATCGACGAGCTTGGCCGTCAGCAACTCATCAACAAGCTCATCGAAATCAACGATTTCGCCGATTTCTCGGACATCGTGCCGGTGAGCGCTCTGAAGCACGACAATCTGGCTGAAGTGAAGAACGTGCTCATTGAGCACACGCCCGAGGGTCCGCAGATGTACCCGGACGATCAGATCAGCGAGGAGCGTCCGGAAGACACCATCGCCGAACTCGTGCGTGGTGCGTTCCTTGAGACCCTGGACGACGAGCTGCCGCATTCGCTGGCCGTGGTGGTTGATTCCATCGACTATCCGGAAGACAACGAGACCGGTCAGGGCTATGACGGCAAGGCGCAGGTCAACGTGTCCATTTACGTGGAGCGTGACTCCCAGAAGCCGATCATCATCGGCAAGGGCGCCTCGAACCTCACCTACGTCAAGAAGAAGCTGCGCACCCCGGTCAACCGCATCGTCGGCCAAAAAGCCAAGCTCGACCTCCACGTCAAGGTAGCCAAAGGCTGGCAGTCCGACCCCAAGCAGCTGGAGCGCCTGGGCTTCTAAGGCTTATAGACGAAAAAAGCTCCCTCGTCAGAGGGAGCTTTTGCTATACGGTTTACTTCCGCTTCGTGTACATCTGGGTGTTGAGGAGGGTGGAGTAGCGCTTGATGACCTTGGGACGAATCACCTTCATGGAAGCGGTCATCAGGCCGTTTTCCTGAGTGAACTCCTCGGGCAGGATGATGAACTTGCGCACGGACTCGGCGCGGGAGACGCCCTCGTTGGCCTGATCGACCCACTTCTGCACTTCGGCGCGCACGGCGGCGTTCTTGGCGGCATCCTCCAGCGGCATGTTCTCGTCCAGGCCCTTGGCGGCCAGCCACGGGCGCAGCGACTCCTCGTCCAGCGTCACCAATGCGGAGATGAACGGACGCTTATCACCCAGCACCAGCGCCTGGGAGACGAACTCGCAACGCTGAATGACTTCCTCGATCGGGCCGGGGGAGACGTTCTTACCACCTGCAGTGATAATCAGATCCTTCTTACGACCGGTGATGTACAGGAAGCCATCGTTGTCGATACGGCCCAAGTCGCCGGTGACATACCAGCCATCTTCGGTGAACGACAGCTCAGTGGCCTCGTCGTTCTTGTGATAGCGCGGGAACACGGCACGACCCTTGACCTGAATTTCGCCGTCCTCGGCGATGCGCAGGGAGAATCCGGGGAATGCGATGCCCACGGAACCAGCGTGGAACGGCGTACCCAGCGGGCTGAACGCGCACGGTGCGGTGGTCTCGGTCAGACCATAGCCCTCGTATACAGGCACACCCGCGCCACGGAAGAAAGCCAGCAGTTCCGGGTCAAGCGGGGCACCGCCGGCCACAATCCACTTGGCGCGACCGCCGAGCACTTCGCGCAGCGAAGAGTAGACAATCGGATCGAAGGCAGCGCGGCGAGTGCGGGTCAGTGCACCTGCCTTGCCATTGGCGGAGACCTCCTTCATATAGTTCTGCGCGGCCACCACGGCGGAGGCGAACACCACGCCCTTGGGGCCGTGGCCGGCCTTCTGGGACGCGGCGTTGTACACCTTCTCCAGCACGCGCGGCACCACGATCATGAGAGTGGGCTTGGCCACCTGCAGATCGCTGATCAGCGTCTTGATGCCGGTGGCGATGTAGATGCGGACGTTCGAGGAGACGACGATGTAGTTGATGGCGCGGGCGAAGGAATGGGCCTGCGGCAGGAACAGCAGGATGGTGTTCCTCTTGTCGTGCAGCAGATCGGGCATGTAGGCCGGCAGATTCAGCGCGGTCTGGCAGTAGTGCTCGTGGGTCATCTCCACGCCTTTCGGCGCGGCCGTGGAACCGGAGGTGTACACGATGGAACACAGGTCGGTCTTCTTGACCGAATCGATGCGCTCGTCCAGCTCCTCGTCCGAGACCGTGGTGCCGTAGGCCTTGATCTCGTCCAAGCCACCGGTCTCGATGGTGATGATGTGCTCCAGGGACGGGCACTCCTCGACGGATCCATCCGCCTTCTCGCGCATGTCCGTGTCCTGCACGATCAGCAGTCGGGCATCGGAGTTGTTGACGATATTGCGAATCTGCTCGGCGGAATCGGTGTCGTAGATGGTGGCGAGCACGCCGCCGCACGCCATGATCGCCGCGTCGGTCAGGTCCCAGTCGTAGGAAGTTCGGCACATGAATGCCACGGCATCGCCCTTCTTCAGGCCGTAATGAATCAGGCCCTTGGCCACGGCACGCACGTCAGCCAGGAACTCGTTGGCGGTGACGGTCACCCAATCGTTGCCGGACTTGTAGGTGTACAGCGGCTCATCGCCCATACGTTCGGCGCGGTCCGCATACAGGTCGTAGATGGACGTACCTTCGTCCAGCGGCGGATTGCCTTCGGTGGAGGTGGTGAGCAGGCCGGTGGCGGGGTCGATGTCGGTGACGGTCAGGTGGCCGTCGTCCCAATCGTCGCTGTGAGGCAAAGCGATATTGGTCTCGACCGGCACGTCGGCGTTGGACAGGTAATCGGGCTCGTCCGGGGTGTCGTCGTGGACCGGGTGGACGAAGTCGGATCCCAACCTGAGCGCCTTACGGGTGAGATTGATCGTGTGCTGCGTGAAGGAATTGATAACCGACAAGTCTTGCTCCTGTAAACCTTTCAGTGTCGTCCAGCCATGAGGCGAACGCTTCTCAAAGTTCAAATTGTAATCGCCCAAACCGAACTCGTCACCTTACGCAACCGTAGGATTCTGGCGGGTTAGGGGAGTGCGTGGCAAAATATTGCACAGGTCCCGATATTGTTGAGTAACCGTGAGCTGCGAAACGGCGATTGTCGATAATTATTGAGCGGTTGGTTGCTGATCGATGCCGGGTGATTGTTGGACGGCTTCCGAGCAATTCATCCGCAATGCACATGGACACATTCGTATTTCTTACTAATTTCGGGTTCGTTTCTGTTTCGATTGGCGGAATCTCAAGTCATGGTCTTTACCTTCCGGCTACACTTACTATGCGGATAACCATGTCCATTTTGAAGCAGAACAAGAAAGGGCTCTCATGGCGCAAAACCCAGAAGCCACCGTGGTGTTCGGCGTTTTGAACGAAACGTCCGAAACGGAATCCCGCGTCGCGCTGACGCCGGATATCGTCACCCGGCTGAAGAGGAGCGGTGTCTCCTCACTGATTGAAGCAGGTGCCGGCATTGCTGCCGACTACACCGATGAGGATTACGAAAAGGCCGGTGCGAAGGTGACCAGCCGTGACGAGGTGCTCGCCGAAGCCGACGCGCTCGGTTTTGTGGACCGACCGTCCGCCGAGACCGTGGCCAAGCTCAAGGCCGGCCAGTGGGTCATTGGCATGCTCGGTTCCTTCACCGATGCCGATTACGTGGCCGCGCTCGAGAAGGCCGGTCTGGTGGGCATCGCCATCGAAAAGCTGCCCCGTAAGCTTTCCAGCGCCCAGTCCATGGATGAGATGACCTCTCAGAACTCCGTGATGGGCTACAAGGCAGCCATCACCGCCGCCGATGCTTACGGTTCCTTCCTGCCGATGATGACCACCGCCGCCGGCACGATTCGCCCGGCTAAGGCGCTGGTGCTCGGTGCCGGCATCGCCGGCCTGCAGGCCATCGGTACGCTGAAGCGTCTTGGCGCGGTCGTCACCGCGTACGACGTGCGTCCCGCCTCCCAGGGCGAGGTCGAGTCCCTCGGCGCGAAGTTCCTTGATCTGGGACTTGACTTCTCCAAGGGCCAGGGCGAGGGCGGTTATGCCCGCGCGCTGAGCGCCGAAGAGCAGGCTCAGCAGCAGGCTGCCGTCGACGAAAAGGCCGCCGGCTTTGACATCATCATCACCACCGCCAAGGTCCCGGGCCGTAAGCCCCCGGTGCTGCTCACCGCAGCCGGCGTCAAGGGTCTCAAGCGTGGTGCCGTGATCGTGGACTGCGCAGCATCCGACCTCGGCGGCAACGTCGAAGGCTCCGCCGTTGGTGAGCAGGTCACCGAGGGCGGTGTCAAGCTGATCGGCGCTCCCTACCTGGCCTCCGGCGTCGCCACCACCGCATCCAACCTGCTTTCGCGCAATGTGGCCGACATCCTCGTGCACTTCGTGCGTGACGGCAAGCTCGGCCAGGATCTCACCGAAGAACTCGACGACGCGCTGGTGGTTGCCGGCCGCGCCGCCGCCCCGGCAGCTGCTGCCGATGCCGAGAAGTCCGAGAAGTAAGGAAGAAGGAATACCATGCCTACTCTCGTCGTTTCCATTACCCTGTTCGTCCTCGCGCTGCTCATCGGCATCGAGGTCATCGGCAAGGTGCCCGCCACCCTGCACACGCCGCTTATGTCCGGCGCGAACTCCATCCACGGCATCGTCATCGTCGGCGTTGTGATCGTGGCAGCCGAAGCCAATAGCCCGCTGGCCTACGTGTTCATCTTCCTGGCCGCTGTGCTGGGCACCATGAACGTCGTTGGTGGCTACGTGGTCACCGACCGCATGCTTGAGATGTTCAAGTCCAGCAAGAACGAGAAGAAGGGGGAGTCGAAGTAATGACCTCCGCAACCGTTGGCGCCATCGACATCGTCGCTTGGTTCGTCTACCTGTTCTCTGCCGTCCTGTTTGTGGTCGGTCTGCATTTCATGAATTCGCCGAAGACCGCCCGCAAGGGTAACCAGATCTCCGCGTTCGGCATGGTCGTGGCCGTGCTCATGGCGTTCATCGTGCTCTTCGCCAAGGGCTTCGTGAACATTGTCGCCGTGGTGGTGCTGGTCGTCGGCATCCTGATCGGTGCCGTGGCCGGTGTCGTCTCCGCCAAGAAGGTGAAGATGACCGATATGCCGCAGCTGGTCTCCGTGTTCAATACCGTGGGTGGTGGCGCCGCCGCACTCGTGGCCCTGAACGACATCCTGACCAAGGAAGGCACCCCGGACATCGTGGTGCTCATCACCGCTGGTCTCGGTATTCTCATCGGTTCTGTGACCTTCACCGGCTCGCTCATCGCTGCCGGCAAGCTGCAGGGTATCAAGTGGGTCAAGAAGCTGAACCTGCCGGGCAAGGGCGTATGGAACATTCTGTTCGCCGTGCTGTCCGTCGCCTCGCTGGTCATGCTGTGCGTCCAGCCCGAACAGCGTCTGCTGTGGTCGATTCTGACCACCGTGTTCGCCCTGTGCTACGGCTTGGTCTTCGTGATTCCGATCGGCGGCGCCGATATGCCGGTGGTGATCTCCGTGCTCAACGCCTGCACCGGTACGGCTGTGGCTATGTCCGGTCTGGCGATTGACAACGTTGCCCTGATCGTGGCCGGCGCACTCGTCGGTTCCGCAGGTGTGACCCTGTCCATCCTCATGGCTCAGGCCATGAACCGCCCGCTGCTCTCCGTCTTGGCCGGTGGCTTCGGCGGTGGTGCTGACGCCGCCGCTGCTGGCGACGGTCCGGAAGGCACCATGAAGGAGACCACGCCGGACGATCTGGCCGTTCAGCTCGTCTACGCGCAGAAGGTCATCTTCGTGCCCGGCTTCGGTCTGGCTCAGGCTCAGGCCCAGCGCGAGCTCGCCGACCTCGGCGAACTGCTCAAGGGCCACGGCGTGGAAGTCTCCTACGCCATCCACCCGGTCGCAGGCCGTATGCCTGGCCACATGAACGTGCTGCTGGCCGAGGCCAACGTGCCCTACGAGGAGCTCGTGGATCTCGATGAGATCAACCCGCAGTTCCCGCAGGCCAACGTGGCTCTGGTCGTCGGCGCCAACGATGTGACCAACCCGGCTGCTCGCCGTCCCGGCACCCCGGTCTCCGGCATGCCGATTCTCGACGTCGACAAGTCCCAGAACGTCGTGGTCATGAAGCGCGGCCGCGGTATGGGCTACGCCGGCATCCAGAACGAGCTCTACTTCGAAGACAACACCCAGATGCTGTTCGGTGACGCGAAGAAGAGTCTGCAGTCCGTCATCGCCGCCGTCAAGGAATTGCTCGCGTAACCATTCTTGGCTCCCCTCTGTGAGGGGAGCTGTCGAACGGAGTGAGACTGAGGGGAGTAGCCCATACGCGGGTG
>ENA-OQIL01000049-OQIL01000049.1-human-gut-metagenome-genome-assembly--contig:-NODE-49-length-57752-cov-23.806091_pt1 | contig 57752 bp, 45 predicted proteins | sample MGYA00242583_ERZ504748 | MGnify/ENA primary metagenome ERZ504748 (study PRJEB26092, sample SAMD00036191) | human gut metagenome | host: Homo sapiens | study: EMG produced TPA metagenomics assembly of...
CGAGGGACGGCCCCGTCGAGCCGTGACCGGAATCGGTGAAAATACGTTAGCGCAACCGGTGAAACCGCCTTTGCGCGAACGGCGCGCCTGTTTAGCGAAACTGGTGAAAAATAGATTGACGCTAACAGCAGGTCGCCGGGGTGTTCTTCGCGGAGGCCTTCACGGTCTCCTCCTCGACGTGGCTGGCGTCGCGCTTGCAGACGCGCTTGGCGGTGCAGTGCCAGCCGTCGTCCTGCTTGGTCCAGCTGTACTCGGGCTCGCCCCAGTCGTGGCCGAGGGCGGCGATTTCCTCGGTCTCGGTCTGAGCCTCGAAGCACTTATGACTAAAGGTGGCGGTGTAGGTCCTCGTGCCCTTCTCAGTGCAGGTGGCCGTGTCTACGGAGGTTGCCTTCACGGTTTCAGCGATCTCATAGCCGCAATAGCCGCACTTGGCGTGGCCAGTGCAGTACCAGCCATCGGGCATCTTCTCCCAATCATAGTTATTCTCGTCTTTGAAATTATCATTGCGCTCGCCGTCGGTGTAGTTGTGGGTGAGCTTCTGGCCGTTGGACCAAACGAGCTCGCCGTCAATGTTTACATCGGTGTGGCCCTTGTTGTACTCCGGATTGTTACCAAAGCCAAAGAGCTGCGAGCAGGTGGTATTGTCGCGCTGCGCCTTGGCGGAGCTGTTGGTGATGTTGAGGATGTACTTGGAGTTCCCCATGTTGGAGTCATCGATGCTCAACGCCTGCTTAAACAAAGTGTTCGACCAATTCGATGATATCGAATTGAACGTGCAGTTTTTCACGTTGACGGTAATGTTATGGCTGCCCGCACTGTAATCGGTGTAGACCTTGATCATCTCGCCGCTGGCGTTGGCGTTAAACGTGCAGTCTTCGAACGTCATGATCGGCGAACTATATGTCCAGATGGCGTAGTTGCCAAAGGGCGCCTTGAACGTCGTGCTCTTGAACACTGCAGTCTCGTAGCCCCAATAGCGCGTATGACCGTTGATGACGCAGTGGTCGACAACGGTGTTAGTCGTATGGCTGAAGCCAAGGTAGCCGTCGCGGGCAGAATGCAGTGTCATGAACTTAAACGTAACGGTACCAGCATCCTGGAATGAGTAGTCGCTGTTATACTCACCCTTTTTATTTGGGTCAGGGACCTTGGGACCAATTTGCCACGTGGTCTTGTCGGTGCTCACGCCCTCAAACGTGAGGTTCTTGTCCTTGGTGTGGCCCTCGGAGGGCACGTTGTACAGGGTGTATTCGCCCTCGCCGAGCTTAATAGTGTCGCCGTTCCGCGCCGCGGCGGTAGCGTCGGCAAGATTATCGTAGGTTTCACCGGTGGGTATACCGCCGCGTTCAATGGTGATCGATCCGGTAGTAATCGTGCCGGGGGCACCGTCTGCAAAAGCAGGCGATGCAACTCCCATCGTGACGAGCGCAACGGCAAACAGCGCCGCGACCGCACGAGAGGCCGTTTTCAAAAACGACTTCATGCTGAGACTCCTTCGACTCTAAAAGTATTAAATCAGCGTTAATATTATAGAACTTCTGACATTTTACTAAACCTCTATTTCGCGCCTTTATCGGTACGCCAATCTTTCTCGCGCTTCTTGCATATTTATTCCGCATACCTGCGTCTTTGTTGCATCGGATTGTGCAACAAAGATGCATTCGTTTTGCCGGTGTGGTTTGCGCGATGGCACTTGGCGTGTCTATGGCTCAATGGACTGGGCGCAAGACTGACCTTGATAGGGGTCGCGATTGATTGCTTGGCGATAAGCGCAGCGATGTTGCGCCTATCGCCCGCCATAGGAAAGTGCGATAACTGGGCGCACTGACGCGAATGCTCTTATGGGCTAGACTAGGCACCACGAAATACACGATGCGTTCGGGCGGCGCCGACTGTCCGATTAGCTTGGCAAGCATTGAAGGTGCATGCACATGAGCCAAGAGATGATGGATAAAACCTGTCGCGAGTTTGCTCAGGCGCTTGCCGCGCGCGAGCCGGTTCCCGGCGGTGGCAGCGCGAGCGCCTTTGTGGGCGCGCTGGGCGCCTCGCTTTGCGGGATGGTCGCGCGCTACGGAGCGACGAATCCCGCGCTTGCTGATCGTGCAGATGACCTGACGCGCGCGTTTGCTCAGGCTGATGAGCTGGCCCAGGAGCTTGTCGAGTTGGTTGCCGAGGACGTTCGTGCCTACGGGCAGGTGTCCGCGGCGTACGGTATTTCGCGCGAGGATCCGGCTCGACCGGCTGCGATTCAGGATGCGCTGCACGTGGCGGCTATGCCACCGTATCGCATTATGGATGCCTGTGGGCGCGCGCTGGCGCTGCTCGAGGACATGGCGGACAAGGGGTCGCGCCAGCTGCTGTCCGACGTGGCGTGCGGTGCCGTGTTCTGCCGCGCCGCCATGCAGGGTGCGAGCCTGACGCTCTTTGCCAACACTACGTCTATGAAAGACCGGGCACGCGCCGAGGAGCTCGAGGCGGCGTGCGATGAGCTGCTGGATACGTGGCTGCCGCGTGCCGATGCGCTGGCGCGCCGTGCCGCCGACGCAGCCAGGAAGAGGGGATAGCCATGGCAGAGCTGCTCAAAGGGGCTCCCGCTGCCCGTACTTTGACCGAGGAACTTGCCGCTCGCTGTGCTGCTTTGCGCGAACGCGGCGTTGTGCCGACGCTGGCCATCGTTCGTGTGGGCGAGCGCGAGGACGATCTATCGTACGAGCGCGGCGCCCTCAAGCGCTGTGAAAAGGCTGGCATTGAGGCTCGCCGCGTTTTGCTTCCTGCCGATGCTTCGCAGGATGAGCTGCTGGTGGCTATTAAGGACATCAATGCCGACCCCGCCGTTCATGGCTGCCTAGTGTTTCGCCCGCTGCCCGCTGGGCTTGACGAGGATGCGGTTGCCGCGGCACTCGATCCCGCCAAGGATGTCGACTCCATGACGCCGGCCTCGCTACTTACCACGCTTTCGGGGCGAGGCGAGGGCTTTGCTCCTTGCACGGCTGAGGCCGTGTTGGCGTTGCTGGATCATTACGGTGTTGAGCTGGATGGGGCCAAGGTCGCGGTCGTCGGTCGGTCTCTGGTGATTGGCCGTCCCGTTGCCGCCATGCTTACGGCTCGCAATGCCACGGTGACGACGTGCCATACGCATACGCGCGACCTTGCTGCCGAGTGTCGTGCGGCTGATGTTGTGGTTGCGGCAGTTGGACGCGCGCGCACGATTGGCGCGGATGCGGTTCGCGAGGGCCAGACGATCATCGATGTGGGCATTAACTGGGACGAGGCCGCTGGCAAGCTGGTCGGCGACGTCGATTTTGATGCTGCGGAGCCGATCGTTAACGCCATCACACCCGTACCGGGCGGCGTGGGGGCTGTGACCACCGCGATTCTCGCCAAACACGTGATCGAAGCGGCCGAGCGCACATCGAAATAGGCTTTTGACCACGGGGGCTGCCGAGGCTGTGGTTTCGCCCTTTTTGCACCGAAGCGATACACTGTTGCCGTTTGATTTTTTCGCTCAAGGAGGATGCGCATGCCGTGCACAACGATTTTGGTCGGTAAGAACGCGAGCTATGATGGGTCGACGCTGGTTGCCCGCAACGAGGACTCGCCCAATGGGGTATTTGAGCCCAAGCGCATGCGCGTAGTGCATCCCGACGAGCAGCCGCGTGTCTACACGAGTGTCCTGAGCCACCTGACCGTTGAGCTGCCCGACAATCCCATGCGTTACACAAGCGTCCCCGACGTTGTCCCGGGTCATGGCATTTGGGCCGAGGCCGGCTTCAATGAGCTCAATGTTGGCATGTCCGCAACCGAGACGCTCACCACCAACGAGCGCGTCCGCGGCGCTGATCCGCTCGTGGATTTCGTGCCCGCCAAGGGTAACGAGGGCGAGGACGGCTATGTGCCGGCGCAGCCCGGCGGTCTGGGCGAGGAGGACATGGTGACCCTGGTGTTGCCGTATGCCAAGTCTGCCCGCGACGGTGTGCGCATTCTGGGCGACCTGCTCGAGCGCTACGGCACCTACGAGAACAACGGCATCGCCTTTAGCGACGTTGACGAGATCTGGTGGCTCGAAACCATCGGCGGCCACCACTGGATCGCCAAGCGCGTACCCGACGATGCCTATGTGACCATGCCCAACCAGCTGGGTATCGACAGCTTTGACTTGGACGACGCCGAGGGCGCGCAGGTCGACCACATGTGCTCGGCCGATCTGCGCTCCTGGATGGCCGAGTGGCATCTGGACCTGACACTGGGCGTTAAGGGCGACGGTCCCGCCGCGGTCTTTAACCCGCGCGAGGCCTTTGGTTCACACAGCGACAGCGACCACGTCTACAACACACCGCGCGCCTGGTACATGCAGCGCTGTCTCAACCCCAGCGATGTGTGGGACGGTCCCGACGCCGACTACACGCCCGAGAGCGACGACATTCCCTGGAGCCGCGTGCCCGAGCGCAAGGTGACCCTCGAGGACATCAAGTACGTGCTCTCGAGCCACTACCAGGGCACGGAGTACGACTGCTACGGTAGCAAGGGTACGCCCGCCACGCGCGGCGCCTATCGTCCCATCGGCATCAACCGCAACAGCCAGCTCGCCGTGCTGCAGCTGCGCCCCTATGCGCAGCCGGCGTATCGCGCCGTGCAGTGGATGGCGTTTGGCTCTAACTCGTTTAACGCGCTTGTGCCACTGTACGCCAATGTCGAGACCATGCCCGAGTACTATGCCGACACGCAGGCTCGCGTGACGTCCGAGAATTTCTATTGGGCAAATCGCCTGATTGGCGCCTTGGCCGATGTTCGCTTCCATGAGTGCGGTCGCGCGGTCGAGGATTATCAGGAGAAGGTTGGCGGCATGGGCCACAAGCAGATTCACGACGTTGACGCCGTTGTAGCCGTACTGCCCGAGGCCGAGGTGTCTGCCGAGCTCGCCCGCGCCAACGAGGCCTTTGCCGAGCTTGTGCGCGCGGAGACCGATGCCCTGTTGGGCAAGGTGCTCTACACCACGAGCTGTGCCATGAAGAATTCCTTCGCGATGAACGATAACGTAAGGTAAAGATAACCTTGCAACGAGCGAGCGAGGCAAACGCCGTCAAAGGCTTTGCCTCGCTCGATTTCTATCCCGGTGACAAACGATTTTGTGTCGTTTGCCCAATCTTGGGTACAAGTAGGCCAATGAAGTTGTTCACGATTGGAGCCAACCATGGTTATGAAATTCGATCAGCTTGTTAACGGTGCCATCAACGTGGGCTTCGGCGCCGCCGCCGTTGCCGTCGAGGGCGGCAAGAAGGTCCTCGACGACCTCAATGCCAAGGGCGAGCAGGTGCGTAAGGACGCCGGCACCCCCGATATCGCCCGCAGCGTGTCCGACATGTTCGAGCAGGCCGGCGGTACCATCTCCGACCTTACCGAGCGCCTGGGCATGCAGGGCGAGACTGCGGCCCAGCGCGTGCTCGACGAGCTCATCCTCGCCCGCGTGCGCGTCATGACCGCCCCCGAGCGCACGGCCTTTTTGGCCCATGTGCGCGACATCGTCGATTCGGTCGAGGACAACGTGACCTCGGTGCCCGTCGAGTCCGTTGAGCCCGACGATGCAGAGGACGCCGAAGAGGCCGAGTAGCAGCGCAGATGGCAGATTCCACCACCGATTACAACAATCAAGATCCCTTGGGTGACGAGGCGGCGGTTGTCGACGAGGTCGAGGCCGCCGTCTCGGGCGCTCGCAAGAAGCCGCGCGCTGTCGATATGGTCCCTGAGGAGCCCGACGCGATGGCGCCGGACGAGGAATACCAGCTCACGCCGGCAGGTCGTCGTGAGCGCATTGGGCAGATCGTTCGCCTGATCAAAAAGTACCGCGTATGGGACAACCTCACGCCGGTGCGCCTGCGTCGTCTGCTCGAAGAGCTCGGCCCCATGTTCGTTAAAATGGGGCAGATTCTGGCTAACCGCTCCGAGATTTTGCCGCAGCGGTTTTGCGACGAGCTGCGCCGTCTGCGCTCCGACGTAGAGCCGGTGCCGTATGAGGTAGTGCTCCGCTGTTTGGAAGAGGAATACGGCCAGCGCCTGGGGCAGATGTTCGACGCGATCGACCCCAACCCGCTCGGTAGCGCGTCGCTCGCGCAGGTGCACCGCGCCCGTCTGGTGACCGGCGAGGACGTGGCCGTTAAGGTGCAGCGCCCCGGTGCGCAGCAGGTGATGGCTCAGGACATCGACATCATCCGTTCGGTGGTGCGCATCGTTTCCAAGTTCGTCAACACCGACCAGTTTGTGGACCTGCATGGCGTGGTCGAAGAGCTGTGGACCTCGTTTCGCGAGGAGACCAACTTTTTGGCCGAGGCCAAAAACCTCAACGATTTCTATGACTTCCACAAAAGCGTGCATGGCGTCTCGTGTCCCAAATCCTACTTGGATCTTTGCACCGAACACGTCGTGGTCATGGACTACATTGACGGCATCTCGATTGCCGATCCCGAGCGCCTGGTGGCCGAGGGTTATGACTTGGAAAAGATTGGCGCCGCGATTGTCGAGGACTATTCGACGCAGGTGCTCGACGATGGCTTTTTCCATGCCGACCCGCATGCGGGAAACATTATCCTCAAAGACGGCATCGTCTACTTTATCGACCTGGGCATGGTCGGGCGCATGTCGAGTCACGACCGCGGTATCGTCAAGGACATGATTTTCGCCGTGGCCGAAGGTGACGTTCCCAAGCTCAAGGATTCGCTTATGCGCTTTGCCGTGACGCGCGGCGATTCGGCCGAGCTCGACCATTCGGCCTTTTTGTCCGACTTGGACTTTATCGTCGCCGACTTTGCAGGGCTCGATCTTAAGGACCTGGATATCGGCGAGTTTTTAACCTCGCTGTTAAATCTGGCGCGCAAAAACGACGTTGAGCTGCCGAGCGTGGTGACGATGTTCGCGCGCGGCATGGTGACGCTCGAGGGTCTGCTGACCGAGTATATGCCCGACGTCAACATGATCCAGATCATCCAGACGCACATCAAAAACGAGAAGAGCACCTATGCGCGCGTCCGCGAAATGGGGCACGATCTTGCCGCGAGCAGCTATCGCGCGGCAAAAGGCTCGCTCGAGGCGGCCGAGTATCTGGGCTTGGCGTCGCGCATGCTCACGCGCGGCCAGCTTAAGGTGAACACGCAGATCATGAGCAGCGATAAGGCGCTGCGACAGCTGGGTGGAATTATCGACCGCATGTCGATGGCAATTGTGATCGCCGGCCTGTTTATCGGCTCGTCGGTTGTGTACTACGCGCGCATCGAGCCGGTTGTGTTCGGTATCCCGGTCATTGGCTTTATGGGCTACGTGAGTGCGCTGGTGCTGGCGCTGATGCTGGGCCGCGAGATCTGGCGTAACAGTCACGGCGGCAAGCGTTAATGGCCCCTGGGGGACGGAGGAAAACGGATCATTTTGCCTTGCGTCGCGCCGGCGTGGGCTGGTCCGAACAAAACTGTGCCGGTTTACGGGGCTGGAGCGCCGAACCTCGAGCATACCGAAATTCGCGCTTTTAAAACCGCAGGTAGATGAGTCGTTGGTTTTCGAAAATGGCAGATATGGTTGCGAAGTGCTGAATTAGCCCCGTAAACCGGCATAGTTTTGAAACGGGCTGTTCTTGCAAGGTCCGACGGCAGTCCTTCCTATCGCAAACCATAGCTTTTACCTTGGGCTTCGCCTGCGTGCGGGGCCCTTTTGCGTGCTACCATACTGACAGTAATAATCGATGGCCTAGATGGTGGTGCGGAGACGCACGAATGCGCGGTTTTCCTGCGTGTTTGGGAGAATCGGGGTGCAAGTCCCCGGCTGTACCAGTAACCGTAATTCCTCTTGGCCCGGGATGGCCGCGCCGCAGATCGGACGGCGCGCCCGGGTCGGTAAGGTTAAGTCGGATCGCCTCCCATCTTGCACGCGGCCGCGGCGCATGCCGCCGGTACGCGTTGGGCTCTGGAGGGAAGGGGGACCCCGATGGGGGTACTCGAGCGCAATGTGCGCGATGACGTGGGGCAGCCGCTGGGCAATGCTCCAAGTTCAGACAATAGGAGACAAATGGATATGTTTGAGGACGAGTGCCAGCGCGCCTCGTGGCGTCGTCATGGAGCGATTGCCCGCGGCATAGCCAAGCGCGGTCTGGTGGCGTTCCTGGCTTTTGCCATGGCTTTTGGCACCACGCCGGCGCAACTTTGGGCCGAGGGCACCGAGGGCATTGCCGAGTCTGTGGCTCAGGCTGCGACGGGCGGCGAGGGCGCGGCGGCCGAGGGCGCCGACGATGATGCCGCCGAAAATGCCGCTGGCAGCGATAACGCGACGGCTGGTGATGCTGTCAATACAGAGGGTTCGGCTGCGCCGGTATCCGTCGCTTCCGAGCAGGGCGATGCGTCCGACTCCGTCGCCGTTTCCGCACATTCGGCATATGTGACCGTTAACTCGGCTGAAATTATTGATGCTGACGGCAACGGGCTTGCCTATGGCAGCGGTATCGCCAGGGTTGGCGATACCGTTAAGGTCGTAGCCTATTATGAGGACGATTTGGGCGATGACGAGGAGATTTCCCCGTCCGAGTACGCGCAGCTGGGCTATCAGTGGTATGTCGGCAATAGCCAGTCTACCGCTCCGACGGCGTCGGGCTACACCGCTATCGAAGGCGCAACTGCTCGTGAGCTCAAGCTGACCTCCAATCTTGCCGGCAAGTATGTCGCATGCCGTGTTACGTATGGCGCCGGCGCCGGTGACTACGAGTTCACGGCAAGCTTCAAGTATCCCGTAGAGGCTTCTGCCGAGCCCGAGGCCCCCAAGTCTGATGAGGCTAAGAAGCTGGACGAGGCGGTTGCGAAGCTCAAAGCCGATGGCTATTCAGGCTGGTATCCCAATCCATCCCAGGGAACCGATACCAACATCTGCTCCATGCTTTCGGCGAAGCTTGCCAACTTGGGCTACTCGGATATCAAGGTTTCGCTTGCGGGCGTAACCTATGGCGGCCGCGATCCCAAGCAGGATGGTGGCATCGCGGATGATGGAAAGATCTCCTATTTCTTCCTGTCTCCTGCAGATAAGACTTCCGCGCTTGATTACTCGCTGCTTCGGCAGTTTACGCCGACGTATACGCTGACGCTTGGCTCCGCGAACGTGTCGTATACGCCCGGTCGCGCATCGACGCTCGCATGGGACGGCGGCAAGGTCATCGCCTATCTTAAGGCGGCATGGGCTCATGCTGAGGGTCTGCCCGACGAGATTGAGGCGGGCGTCACGCAGGGAACGCTTCCCAGCTCAATCAGCATCAACGGTATAAAGGTTGCTTCTATTGACTGGATGAGTCTTGATGACTCTGTTGCCAAGGTGAATTCCAGCTACGGCGATCCGACGGTTACGTATACCCACGGTATGACCGACCAGACTGCTTGGCTCACGGCTACGCTCTCGCTGGCGGTTCCTGGCTACAATAATGCCCCGTCAAACGGGACGGCTTATCTTGTCACCTATACCGTCAAGGCGAAAACTCAGGAGCAGATCGATGCCGAAAAGGCCGAGCTGTCAGCTGCGCTTGACCGCATTGTGCTCAAGGATTTCGCTACACAAAAGGTAATCGATGCCAATGCCGTTGAGGGCGACATCCAGCTGCCCAACACCCGTCATTCTGGTATCGACGCTCCATCCGGCGCCAAGCTCTCCTATGCATCGAACAATGAGGCTGTTGCGAAGGTCAACGGCTACCGCGTGGTTGTTACCCGTGATATCGAAGGCGTCTCGAATGAAGTAGTTATTACGGCTACGCTTGCCAAGGACGGCATAACCGTAACGCGCGACATCGTCATCAAGGTTAAGCCCATCGACGATTCCGAGATTGACCAAGCTGTGGCATTTATGCAGCAGGTCAAGGATGCCTACGCAAAGTCTCTGCTCGGCGCTAACGCTTCGGTTGACGCGGTTACCGAGAATCTGTCGACCTTTGCCGAGGCGGTGCCTACGGCAGACGGCGCCATCGAGTACCGCAAGGGTAAGGACAGCAAGCTGTCCGGCGTTGTGGCAGCAGACCTTCCTGGATACGACGCGATGTCGGGGAACGACTGGCGCACGTATCGTACGAGCGACACCTCGGTCATCTCGAACGAAAATCTAAAGGTGACGCGCCCCAAGGCCGATACCCTTGTTACGGTCGAGAGCAACCTGACGTACGCCAAGTACGAATCTCTGGCGAAGGCGCATCCCGAGAACGCTAAGCTGCAGAGCCTCATTAACCAGAGCGTTAAAGCGACGTATCGCGTTGTTGGTACGGTCGATCATTCCGACCCCAAGATTTCCGTTGCCTTTAAGCTCGTTGGCGTCGACGCCGACGGCAACGACGAGGTTTGGGCCGATTCCGCCAAGAGCGTCGTTTACGGCTCGACTGCCGGCGATGTGATTGAAGACGCCTTAAAGGGCATGACCCATACCGCGACCGGTGTGGGCACGGCAGGGTACTATCTGAGTGATATCACTTCGGCGGATGGTCGCAAGCTGGGCTGGGATGCGTCGACGGGCAAGTACTGGCAGCTTTTTGTTAACGGGAAGGCGTCTGAGGTCGGCGCCGGCCAGGTTCACCTCGCCCCCGGCGATAGCGTCGTGCTGTATTACTCCGCCTTTGGCGCAAGCCTTGACGATGCGAGTAAGGCTACCGTCAAAGCCTCGGTGAGCTTCATCGGACCGGATGAGAATGGCGGCAACTCCGTATGGGCGTTTGCCAGCGACGTCAAGATGTCTGATGGATCCACCGCTGCCGATCTTACCGAGCAGGAGCTCAAGGCCGCAGGTCTCACCTATGACAGCCAGGATACGTCCGGTGCGTCGTTCTACCTTGCCAGCATCACCTGCAACGGCAAGACCTATGGCTGGGACCAGTCGACCGGTAGGTACTGGCAGCTCTATGTCAACGGCGAGTATTCTCAAAAGATGGCGGGCCAGATTACCCTCAAGCCGGGAGACAAGGTTCAGTGGGTCTACGCTGCAGATAACGAGAAGCCCCTCGAGGGCCTCATCGTCAATCCCTTCGCTTCGCGTCCGGACTGGACCGCAAGCTGGAACGGCTTTGGCAATGCGGGCGGCACGACGCTCGTGAACACGCCGACGCCCACCGAGTCTGCCGCGGAGCTGTGGAAGGTCAATCTGGCCACGGCTGCCGATAAGTGGGTTTCGCTGGGCGACCCCATCATTGCGGGCGGCTACGTTTTCGTTACCACGAACTCCGAGCTCGTCAAGATCGACAACGCGGGCAAGGTTGTTGCGCGCGTTTCCAAGGGCGGGACCACTAACTATTTCTCGCGTCCTGTGTACGCGGATGGTCTGATTATCTCGGCAAACGACGATGGTTCTGTGTACGCCTTTTCTGCCGAGACACTTGAGTGCGTGTGGAAGACCTCTGCGCTCGAGGCTCCTGCCGCGGGCGGGCGCTATCAGGCGAATTCGACCATGACGGTAGCGAACGGCTGTGTATACGCCGAGTTTGTCACGGGTGCCGGCGCTTCCGGTACCGCAACGGGCGGGGCCATGGTTTGCATCGATATTGCGACGGGCAAGATCGTCTGGTCGGATGTCATCACAAAGACCGGTTCCTCGACCGGCGAGGGTTACTACTGGGCGGGTGCCGCCGCTTCCGGCTCCGATCTTGTTATCGGTGACGAGAGCGGCTGCGTGAAGCTCATTGACGGCAAATCCGGCAAGGTCAAATCTTCTGTGAGCCTGTCTGGAAATCCCGTTCGTGCAACGATCGTTTCTGCCGGTACCGAGGGTGGCAACCCGGTCTTTTTGGCGATCGGTCGTCAGCCGGCTACGCTCTATAAGATCGTTCGCGAAGGCGATGCCCTTCGTCTTGCTGACTCCTGTGAGTTCGCAAAGGTCTCGACCTCTACGCCTGCCGTGGCAAACGGCAAGGTCTATGTTGGCGGAAGCGACTCCTCGAATAACGGCCAGTTCACGGTTGTCGACCTTGCGTCCATGAAGGTCGAGAAAACTCTCGATATGGGCAAAATGGCCGAGGTCAAAGCCTCTCCGATTGCATCTGTGCAGGGCAGCGATGTCTACGTGTACTTTACCTGCAACAAGACTCCGGGCGCTGTCTACTGCTTTAACCAGTCAACTGGCGAGGCTGTGGAGATCTATACGCCGTCTGGCTCCAATGCGAACTATTGCACTGCAAGCGTGATCGCCGATGTCCAGGGCAACCTTTACTACACCAACGATTCCGGTACGCTATTTGCTCTCAAGGCTGCTCCGGGTTATACGGTGGCCTTCGATACGCGCGGTGGCAGCACGGTTCCCAGCGCTATGACCGCACAAAACAAGACCATGATTGCCCCTGCGAACCCCGAGCGCTCCGGTTACACCTTTGCAGGCTGGTATAAGGATGCCGATTGTAATCAGGCTTGGAATTTCTCCAAAGACGTCGTGACGGCCGATATGACGCTCTACGCCAAGTGGACCAAGAATGCCGTTAACCCTGGCGGTAACGGTGGCTCTGGCTCCAATGGCGGCAATGGCGGCTCGGGTAATGCCGGTGCTGGTTCTGGTTCCGGTAACGGCACAAACGGCCAGCAGAGCGGCGGCGCTGTTTCGCCTGGGCAGAAGCCGGTGTCGTCGACCACGACCGAGACCAAGGACGGCAAGGATTCCAAGAAGGATTCCGGCAAGGGCGACAAGAAGGACAGCAAGAAGTCTGACAAGAAGTCCGGCAAGTCCAGCTCCAAGTCCGATACGGGCTCGGCTGCCGCGACTACCGCTAAGAAATCCGCTGAGGCTCCGGCACAGCAGTCTGGCTTCAACCCGCTCGCCATTGTCGGCGTAGCGGCCGGCGTGATCGGACTTGCGGTCATTGGCGTGTTCGTGTTTACCAAGCGCCGGTAGGTGAGAGCTGTGTCCAATAAACCTCAGGATGCCGACTCCAAGCAACCCGACTCGTCGTTTATTCAGCTCGACGATGCTAAGCAAAAGGGCGCCGCCTCGGCGGTGTCCGCCCCTCGGCGCAAGGCGCTACTTGGCTCTCTGACGGCCGTCTGCATCGCGCTGATTGTCGTCTCGCTGGGCTTTGTTCACCCTTCCGCCAGCGGTGCCTGGTCCATCGATTGGATCGCCCGGGCCGTGGCGGGGAGGAGCGTTGCCGACTCTGGCTCTATCGCCTCTCGCAAGACGGAGACAGCGGGCTCCTCGTCTTCTGACGCTGTGGACTCCGAGTCCAAGGACTCGAATGCATCGGATTCCAAGGACGCTTCCGAGTCTTCGGACGAGAAGTCGGACAAGGATTCGAAAGAGAAGAAGTCCGAAGGCAAGGGCGGCAAGAAGTCCAACAACGCGTCTGCCGGACAGGACTCCGAATCCGCTGGTGGATCGAGTTCTTCAAACGGCTCCTCTTCGGGCGGCGGCTCGGCGACCGGCGGTGGGTCAGTATCCAACGGCGACAGCGCTTCTGCTGGCAATCAGGGTGGCTCGCAGCAGCCTGGCTACATTACTGTGACGGTCTCTGTGACGTCGAGTTCCGTGGGTAACCCGGTGTCTTCTGGCGGTACGTTCACCTTCAACGAGGGCGCTACCCCCTACGATGCTTTGTGCGCACTGGGCCTTTCCGTCAATGCGCACGGTTCGTCGTACGGCACATATGTCGCCGCTATCGGTGGTTTGGCCGAGAAGGAGCACGGTGGTACAAGCGGCTGGATGTATTCCGTCAACGGCGTAACGCCCAACACGGCTTGCAGCAACTACGTTCTCTCCAATGGCGACAGCGTGGTCTGGTATTACGTAACGGGTTAAATGCCTTGACATAACATGCCAAACGGGCGGTTCGGACCAACATCCGAGCCGCCCGCTTTTATGCGAATGGGACGTCGTTTCCCAATCGAGGCTCAACCGGAAATTGCATCCCACTCTGAAGGTGAATTCCGGGACGCAATTTCCGCATCAGCATCCATTGGGAAAGCGCATCTCGTTCTAGACATCGATAACGGGATGCGCTTTCCGTTTCGGCGTCCGCGGGAAACTGCGTCCCGGAATCCACGCTCAGACCGGGATACGGTTTCCCGATGGGGCGGGTTTCGGAAAGCGTGTCCCGCTCTGGGGGCTCATTCCGGGATGGGCTTTCCGCATGGGGGCTCATCTGGAAACTGCGTCCCGTTCTGTTGACTGATTCCGGGACACAGTTTCCGCTAGGACGGCGTTGCGGAAACTGCATCCCATTCTGAGGCTGCAATCTGGGATACACTTTCCGGAACGGCGTTCATGGGGAAATTGCGTCCCATTCATGCACCGTAGCCCGCCTTCCTCGGCAAACTCTGTAAACAAAAACCGGCTGGAATGGGAATTCCAACCGGTTGCGAATGCAAGGGTATGTTTGGCTGACTACGACCGTGCGCCTTCGAGGAAAAAGCGACGGCTAAAGTAGTTGTACCAGGTGACCAGGAATGTGGCGATGGCCTTCATGGCCTGGTAGCCGATGCTCAAAAACGTGACGCCCACAAACATGTACAGGTCGTTGAGGCCCAGACCGATCACCGACAGGATGGTAAAGATCGTGAACTCGCGCTTACGGCTCATGCCCTCGCGATGGTCGAACACGTACTTCATGCTGAGCCAGTAGTTGACCACGACGGACGTGGTAAACGAGACCGTCGTGCTCATCAAAAAGTCGAGGTGGAACAGCTCGACGAGCGCAATAAGCATGCCCCAGTCGACGCCAAAGGAGATAAGACCCACGACAGCGAACTTGAGGAACTGCTTGGTATGAGGTTGTGCCAGCGCGTTGCGCACGTAATCACATCCAATGCGTTGATGAATCGAGCAACGAGATACTTTAGAGCTTTTGCATGGCAAACGTAAGGTCTTTGGCAAGAACTATACGAACTCGCCAAATATTCAAGAGGTAATCCGCAAACGCTGCAAATCTACCCGTAAACGAGCAAGGCCCGTGAATAACACAGCGCTTGACGCGCGTCATTCATGGGTCTCGTGGTGCAACGAGGAGGCCGAGCTATTTGGTCTGCTCGCCCTCTAGGAAGATCTTTCGCGTTACAAAGTTGTAGACCATGACGAGTGCGGTAGCGCAAATCTTGGCGATATTGGCCTCGAGGCCCAGGCCGGCGTTGAGGGTCAGCACGATGCCGTCGTTGAGCGCCAGGCCAATAACGGATAGCACGACAAAGATGATGAACTCGCGGCGGCGGCTCATGCCCTCCTTGTGTGCAAACACGTACTTCATGCTCGCGACATAGTTAAAGATGAGCGAGACGATAAAACCGCTGGTGTTGGCGATCAAGATGTTGAGGCCCAGGCCGTAGTGGAGCAGATTCATGATGCCAAAGTCGATGACGGTGGCAACGACGCCGACGACGCCAAACTTTATGATCTGCGCAAGGAGCTTTTGCATGGTACCTGCCTTAGGGTGGCGCCGGGGCGCCGCGGGGATGACAAACCTAGCAAGTTTAACCAATCCCCGCAGGCGGGGCTAGGCGCGCTCCTCGATAGCACCGTTTCTATATGCATCGAGGAGTTGGCGCAGGTCTTGGATCTGACTGCGAATCTTGACGCCGGTATCGGTGTCGCTCACCATGCGGCGCCGGTCGGCCTCGTCAAAGCGGTTGGTCTCGCTTTCGATGTCGACATTGCGGGTGAGCGCCTCGGCAACGCTGGTAAAGGCCTGGTGCGACTTGAGGCGGCATCCGCGCGAGCTCGAGATGAGCGTGTAACCGGCGATGCCCGTTTTGGGGTGGTAGGCGCGACAGAAACCGCCGTCGATGACCAGCAACTTTCCGTTGGCGCGGATGGGCTGCTCGCCCTTGGTGGTCTTGACGGGCGTATGGCCGTTGATGATATGGCCCGTCGGCGAGCAGGCCATGGGGGCGACGCCAAACTCCCGCATGATGTCGTCGCAAACGGACGAGGACGTGGTGAGCGTGTAGTACGGGTCCATCGGCTCGACCCACGTGCTCTTGTCGGCAATGTAGGCGCGCTCGAAGGTGCGCACCACGCGTCCGCTGGCGGGTGAGTTAAAGCCGATCCACAGGTACCACATCCAGTCGAGGGCATCGCGGTCGCCGACGCGCCAGGCGCGACGGGCGATATAGTCGCAAAAATCAAAATAATCGCGGCCGGCATGCCAGGCACCCAGGCAGTTCATGCTGCTAAAGGTGCCGTCTTCGTTGAGCGGTACGCAGCCGTGGAACAGCAGATTGCCGTTGGCGACCTTATACATGGAGCCGTGGGTATAGAGGAAATCGATGTGGCGATGCAGATGATCGGCGGTGACAAATTCGGACACGAGCTTGTCGATGATGTGCTGCTCCTCGGGCGTGAGCGTGTAGGGGTCCGCTGGATCGACGGTGGGGAAGTCGTTGGTCGTGAGCGGCCACACGCTGCCGTCGGCGAGGGTGACCGTGCCGGTGTCGTGATCGACCTTGTCGAGCAGAAGACGGTCGGCCATGTCGAACTCGGGGTGGCGCTGGATAATCTGGCCCTCGAGCTTAAAGAGCAGAACGTTGATGGCTTTGATGAGCGGGCTGATGGGCTCGCCGGCGGTATAGGTAGCGTTGGCAAAGGCGACAAGCTCGCGCAGCGAGATGCCGTAGTCGTTCTCGAGAATCTCGTAGTTGTCGTAGCGCAGGTTGTTGCGTAGCACCGTGGCGATGCAGGCAGGCTCGCCGGCAGCGGCGCCCATCCACAACAGGTCGTGATTGCCCCACTGAATATCGAGCGAATGATAGGTGAGCAGGCGGTCCATAATCTTGGCCGCGCCGCCGCCGCGGTCGAAGATGTCGCCCACCAAGTGCAGGTGGTCCACGGCGAGGCGCTTGATGAGTGAGGCGAGCGACTCGATAAAGTCGTCGGCGCTGGCGGTCTCCAAGATGGATTCGATAATGCGCTCGTGATAACGCACGCGGTAGTTGTTCTCGTCCGGATGCGTGTGCAGCAGCTCGTCGATGATGTAGGCGTAATCGCGCGGGATGGCCTTACGTACCTTGGAGCGGGTGTAGCGGCTCGAAAGCGAGCGGGCAACCACAATGAGCTGGTTGAGCATGGTCTTGTACCAGGTGGGCGAGTCCTCGTGCCGGCTGCGGACCAGATCGATCTTCTCGCGCGGGTAGTAGATGAGCGTGCACAGCTCGCCTTTTTCGTTAAAGGAGAGCGTGTCGCCAAAGATTTCGTCGACATGCTCGCGCACGACGCCCGAGCAGTTGTTGAGGATGTGCATAAAGGCTTCGTACTCGCCATGCACATCGCTCATAAAATGCTCGGTGCCCTTGGGTAGGTTGAGGATGGCCGAGAGGTTGATGATCTCGGTGAATGCGGATTGCTCGGTGGGGAACTGTCTCGACAGCAGGCGCAGATACTTGAAGTCTTGCGGATTGCGATCGAATGCGACCATGAAACACCTTCCGATGTGGTTGGTAAAACTGATAAACAGCGTCAAACGTTTATCAGTATGCGCTGCTTTTGTTTCGATTGGGGTTAGGAGATTGAATTGTTGGCCGAACGGTTTGCTAAATCGATTTAGTCAAGGTAGATATGGCGGTTGAGTGGAGACATGGGGTCATTTTTGCAGGCGCATACCTCCGGGATCGCTGGAGATGATGACGGTAAAGATGTTCACTACCTTTGGTTCAATTTGGTAAATAACGGACATTTGTACCGTATTCACGCATGCTGTGCGATAATTTGCGCAGCAATGAGTAAGGAGCCTCATATGAGTGATTTTGTCCTGACCTGTGAATCCGCCGCCGATCGAACCCGTGAGTTCTTTGCGTCGCGCAATATTCCTGTCGTGTGCTTTCATTACGAGATCGACGATGTTGTCTATACGGACGATCTGTATCAGTCGATTACGCCGGACGAGTTTTTTGCTCAGATTGCCGCGGGCGCCATGCCCAAGACGTCTCAGGTGAGCGTGGGTGAGTACGAGGAGTTTTGGGAGCCGTTTGTTGCCGAGGGTAAAGACGTGCTGCACCTGACGTTGTCGTCGGGTATTTCGGGCACGTATGGATCGGCCTGCGTTGCGGCGCAGATGCTCGCGGATCGCTATCCCCAGGGCGGCAAGGTGCGCGTCATCGATTCGCTGGCGGCGTCTTCGGGCCTTGGCCTGCTGGCGGAATGTGCCGCCGACGTTCGCGATGGCGGCGCTTCGCTCGACGAGACGGCCGCTTGGATTGAGGAGCATAAACTCAACCTTCACCACTGGTTCTTCTCGACCGATCTGTCGAGTTACCTGCGCGGCGGTCGCATTTCGGCTGCGAGCGCGATTATCGGCACGGCACTCAAGATTTGCCCGCTTATGACGGTCGATTGCGAAGGTGAGCTGGCGCCGCGTGAGAAGATTCGCACCAAGAAGCGCGCGATTTCCGAGATGGCTAAGACCATGATGGCACACGTGCAGGGCGGTGCGGATTATTCGGGTAAGTGCATCATGTCGCACTCGGCGTGTCGCGAGGATGCCGAGGCAGTTGCGGCGCTGATAGAGGAACAGGTTCCGCAGCTTAAAGGCAAGATTGAGATTAATGACATCGGTACTCTGATTGGCTCGCATACCGGACCTGGTACGGTGGCGCTCTTCTTTATGGGCGACAAGCGCGTGGACTAACATTTGTGGGCTGGCTGACGGTTTTAACGGCTACGCCTGTCCTCCTGACATTTGATAACAGAAAAAGGCCCGTCCCGTTGTTTGCGGGGCGGGCCTTGCTGTTGCGGCTAGCGTTTCTTTCCGCGGAAGAAGAAACCGTGTAGCGAGGGCTTGAGTCCGCGGTTGGCACGACGCTCCTCGATATGATCGTGGATCGAGGCGACGCGTTCGATGACCTCGTCGGGAATCGGCACGTCGGGATTCATGTTCTCGACCTGGCTGACCTCGGCGGCGGCGACCTGGTCGATAATGGGCACATCGTCGCGCGAGATGACAGGCGTGGCGTCTTCCTTCATCTTGCGGTAGCGCTCCATCATGTCGGTTTGCAGCTGCTGGGCCGAAGGCGGCGTCCAGATGATAGCGTTGGCGCCGGCGGCGATGGTTTCGCGGATGCTCTCGGGCGTCTTGCCACCCGGTGCGATGAGCGGCAGGCTGGGATAGTGCTCTCGCAGCTCGCGTAGGACCTGGGGTGTGTTTTTGCCGGCGGCGATGTTGAGGATCTTGGCCCCGGCGCGCACCTTGGCGTGGGCATCGTCATCGCAGCGAACGACCGTGGCGATGACGGGGATGTCGGCGATGTTGGTGATGTGCTCGACCATCTCGGCGGTAGCGGGGGAGTTGACCACGCAGCCTGCCGCGCCCTGCATCTCGGAGACGGCCGCCATCTGCACGGAGCGCTTACCGGTGGTGGTACCGCCGCCAACGCCCACAAAGACCGGGCACTCGGCAACAGTCAGCAGCGCCTGCGTAATGGCGGGCTGCGGCGTGAAGGGGTAGACGGCAAACACGGCGTCGGCATTGGAGTTGCGGATGACCGCCACGTCGGTGGTGTAGATGAGCGATTTGATGCGGCGTCCAAAGAGCGTAAAGCCGCTGGCCTCCTCGATCTCATCGGGCATGCGGAGGGCCGCCTTGCGCAGGCGCCCGTCGATGGGCAGCGGCTCCATGGGCAAGAGGCCGCTGGGGGTTACGGCCACCTGGGGCTCGGTAAATTCGTCCGCAAGCTCAACCTCTGAGAAATCGACCGAGGCGACGATGTCCTCGTGAACCTCGGCGGGAACATCGATGGGGGCTTGGTCGTTCGTCGCGGCGGGCGTGTCGAAGGAGCTGGTGGCGACAAAAGCGTCAACGCGCTCGTTCAAATCGTTGAGAGAATCCATTGCGGTCCGTTTCTATAATGTGCGGTCGGCAGCGTGCGACCGGCGCTACGTTGCTAAAACGTTTGACGAGTTGATTTTTCCCCGCCGCGCCATCCGTTAGACTGAAGGACCGCGAACGTGAAGGAGCTGTGGTGGCGGGAATCGAGGTGCTATCTTGGATGTCCCGTATACAAAAGAGAGGTGACGCGGTATGGAAATCTCGACATTATTGGGCTCGATTGGCCTATGCGTGGGCGCAATCGTAGCCGCCGCGGTCATCTACTTTGTGGTTACGGCCATTAAGGGCAAAAGAGCCGAGCGAAAGGAACGCGAGGCACTTAAGCAGCACCGTGACCAGCAGGACAAGCGCGCACGGAGATAGCTTGTTGAGTTGGTCCGTGCGCTAGCTGCGTTTTCGGATCAGAGCGATGTAGAAGCCCTCAAAGTCGCGGCTGGGCGGGATGGTCAGCGTGCCTGGCATGCCGTTGGCGACGGTCGAGACGTGGCCGGTGGCGATGGCCTCGGTGAGGGCGTTGCTCTCGACGCGTGGCTCTTCGCCAGCTTCCTGAGCACGGCGCGTTTCGTTTTCGCTCGGCGTGCCGTCGAGGGGGATGAGCTCGCAGTCCATGTGTTTGTCGAGGGCCTCCTGCAGGGCGTCCTCGTTTTCCTGCGGCATAATCGAACAGGTGGAATAGACGAGCGTGCCGCCTGGCTTGAGGGCGCCCATGGCGCGGTCCAGAAGCGCGCGCTGCGAGCGGGCGCACTTGCAGAGCAGCTGCTCGGTCAGGCCGCGCAGGCTTTTCTCGTTGCCGCTGATGACGGTGCCCGTGCCGGTGCAGGGGGCGTCGAGCAGGATGCGGTCAAAGCGGAAGAACTCGTCAAGCTCGCGTGCGTCGATACGCATGACGGGCACGTTTTTGGCGCCCTGGCGGCCCAAGTTGGCCTCGAGCTTTTCGGCGCGGGGAATGCTCATCTCGCAGGCGGTGAGGTGCGCCTGTCCCTGGGTAAGGGCGGCGATCTGCGTCGTCTTGCCGCCGGGGGCCGCGCACATGTCCAGGATATCCTCGCCGGCCTGAGCGCCCAGCACCAAAGGAGGCATCATGGACGACAGGCTCTGCAGATAGATTTTGCCGTTGCGGTAGATGTCGAGATCCCACAGATCGGATACCTGGGCCTCGGGCAGGATGAAAGCGTCCGGGTACCAGGCAACGGTTTGGTGGGCGATGCCGGCTGCGTCGAGCGCGGCGGCGATGTCCTCGGCGGTCGCCTTGAGCGTGTTGGCGCGCAGCGTGACCGGGCGTGTCGCCGCGGCGCCAAAGCCTTCGATCATGAGCTCGGCATCGGCAGGCGCATAGGCGCCGGCGACCGTGTCGACCAGAAAGCGCGGCAGGTCGGCGGCGGAGTGTTGGGCGGCAAGCTGGTCGGAAAGCTCGGTAGCGGCAAACTGCCTAAGCTTGAGCTCGGGCTTAACCTGCTTTTTCTGCTTACGACGACGCGGCTTGGACATCCGTCTTTCCTTCCCATTCCATAAAAAGTAGTCAATTTGGGACGGGGCTATTTTAGCTGCCCGTCCGTTTCGGCAGGCGTTGCAGTTAAATTTGGGACGGGGTAGCTAAAATAGCCCCGTCCCAAATTGACTACTCTGCCTTGGCGTTTGTCTAGTACTGGCTCTCGTGCTTGCTAAAGAAGTCGAAGCGCGGGGGCAGCGGCTTTACGCGGTGCTCGCCGGGCTTCTCGCCCAGGCTCTCCACAAACTCATCCGTGGAGGCAAAGATGTTGTCCCAGCTAAAGAAGGCGACCGGATCGACGTCGAAGTACTCGCAGATGAGCTCGCAGCCGGCCGGCACAATACCGTGCATGAGCACGGTCGCCACGCGCAGCTCGGTAAAGGCGTCGACCAGTGCCTGCGTCATGGCGGCGTTTGCCTCGCTACCCTCGAGCTTGTTGGCAGCCTTGGAGGCGTCGCTCCAGCGCTTGTTGGCGGCACGCAGGTAGTCGTCACACACGGCGAGCGCGCGGTGCGTCTCGAACTTGTACATGGCCTGCTCAAAGGCGAGAGCTGCCTGCTCGGCGGCTTCGACCACGGTGGCGGAGGCGGCACCGGCGGGGATGCAGCCGTTGCGGTAGGGGCTCTCGTCGCCCTCCTTGACGGCGACGCCGTAGAAGCAGCTGCGGGCCAGGCGGTTGAACACGCCGGTCAAAAGCGCGCTCTCCTTAAGGGCCGGGTCGATAACGCGCTTGTCGTCGCAGGCGCGCACCTCGTTGCCGTCCTTGTCCTTGCCGGTCACGCGTGTGTCATATGCCTTGGGGCTAAAGCTCACCGGCTTCTCGGACAGGCCGAGCGACAGCCAATGCGCGCGCATCTGCTCGCAGGTGTAGTGGTTGAGCAGGTCGTCTGCCGGCGGGGGAGGCGTCTGCGAGGACGAGCTGGCTTTTTTGCCCATGTAGAGCAGGTGATAGCAGGCGCTGACGGTGCTCTGCGTGAGGTTCCAACCCAGGGCCTCCCACATGGCGGTCTGCGCGATGCAGTAGAAGTAGATGTTGTCCTGACCGATAAACTGGTAGATCTGTGCGTCGTCCGAGCACCACCAGTCGCGCCAGTCGAGCGAGCTGTGCTGGTAGGTGGGCGCGGGGACCTGCGTGGAATCGGCGGCGGGCTCGCCCATGAGGGCGGCATCCTGGGCGGCGACGCCCTCGGTCACGCCGGCGGCGCGGGCATCGCGGGCGAGCACGGTGCGGGTGTAGCTGATGGGCGCCCACAGGCTCTCGGGCCAGCACCAGCAGGTGACATCGGTCACGCCATCGACCTCGGGCACCGGAACGCCCCAGTCGATGTTGCCGGTGATGCGGAAGGGCACGAGCGCCTTGCCGCTACGGAAGCGCACACCACCGTTGGTGAGCACCGCGTGGGCGTCGTCGCGCTCCTTCCAGCTGGGGAAGGTGACGGTAAAACTGCTCTTGTTGCCCTCGGGCTCCAGCACGGTGTGCTCGGGGAGCTGGTCCTCGACGGCGTCGAAGGCCTCGCGGAACTTGTTCTGGATGTAGAGCTGTGCCGGCAGCAGCCACTCTTCCATGGTCTTGGAGACCACGGAGCGAACCTGCGGGTTCTGGGCGAGCTTGGCGGTGTAGGTCTTCATAAAGTCGAGGTAGGCGGGCAGGTCGAAGTAGAGGTTGTCGACCGGGCGCAGCTCGGGCACCTCGCCGGTGAGCTGGCTCTTGGGCGCGATGAGCTCCTCGGGCTCAAACTGGTGGCCCAGGTCGCACTCGTCGGCATAAGCCTTCTCGGACTTGCAGCCTTGGATGGGGCAGCGGCCGATGACCTGGCGACCGTTGAGGAACGTGCCGGCCTTGGCGTCGTAGAACTGCAGGGTAGAGCGCTTGGAGATGGTGCCCTGCTCGTGCAGGCGCTCGATAATCTCGGCGGTCACCTTGTTGTGAATCTGCGCCGCCGGCTCAAGGCCCGAGCCGCCGTAGATATCGCAGCTGATGTTGTAGTTGTTGAGGGTCGCGGCCTGGCGCGAGTGATTGGACTCGACATACTCGCTAATGGACTTATCGTAGCCCTCGTTCTCCTTGAGCTTGCGGTAGCTCTCCATGATGGGCGAGCCGTAGCAGTCGGTGCCCGAGGTGAAGATGACGTTCTCGCGGCCCAGGCGGTCGCGCAGGAAGCGGGCGAAGAAGTCGGCCGGGACAAAGACGCCGCCAACGTGGCCAAAGTGAAGACCCTTGTTGCCATAGGGCTCGCCGGCGGTGACGATGGCGCGGCGAGGCCAGCTGGGACGGTCGTTCATGGAGTATTTGGATGCCATGGGACTCCTTCGCATATGGTGAGAGCGCAGCCGGGCGCGGGGCTCGGCGACGCGGTGGTCAATTCGTGCATATCGTTCGACATTATCGCACATGCGGACGGGTACGTGGCAGGGGCGCTATCCTAAGATGCTATGAATGAGATTTCCAACATACATGCGTTTGAAGACGAGGATTTCCTGCACGCTTGCTTTGTGTGGGGGATGGCCGTGCTTGGCGCATTTGCCGTGTGCCTGGTGCCGGTGTTTATGCTGCTGGGTGGGCCCGCGGACTTGGATGCGGCTGACGCGGGTGGCTGGACGGCTGTCTTAGGCTGGATAGTTGGCTTGGCTGCGGTTTCGACGGCGTCATTTGCCGTGCACGAGTTGGTGCACGGCGCGTTCTTTAAGCTGCTGGCTCCTGCGGGCGCACAGGTGACCTTTGGGGCGAACCTCGAGACGTGCATGATTTACGCCTGCGCCGAGGGCGTGGTGTATTCGCGCCGGCGGTACATGGCAGTTTGTCTGGCGCCGACGGTTGTCGTGACGACAGCGTTTACCCTGGGGTTTGCGTTTTCGGGCTATCCGCTGCTGTGCTACCTGGCAGCCGGCTTGCATTTGTCGGGCTGTGTGGGCGACTGGTATTACGTGCGGACCATTTTGCGCGACCGCCGCATTGTCGCCTGCGAGGACACGTCCTTTGGCGTGCGCTTTTTTGGTCAGTAGTCTTTTTGGGACGGGGCTATTTTGACTACTTTTTGGAGATGGGTATTTTTGACTGCTTTACGTCAAAAGTAGTCAAAATAGCCCCGTCCCAAAAAGACTACTAATTGTGGGGGAGGAGATGTCCATGAAGCCGCTGCTGCTGCATGCGTGCTGTGCGCCGTGCTCGCTCGAGCCGGTTCGTCTGCTGCGTGAGGAGGGGTTTGAGCCCACGATTTGCTGGACCAACCCCAATATTCAGCCACGCGATGAATGGCAGCGCCGCTTGGACGAGCTGCGCCGGTGGTGTGCCGATGGCGACATCGAGCTCATCGAGGCGGGGGAGGACCGCGAGCGCTGGGAGGCCGGCGTGGCCCCGCTGGGCGCCGATCGACCCCGCCGCTGTCGTGCGTGCTATGCCCTGCGCCTGGCCGAGGCATGCCGTGTGGCCCAGGAGTGCGGGTTTGAGTTTGTGGGCACGACGCTCGCCGTCTCGCCGTATCAGTTGTTCGAAACCTGCAACGATGTGTTGGAGCGCTTGGCGGCGGCACATGGGCTCACCCCGGTCATTCGCGATTTTCGCCCGTATTATCCCGAGGCCACGCGTCGTTCGCGCGAGCTGGGCATGTATCGGCAGAACTACTGTGGTTGCCGCTTCTCGGCCGTCGAGGCGGCCATGGACCGCGCCCGCATCCGCGACGAGCGCAAAGCGTCCAAAAAGTAGTCCTTTTGGGCTGGCAGCCTGCTAGGATGTAGAGCGGATTTTAGCTATATAAGGAGTATTCGACGTGTCTATGCGTACCGATGATTTTGACTACAACCTTCCTGAGGGACTGATTGCCCAGGCTCCTGCTGAGCCGCGCGACTCCTGCCGCCTGCTGGTGGTGGACCGCAAGGGCTCCCAGGCGGGAACGCCGCTGGAGCATGGCGGCACCGTCGAGCACCGCATCTTTCGCGACATCATCGACTATATCGAGCCGGGTGACGTGCTCGTCATCAACCAGACGCGTGTGATGCCGGCCCGTCTTATCGGTCGCAAGGCTGGCTCGGGCGGCGTGGTCGAAACGCTGCTGCTCAAGCGCCGCGAGGACGTGGATCCGCTGGGTCACGTTTGGGAGTGCTTGGTCAAGCCGGGCAAGCGCCTAAAGCCCGGCGCTCAGATTGAGTATCGCGCCGGTGGCGCCCATGCGCCCGAGGGCGCGCCCGTGGTGCTGACGGCCGAGGTCGTCGACTTTGTCACCGATAGCCGCGGCGGCCGCCTGGTGCGTTTTGAGCCAGCCGGTTGCAATGCCGCCGGCGACCCGCGCACGCTCGATGAGGCTATCCATGCTGCCGGCCACGTGCCGCTGCCGCCCTACATTACCGATTACGAGGGCGATCCCGAGAAGTACCAGACCGTCTACGCCATGAAGGAGGAGCACTCAGCTGCCGCTCCCACGGCGGGCCTGCACTTTACTCCCGAGCTCATGGCCGCTATCGAGGCCAAGGGTGCGAAGTTTGCCGCTGTCGAGCTCGAGGTGGGCATCGATACCTTCCGTCTGGTGGAGGAGGACGACCCCACGCAGCACGTGATGCACACCGAGCGCTATCACGTGTCGCAGGAGGTTGTCGACGCCGTGCATAAGGCTAAGGCCGAGGGGCATCGCGTGATTGCTGTCGGTACCACCGCAGTCCGCTCGCTCGAGAGTGCGTTTGACGCGGACGCGCCGGTGTCCGATCCGGCTGTGACGGCGCGCTATTTTGAGGGCCGTAAGGACGGGGCCGACACGCTCGGCCGTGGTGACATCGTGGCGCGCGAGAACGCGACGACGCAGCTCTACCTCATGCCCGGCTCGACCTATCACGTGGTCGACGCGCTGATCACTAACTTCCATGTTCCGCGCTCCACACTCATGATGCTCGTGAGCGCACTTGCCACCCGCGATCAGATCATGGATGCCTATGCCGCCGCTATCGAGCAGCGCTACCGCTTCTTCAGCTTTGGCGACGCCATGCTCATTTTGTAGGTTCCGCCGTTCTACCGAACGGCGGACCGGCCGACGCTGCGCGGGCCGCATTTGGACAATCTGACGTTCAACTTCAAGGGCGCGACCAGAAGGTCAGCGCCCTTTCGTTTCACGTCACCTTGCCTCAAATGCGACCCGCTCGCTGTCGCTGCCAAAACATCGGCATTTCTTTGGTTGTCAAGAGATTGCCGTTCTGGCGGGTTTTCGCTGACTTTGCCAAAACATTGGCGTTGCCGTGGTTCAACCTGCCAAAAAGGGACAGGTTTATTTTGGCAGGTTTTATCTGGGCAAACGTTGTTGGTGCAATGGGGACTGCTTTATATGCACCAAGTTGGTGCAAAGTAGCCTGGCCCCTTTGCACCAATCAAAACGTTGCGGTGAGTGTTTTTTGGCAGCTGGTTTACTTGCTCGCGAACAGCCAGATTAGGACGATCACGAGGATTACGGCGACAATGCAGACGATTGCGCCGGTGAATTTGACGCGTGAGTCGCGGGTGCGCTCGCGCACGTCGTTCTCGGCGGCTTCGAGCTGAGCCACTTCGCGCTCGGTTTCGGCACGCTCGTCCTTATCGCGAGCCAGGGAGCCCGCGAGCGATTCGGTGATCTCGGGATGGTTGTGCACCTCGGTCGCCTGCTCGATGATCGACTGCGCATGCGCGACGTCCGCCTGGGCATTGGCGATAGCCTGCTCTTGCTCTTGACGCGCTTTGTCCTCGGTGACGATCTTCTCGCGTAATTCGCGCTGGCGCGTTGCAGCGGCCGCCTTTGCGGTCTGCAGCTCGTCGCGCGCGGCATCGGCCTCGGCCGTCACGGCCTGGTGGGCGCGCTTGGCGTCGGCGATGGGGGCTTGCGCCTGCTCGACGGCGTGCTCGGCGGCTGCGAGCGAGTGCTCAAGATCGGCGGTGATGCGCGGGACATCCTCCTCGGCTTTACGCAGGGCATCAGCCGTGTCGGAGATCTGCATCGAAAGCTCGCTGGTGCGCACCGTATAGTTGGCGGGATTTGCCGAGGGATTGCGCTGCAGCTCGGCATACTCACGGCGCAACGTTTCGAGTTGAGCACGCGTGGCGTCGACGGTTTGCTGCGCTGCGGCAACGCCGGCGTCGCGCTCGGCCTGTACCTTGTCGCGGATGCGCTTGGAATCCTCGAGACGTCGTACGAGGCGGTTACCGGTCTCGCGCGAGCTGGCTTCGCGCGCTTCGACGGCATCGAGTGCGGCTTTGAGACGCCGCTCGGTGGCGTCGTCCTCTTCTTTTATTTGTTCGAGCTGCGCTTTGAGCTCTGTTGTCTTGGCGGCATGGGTATCGCGGCCGATTTCTGCCGCCGCAGCGGTCTTTTGAGCCGTGGCGATTGCCTGGCGCTGGTCGGCGACAATCTGGTCGTAACGCCCTGCGATATCCTGCCGCGTCTCGAGCTCCTCTCCTTGATCGGCGATGCGCTGATCAAGTTCGGCCAGGTGGGCACGAGCGTCCGCGAGCGCCTTCTTTGCGGCGTTCATCTCGCGCATGGCAGAGGCACCCTGGGCGATAAAAGTGCCTACGGCGTTTGCTGTATTTGAGACGGCGGTTCCCAGATCGCGGCTGGCTGCAGTGGCGTGTGGAGCGGTCGGGTGACCGGCGTCGGCCGTACCCGCATCGGGCGCCTGCGACGTGGCGATATTGCCGGTGCCGCCCTCGATCACGGAAAATCCGGCAGTGTGCGGGTCAACTGCATCTGCGCCAATTGTAGGGTGCTCGAGCTGTAAGAACGAAGGTACGGTGCTGCCTTGGTCGGCAACGGGGGTCTCACCAGGCACGAAGGTCGATGCGGCCTCGGCGGCCTTCTCTTCTTCGGCGTCCACATCGGCGTCGGCCACGGCGTCTTTCATCGCTTTGACGGCATCCATCATGGAGTCCATGACGGCATCGAGCTCTTCTTCCGAAGATACCTCGATGGGTCCTGCCGCCTGTGGCGCGGGGTCCGCGTCGGGCTCGGCGTCGTTCGACTCCGGTTGCTCGCCTTCGTCATGCTCGACAGTATCGCCTGTGTCTGTTGCCTTATCCGCACCGGCGTGCGCATCTTTGGCGGATGCATCGACGGAAGCGGCGACGCAGGTAGGAGTGCTGCAGTCGTCGGCGACGTCTGCGGAATCATCAATATGCTGCTGAGTCTGGGGGTCCAGCTCGTCTGTCATAGGCATGTGCTCCTCATCGTTGATTGTCACCCTATGATAAAGTCTCGCGCCGGCATCCCGCGCGCCGCAGCAAAGTTTCAAAACGTGTTCGATGGCTCGCTTGGATAGCAAAAATTTGGCCGCTCTATTCAGTTTGCGCTTGACATTCCCTTCTCCGAAAGACGTTATGCCGTTCGCCTGCCGCGGTCTTTATAATGGTTTGCGTATGAACCGCAACCAAGGAGTTCCAGTTTATGGACCAGAGCCTATTTAAATTCGACCTGATCGCCGAGGATCCGACGACGCATGCGCGTGCCGGCGTGCTGCACACCCCGCACGGCGACATCGAGACGCCGATCTTTATGCCCGTGGGCACCAAGGCAAACGTCAAGGGCATTCCTACCGAGACTGTCAAGCAGCTCGGCGCCCAGATCGTGCTCGCCAATACCTATCACCTGTCCATGCGTCCCGGCGAGGATACCATCGCCGAGTTGGGTGGCCTGCACAAGTTTATGAACTGGCATGGCCCCATCCTCACTGATTCCGGCGGTTTCCAGGTGTTCAGCCACAACGACGCCGTCAAGCTCACCGACGAGGGCGTGCGCTTTATCGTCAACGACTACGACGGCCGCCACGTGTTCTGGACGCCCGAGGACAACATGGAAATCGCCATGAAGCTCGGCTCCGACATCTGCATGCAGCTCGACCAGTGCCCGGGCTATCCCGCCACGCGCGCCTACGTTGAGCGCGCCGTGGAGCTGTCGAGCATGTGGGCCGAGCGTTGCTATAAGGCGCATACCCGTGATGACCAGGCACTCTTTGGCATCGTTCAGGGTGGCATGCATCTGGACCTGCGCCTGCGTTCGCTGCGCCATCTGGAGGAGTGCGGTGACTTCCCCGGTTACGGCATTGGCGGCTACTCGGTGGGCGAGGACCACGAGACCATGTTTGAGACACTCGCACCGCTCGCGAGCGAGTACATGCCCAAACATAAGCCGCGCTACCTGATGGGCGTCGGCAACCCGACGACGCTCGTGCGTGGTGTAGGCGTGGGCATCGACATGTTCGACTGCGTGCTGCCGACGCGCACCGGCCGCATGGGGACGGCGTTTTCGAGCGAGGGTCGCCTTAACTTCCGCAATGCCCGCTTTGCGCACGACGACGGCCCCATCGATCCTACCTGTACCTGCCCGGTGTGCACGGGCGGTTACAGCCGTGCGCTCATTCGCCACATGGTCACGCAGAAGGAGATGCTCGGCGGCATTTTGCTTTCGATGCACAACATCTACTACCTGCTCAACCTTATGCAGCGTGCCCGCCAGGCCATTATCGAGGGCCGTTACGGTGCGTTCGTGAACGACTGGATGAACAGCCCCGCGGCAGTGGATTACTAAGAGCTGCGGGTGCGCTTACGGGGGCGCTCGCGCGGTGTCGAGGCTACGTGCCAATCGACCGTGCGTAGCCGGCGCCGGGCATCGCATGCGTCGGCATCGCTTGCACGACCTCTGACCGATGCCTTGCAAGCGTTTGATGCATCGTGGGTACCATACCGAATGGTTGATGTTCGGGCGGGTGTTTGACGCATGGCGTCGACCCCGCCCGTTTCTATTTTCGATAGGAGTATCCCATGATTAAGAATGAGAACGTCGAGGGCGAGCCGGCCTACGACGAGACGTACCGACGCGGCCCCGTGGTTATGCGCGGCCCTATGATTCCTAAGGACAACACCTACGCCAACCTGCTGGCGCCCGAGGACTCGACTGACTGGTTGCACGCCGACCCGTGGCGTGTGCTGCGCATTCAGGCTGAGTTTGTCGATGGCTTCGGCGCGCTTGCCGAGCTCGGGCCCGCGGTGACCATCTTCGGTAGTGCCCGCACGCCCAAGACCGATCCGCTCTACAAGGCGGCGCGCACGGTCGGCCGCAAGATCGCGCAGCGCGGCGTGGCGGTTATCACCGGCGGTGGTCCTGGCATTATGGAGGCGGCCAACAGGGGAGCGGCGAGCGCCAACGGCAAGTCGGTCGGCTTGGGTATTGAGCTTCCGCACGAGCATGGGCTCAACAAATACGTGAACCTCGGCATGGACTTCCGTTACTTCTTTGTGCGCAAGACCATGTTTGTCAAATACAGCTCGGGCGCCATCGTGTTTCCCGGTGGTTTTGGTACGCTCGACGAGATGTTTGAGGTGCTCACGCTGGTGCAGACGCACAAGGTTAAGCGCATGCCGCTTGTTTTGGTGGGCAGCGAATACTGGCAGGGCCTGTTCGACTGGCTCAACGGCCCGGTGATGGATGCCGGCATGATCAGCCCACTCGATCCAGACCTCGTCCACATCACCGATGACCTCAACGAGGCCGTCGACATCGCCCTGAGCGGGCTGATGTAGGGTAGGTAAAATGGGACGGGGCTAAAAAGACTGGTCTGAAACGTTTGATATCAGTCTTTTTGGCCCCGTCCCAAATGAACTGCTTCCAAGTTGCGGTGGAATAGGGATTGGTTGGCGACGATGCGCTTGGCGCCACGACCCTTTTTGATCGCCTTGATCTCGCCCGATTTCCACTCCGGCGAAACGGTCAGGCGAATAATGAGCATCTGCGTGAGCTGGCCTGCACCTGGTCGAGCAGGTCTTCGCCTTCGATAATCACATGAAGTGGAATCACGTAAATGCCGAGCTCTTGGGCGCGGGCGGGGGAGATGTCCGACGTGGAGTCGGTTATGATGGCAAAAGACATAATTGCACCTTTCGTTGGGGCGCTTGCGCGCCGCCTTCTGAGAGCAAAGTGCGACAAGTATAGTAGAGTCGCTCCACATTGCTAGGTTCAATTGTTGAATAGTCAACAGTTTGAAGTGTCGGTGTGGAAATCGTCAACTGGGGAAGAGGGATGTCGATGGAGGCTCTGGAGATATGCAAGCGGTCGGTCGTGCTGTTTGATTTTGACGGCACGGTGGCCGATACGGGCCGGGCGGTGATGACCTCGACGCGTAAAACGCTGGCTGCGCGCGGGTTTTCTGAGGCGCAGATGGGTGACCTGCGCCGTATGATCGGGCCTCCGTTGTGGAAGAGCTTCCACGACTTTTACGGCTTCTCGCGCGAGGAGTCGCTTGTGGTGGCCGACGAGTACCGTGCCTTTTTTGATGAGCTGGGACCGGAAGAGTACCCCGTGTTCGATGGAATTCCCGAACTGCTCGATGGTCTGGCCGCCCAGGGGCATCACTTGGCCGTGGCGACGTCGCGCATGGAGGCAAAGTGCATCGACATGGTGGGCGAGCTGGGGCTTTCGCAGTTTGAGGCGGTGGTCGGTATGAATCCGCCGCAGGGGCGCGAGACCAAGGCCGATTCGGTTCGCGATGCCCTGGCGGCGCTCGGCGCGACGGCGGACGATGCCGTGATGATCGGCGATCGCTTTAACGATGTGGAGGGCGCGCACGCAAGGGGCGTGCCGTGCATTGGCATCTACTCGGGCGCGGCGGTGCCGGGCGAGCACGAGGCGGCGGGTGCCGATGCGGTGGTGCACTCGGTGGCCGAGCTTGCTAAACTTTTCGCCATCTAATGACGTTATGCGAGGGGCGGGTGTGGCCGTCGCTCATTGGTAAGGAGGTCGTCCATGAATCAGGTGGAGCAGAGCGTTACCGAGTATGTCGACGAGATCTGGGAAGATGTCGTTGCCGATATCGAGCAGCTGGTGAGCTATCCGTCCGTGGCCGTTGCTGCCCATGCGGAGCCCGGTGCGCCGTTTGGCCGCCCGGTCCGTGATGCGCTCGATTGTGCGCTCGGCATTGCGCAAAAGCTCGGCTACCAGACGAGCGACGACGAGGGCTATGTGGGCATCGCCGACATTCCCGGCCGCGGCGATAAGCAGCTTGCGACCATCTGCCATGTGGATGTGGTGCCCGCCGGTCCCGGTTGGAACACCGACCCGTTTGCGATGGAGCGCCGCGAGGGCTGGCTGCTCGGTCGTGGCGTGATCGACGACAAGGGCCCGGCCGTGTTGTCGCTCTACGCCGGTGCCTACCTGATCAAGCACGGCATTGTGCCGCGCTATACCTTCCGTGCGCTGCTGGGCTGCGATGAGGAAGTGGGCATGTCCGACGTTCACCATTATCTGGAGAACCACGCAGACCCCGACTTTTTGTTTACGCCCGATGCCGAGTTCCCGGTCTGCAATGCCGAGAAGGGCCAGTTTGGGGCGACGTTTGTGAGCTCCAAGATCGACGGCGGGCGCATCGTATCGTGGAGCGGTGCCGAGGCGAGCAACGCCATTCCGTCGCAGTCTATCTGCGAGCTCGCGATTGCCGCTGATGAGCTGCCGGCGCCCGTTGAGAACGCCGACCGCCTGGAGATCACGGCGCTCGATAACGGGCATGCGCAGATTTTCGCCCACGGTATTGGCGGTCACGCTTCGATGCCCGAGGGAACGATCAATGCCGTCGGCCTCATCGTGGCGTATCTGCGCGAGGCCGAGGACGCGTTTGGTGCACGCGACGAGCGCCTGCTGACGCCCGCCGAGCACGAGTTTGTCAAGTTTCTGACCTTTGTACATGCGGATGCCTATGGCCACGGCCTGGGTATCGATGCGACGAGCCCGGCGTTTGGCCCGCTCACGTGCAACCCCGGTGTTATCCGTGTGATGGATGGCCATATTGAGCAGGTCATCGACGTACGTTTCCCCGACAGCACGAGCGCCGATACCATCTGCGAGCAGCTCGAGCCGCTCGTGGGCCGCTTTGGCGTGACGTGCCGCGTGGGTCGTGCAAAGGTGCCGTTCTCGGTGTCCGCCGACGATCCGGCCGTGAAGGCGCTTATTGATACCTATAACGAGTTTACGGGCAAGCATGCCGAGCCCTTTGCCATGGGCGGCGGCACGTACGCGCGCAACTTTGCCCGCGCCGTGTCGTTTGGCCCCGAGGAAACCGGCCTGGAGCTGCCCGCATGGGGCGGCCAGATGCACGGCCCCAACGAGTGCGCCAACGAGGAACAGCTCAAGCAGGCGCTCAAGATCTACATCGTGGCGATTTTGCGCTTGAATGAGCTGGAGCTTTAAGGTTACACGGTTTCCTAATCTAAGTTGCGATGGAATAGTTCCTAGAATGGGCCATTTGATGGCCAAGCAGGAACTATTTCACCGCAACTTTGTTTTTATTGGTGTAAAAGGCGGGCCATGCTTGGGGGCGGGTTTGTTATTCGTTTGTAAAGCCGAGTCGCGCTTGCGGTAAGGGTCTATCAAATGCCCGTAAGAAACCGCAGTTGGCGCGGGCACCGCCCGATCGAGGCCGTATCTTTCCAAACAGCAAAGCGGGCAGGGTGCCCGCGAGTCGCATGTATGAAAGGAAGATCATGCTCGATCAGGCTTATTCTCGTCGTCAGTTCCTCGGCCTCGCTGGTGGTCTTGCCAGCTTCGTGGGCCTCGGCCTCGTTGGTTGCGGCGGCGCAGGCGCTTCCAACGCCGCCGACAAGGGCAGCGCCGCTGCCGAGTCCGTCTCCGGCGAGGTGACCTACGACGGCGCCTCCTCGTTCCAGGCTCTCGTCGAGGCCGCTGCCGAGAAGTTCATGGACGCCAACCCGGACGTCTCCGTCTCTGGCTCGGGCAACGGTTCGGGCAAGGGCCTGACCGCCGTTGCCGCCGGTACCGTTACCATCGGTAACTCCGACGTCTTCGCCGAGACCAAGCTCGAGGCCGACCAGGTCAAGAACCTCGTCGACCACGAGGTCGCCGTCGTGGGCATGGGCCCCGTCGTCTCCAAGAACGTGAAGGTCGACGACTTGTCCCTCGAGCAGCTCAAGGGCATCTTCTCCGGCCAGATCACCAACTGGAAGGAGGTCGGCGGCGACGACGCCACCATCGTCGTCCTCAACCGCAAGGCCGGCTCCGGCACCCGCGCCACCTTCGAGGCCGCCGTCTTTGGTGACGAGGCCGTCGACTTTAAGGGCGACGCCGAGCTCGACAAGTCCGGCGACGTCCAGACTCAGATGGCCAGCACCGACAACGCCATCTCCTACCTAGACTTCTCGCACTTCGACGACTCCAAGTTCAACGCCATCAAGGTTGAGGGCGTGGAGCCCAAGAGCGCAAACGTCACTGACGACTCCTTTAAGATCTGGGCGACCGAGCACATGTACTGCGCAAAGGACGCCGACGATGCCACCAAGGCCTTCTTGGAGTTCATGCTTTCCGACGACGTCCAGGGCAAACTTGTCGAGGAGCAGGGCTTTATCCCTGTCTCTGCCATGAAGGTCGTCAAGGACGCCAGCGGCAAGGTCTCCGCTAAATAAGTAATCGCCCCGGAAAGGTTTGCAATGGCAAAACAGCTGCCAAAGCGCGACCTTGAGAACGTGGGCCTGGGCGTCACGGGCGCGTGCGTAGCGCTCGTGACGCTTGTCGTTGCCGCGCTCATCTTTATGGTCGCCCAAAAGGGCCTCTCGGCTTTTCTCAAGGACGGCGTTTCGGTCGTCGAGTTCTTTACCGGCACCAAGTGGGACCTGGCCAACACGGCCAAAAACGGCCTGCCCTATACCGGCGCCCTGCCCCTGATCGTCACCTCGTTTGCGGTCATGGTGCTCTCCACGCTTATCGCGCTGCCCATCGCCATCGGTTCTGCCATCTTTGCGGTCGAGATTAGCCCTAAGTTTGGCTCCAAGGTGTTTCAGCCGCTTATTGAGCTTTTGACCGGCATTCCCTCGGTCGTCTTTGGTCTGGTCGGCTTTCACGTGGTCGTCGGTCTTATGAAGAGCGTTTTCCACGTGAGCACGGGCCTGGGCATCTTGCCCGGCGCCATCGTGCTGGCCGTCATGATCTTGCCGACGATGACCACCCTTTCGGTCGATGGCCTGCGTGCCGTGCCCGATAGCTACCGTCAGGGTTCGCTCGCGCTGGGCTACACCCGCTGGCAGACCATCTGGCACGTGGTACTCAAATCCGCCATGCCGTCGCTCATGACCGCGGTCATCCTTGGCATGACCCGCGCCTTTGGCGAGACGCTCGCCGTGCGCATGGTTATCGGCGGCATCGAGGCCATGCCGACGTCGCTGCTGTCGCCGGCGTCCACCATCACCACCACGCTCACCACGTCTATGGCGGTCTATGCCGAGGGCTCGGCCCAAGACGACGTCCTGTGGGCGCTCGGTCTGCTGCTGATGGGCATGAGCCTCATCTTTATCCTGATCATCCACCTTATCGGCCGCAAGGGGGCGAAGGCTCGTGGCTAGCACGCGCATTCATATCGACGAGGCGAGACTCAGGCGCGTCCAAAAGCAGGACCGCATCGCCACGGGCGTGCTGACGGCAATCGTCGCCATCGTCATGCTCATCGTCGTCTCCATGGTGGCCTATATTCTGTTCGAGGGCATCTCGACGCTGTTCCAGCCGGGCTTTCTCACGCAGCCCGCGCGCGCCAACGGAACCCAGGGCGGCGTGCTCTACCAGCTGTTCGACTCGTTCTATCTGCTGCTGATCACCCTAGGTATCTCGGTGCCCATCAGCTTGGGCGGCGCGGTTTTCCTGGTTGAGTACGCGCCGGACGGACCCATCCGCGACATCGCCTCCACCGCCATCGAGACGCTGTCCTCGCTGCCTTCCATCGTCGTCGGCATGTTCGGCTTTCTGGTGTTCTCGGTGCAGCTGGGCTGGAAGTACTCCATCATCTCCGGCGCCGTCGCGCTCACCATGTTCAACATCCCCATCCTGGTGCGCGTGATCCAGCAGGCGCTCGAGGACGTGCCGCAGGCCCAGCGCGATGCGTGCCTGGCCATGGGCCTCACCCGTTGGGAGGCCACGCTGCACATCCTGATCCCCGAGGCCATGCCCGCTATCGTGACCGGCATCGTGCTTTCGGCCGGCCGCGTGTTTGGCGAGGCCGCAGCACTGCTCTTTACCTCGGGCATGAGCTCGCCGGTGCGTCTGAACTTCTTGAGCTTTAACCTGTCGAGTCCCACTTGCGCCTGGAACGTGTTCCGCCCCGGCGAGTCGCTCGCCGTGCACATCTATAAGATCTATGGCGAGGGCAGCCCCGAGGCACAGCAGATTGTTTGGGGCACCGCGGCACTGCTGATGATCTGCGTGCTGCTGTTTAACGTAGTCGCCCGTATCGTGGGCAAGCAACTGGCAAGGAGGATGACGGCCGAATGAGCGAGATAAATGCAACGCCCGCAATCGAGGCGGCCGCGTCCGAGACCCAGGACTTTTTGTCGAGCGTGGGGGAGAGCGAGAAGCGCGTGCGCGTAAGCGGCAAAGCCGTGAGCGACGAGGTCGTGCTTTCCACCAAGGACGTCAACGTTTACTATGGCGACCACCATGCGCTGCACGATACGTCGCTCGACTTTCACAAGGGCGAGATCACGGCGCTCATCGGGCCTTCGGGCTGCGGTAAGTCGACCTTTTTGCGCAGCCTCAACCTTATGAATCGCGAGATTCGCGGCTGCCGCGTGGAGGGCGAGATCAACTACCGCGGGCGCAACGTGAACACCAAGACCGAGAACACCTACGAGCTGCGTCGCTCCATTGGCATGGTGTTCCAGCAGCCCAACCCCTTTCGCAAGTCCATTCGCGACAACATCACGTTTGCGCCCAAACGCCACGGCATTACTGACCGCGACGAGCTCGATCGCATGGTCGAGGAAAGCCTGCGCGGCGCGGCGCTGTGGGACGAGGTCAAGGACAAGCTCGACAAGAGCGCCTACGCGCTTTCGGGCGGCCAGCAGCAACGCCTGTGCATTGCGCGCACGCTGGCGCTCAATCCCGATGTGATTCTGTTTGACGAGCCCTGCTCGGCGCTCGACCCCATCTCGACGCTGGCAATCGAGGACCTGATGTCATCGATTGTTACCGATCGCGCCATCGTCATCGTGACGCACAACATGGAGCAGGCGTCGCGCGTGTCCAACCGCACGGCGTTTTTCTACATGGGCGATATGGTCGAGTACGACGAGACCGACGAGATTTTCCAACGGCCCAAGGATAAGCGGCTGAATGATTACCTCACCGGCATGTTCTCCTAGTCCGGGACATGCTTGAGGCCCGCGGCGGCCATGCTTGCCGCGGGACTGATTGGAGAGGCGGGTCATCTCTTGCGGGAGATGGCCCGCCTTTTTCTGTCGCATGCGGCCGTCGACCTACCAAAAAGGGACAGGTTTATTTTGGCAGGTTTAACGTTTTACCACGGGGTGCCCTTGGACTGCTCTGACGTTTGCCCAGATAAAACCTGCCAAAATAAACCTGTCCCTTTTTGGTAGGTTTTGGGGTGGGGCTCGCTGCTATCATGGACAACGTTGAATTTCTACGAAGGAGCAGGGCATATGGCGATTCTTTTGGGATGCGATTCCGTCAGCCTAGAGTTTCCCACCAAGCATATTTTCGATAGCGTGACGCTCGGCGTGGGCGAGGGCGACCGTATTGGTATCGTCGGCAAAAACGGCGACGGCAAGTCGACGCTGCTGAGTGTGCTCGCCGGCACACTGGAGCCCGACGACGGCCGCGTGACGCACCGCCGCGACACCACGATTGGTTTGCTCGGCCAAAAGGACAACCTGGTCGATACCGACACCGTGCATCATGCCGTCGTCGGCGACACGCCCGAGTACGAATGGGCGTCGAGCCCGCGTACGCGCCAGATCCTGGCTGGCCTTATTAGCGATGTGCCCTGGGAGGGCACGGTGGGCGAGCTTTCGGGCGGTCAGCGCCGCCGCGTGGACCTCGCGCGCCTGCTGATCGGCGACTACGATGTGCTCATGCTCGACGAGCCCACCAACCATCTGGACATGCGCACCATCAACTGGCTCGCGCGCCACTTGAAGGCACGCTGGCAGCGCGGCCAGGGCGCCATGCTCGTGGTCACGCACGACCGTTGGTTCTTGGACGAGGTCTGCACCAGCATGTGGGAGGTCCACGACGGCCAGGTCGACCCCTTCGAGGGCGGCTACTCGGCCTACATCCTTCAGCGCGTAGAGCGCGACCGCATGGCCGCCGTTACCGAGGAGCGCCGTCGCAACATGGCGCGCAAGGAGCTCGCGTGGCTGAGCCGCGGCGCACAGGCGCGCTCCACCAAGCCCAAGTTTCGTGTGGAGGCCGCTCGCGAGCTCATCGCCGACGTGCCGCCCGTGCGCGACGAGCTGGAGCTCAAGCGCCTGGCGGTGAGTCGCCTGGGCAAGCAGGTTATCGACGTGGTCGACGTGGACGCCGGCTATGCCGATACCGACGGCGCGCCCAAGCAAGTGCTCACCGATGTGACCTGGCTCATTGGTGCGGGCGACCGCTATGGTCTTTTGGGCGAGAACGGCGCCGGCAAGTCCACACTGCTCGATGTGATTCAGGGCAAGATCGCGCCCCTGCGCGGCCGCGTGAAGATTGGCCAGACGGTGCGCTTTGGCGTGCTGTCGCAGCAGCTCGAGGAGCTCGAGCCCTACATGGGCGACACGATCCGCGAGGTGCTCAGCAACTACAAGAAGTACTACGTTATCGATGGCAAGGAGACCTCGCCCGAGAAGCTTTGCGAGCGTCTGGGCTTTACGACGCAGCAGCTCTGGAGTCGTATCGGCGATCTTTCGGGCGGACAGCGCCGTCGCCTATCGCTGCTGCTGACGATCCTGGACGAGCCCAATGTGCTCATCCTGGACGAGCCCGGCAACGACCTGGATACCGACATGCTGGCGATTGTCGAGGACCTGCTCGATGGTTGGCCCGGCACGTTGATTCTGGTAACGCATGACCGCTTTTTGATGGAGCGCGTGACCGACCAGCAGTGGGCGCTGCTCGACGGCCACCTGACGCACATGCCCGGCGGCGTCGACCAGTACCTGCGCCTGTGCAATGCCACCGCCGAGGGCGAGCCCGTGGGTGCGCCGAGCGCCAAGACCGGCACGTTCGACACCGGTGCCGCGGCAGCTGCAGCCGAAAAGCCCAAGGCGAGCGGTCAGCCCAATGGCCTTTCCAATGCCGAGCGCCAGAAGCTCCGCCGCGAGGTGAGCTCGCTCGAGCGCAAGATGGAGACGCAGCGCGCTCGCGTGGAGGAGGCCAAGGCCGCGATGGCTCAGGTCGACCCCACCAACTACACGGCGCTGGGCGAGCAACAGGCAAAGATCGACGAGGCTCACGCCGCTATGGACGAGCTGGAGATGGCGTGGCTCGAGGCGAGCGAGAAGCTCGAGGGCGAGGAGTAGACGAGGATGATCAAAGCCGCGTTTTTCGATATCGACGGTACGCTACTGAGCTTTAAGACGCACCGGATTCCGGCGTCGGCGCAGCAAGTGCTCGACAGCTTTCACGAGCAGGGGATTGCGTGCGTGATCGCCACGGGCCGCCCGACCTACCAGATGCCGGATTGGCTGTTCGATCTTGGTTGGGATGCGTATATTACGCTTTCGGGCCAGCACTGTTTTGATGCCGAGGGCGTTTACCGCAGCTGCCCGATTGATCCGGACGACGTCGCAGTGATTGTGGACCAGGTGGCCGAGGGGCGCTATGACTCACTGTGCATGCAGGGCGAGAACTCGTTTGTGAACCGCCTGTCCGAGCGCGTGGTGACGGCCGGCAACAACGCGGGAATCGTCTACCACGAGGAGCCGTTCGAGCACGCCTTCGATGCGCCGGTTTACCAGTTCTGCGCCTTTGTGGATCCGGCCGACGAGCATATCGTGACCGATGCCGTGTCGCATTCGCTCACCACGCGCTGGTGCGACCTGTTCTGCGACATTATTCCGGCCAACGGCGGCAAGGACCTGGGTGTGGCGGCGACGCTGGAGCGCCTGGGCATCGACGCGAGCGAGGCGATCGCCTTTGGCGATGGCGAGAACGACCTGTCGATGTTTGCCGCCGTGGGCACGAGCGTGGCCATGGGCAACGCGCAGGATACCGTGAAGGCCGCGGCGACCTACGTGACGACCGCCGTGGACGACGACGGAATTTACAACGCCGCAAAGCACTTTGGGCTGCTATAGCTGCGGCTCGGCACTTGGGGACGTTCCTTTTCTGCCGGCAGTTGGGGACGCCCCTTGCGCGTGGTGTGCCGCGTCGCCCGGCCGGACAGCCACGCATGCTACAGGTTCTTGACACCCATCGCGCGCATGGCGTTCAGGATGGCGATGATCGCCACGCCCACGTCGCCAAAGACGGCGAGCCACATGTTGGCGATGCCGAGCGCCGCGAGCACCAGAATCAGCAACTTAATGCCCAGCGCAAAGATGATGTTCTGCCAAACAATCGTCATGGTCTTGCGAGCCACGCGGATCGCGCGGGAAATGTTGGACGGTTTGTCGTCCAACAGTACAACGTCCGCTGCCTCGATTGCGGCGTCGGAGCCCATGGCGCCCATGGCAATGCCCACATCGGCACGGGTGAGCACGGGCGCATCGTTGATTCCGTCGCCCACAAAGGCGAGCTTGCCCTTGCCCGATTCGGTCGCCAGCAATGCCTCGACGCGCTCGACCTTGTCACCTGGCAGAAGCTGCGCGTGAAACTCATCGACTCCCAGCTGATTGGCCACGGCGGCGGCCACTTCCTCGCGGTCTCCCGTGAGCATGACGGTGCGCTTGACGCCGGCGGCGTGCAGCTCGCGAATCGTTTGCTCGGCATCGGCTTTGACGGTGTCGGCAATTACGATGTGACCGGCATAGACGTCATCGACCAGCACATGGAGGATAGTGCCGACGACCTCACAGTCCGGTGTTTCAACGCCGGACGCGGCGAGCATCTTGGCGTTGCCGACGACGACGTGCTTGCCGTCGATGTTCGCCGTCACGCCATGGCCCGCGTCGTTGGCGGAGTCGCATACACGCTTGGGGTCGAGTTGGCCCTGGAAGGCGGCGCGCACCGACTGCGCGATGGGATGGTCGGAGAACGACTCGGCGAGGGCTGCGACTTCAAGCAGCGATTGCTCGGTATAGCCGCCCTCGGGGTGCACCGCGACGACCGAGAACGTGCCGTTGGTGAGCGTGCCGGTTTTGTCGAAGACGACGGTATCCACATCGGCGAGCGCCTCGAGGTAGTTGGAGCCTTTGATGAGAACTCCCAGCTTGGACGCGCCGCCGATGCCGCCAAAGAAGCTCAGTGGCACGCTAATTACGAGTGCGCACGGGCAGCTGACGACGAGGAAGGTCAGGCCGCGCAGGATCCAATCGGACCAAGCACCGGTCACCAGGCTGCCGCCGAGCGCGAGCACCGCTGCCGCGCCGGTGACGGCGGGCGTGTAGACGCGGGCGAACCGTGTGATGAAGTTTTCGGTGCGTGCCTTCTTTTCGCTGGCATTCTCCACAAGCTCCAGGACGCGCGCGACGGTGGACTCGCCAAAGGGTTTGGTGGTGCGCACGCGGATAAGACCCGTCATGTTGATGCAGCCGCTGATGATATCGTCGCCGGTCTTGGCGGTACGGGGGACCGACTCGCCGGTGAGGGCGGCGGTGTCGAGCTGGGTTACGCCCTCGACGATAACGCCGTCGATGGGCACGCGCTCGCCGGGCTTGATGACAATGACGGTGCCGACGGCGATGTCATCGGGAACGACCTGCTCGAGCGTGCCGTCAGCCTGCTCAACGTTGGCGTAATCGGGCGCGATGTCCATCATGGCGCTGATCGACTTGCGGCTCTTGCCCACGGCGTAGGCCTGGAACAGCTCGCCGACCTGGTAGAACAACATAACGGCGGCGCCTTCGGCCATGTGCGGGTCGGTATCGGGGAAGAGCACCATCGCAAACGCGCCGATGGTCGCGACGGCCATGAGGAAACTCTCGTCGAAGGCCTTGCCGCGGCGGATGTTGCTGAATGCCTTTTGGAGCACGTCGTAGCCGGCAATCAAAAACGGCACGAGGAACAGCACAAAGCTGGCGTAGATGTTGCCGGGCTCTCCAAATGCGATAGTGAGGGCGCCGGGCTCATCGAGGGCGTACACCACGACAAAAATACCCAGCGCTACCAGGATGCGGTTGCGTTTATGCTCGAGTGACTCTTTTTTCTTGCGCTTCTTCTTTTTCTTCTTGGGGTCGGCGGTGGCCATGACTCGTATCCTCCCATTTGAATGTATGAACACCCGCTCATATAACATCGCGACAAAGGCCGCGACAAGCGCGGCCTTGCGTATCAGCGTATGCGCAGGCTAGAGAATGATCTCGCAGTCCGGCTCGGCGTCGGCGGTGAACTCCACGACGCGATCAAGGACCTCGTCGAACTCAGCGTCGTCGGCCTCAAGCGTCAGCTTCTGGGTCATAAAGTTGACCGAAACGGATTTGACGCCCTCGAGCTTGGCGAGTTCGTCCTGAAGCTTACGCGCGCAGTTGGCGCAGTCGATCTCGTCGAGCTTGAACTGCTTTTTCATGATGGGTTCCTTTCCCTGTATTTGCGGCTTGGGTGCAGACCGCGCTGGTACCGTGGTTGGTCGCTATTCGCAGATGTGGCTCATGCCTTGGTTGAGCATGGTGTAGACATGATCGTCGGCGAGCGAGTAGAGGATGTTGCGCCCGTCGCGCCGGAATTTAACCAGGTGCGACTGTTTGAGCGTGCGCAGCTGGTGCGACACCGCGGACTGCGAGGTCGCAGTCGCCTCGGCGATGTCGGCCACGCAGAGTTCGCGGCCCATGAGAGCGTAGAGGATCTTGATACGCGTGGTGTCGCTGAAAACCTTGAACAAGTCGGCAAGGTCGTACAGCAGCTCCTCGTCGGGAAGGTCCTCGGGCGAGCAAGTGGTGGGGATGTCGGGCACGATGGCGGTGTCGATGTCGGGCACGATGGCGGTGTCGATGTCGGTCCTTATTTCATCGGCGTGTTCGCTCATTGCAATATCCTTTCATATGAACATGCGCTCATATAACTTACTTCCGAGTATATGAGCGCATGTTCATATGTCAATATAATTTGCAAAATTTTTTGCTGTCGATTGGCCCCAGAGGCGGCTAAGGGCATTGGTTGGTGCTGATAAGGCCGCCGATGCCAACGTGGGTACCCTAGCGACGTGCAAAAAGGGGAGTTTTCAGCATCGACGAGGGGTTATTTATTGCATGATACGGCGTCGTTTGCCGCCACAGGGCTTTATTGGAGTGCAAATGGCAATAGATATTCCCCAGCTGTTGCCTAACTTACATCGAAAATAGCGGCTTCGGTGCAAAATGGGGCAATTCGGCCGCCCTCGGATACTCGGCTCTGCTGAAAACTCCCGTTTTTGCACGTCGCCGGGGTACCCACCCTGTCAGTCCGCCTCTGTTCTGGCCCCGTACACCCTGCCTTCGGGTGTGGAGGTGCTTGTTTGGGCGAACTCCGGGCAATCCAGCTCGATGACTTGCATGTCGTCGATGGCCGGGACATTGTTGATCGTCGGGTCGTCCAGCGAGATGCCCTCGAGCACTGCGCGCTCGAGCTCAAGTGCATTACCCTGCGCTGCGTCTTGACGGAGGAGCTCCTCAATACGCTTCTTTTCCTCGATAAATCTCCTGAGCACAAATTGTCGCAGCTCTTCTTGCTTGATTGCGAAATCTTTGGGCAGGCGCGATGGGCGAATGCCCTCCTTTCGCTGGATTGCCTCCATAACCCTGGCGAAGGCGCTGGCGTGCATAAAGGAATAGCGACTGACGGTAATGATTCCGTAGCCCATGGACGCCAGCGCGTTCTTGCGCTCTTCGTCAATGGCGCGGTCTTCTTCGGCATCGTGCTGAAATCCGTTGTATTCGATGTCGGTTCGGGACCGCTTGAGATATGCATCCATATAGAACTTTTCGCGCCGCGTGAGATTCTTTGCAGCAGCTGTGACCTTTACTTCGTAGTCGGTCTCGATCTCGCTAATGCCAAGACCGCCCTCGCGCCTGGGTAGCGTGAGCATCATGACAAACGCCGTTTCCATCGGCGATCGGCATCCGTCCCGCACGCATTGGATGGCTTTTCGGGCAAGTTCGAGGCCCTTGCAGTCGATGAGGGAGTTAAAGAAATGTTTAAGGCTCGAAGTCGAGGTGAGCGCGAAGCGCTCGGTATAGGATGTCGAGGCATCGTGTCCAAGGGAATAGGCGCCACACAGTTCGAAGTAGTACTCCACAAGTTCTCGAAAGGGAAGATAGGTTGCGGCCTGAAGCGCACAGAGTTCGACGCCGACAATATAGATGTCGTCGGCAAGCTTGATAAAGCGCGAGCCCGCGAATCGCTTGGATGATACGTGGCACTTGCAGCCCGTCATGCTGCGCACGTTTGCGCGCTCGAACACCGTTGTATCGAGCGGGGCATCGTTATCCAGAGCGACGTTGTGCCTGGCGAGCCAGTCGGCGGCAGAGTCGAGCAGCTCCTTGCTGGGGCGCGCCCCGTAGATCTTGGCAGGGCTGCAGGGCTCGGTGCCAATTGCGGATACCGAGTATGCGGCTTGGTAGACCGCTTTTGCCGTGTTATGTGAAAGCACGATACTCATACAGATAGCATGGCAGACCAGGCAGCGGGGCTCGCAATGAATGACAAGGTAAAATGGCGCGGCATAACAAAAGCTGTCCAAGCGCTTGACGCCAATGATGGAGAAAGATGCTATTTGGAGCATTGTCGCAGCTCGCTGGCTACGCAGACCTCCACAACTGATGCTGATCAGCATCGTTTTGATGCAAAGGCGGCGTCAACAAAAATGTGCAATTTGGCTTGAACATGCGCAGATGAAGTTCTTGGTTATGCGGCGGCTAGACATCGGGGACTGGAGGGCCGCGTTGTACGGCGCGAGAAACGGGCCGATATCCGCTTGGACATCGGCCCGTATTGCGTCGCTTGAGGGGAGCGCCTCGGCGTGTCGCTTTTGCGCGGGGCGCTATGGTCCGGCAAGTATTGCTCGCGAATGGCGCCTCTGCTTGGCAATCTACTTGGCAAACAGGTTCTTGAGGTTGAACTCGGCCTGCACCGTGCGGAGCATGAGGTCTGTGTCGTCGAGGCCCAGGTGCTGCTCGTTGGCGTCGGGCGCGAGGGTGCCGCGACGGCGTGCCCAGTTCTCGAGTGCGGCGGGTGCGGACTCGCGGGGGAGCGAGCGCACGTCGGCGTCCAGGCTGCGGCAGATCTGGCGTGAGTCGATGACGATAATCTTGCCGGCTCGGCGCGCCTCGGCATAGCCGTCCAGATGGATCTTGAACCAGCTGTCCTCAAAGGCGGCGTTGTGCGCCATGTACGGGTATTTCTTCATGAGCTTGAGCAGCTGCTTTTGCAGCTCCTTGTTCTCGCGGAAGGGCGTTTTGCCGTCGATGTCGTCCCAGGTGATGTGGTGGATATTCGACAGCGGCACATCTTCGCCGCGGTAGATATCGGGCAGGCCGCAGTAGTGTGCCTCGGCGTCGTGCGGGACGGCGTCGCTGGTGAGCTCCATGATCTCCCAGCCCACGTTGATGATGTAGCCGCGCTCGGGTGCACGGCCGGTGGTCTCGATGTCGATGCCGAGCACCGTGCCCTGGATGGGCTTGCGGGCGTACGCCACGCCGAGCGCATCGCGGTCGCCGCGGATCTCGCGCATGACGGACGCGGCGGTGCGCTTTTGCATCTTGCCGATGGCGGCGCAGGTATCGGCGTCGGACAGGCCGCGCGAAAGCGTCGCGGGCGTCACGTTGCGCAGGCGCGCCTCGCCAATCTGGTCGCATAGGTCGCGGTTGCGGTCGGCCAGGTCGCGCACGGTGGCAAAGTCGAAGCCAGGGTCGCCCTCGGCGGTAAAGTACTCGTTCTCGAGCACCTTGAGGGCCTCTTCGCCTTTTTGACGCTCGGACTCCATGGCGGCGTGATCGCCATAGATGAACATGGGGATAAACGGCTGGCGCTCGTATTCGAGTGCTTGCGAAACGTTCATATACTGCTCCTTGGACGGGCCGCGTCGTGCGGCTCGGGGTCATTGAGATGTGGCGAGATGATAGTTTACCACATGCAACTATTGGCATCACGCCTAGGACAACTACAATACCCTAGTTGACCGCTAGGACTTTTACAATGCTGCCGAAAGACACGAAAGGTTCCATCCGTCATGGATTTGCTGATTGATATTTTGCTCGACGCCGGCAAGGACACGCTCTCGCTGGTGCCGTTCTTGTTGGTGACATATCTGGCCCTCGAGACGTTAGAGCATGTGGCGGGCGATCGTGTCAACGGCGCCATCAAGCGTGCCGGCGCCGCTGGCCCCGTGGTTGGCTCGTTGCTGGGCATGGTGCCGCAGTGTGGCTTTTCGGCGATGGCGGCAACGCTGTACGCCGGTCGCGTCGTGACGTTGGGCACCCTGGTGGCGGTGTTTCTCTCGACCTCCGACGAGATGCTGCCACTGCTACTTGCCGAGCAGGTTCCCGTGCAGACTATGGCGATGCTTTTGGCTTCGAAGGCGCTGATCGCGCTGGTCACGGGCTTTATCGTAGATGCCGCCATTCGCGGCCTGCGTCGCAACGCCCGTGCTCATGCGGCGATCCGCCGTACCGTGTTGGGAACCGCTGCCAATCCGGCGCACGTTAACTGCGCGCATGACGATCACAGCGGCGGTGACATCATCGACGAGGTGGCCGAGGCGGGCGTGAGCGCCGACCACATCCATGAGCTGTGCGAGCGCGATCATTGCGGTTGTGATGAAGACGAGGACGAGCGTGACCACGGACATGGCCACGATCACGGACACGAGGGCGAGCACGAACACCACCACGGTCACTCCCGCTCACACAAAGGCGCGCCCGTCCTGTCGATTATCCGCAGCGCGATCTCGCACACCGTACAGGTTTCGGTATTCATTTTTCTGGTGACGCTGATTCTGGTCGCCGTGCTCGAGACCTTCGGCGAGTCCGCGATCGAGCAGTTCCTGCGCGGCAACGAGACGCTCGCCGTCCTGGGTTCGGCGCTTGTCGGCCTCATTCCCAACTGCTCGGCGAGCGTGGTCATTACGCAGCTGTATCTGGAAGGCGCGCTGCAGCTGGCACCGATGCTCGCCGGTACACTCATTTCTGCCGGCGTGGGTTACCTGGTGCTGTTCCGCACCAACCGCAGCGCTCGCGAAAACGCGGTGTTCCTGGTCATGATGTACGTCATCGGCGCGGGCTGGGGTCTTATCCTTTCCGCCTTTGGCCTCTAAGTAGATGTTTGGGGTATCCCGTAAAAACTGGGGCATGCCTCAAACATCTACCGCCATGACCGGCGTTGGATGCGCGCCAATCGCCAAAACAAAAAGGTAGATTTTTAGGTATGTCCCAAAAATCTACCTTGGTTAGCGGAGCAGGTCGGTGAGGTTGCGCTTAAAGCGGGCGCGGTCTTCGCTGGTGAAGGCTGCCGGTCCACGGGTGCGACCGCCGGCGCGGCGCACCTTCTTTTCTTCGTGACGAATAAACAGCTGCATATCGATGGTGGCTTTGTCGTACACGCGCCCGCGCACGCCGATGGCGGCGGCATCGCGACCGAGCACCATGGCTGGCCAGGCCAATGTCCTGTGTCACGACCACATCGCCTGCCTGCAGACGCTCGATAATGGCAAAGTCGGCGCTATCGGCGCCTACGCTCACGTCGAGCGTTGTGACCCAAAAGCCACGTCGCGCGTGCTCGGCATCGCGTGGGTCGTCACGGCGAATGTGCCGCTCCAGGTTTTGCGTGCTGTTGCCGGCGACAACCACGGCAACACCCGCCCGTCGTGCGCAGTCGATCGACTCACGCGTGACCGGGCAGGCGTCGGCATCAATAAACAGCGTTCGCGGCATCTAGTGCACCAGCTTGCCAAAGCGGATAGCGCGAATAACCAGCGTCACGCCAAACACCAGGAGTGCAGCGCCGGTAAAGATGACGAGCATCTTTGCCGACCACAGCGGATAGATGAACACGAACACGCCGGCGATGATGGAGAGCGCGCCGCTCAGGATGGCGAGGGTGCGGTTGGAAGAAAGCTCGGACTCCAGAATCGACATGATGCCCTCGACAATCCAGCCAAAGCCGGCCACGACCACCACAAGCGTGCTGAGCGTCGCGGTCGAAAGCGCCTGGTTGCGCAGGATCACCACGCCGCCCAAGATGATGAGCAGGTTGGCGAGGATGCTCGTGACGCGCCAGCCGGCGGGCAGCAGCGGCTCAAAAATAGCGGTGAACAGCCTGACGCCAGCCGTGATCACAAAGTAGAAGCCCAGTACGGTCGTCAAAAAGACGAGGGTCTTAGCGGGTGCAAACAGCAGCGCGATGCCGGCGATGAGCGCGATGACACCCGTGGCGGCGTAGATCCAGCGCACGGCTTTAATCGCCTTGCCTGCCATGCTTTTCTCGTCAAATCCAAACAGATTCGATTGCTGGTCGTCATTCTTAAAGATGCCTATAAGGCCTCCTTTCCGTGCGGCGTAAGCCGCGATCGTTACAGCCAGTATCGCCTAAAGGCGCTGGCGTATGGGCCGGGGAGGGCGAAACGTAACCCAAAGGCCCCGATTTGTTTCCGTTGTTCCCCACGTCGCGATTTTCTATTCAACAGGTGTAGAACATTGCAGCTCTGTTCGTTATTGCCTGCGTTTTAGGTTAGATTTTCCTAAGAACAATTGGCTTTTTGGGGGTCCCTATGAACGAAGCAGTTCCCGTGGTGCCGTCGAGCGCCGAGTCGATGGCAAAGCAGGGTTGCGAAAAGCTTGGCCTGGATGCGTTTGATGCGCTGGTCCGTCGCGCCCGCACATGCCGCCGTTTTGACGAGTCCATGCGCGTGCCGCGCGAGTTTTTGCTCGAGCTGGCAGAGCTGGCGCACCTGGTCCCCTGTGGCGCCAATGCCCAGCGCTTGCGTTTTCATGTGGTGAGCGGTGCCGAGGACTGCGCTCGCGTGTTTGACGAGCTCGCATGGGCCGGGGCGCTCAAGGACTGGCCGGGTCCTGTCGAGGGCGAGCGTCCGACCGGCTACATTGCAATTCTTGCCGAGCGCACCGTTCCCGGCAAGCCCGCCGCGCCTATCACCGAGGTCGACACGGGCATCGCGGCTCAGACGATGATGCTCGCCGCGCGCAGCGCAACGCCCGAGGTGGCGGCTTGCATGTTCAAGGCCTTTACGCCCCGCGCGATCGATGCGATGGGGCTCGATAACGACAAGTACGAGCTCAAGCTGATCATGGCTTTTGGCGTGCCGGCCGAGACCCAGGTTATCGACGCGATCGATTCCAACCCCGACGGTTCTATTAATTGCTGGCGCGACGAGGCGCAGGTGCATCACGTGCCCAAGCGTCCGCTTGCCGACGTGCTGGTGTAGTTGCGTCGTTGCGGCGCGATCCGGCGGCAAACCACCACAAAGGTGCCTGTCCCCTTTGTGGTGGTGCGAGGGGAGGGCGTGTGTCCGATCTGTATTTGGTTCGGCATGGGCAGACCGAGCTTAACGTGCAGAACATTTTGCAGGGCTGGCAAGACTCGCCGCTCACGGAGCGCGGGCGCGAGCAGGCACTGGCGACGCGCGCGGCGTTTGAGGCGCGCGGCATCTCCTTTGACCACGCATATTCGTCTCCGTTGGGTCGGGCGCGCCACACGGCCGAGCTGATCGTTGGCGAGGATCTTCCCATAGAGCCGGTCGATGATTTGCGCGAGTGGCGCCTGGGCACGCTGGAGGGCACATCAAATCGCGATATGCCGCCGCAGCCCTGGGGCGATTATCCGGTGGCCTTTGGTGGCGAGTCGGAAGGCGAGCTTCGGGCGCGCATGGTCGCGGCGCTGTCCCGTATTATGGCCCGGCCGCAGCACGATCGTGTGCTTGTGGTCTCTCATGGCTCTGCCTGCCAGGAGTTTCTTAGATGCGTGACCGGCGGGGGAGAGCAGCCCGACAACGGTGCCGTGCTTCATTTTGGCTATTGCGACGGGGCGTTTTCGCTCCTTGATTGGTAACGAACGAAAGGACCCCTATGAACAAAGATCTGTATCTGGTCCGTCATGGACAGACAATATTCAACCTTAAACGCATTATTCAGGGATGGAGCGATTCGCCGCTCACGCAGTTGGGCTGCGAGCAGGCGGCGCGTGCCGGTATGTTCTTGCGTGCGCGTGGCGTTGAGCCCGATCACGCCTACACCTCGACGCTGCACCGCACCGAGCAGACTATCGCCAACCTGTGGCCGGGCCTTGCCTACGAGCGTCTGGATGGCCTGCGCGAGTGGTTCTTTGGTGACTTTGAGGCCGAGCGCGTGATGCTGATGCCCGAGCGTCCGTGGCGTGACTTTTATCGTCAGTTTGGCGGTGAGGGCCAGATGCAGGTACGTGAGCGCATGGTGACGACGTTGACCGATCTTATGCGACGTCCGGACCATTCGTGCGTGCTCGCGGTGAGCCATGCCTCGGCTATCAAGGAGTTTTTGGACCACTCTAGGGGAGCGGCGGCCGACGAGCGCGAGCGCGTGCCGGGCAACTGCTCGGTTCTGCATTTTGCGTTTGACGATGCAACCGATACGTTTGAACTGGTCGAAGTCTTTACGCAGGAGGATTACGCGCGTGAGCTGGGGCTAGAGCCACTCGTGGCGGCAGCGGGCCCGCGGCGTGGGTAGCGCGGGTGCGGCGATTCGGATCGCCGGCGTAATTGTTTGATGCGAAAGGGGCGGGGATGCATGCGCATGTATCCCCGCCCCTTGCTTGTTGAGCTGCCGAGTCTTTGTGCTGGGCGTTTAGGCCCCGTTAGAACCGTGCGATCTGGTGAGTGAGCAGACCCGTCGGAACCTGTGGCGCGCCGCCGCTGACCTGCGCGGCGGGGAACAGCACGGCCACGGTAAAGTTGAACGGCTCTTTGCCCGTGTAGGTGCCGGCTGCGTGGGCCTCGTCTGCCAGGAGCTGCGCCGCCCCTGCCAGCGCGGCAGCGTAGGCGGGGTCGTCTGCCGGCTCCGGCTCCGGTGCCTGATCGAGCATGGCTCGGATGGCGGCAACGGCGTCCTCACGCTTGACTTCCCATACGCGATGCGTAATGCCGGCGGGATCGGTGACGGCATAGAGCGACGCGCCCTCTTTGGCGGCGCCAAGGATGATATCCATGACGGGCGACGCCTCGTAGGCGAGTGACACGGGGCGCGGCTGCACCTTGAGCTCGGCGATTGTACGGGCGGCGGCGGCCGCATCTGCGGAAGCTGCGTCGTCGCCCGTCAGTACGCCGACCGGGCAGATCGCCACGACACCCGTTACGCGTCCTGGCTCTCCGGAGCATTCGTACACGTAATACGCCGCACCCGGATCCTTGAGCATGAGCCCATCGGCAATCGCACCGCGCAGGGCTTCGTTGTCACTCAGAATGTCGCCCATCTGCGGCAGCGCCTCGAGCACACGGTCCTGAGCCGGGCGGATGCAGGGAAACGGAAGAGCTTTCATGGACAGTCCTAACGCGCGAGTCGGTTTGTTTGCGGCTTATTATGCCCCAACTTGGCTATTCGCGCCCCAGAGCGTGTTGTCGGCGAGCGCGATCAGCACCCGCTGGCAGCGAACGATATCGGCGTGGGGCACATATTCGTTGGGCTTATGGGCGAGCGCGAGCGAGCCTGGGCCATAGCTCATGCAGTTGCGGTTACCCGTCTTGCCGGCAATGACGGCAGTGTCGGTGTAGCCGGTAAAGAAGCCGACGGTCGTGTCCGCGCCTGTCACGTCATCGGCGGCACGCTTGAGCGCGGCTAGAAGGGGAGAGACCGGATCGCGCTCGATGGCGGGGCGGTCGCCTGTCACGGTATAGCTTCCATGGCAACCGGGGACTGTGGCTTCGGCGCCGGCGATGGCCTGCTCTACCATGCGCGTCGCGGCGGCCGTATCGGTCGGCGGCGTCAAGCGCATATCGACCCAGACCTTGGCGCGGTCGGGCACGACATAGGGGCGATAGCCGCCCTCGATCTGTCCAAACGTGATGGTCGAAGCCCCCAGCTCATCATGCACGGGCAGCGCCGCGAACGCATGGCGCAGCGCACAGACGGCCTCGGCCATGGCGGCGACGGCATCCGCTCCCTTCCAGGGCTGGCTCGCATGCGCCGTGACGCCGGTCATCTCGATCTCGAGCCACGTGCGACCCTTGTGCGCCACCTGAATCTGTCCGTCGGTGGGCTCGGTGTCCAGCACCCATTCGCGCGAGCCGACCCAGCCGGCATCGATGGCGGCCTCGGAGCCGCGCATAAAGTCCTCTTCGTCGACCGAGAAAATAAGCGAGAAGCCGCGGTGGGGCAGCTCACCATCCGCCGCCACGCGCTCGAGTGCGTGGACAAGCGCGGTAATGGCGCAAGCCAGGCCGCCCTTCATGTCGCAGGCGCCCCGGCCATAGAGTTTGTCGTTGCGCACAACCGCCCCAAGCGGCGGCGTGTCCGCGTCCCAGCCATCTCCTAGGGTGACGGTATCCATATGGCAGATGTAGACGAGTCGCGCCTCGTCGCTCACACCCGGTACGGTGACCATAAGGTTGCGGCGCCCGGGGAGTACTTCGAGCTCTGCAATCTGCACGGCATCGAGCGCAGGATTATCAAGCTGCGCCAGCTGCTGTTCAATGAGCCTCTTAATGAAGTGTTCGATCTCGCCTTCGTAGGCGCCCGGGTCCGAGCTATCAATCTTCACGAGCTCCTGCGTAAGCCGCCAGGCAAAGTTCTCATCAACCATATGCAACCTCACAATCAGTTTGTTTCCAAAACCGATTGTAAGCCACCTGGAAAATTCGCGACGTGTGCGTAGCAGTATTAACCGTTCACAGGCCGAGCCATCGCGTTTGGCGTCCGGGCAGGCTCGCAAACGACGCAATGGGTACGTATCCTTCATGGACGACATGCTGTGCGACATATCTGCCTTTCGGTATCACCGGATACCTCCACAGGTCTTGGCAATAATGCCGGATCTGCCCGATTCTGTGGACGATCCGCGCAGGGAGCATCTTTGTGAGCACCCGCTCGTCAAGTATTTCCTGGGCACTCCGTTACACGTGTTGGCGCAGGGCCTCTGCGGGCGTAAGGGCGGCCGCATTGTCAGGCATGTTTGGAACGGGGAGAGGCCGTTTGGCTCCGTGCGACAGACAGAGTTTGGCCTTGATGTTGCGTCCCCGCTCTTTACCCTGCTGACCATGGCTTCCTCGGTCTCAAATGAGCGCCTGATCATGTGCATGTATGAGATGTGCGGCACCTTTGCCGTGTGCAAGATTGCGTCTCAGGTAAAGTCGGCGCTTGAGCAGGCGTATGGGAGCCGGTGGGGTGACGCACGGTCGGGCTGGGAAAACGTAAAGGATACCTCGGGGAATCCAACGGACCTGTGGAAGCGACCTCCCTTGATTGAGCTCTCTGAACTTACAGAATTCGCCAATAAGATCCAGGGGCTCCGCGGTGCTAAATCGTTCACGCGTGCCGCGAAATGTATTACGGGGGTTGTGGCATCGCCGCTCGAGGTCCAGGCTTCGATGCTGTTTGGCCTTACGAGGTTGCGCGGCGGCGAAGGGCTGCGCCTTACCAATAACGTTGAGATTCGCATGACGCGCAGCGCCCGCCTGATTTCGGGGCTTGATAGGCGCTACGCCGATATCTTGCTGTCAAATAAGGACGGCAGCCGAGAGTGCCTGGGTGAATGTCAAGGTAAAGCCATTCACGGATCCATAGAATCCAAGATCTCGGACTCCGATCGAACGACGGCCCTTCAAGCGATGGGATATCCTGTCGTTCTGATGACCTATGGTCAGCTGGTCGACTCCGATGCCTTCCGCGTGGTGATGGAACTCATCATGTCCTATCTCGATGTGCCGTTGAAAGACAAGACGCAGCGGCAGCAGGAGCTCGAACGGCGGCTACGTGAGGAGATTTTTATCGATTGGGCGGGAATGTAGCCGTGCGGGTGGAAAACGGTCGCGTGAGCTTGGGTTTGGTTACGAAAAGGCTTCAGTTGGTCTTTGAAATAGGCTTTAAAAACGCTACTCAGAATAAGTTATTTCGGAAAATGGACAGTCAACTTAAATTTGGCATATAGAGATCGATTTTTACCTACTAAAACCACTGATAAAGGTGTTTATCAAAGCAGGTGTGCTTAGTGATTTGGGTAGTACTGTCTATTATCCGAAAAAACTTATTCTGGGTAGCATTTTCAAAACCAGCCGGAGCAACGAAATCGGCCCCCGTTTCGCGAAAACGGGGGCCGAATGAGCTTCATTGCCTGTCTGGCAGGCTTGGCGCCGACGCTACTTGATCACGCGTACGCGATACATCGACGGAATCTGCTTGAGCGCCTCGATGGTGCTGCTGTCCAGGTGCTCGTCCGTGTCGAACATGGTGTAGGCGTTCTCGCCGGCGGACTCGTTGGTCATACGCTGCACGTTGGCGTTGTCCTTGGCCAGGATCGCCGTGATCTGGCCGATCATGTTGGGCACGTTGGCGTGCAGACAGGCAATGCGGCTTGCGGCGCGCGCCTTGCCCATGCTGCAGGTGGGGTAGTTGACGCTGTGCGCGATGTTGCCGTTCTCCAGGTAATCCTTGAGCTCGCTGATGGCCATATCGGCGCAGTTGGCCTCGGCCTCGCCGGTGCCGGCGCCCGAGTGCGTGGTGATAAACGTATTGGGCATCTTGACGGTCTTGGGCGTGGCAAAGTCGCAGCTAAACCAGCTCAGCTTGCCCGCGCGCAGGGCGGCGTCGACGGCGTCCTCGTCAATGATGGTCTCGCGCGCATAGTTGATGAGCACGGCGCCCGGGGCCAGCAGGTCGATCTGCTCGGTGCTGATCATGCCGATGGTGTCGGCCTTGCTGGGCACGTGCACGGTGAGGTAGTCGCAGCCGCGGCAGAGGTCCTCGAGCGTGCCCACGCGCTGCACCTCGCGGCTCAGCACCCACGCGTGCTCGACGGAAATGAACGGATCGTAGCCGTAGACGTCCATGCCCAGGTCGACGCAGGCGTTGGCGACCTTGGAACCCACGTTGCCCAGACCGATGACGCCGATGCGCTTGCCCTTGAGCTCGCGGCCCACAAAGGCCTTCTTGGCCTTCTCGGCGTCGACCTGAATCTCGGGGTCGTCGGCGTTGTCGCGCACCCAGTTCATCGACTGCACCACGCCGCGGCTCGAGAGCACCAGCATGCCCAGGACGAGCTCCTTGACGGCGTTGCTGTTGGCGCCGGGGGAGTTAAAGACGACGACGCCCTTCTTGGCGTACTCCTCGATGGGGATGTTGTTGACACCGGCGCCGCAGCGGGCGATGGCGCGGATGCCCTCGGGCAGCTCGTAGCCGTGCAGGTCGGTCGAGCGCATCAGGATGGCGTCGGCCTCCTCGGCGGTGCCCACAAACTCGTAGCCCTCGCCAAACTCGACCTTGCCGTCTTTGGTTATGTCGTCGATGGTTTTGATCTTGCGCATGAAAAACTCCTTAGCGGGTTTGTTTATAACAAGTGGTTTGAAGTGGCTGGTCGGCCCGCGGGTTGCGGGCTAGTTAGATCGCGGACTCAAACTATGCTGCGCTTCGAAGTCCTTCATGTACGAGGCCAGTGCCTGCACATCTTCCATGGTTACGGCGTTGTAGACGCTCGCGCGCATGCCGCCCACCAGGCGATGGCCCTTGACGTTTTGAATCTGGTGCTCGGCCGCGCCTGCGACAAAGGCCGCGTCGAGTTCGGCATCGCCGGTACGGAAGGTGACGTTGGCGATGGAGCGGCTGCCGGCCTGCGTGGTGCCATGGAACAGCTCGCTGTGCTCGAGCAGGTCATAGAGCAGGTTGGCCTTGGCCCAGTTGCGCTCGGCCATGGCGGCTAGTCCGCCGGCTTGCTCCACCCAGCGGAATACCTTGCCGCACACGTAGATGCCAAAGGTGTTGGGCGTGTTGAGCATGGAGCCCTTGGCGGCCTGGGTTTTAAGGTCCAGGTACTGCGGCGTCTGCGCAAAGGCTGGGCCATCGGCGATGAGGTCGTCGCGCACGATAACCACGGTCACGCCCGCGGCGCCGGCGTTTTTCTGCGCGCCGGCGTAAATGAGCCCGTAGCGCTCAACGTCGAGCGGCTGCGACAGAAAGCAGCTCGAGACATCGGCGACCAGCGGCACATCGCCGCAAGCGGGCAGCTCGTGGTACATGGTGCCAAAGATGGTGTTGTTCTGGCAGATGTAGACGTAGTCGAGCCCGTCGCCCGCGGCCTCGGCGGCAATGCGCGCGTTTATGTCGGCCATGGTGGGAATGCGGTCGAAATCGGTGTCCTCGGAGCTCGCGAGCAGCACGGCCTCGCCGTACTTGGCGGCCTCCTTGTACGCCTTGTTGGCGAAGTTGCCGGTCACGACGTAGCCGGCGCGGCCGCGGCGCATGAGGTTCATGGGGATGCCCGCAAACTGCAGCGTGGCGCCGCCCTGCAAAAACAGGACACGGTAGTTGTCGGGGATGCTCAGCAGGCGGCGCAGGGTTGCCTCGGCGTCATCGATGATCTGCTGGTACATGCTAGATCGATGGCTCATCTCGAGCACGGACATGCCGCAACCGCGGTAGTCCATCATCTCGTCGGCGATCTCGGCGAGCACGCTTGTGGGCAGTGCGGCCGGGCCAGCTGAGAAGTTGTGCACACGTGCCATCTTCTAGTTCCCCTCGTAGTCGTTTGAACGTTCGGGATACTTTAGCACAGTGGAGCGCCCGGCGCGACTGCATCACGGTAAAACTCGACTGCGCCGCTATGATTTACAGGATGGTTACATGGGGGAGGGGTGACCTTACCTGATGGCTCGCATCCGATCTGCCTCTGCTTTTGCCTGCTTCCAAGGACGCACGCGGCCGTTGACAAGGTCAGCGTAGCCGCGGGCGATGGAGTGCTGGACTCGTGCCCGCTCGTCGCTCGAGTTGATCTTTTCTGAGCGGCGCCTTGATTTGTCGGGGAATGCGGGCAATTCGTTCATGAAACAGCCTTTCAAAAAAGAAAATGCCGGGGGATCCCCCGGCCCTTGACTGCCCTCCATAGCGGAACGCAGCTCTTTTATACCATTCTGTGGTTGTCTAGCTCAAGTATAAAACACGAAAATATGTTCGTGTGTTTAACGTTTGAGTAACGCCTTAGATTTGCGACGTCTGTCCTGCGTCTAAATCACCGGGATATACCGCGACAAATACTCCTTGAGTGTGGGGTCGCACACATAGAGATACGTTCCCAGCATGCCACGCGTCATGAGGACATAGTAGGCGTTGACGATAATCTTCCGTAGCTCATCTTCGCTCGCCTTTTTCTTTGCGACAGCATCTTTGAAGTTCGCTTTGTTAACGCAGACGGCTCCTTTATCGGTGTCGTAGTAAATGTCTGGCCCCAGAATGACGAATCCGTAATTGAGGTCGTAGCCCTGCACCGTGTGGATGCATCCAACCTCGTTGACGGCGTCGGCAGAATTAACCCAATCCTTTTGGGTTGAGTTCCAGCGTTTGGGAATGCCCTCGATGACGATGTCGAAAGCGTCTTTGTGTTTCTTCGTTTCCCAACTTCCACGCAAAACCTGCCGTCATGCGGGATAGACCAACTTCTTCTTCCTTGGCTTGCTGCAGGG
>ENA-OQIL01000051-OQIL01000051.1-human-gut-metagenome-genome-assembly--contig:-NODE-51-length-57434-cov-34.257630_pt1 | contig 57434 bp, 47 predicted proteins | sample MGYA00242583_ERZ504748 | MGnify/ENA primary metagenome ERZ504748 (study PRJEB26092, sample SAMD00036191) | human gut metagenome | host: Homo sapiens | study: EMG produced TPA metagenomics assembly of...
ATGGCATCTTGATAAACTTTCCAGTATGTCCTGATAAATCGTTTGGTACACCCATTCTGAATGCGGATATTCCATCTCCATGTCAAAAAGTTCATCTCCAAGCCACCAAATTATCGGCCAGCCCTCAAATTTTTGACTATCTTCTATCTCACTTTTAGGTTCTTCCTTTATGTCTGGATAAAGTTCCTTTATTCTCTTTTCCACAAGTTTTGGACTAATTTCATTTTCCTTTAACGAGTTTAATCCCCGAACTAGAAGTTCCCTATAATAATCTTCCGCCGTCTTTGTTTTACCTCTGGATTCACTACTTTTCGTTAGCAACTCATTCTTTTTGCCTTCTATCCTTTCAATGGCTTTTGCAAGCGTTTTGCCGTTTGTTTTCAAAATCCAATTAAAGAAAACTATATTTTTTAATGTAAGTTGCGTATTTATTCCAATTTTAATTTGGCTTTTGCATTTTGCTTTTCCACAAAAAATTATATTTAGATGACTTATTACTTTTCTTCTTATTTTTCTTGCTCCATTTACCTCATCTTCATCATTTAAGATTTCCCCTTCTTTTCGTGCATCCATTATAGCCTTTACGAACATCTCTTCTGTAACTTCACTTTTTGTTTCATCAAGGACTATATCCCGTTCTAATGCCCAATATTTCATGCTATATTGCCCAAAACTAATAGTCCCCTTCACCTTTTCTGCATAGTTATAATCATCACGTAGTTGATAATACGGATTACTCATAATTTCTTCAAGTGGATCATTTTTTCTTTTCTTCATACTTTTTCTCCTCTTAGAACCAAAAACCTCCCCGGCAAAACCATTCAGTTTCACCGGGGAGGTTTATCATACGCTTATCTTCCCATGTTTTGCGCGATTAGTACATCTTCATGCAACAATCTTACGCTCTGGGATTTTTGATAGCAGCCTGAGCAGCAGCCAGACGGGCGATAGGCACACGGAAGGGAGAGCAGCTGACGTAATCCAGACCAACGTTGTGGCAGAACTCCACGCTCGTGGGGTCGCCGCCGTGCTCGCCGCAGATGCCCAGACCCAGGTCGGGGCGGGTCTCACGGCCGTCGTGGGCAGCCATCTTGACCAGCTTGCCGACGCCGACCTGATCCAGATGCTGGAACGGATCGCTCTCGTAGATCTTGTTCTCGTAGTATGCGCCCAGGAACTTGGCAGCGTCATCACGGCTGAAGCCGAAGGTCATCTGGGTCAGGTCGTTGGTGCCGAAGCTGAAGAACTCAGCCTCCTTAGCGATCTCGCCGGCAGTCAGGGCTGCACGGGGAATCTCGATCATGGTACCGACCTGATACTTCATGTCAACGCCAGCAGCAGCGATCAGCTCATCAGCAACCTTGACAACAACGTCCTTGACGAACTTCAGCTCCTTGACCTCGCCAACCAGCGGGATCATGATGTGCGGGGTGATCACATGGCCGGTCTCAGCAGAGACGTTCAGAGCAGCCTTGATCACAGCACGGGTCTGCATAGCAGCGATCTCGGGGTAGGTAACAGCCAGACGGCAGCCACGGTGACCCATCATGGGGTTGAACTCGTGCAGAGAAGTAACCACGTTCTTCAGGTCGTCGTAGGTCATGCCCATGTCGGCAGCCAGTTCCTTGATGTCCTCGTCCTTGGTGGGCAGGAACTCGTGCAGGGGCGGGTCCAGATAACGGATGGTCATCGGGCGCTCACCCATGATGCGGTACATAGCCTCGAAGTCGCCCTGCTGGAACGGCTCGACCTTGGCCAGAGCAGCCTCACGCTCTTCCACGGTGCGTGCGCAGATCATCTCGCGGACAGCCTTGATGCGGTCTTCAGCGAAGAACATGTGCTCGGTACGGCACAGGCCGATGCCCTCAGCACCCAGATCCACTGCCTGCTGTGCGTCACGCGGGTTATCAGCGTTGGTCATGACCAGCAGCTGACGTGCTGCGTCTGCCCAGCCCATGAAGCGGTTGAAGTTCTTGTTGCCGGTAGCGGCCACGGTTGCGACCTGCTCGCCGTAGATGTTGCCGGTGGAACCATCGATGGAGATCCAGTCGCCCTCGACGAACTTGTGGCCGTTGATCTCGAAGGTCTTTGCCTCCTCATCGATCTTGACCTCGTTGTCGTTGCCGCAGCCGGAGACACAGCAGGTGCCCATACCACGAGCAACAACGGCTGCGTGGCTGGTCATGCCGCCGCGGACGGTCAGGATGCCCTGAGAGACCTGCATGCCCACGATATCCTCGGGGCTGGTCTCCAGACGCACCAGAACGACCTTCTTCATCTTGCCGGACTTGACCATCTCCTCTGCCTCTTCAGCAGTAAAGACGATCTGGCCGCAGGCAGAACCGGGAGAAGCTGCCAGACCCTTGCCGACGACCTCTGCAGCCTTCAGGGCAGCAGCGTCGAACTGGGGATGCAGCAGGGTATCCAGCTGCTTGGGCTCCACGCGCAGGACAGCCTCCTGCTCGGTGATCATGCCCTCGTCCACCAGATCGCAGGCGATCTGCAGAGCAGCCTGTGCGGTACGCTTGCCGTTACGGGTCTGCAGCATATACAGGTGGCCGTCCTCAATGGTGAACTCCATATCCTGCATATCGCGGAAGTAGTTCTCCAGACGGGTAGCGATCTCAACAAACTGATCGTACACCTCAGGCATCTGATCCTTCAGGTGGCTGATGGGAGAAGGAGTGCGCACGCCGGCAACAACGTCCTCGCCCTGTGCATTGATCAGGTACTCGCCCATCAGCTTCTTAGCGCCGGTGGCGGGGTCACGGGTGAAAGCAACGCCGGTGCCGGAACGGTCGCCGGAGTTACCAAAGGCCATCTGCTGCACGTTGACAGCGGTGCCCCACTCGTAGGGGATCTCGTTCATCTTACGGTAGACGTTTGCACGGGGGTTATCCCAGCTGCGGAACACGGCCTTGACAGCCTCGATCAGCTGATCGCGGGGATCCTGCGGGAAGGGACGGCCTTCGTTCTCCTCGTAGATCTTCTTGAAGGTGCCGACCAGTTCCTTCAGGTCATCAGCAGTCAGGTCCACGTCGTTCTTGACGCCCTTGGCTTCCTTCATCTTGTCGATCTCGACCTCGAACAGGCTCTTCGGGACCATCATAACGACGTCGGCGAACATCTGCACGAAGCGGCGGTAGCAGTCGTATGCAAAGCGGGCGTTGCCGGTCTTCTTTGCCAGACCCTCAACAGCCTCGTCGTTCAGGCCCAGGTTCAGGATGGTGTCCATCATGCCGGGCATGGACTGACGTGCGCCGGAACGGACGGAGACCAGCAGGGGGTTGGTGTTGTCACCGAACTTCTTGCCGGTGATCTCTTCCAGACCCTTGAGGTGCTCAAAGATGTCAGCAGTGATTTCGTCATTGATCTGACGGCCATCTGCGTAGTACTGGGTGCAGGCGTCGGTGGTGATGGTGAAGCCCTGCGGCACCGGCATACCGGCTGCGGTCATCTCGGCCAGACCGGCACCCTTGCCGCCCAGCGTGTTCTTCATGGTGACCTTGTCACCGCCGAAAGCGTCATTGCCTTCGCTGAAGTAGTACAGATACTTTTTGCTCATGCGTTGTTTACCTCCCATTCGTGACCGGCGGCATGGCAGCCGCGGTCTCATCGTTTGCCTTGTCTTGAACGTACGATGAACATTGTTTTGTGAATGCTAAACTATTATACCAGAAAATCCATTCCTTTCCACCATGCAAAATCCCGAATTTGTCTGTTATTTTTTATGCAAATCCCTTGAAATTTGCCAAGTTTTAAGGTAGTATAGAATGGGAGAAAGTTCGAGAGGTTTTTTGTTTATACACGCGATTTCTCGTCCTGTTGGATACAACTTTCTATCCCTGTAACTTTTTCATTTTTATTTTGTCGGAACAAAGCTTTCCGCAGCGGAGATGCTGGGCGGACAGGCAACAATTTTCCGGTCGCCTTTCCTGTCTCTCTTCCGCCGCGCGCTTTGGTGGGAAGGGAGATTTTTTTCATGCAGAATTCCATTTCTGAACAGGCCCGCGCCGCAGCTCTGGCACAGCTGGACGCCGCCGAGACTGCCCGCGAGGACATCCTTGTGCAGCACATTGCAAACGGCGTGGCCATCAACAGCCGCACCGTGCAGATCGACCCGGAGGTGGTCATTGCCCCGGGCGCTGTGATCCTTGCGGGCACCATCCTGCGGGGCAAGACGGTCATCGGCGCAGGCTGCGTCATCGGCCCCAACACCCTGATCGAGGACAGCACCGTGGATGAAGGCACCACCGTGAACGCCAGCCAGATCTACGGCAGCCACATCGGCCCCCACAACAACATCGGCCCCTTCACCCATGTGCGGGTGAACACCGTTACCGACTACGGCGTGCATCTGGGCGCCTATGTGGAGACCAAGAACTCCAACTTTGCCCGCGGCAACACCGTGAGCCACCTGACCTACATCGGCGACAGCGATGTGGGCAAGTACTGCAACTTCGGCTGCGGCACCGTCACCTGCAACTACGATGGCAAGGATAAGTTCCGCACCCAGATCGGCGATTACTGCTTCATCGGCTGCAACACCAACCTTGTGGCTCCGGTCAAGGTGGGCGATGGCGCCTACACCGCCGCCGGCAGCACCATTACCAAGGACGTGCCCGCACAGGCGCTGGGCATCGCCCGGGAGCGCCAGACCAATCTGGACGGCTGGGCAGAGCCCAAGATGGAAGCCTACATCGCCAAAAAGCAGAAGCTGGAAAACGAGCAGAGCAAATAAACCTCTGCCAGAAGGGAGCTGCGTATGAAGTCTGAAAGCTTTCGCAAGCAGGCGCTGAGCCTTGTCCTTTTCTTCGCGGCGGTTGCCGCCGTGTTCGCCCTGACCCGTCTGCGCAGCGACCCGGCCAAAAAACAGGCGGAGTTCGTGGTGCAGCAGCTGCTCTCCTGCTCTTCTGCCGTGGAGCAGGCCGTGGAGCAGGCTGTGGACGCCGCCGCACCCTCCGGCAGCGAACCGGGGCTTGCCGCAGTGGATACCGATGGGCTGTACGCCTTTCTTCAGGCGCAGCTGGGCGATGCCATGACTGCCGATTGCCTGAACAAAGTCATGGCAAACCGCCTGCCCACCCGCATCACTGCGCTGGCAGGGCAATCCAGCGACAAGCTGGTGCCCGCTGACCTCACCCTGAAAAAGCGCGCCGGGGCAGAAAACTGCTACGACTTTTCTGCCGCCCTGCTGACCGCTGCGGACAGCACCGCCGCCGCGCAGGTATCCGGCACCATCACCATGGTGAAGGAGGACGGCCGCTGGAAGGCCTCTGCCATCACGCTGAACCTGTAATATAATGTTTTTCTGCCCCTGTGCCCTGCGGCATGGGGGCATTTTTTGCTTATAATGTATATCTTTTTGCGCGCGCGTATGTTATACTTAGATGTTGTATCACACTATTATCAGGAAAAGGTATTATCATATCATGAATGAAAACGATATCTGGCTCATTGCAGGGCTGGGCAACCCCGAAGCAAAGTACGATGGCACCCGCCACAACGCCGGTTTTGCCGCGCTGGACGCGCTGGCCGACAAGTGGAACATCTCTGTGGGCAAGACCAAGTTCCAAGGCCTGTGGGGACAGGGCGAGGTGAACGGCCACAAGGTGGTACTGCTGAAGCCCCTGACCTACATGAATCTCTCCGGCGATTCCATCGCCCCCATGGCGGGCTTTTTCAAGATCCCTGCCGACCATGTGCTGGTGCTGTGCGATGACATCACCCAAACCCCCGGCAAGCTGCGCATCCGCCCCTCCGGCTCTGCTGGCGGGCACAACGGCCTGAAAAGCATCATTGCCCGGCTGGGCGGGGAAAATTTCCCCCGCATCCGCATCGGCATCGGCGCAAAGCCCCACCCGGACTACGACCTTGCCGCATGGGTCCTGGGCAAGTTCCCGCCGGAGGACGCCAAGGCCATCTCTGACCGCTACCCCGACCTTGAAGCCGCCGCAAAGCTTATCATGGACGGTAAACTGGGTCTGGCGCAGAGCAAGTATAACGGGTAAACGCCCCCACTCGTGAAAATGCGTTTGGAGCGCTCCGCAGAGCGCGACAAACGCGAAATTATAAATAATTCTTCCGCTGAAAATATCCAGAGCACAAGCGGAGGATATTCAAAATCGTTATTCTCCCGCATCCTGACAGGAAAGGAGGTTTTTCCATGTACGAAGCCTTACTCAAGGCTACCCCGGAATATCAGAAGGTCGCCGCAAGCTTTGGCTCAGCCGGGCCGGCGGCGCTGTTCGGTCTGCCGCCCGCAGGCCGGGCGCTGCTGTATGCCGCACTGCAAAAAGACCTTGGCCGGGTGCTCTGCATCGTGACCCCCGGCGAAGCCGAGGCCACCCATTTTGCGGACGACCTCAAGGCGCTGGGGCTTACCGCAGCGGTGTTCCCCCCGCGCGACTTTATGCTGCGCCCGGTGGAGGGTGCAGGCCGCGAGTACGAGTACCGCCGCCTTTCGGTGCTGGGTGCACTGGCGGGCGGACGGCTGCAGGCCGTCTGCGTGCCCGCCGAGGCACTTTTGCAGTACACCGTGCCCCGGGCAGAATTCATCCAGAACACCCTCACCCTGAAGCCCGGCATGGTGTATAACCGCGAGGCGCTGGTGGCGCGGCTGTTTGCCGCCGGGTATGTGCGCCGCAGTCAGGTGGACGGCCCGGGACAGTTCAGCGTGCGCGGCGATATCGTGGATATCTACGCGCCGGATATGCGTCAGCCCGCCCGCGTGGAGTACTGGGACGACGAGATCGACTCCATGTCCTCCTTTGACCTGCTGACCCAGCGGCGGGACGGCGCACTGGAAAAAATCTACCTCTCCCCTGCCCGCGAGGTGCTGTTCGGCAGCACCGCCGAGACCGCCGAAGCGCTGCGCGATACCATCAAAAAGGCGCGCGGCAAGCACCGCACCGCGCTGGAAAAGGCCACCGAAGCCGATCTTTCCCAGCTGGATTCCGGCCTGATGCCGGAGGCTATGGATAAATATTACGGCATCCGCTACCCCGCCCCCGCCACGCTGCTGGACCATCTGGACGCGCCGCTGTTCATTCTGGATGAAGTGGGCGGCATCCGGGATGCCCAAAAGGCCACTGAGTTCCGCCGCAGCGAGGAGCTGACCGGACTGCTGGAAGAGGGCGTGCTCTGCCCCGGGTTGGATGTGCTGTACCAGACCATGGACGATCTTGTCATTGCCGCCCAGAACCACAGCACCCTGCTGTGCGAGAATTTCCTGCGCGGGATGAACGAGTTCAAACTGAAAGACCTCATCAACGCCGAGGCCTTTGCCGCCCCCAACTGGAACGGCGACCTTGCCTCCCTGCGGGAGGACTTAGACCCGCTCATCGCCCAAGGCTATGCCGTCACCCTGTTTGCCGGTACGCCCAAGGGCGCAGCCGCCCTGACCCGTGACCTTGCCGACAAGGGCTATGCCGTGAGCATGAGCCGGGATGTGCGCCCCGCCAAGGGTATTTTACAGGTGCTGCCCGGGCATCTGACCGCTGGGTGCACCTTTCCCTTTGCCCACGCAGCGGTGCTTTCCAGCCGCCGTCACGGGCTGGACGAGGAAGCCGCCGCCGAGGCCAAAAAGCGCAAAAAGAACAAAAACGCCCTGTCCAGCCTTTCAGACATCAAGCCCGGGGACTATGTGGTGCACCAGAGCCACGGCATCGGGATGTACGCCGGTATCCAGCGGCTGGAGGTGCAGGGCGCTACCAAGGACTACCTCAAGGTGCAGTATTCCGGCTCGGACGTGCTGTATGTGCCGGTGACCCAGCTGGATCTGCTCAGCCGCTACACCGCCCCCGGCGATGAGGAAAAGGTAAAGCTGGCAAAGCTGGGCGGCACCGAGTGGCAGCGCACCCGCGCCAAGGTGAAAAAAGCCACCGAGGAGATGGCGCAGGAGCTGATCGAGCTTTACGCCCGCCGCCGTCAGGCCACGGGCTATGCCTTCCCGCCGGACGGCGACTGGCAGCGGGACTTTGAGACCCGCTTTGACTACGACGAAACGGACGACCAGCTGCACGCCACCGCCGAGATCAAGCAGGACATGGAAAAGGGTTACCCCATGGATCGTCTGCTCTGCGGCGATGTGGGCGTGGGCAAGACCGAAGTGGCGCTGCGCGCCGCCTTCAAGTGCATCATGGGCGGCAAGCAATGCGCCCTGCTGGCACCCACCACCCTGCTGGCGTGGCAGCACTACAACACCCTGCTCTCCCGCATGGAGGCCTTCCCGGTAAAGATCGGGATGCTGTCCCGCTTCCGCACCGCCAAGCAGCAAAAGGAGACGTTACGCGGCTTACAGGCCGGCAGCGTGGATATCGTGGTGGGCACCCACCGGCTGCTCTCTAAAGACGTGAAGTTCCACGACCTCGGCCTTGTCATCATTGATGAGGAACAGCGCTTTGGCGTGAAGCACAAGGAAAAGCTGAAGGAAAACTTCATCGGGGTGGATATGCTCACCCTGTCGGCCACCCCCATCCCCCGCACATTGAACATGGCCATGAGCGGCATCCGGGATCTTTCCACCATTGAGCAGCCGCCCATCGAGCGGCAGCCGGTGGAGACCTTTGTGCTGGAATACAACGATGTTATCCTTGCCGAAGCCATGAAGAAGGAGCTTGCCCGGGGCGGGCAGGTGTACTACCTGCACAACCGGGTGGACAACATCGAAGCCTGCGCCGCCCATGTCAGTCAGATGGTTCCGGGTGCGCGGGTGGGCATCGCCCACGGCAAGATGACCGAGGAAGAACTGAACCCCGTATGGCAGCACCTGCTGAACGGCGAGATCGATATTCTGGTCTGCACCACCCTCATTGAGACCGGCATTGATGTGCGCAACTGCAACACCCTCATCATTGAGGACGCCGACCGCATGGGTCTGGCGCAACTGTACCAGATCCGTGGGCGGGTAGGACGCTCCGGCCGCAAGGCCTACGCCTACTTCACCTTCCGCCGGGACAAGACCCTGACCGATATCGCCCAGAAGCGGCTTTCTGCCATCCGGGAGTTCACCGCTTTCGGCTCGGGCTTCCGCATCGCCATGCGGGATCTGCAGATCCGCGGCGCGGGCAGTCTGCTGGGGCACAGCCAGCACGGCCACATGGAAGCCGTGGGCTACGACCTCTACGTTAAAATGCTGGGACAGGCCATTGCCCGAGCGCGGGGCGAGCCCGTCCAGCGGGACAAGAGCGATTGTCTTGTGGACCTGCGGGTGGACGCCTTTATCCCGGAAAAGTATATCCCGGATGGCGCGGGTCGCATCGAGGCCTACAAGCGCATTGCCGCCATCCAGACTCCGGAGGACGCCGCCGATGTGCTGGACGAGCTCATCGACCGCTACGGCGACCCGCCGCCCTCGGTGAGCGATCTGGTCAACGTTTCCCTTGTCCGCGTACAGGCCGCTGCCGTGGGCGTGTACGAGGTGACCCAGAAAAAGGATACGCTTGTGCTGAATCTGGAAACGCTGGACCTTGCCATGATACGCGGCCTGCTGCAAGCTTTCAATGGCCGTGTCACCGCCGGGGCGGGCACAAAGCCCTATCTCTCGGTGGTATTGCAGCCGGACGAAAAGCCGCTGGAACTGCTGCAAAACATCCTGAAAGCCATGGCAGATATCCTGACCGGCACCGAACGCGAAAAAGCTCCCCAAACAGGGGGAGCTGGCACGCGCAAACGTGACTGAGAGGGTTTTATAAAAACAAATAAGGAGCAAAACGCATGAAAAAGAAACTGCTTGCGCTGGTATGCGCACTTGCACTGACCGTCAGCCTTGTGGGCTGCGCACTCTCCACCCCGGACACCGTGGGCAAGATCGGCGATTTTGAGGTGACCAGCGGCCTGTACCTGCTGGCGCAGTACGATGCCTACCAGCAGGCTGCACAGCTGGCGGACTCTGAGCAGGACACCAGCAAGGTGAATTCCTTCCTCAAGGCCACCATCACCACCGATGCCGACACCGGCGAGACCGCCGTGGTAAAGGACTATGTGGCGCAAAAGACCCTTGAGACTTTGCAGACCCTTGCCGCTGTGGATGCCCGCTTTACTGAACTGGGCGGTGAGCTGACCGAGGAACAGAAGTCTGCCGCCGACAGCTACGCCCAGCAGTTGATGGATAACTACGGCGATGCCTACACTGCCAACGGCATCGGGCTGGAGACCTTGAAGCTGTTCCAGCAGCTGCAGTACAAGCACACCCTGCTGCTGGATCTTGTCTACGGCAAGGACGGCGAGACCCCTGTGGAGGACGGCGAGCTGACCGAGCATCTGGACAGTACCATGTACGAGATCGGCTTTATCACCGTGCCCCTGTACAACACCAGCACCTTCGCCTTTGCCAGCGATGACCAGAAGGCCGAGATGCTCTCCCTTGCCCAGAAAGCTGCGGACAGCTACAACGCCAGCGCCCCGGAGGACACTTCCAGCCAGCTGACCACCTTTAACAGCATCGCAAGCAGCGCACTGACCGGGATCTGTGCTGTGCTGGACGCCGAGGTACCCTCCACCAGCACCCTGCAGACCGACCTGCTGAGCGAAAGCGACCTGACCGACGCCTTTACACAGGAGGGTTCCGCCGATACCCTGCGCGGCCTTGCCTACGGGCAGGCAGCCGCCATCCAGTACTCCGGCTATGCCCTGATGCTGGCCGTCCGTCTGGACCCGCTGGGCGTTTCCACGCTGGATGCTCTGCGCAGCCAGATTTTGAGCGACATGAAGGGCGAGGAGCTGGACGACGCCCTTGCCGCCTACGGTGCCCAGCTGGACAGCACCCTGAGCAGCTCTGCCATGAGCAAACTGCCCGCCGCCAAGATCGTGAACGACACCAGCGCCAACAGCTGATAACAGTATAAAAATCGCAAAATGGGGTCGGGAAAAATCCCGACCCCATTTTTTATTATAGAACTACAAAGCAGACCCGGCAGGCTCTTTCGGAGCCGGTGCCGGGTCTGCTTTATATGTTAGAAAGTCAGGGAATGCCGCCAGGGAAACAGAGTCTTAGCGTACATCACTTCTCGTTCTCGTAGCTGAGGACAGCGTAGGGGTAGAAGATGTTGGCATCCAAGTAGCCTGCCCAGCGGCCGGGCTTGCGGGTGTAGTAGCCGATGGGAATATCGCCCCGGATGACGCCCTTAACCAGAATGAGCATATGGCGGAGGTACTCCACGCTGAAGGGGTTCAGGTTCTCCCAGTGGCCCGTCAGCAGCTCGTAGTCCACATCCTCGTTCCGCAGCAGCACCTCTGCCATGAAGTGCTCCAGACTCGGCAGATAGGTGTCGGTGGCAGCTTCCATCATGAACAGGTCGCCAGAACCAACGGCGTCACCGGTAAAGATGTAGTCCTTGTAGAAGAACACCACAGAGCCCTTGGTGTGGCCCGGCACGTCCACCACTTCCAGCTCCTCAGAGCCGATGCGGACCGTGTCACCATCTACGATGTTCACCAGCTTCAGGTCCTCGGCGGTGAGACCGAAGAATTTCTGCATGCTGGAGATCAGGTCCTCCCGGTCATCGGGGTGGATATAGGTGCGGCGGACCTTGCCGGACTTCAGCAGGGAGGGAATGCCCAGAATGTGGTCGCCGTGCTTATGGGTCAGCAGGATATCCAGCTCTGCGTCAGGGTTGGTCAGCACGTTCTCCCGCAGGTAGGCGTAGAGGTCTGCTGCGCCGGAGCCGCCCATGGCGGTGTCAATGACCAGGGCTTCCTTGCCCAGATCCAGCACCCACAGGGTGTCCATGCCAAAGTCCATAACACGGGTGATGTTGTACTTTACCGGGTAGTGACTGAACATCATGTTGGGGTTTAGCTTGCCGTGCTGGGTCCGGGTGAGGGACTGGGTGAACATCCAGTTATAGGGGGTGCCGATGCTGTACACCCGCTCCCAGACCTTGTGGGGCTCCGGCATGGAACCGGCGGTAAAGCCCTCGTACTTCACGCAGGAGCAGCCGGCATCCTTCAGGGCCTGCACAGCCTTGGCGGTCTCAGCCTCGGGCATCTCGGGGTCATCCTTGCAGTGGTAGGCCCAGACAGGGGTGTTCTTGATGGCCTCAAAGGCGCCGGGGACGTTGTACCACTGGGCAGGCACCATGCCGCACATGGGGATGGCAGCGGCAAAGTAGTAGGGGTAGGCCAGGATCATGTTCCAGACACCGGTACCGCCCATGGACATACCCTCGATGTAGATACGGTCCGGGTCGATGCGGTGGGCAGCCACATAGCTGTCGATAGCAGACTTCAAGGCCGTAACGGTGTCCGGGTCGGTCCAGTTCTTGCCGGGGCACTGGGGTGCAAACAGGTAGGTGGGGTTCTTCTGGATCATTTCGTCAGAAATGTAGAAGGTGGCACCGTCGTTGGCGGTAAGCTGGGTGCCGTTGGGGCCCACACCGTCCTCACCGTGGAGGAAAACGATCAGGGGCAGCTTCCCCTTCAGGGCAGGGGCGTAACGGCGAGGGTTGTAGGCATAGTACTCCACCCCGGCAGCACTGCCGGCCTTGAAACGCTTGGCCAGCGCATTGCGGTCGGGGCTGTCCACCTTGACCAGACAGTTCTGGTCGGCGTCCTGGGCAAAGGCGATGCCACTGGTGCCCAGCACACTGGCAACAGCTGTAAAGGCGGCGGTGCTACGCATAAAGTCACGTCTGCTCAGTTCCATGGTCTTTTCTCCTTTTCTTAGTCGAAAAAATGAATACAGTTTGTGAATGCCGTACGGAAATCCCTCACCATATCAGATGAGAGTTGTCGTTAATATATTAATATATCAGAAAAGTACTGTCAAGAATGCGCCAAAAACTTTGGAGAAGGCTCTAAGCCGGGCTGTCGGGGTTTGTCAAAAATGACGAAGTCCATCCTGCCAAAAAGGGGCCGTTGCAAAATAGCTCTCTGAAAAAATATGCACAAAACCCGGAACCTTTTCAGGGCCAAAATGGCTCAAAAAGGGTTCCGGGTCTCTGTTTTTGCACTATTTCTTTGTGCTAGTTGCTATCGCATTTTTATTTTGCAACAGCCCCAAACATAAGAATATATTTTCCGCTGAAGATTGCCAGAGTGCAACGACAACGACCGCCGCCAGTGGCGGAAACAGGGAGGAGTTGTTGGGGCAGCGGCCAGCAAGACGCAAGTGCCACCCAAGGCACGATGCGGATGCTGGGTGCCGCAACCCGATAGCTGAGGCCATTTCCAATCGTCCCGCGCCAAAGGCGTTCTATTTTACTACCCTTGCAAACTCTGCGGCAAGGGCAGCGTTCACCGAACGGACGGCGTTGGCGTCCGGCTTGATGGCGGTGCGGTCGTAGGTAAACAGGCCGTTCACCTCGTCCTCCACGTCGGTCAGTTGGGTGTACACCAGCGCCGAAAGCCCCTTTTGCAGCTGCGGCAGCACCGTGCCCAGCTGCAATTTTTTGTAGCGGGCAGTCAGCTCCTCCCGGCTTTTGGCCGTGCCGTAGCCGTAGGTCCTGCGGGGCGGCTCGTGCCCCGGCATGGGCCATGCAATACCGCCGTACTCGCTCAGCGCCACGGTGCGAGTCTGCGGGCGCACCCGCAGGGGGTAAAAGTAGTTGTGCAGGGAGTATACATCCCCGCCGCCCTGATCGTACCAGCCGCTGGCCTCGTCCACAAGACGGGTGTCGTCCAGCGCGCGGATGGCTTGCACCGCCCCGGCGGCATCGTACTGTCCCCAGCCCTCGTTAAAGGGCACCCAGCAGCCCACGCAGGGGTGGCAGCGCAGCGCCTGCACTGTATCTTCCAGCTCCCGGCGGTATTCGGTGCGGCTGCTCTCGCTGCCCCGGCTCAGCAGCCCCCACAGCGCCGCCTTGTCCGGCAGGCGGCGCATAAGCGGCTGCAAAACATTGGTCAGGTAGGTGACGAACCACAGGTTATACTTGCTGCCGCCGTTGACCATATCCTGCCAGACCACAAGCCCCAGCCTGTCGCAGTGGTAGTACCAGCGCTGCGGCTCGATCTTTGCGTGCTTGCGCAGCAGGTTGTAGCCCAGCGCCTTTACCTCGCTCAGCTCCCGTTCCACCGCCGCATCCGAGGGCGGGGTGTACAGTCCCTCCGTCCAGTAGCCCTGATCCAGCAGGCCGTTGAGCAGAATGGGCTTATCGTTCAGGCAGAAGCGCAGCACGCCCCTTGCGTCCGGTGCGCAGCTCCACTTGCGCAGGGCAAAGTAGCTGTGCACGGTGTCGAACTGCTCTTCCTCTCCCTGCGTAGTGCCCACGGTCAAATCGTACAAAAAGGGTGTGTCCGGGCTCCATGGGAAGAAATACTCCTTCGCAATATGCAGCGTCACCTCACCGTCCTGGTCGGCCTCATCGCTGCCCCAGTCCTCGGCAATGGTCACACCCCCGGCGCGCACTACCGCCCACAGGTTCGCCGCACCGCCGGGTGCAGAGGTATGGGCTTTCACGGTCACGGTGCGGGCATCATAATCCGGCGTAACGGTGAGAGACTGGATGTAATTTTCCGGCACGCGCTCCAGCCAGACCGTCTGCCAGATGCCGCTCTGGGCGGGATAGAACATCCCCCCGGGCTGCAAAGTCTGCTTGCCCCGCGCCTGTGTGCCGTGGCCGGTGGGGTCCTGCACCGCCACCCACAGGCTGTTGCGGCCTGTACCGTTGAGCTGCGCGGTGATATCCAGCGTAAAGGGCCAGTAGCCGCCCCGGTGGCCGCCCACCAGATGGCCGTTCACCTGCACAGCGCAGGCGTAGTCCACTGCGCCGAAATGCAGCAGCACCCTGCCGCCCGTCCCGGCGGGCGGCGCAAAATATCGGTGGTAGTGCAACCACTGCCCGGGCTGCAATGTGCGCCCCACCCCGGAGGCGCGGCACTCCGGCGCGTAGGGCACTAAAATCTCGCCGTCCCAGCCCGCCGGGCGCTGTGCCGAGGCGGTGATGGCGTACTGCCACAGGCCGTTCAGGTTCTCGTAGCTGTCCCGGCGCATAGTCGGGCGGGGATATTCCGTCAGAGGGTGCATACACTCACCAGCCTTTTTCTCGTTTGCTCCATTCTAGCACAGCCCGGGGCATTTGTATACCGTGGAGCGGACGATTTTAAATGGCCGCCGCGTGCGCTTTGGCCATCTTCAGCGGAAAATTATTTTTATATTTGCAATTCTGGAAAATCTGCGGATTTTCCAGAATTGCTTCTTCATGGGAGTAAAAAAGAGCCGCCGCACGGCGGCATGGCTGTGCGGCGGCTTTGTGAGAAGGTGGGAAATTGTTTAGTTCTCGGCCAGATTACCGGTATAAAGCTGGTAATACTTGCCCTTTTTGGCGATCAGCTCGTCGTGGCTGCCGCGCTCGATGATGCGGCCCTGCTCCAGCACCACGATGCAGTCTGCATTGCGGACGGTGGACAGGCGGTGGGCGATGACAAAGCTGGTGCGGCCGTACATCAGGCCGTCCATGCCGCGCTGCACCAGCGCCTCGGTGCGGGTATCGATGGAGGAGGTCGCCTCGTCCAGAATCAGCACCGGCGGGTCTGCCACGGCTGCGCGGGCAATGGCAAGCAGCTGGCGCTGTCCCTGCGAGAGGTTGGCGCCATCGCCGGTCAGCATGGTGTTGTAGCCCTCCGGCAGACGCTTAATAAAGCCATCGGCGTTGGCCAGACGGGCGGCGGCGATGCACTCTTCATCGGTGGCCTCCAGCCGTCCGTAGCGGATGTTCTCCATCACCGTGCCGGTGAACAGGTGGGTGTCCTGCAGCACGATGCCCAGCGAGCGGCGCAGGTCGGCCTTTTTGATCTTGTGGATGTTGATGCCGTCATAGCGGATCTTGCCATCCTGAATATCGTAGAAGCGGTTGATCAGGTTGGTAATGGTAGTCTTGCCTGCACCGGTGGAGCCGACAAAGGCGATCTTCTGCCCCGGACGGCCGTACAGGTTGATGTCATGCAGCACCGTTTTTTCCGGCACATAGCCAAAGTCTACGTCCGTAAAGGTGATATCGCCCGCCAGCTTGTGGTAGGTAACGGTGCCGTCGTGGTGGGGGTGTTTCCACGCCCACAGACCGGTGCGCTCGTTCGTTTCTACCAGCTGGTCGTTCCGGTCATACTTGGCGTTTACCAGCGTCACATAGCCCTCGTCGGTCTCGCTGGGCTCGTCCATCATCTTGAAGATGCGCTCGGCACCGGCCAGTGCCATGATGACGCTGTTGGCCTGCATAGACACCTGACTGATGGGCATATTGAAGCCCTTGTTCAGGCTGAGGAAGGCCACCACGGTGCCAAGGGTCATGCCGCCAACGCCGCCAACGGCCATGGCTGCACCAGTCAGTGCGCAGATGGCGTAGCTGATGTTGCCCAGCTGGGCGTTGACCGGCATCATGATGTTGGAGAAGGCGTTGGCCTGCTTGGCGCTTTCCTTCAGCTGGTCGTTTAACTCACGGAAGCCGGCAAGGGTCTGCTGCTCGTGGGTGAACACCTTGACCACCTTCTGGCCCTCCATCATCTCCTCGATGTAGCCGTTCACCTTGCCCAGATCCCGCTGCTGCTGGATGAAGTACTTGGAGGAGCTTTTTGCGATCTGCTTGGAGCAGAACAGCATCAGCGCCACCATGAGCATGGTAACGATGGTCAGCTGCCAGCTGAGCATACACATACTGAAGAACACCGATACGATGGTGATGACGCTGGACACCAGCTGCGGGATGCTCTGGCTGAGCATCTGGCGCAGGGTATCCACATCGTTGGTGTACACGGACATGATATCGCCATGGGGATGGGTGTCAAAATACCGGATGGGCAGGCTTTCCATGTGGGTGAACAGCTTGGTGCGCAGATTGCGCAGCGTGCCCTGCGTTACGTTGACCATGATGCGGGCGTTGGCCCATGCGGCCAGAATGCCCACAAGGTAGATGCAGCACATCCGCACCAGTGCACCGGCCAGCGGTGCAAAGCTGGGGTTCTGCTGGCGGGTCATGGGGACGATGTAATCGTCCATCAAAGTCTGCAAGAACAGGCTGGCCTGCACATTGGCCAGCGCGCTGACCACGATGCACACAAGCACAAGGATGCAGTGGGGCAGATAGTTGCGGAACACCTCATCCATGATGCGCTTCAGCAGCTTGCCCGGGTTTTCCACCTTGGGGCGCGGCCCCCGTGCGCCCCGCTGGCCGGGGCCATGTACTTCTTTTACTGCCATTACTGCGCACCTCCCTGCTTGTCAAAATCGCCGCCGCCCTGCGTCTGGCTGTTGTAGACCTCCTGATAGATGGCATTGGTCGCCAGCAGCTCTGCGTGGGTGCCCAGACCGTTGATCTGGCCGTTCTCCAGCACCAGAATGCGGTCTGCATCCTGCACCGAGGAAATGCGCTGTGCAATGATGATCTTGGTCGTGCCGGGGATCTCCTCCCGGAAGGCCTTGCAGATCTTGGCATCGGTCGCGGTATCCACGGCGCTGGTGGAGTCGTCCAAAATCAGCACCTTGGGCTTGCGCAGCAGGGCGCGGGCGATGGTCAGGACGCTGCTTCTGGCCGCCGGACACGTTGGAGCCGCCCTGCTCGATCCATGTATTGTACTTATCCGGGAAGCGCTGGATGAACTCATCCGCGCAGGCCAGCTTTGCCATGCGGATGCACTCTTCCTCGGTGGCGTTGGCATCGCCCCAGCGCAGGTTATCCAGAATGGTGCCGCTGAACAGCACGTTCTTCTGCAGCACCATGGAGACCTCGCGGCGCAGCACATCAAGGTTATAATCCCGCACGTCCACGCCGCCTACCCGCACGGTGCCGCTCTCGGCATCGTACAGGCGGGGGATCAGCTGCACCAGACTGGACTTTGCGCTGCCGGTGCCGCCGATGATGCCCAGCGTCTCGCCGGGCCGGATGGTAAAGCTGATATCGTTCAGCACCGGCTGGCCGCTGCCGTGCTTATACTTGAAGGTAACGTGGTCAAACTGGATGCTGCCGTCTGCCACCTGCTGCACCGGCTGCTTTGCCGGGGGCAGGTCGGTGTGCTCGTCCAGCACCTCCACGATACGCTTGGCAGAGGCGGCGGACATGGCGATCATGACAAAGGCCATGCTCAGCATCATCAGTGCCATGAGGATGTTCATGACATAGCCGAACAGGGCGTTCAGCTGGCCGGTGGTAATGGCACCGTGCAGCACATATTTTGCGCCGAACCAGCTCAGCGCGATGTTGCAGCCGTACACTGCCACCAGCATGGCGGGGTTATTGAAGCTCAGGCGGCTTTCCGCGTTGACAAACTGCTTGTACAGGCTCTCGCAGGCGGCGGTGTATTTTTCGTTTTCAAAGCCCTCGCGCACAAAGCTTTTGACCACGCGGATGGCAGAGACATTCTCCTGCACCGAGGCGTTGAGGTTATCATAGTTCTTGAACACCCGGTCAAAGATGCGGAAGGTGGGGATCATGATGGCAGCCAGCACCACCACCAGAAAGACCACCGCCACCACGAATACCAGCGACAGCGGGCCGCCGATGACCACAGCCATGAACATGGCAAACACCAGATGCACCGGAGCGCGCACGCACATGCGCAGGATCATCTGGAAGGCGTTCTGCACGTTGGTCACGTCGGTGGTCATGCGGGTAACAAGACCCGCTGTAGAGAATTTGTCGATGTTGGAAAAAGAGTAATGCTGGATGTTTTCATACATGGCATCGCGCAGATTTCCGGCAAAGCCGGTGGATGCCTCGGCGGCATACTTGCCCGCCAGTACGCCCAGCACCAGCGCAATGGCTGCCACCAGAAAGGTAAGCAGGCCGTAGCGGATGATGGCGTTCATATCGCCCTTTTCAATGCCCTGGTCGATGATAAAGGCCATGATGGTGGGCAGCAGCACATCCATAATGGCTTCCAGCGCAGCAAAGAGCGGTGTCTTGATCGAGGCGGCTTTATACTCGCCCAGATGCGACACAAGCTTTTTGATCATCTGAGTTCCCTCCTGTTGAATTTATTTGTTTGGTACAAAACAATTTTATACATAACAATTTAAATGTCAAGACGTTTCGTAAAATGTTCATAATTGCTAATTTAACAAGTCCTTTTTCGGCGCTTTGACGGAAAAGATCGTTATTTCAGTGCTTCCCGCAGCTTGTTCAGCAGCCGCAGCAGTTCTGCGTTCTCCTCCTCGGTCAGCAGTCCGGCCACATAATCGTCGGTCTGGTGGAAGGAAAGCAGGGTCTTTTCGTGCCGTTGGATGCCCTCCTTGGTCAAAACCAGCTGCTTAAGCCGGGCATCCTGCGGCACGCTCAGCCGCTGGATGTAGCCCTTGCGCTCCATCAGCTGCAAAATGTTCGTCACCGTGGAGCGGGTGATGGAAAACTCCCGCTCGATGTCCCGCTGGAACACCGGCTCGTCCCGGTGGCGGTAGAGATACTCGATGATCCACCCGTGCATGGGGGTGGTCTGCTCTACCCCGTTGGCGCGGGAAAACTGGTTCAGCCTGCGGAAGATCAGGTTGTCCACCCGGCGCAGCTGAGCGGGGATGACCTGCGGCCCATCCCACGGCGGGTCCAGCTTGCAGTGCTCTTCAATAGTGTGCTGTGTACACATAATGGTTTCCTCTATTCAAGTTGTTCGATGTAAAACTGTTTGATACGATACATATATTACTCATATCCCCGCTCAATGTCAAGAGGGCGGGGCGCAAAAAAGGCCGCTGCGGAAAATTTTCCGCAGCAGCCTTGATTTTTATGGATACGGGATACGCTTACAGCTTTTTGCCGGTCAGCAGCTCATAGGCCTCCAGATACTTGGCAATGGTCTTGTCAATAACATCCTGCGGCAGGTCGTAGTTGCTGTCGGGGTTGGCCTTCAGCCAGTCGCGGACGAACTGCTTGTCGAAGGAGGGCTGGCTGTGACCCGGCTCGTAGCCCTCCAGCGGCCAGAAGCGGGAGGAGTCCGGGGTCAGCATCTCGTCACCCAGCACCACGTTTCCGTCCTCGTCCAGACCAAACTCGAACTTGGTATCGGCAATGATGATGCCGCGGGACAGTGCATACTCGGCGCACTTCTTGTACAGGGCAATGGTGTAGTCGCGCAGCTTAGTGGCGTACTCCAGACCGTGGCCGGGGAACTGCTTCTCCAGCACGTCGATGCTCTGCTCGTAGGAGATGTTCTCGTCGTGGTCGCCGATCTCTGCCTTGGTGGAGGGGGTGTAGATGGGCTCGGGCAGCTTATCGGACTCCTGCAGGCCCTCGGGCAGCTGGATGCCGCACACCTTGCCGGTCTTCTGGTAGCTTGCCCAGCCGCTGCCGGTAATGTAGCCGCGCACGATGCACTCGATGGGCAGCATGGTCAGCTTGCGGCACATCATGCTGTTGCCAGTGAACTGGGGCTGGCGGAAGAACTCCGGCATATCCTGCACATCCACGCTCAACATGTGGTTGGGCAGCAGATCGCGGGTGTAATCGAACCAGAACTTGCTCATCTGGGTGAGCACGGTGCCCTTTTTGGTGACCTTGTTTTTCAGGATGACGTCAAACGCAGAAATGCGGTCGGTGGCAACCATGATCAGGCTGTCGCCATTGTCGTAGATCTCGCGGACTTTGCCTTCTTTGATGGGTTTGAACTCAGTCATAATCAAACACTCCATTTTTCCATGTTCTCAGCAGCGCAGCAGCGCAGCGCAGTTCTTACCCTATTATTCTACCATACTGCCGCGCGGTTTAAAAGGAACAGAATAAAAGAAAAACGGGCAAGTTTTGTGTTTTTATCGTGAAAAGTGCGCAAAAAACAGCAGGAAATTTCAGCGTTTTGACGATAAAAGTCGTACTTTATCCCCAAATGCACGCACCTTTGCAAAATGCAGTCATGGACAAGCGCCGCCGGTTGCGGTATCATAGTAGTATGCGTATATCTGCGCTCCGCAGGGGCGCAAAAGTAAACAAGGAGGTAAAGAGTATGGGCAAATTTCCCAAGGGCTTTTTGTGGGGCGGCGCTACCGCTGCCAACCAGTGCGAGGGTGCATGGCAGGCAGACGGCAAGGGTCTGGCTACGGTGGATGTAACCCCCTTCGGCCCGGACCGTTTTCCGGTGGCAACGGGCTATATGGAAATGCTGGGCTGCGATGACGCGCATTTCTACCCCAGTCACGAGGCCATTGACCTGTATCACCATTATAAAGAGGATATCGCCCTGTTTGCAGAGATGGGCTTCAAGTGCTTCCGGCTGTCCATTGCATGGACCCGCATCCTGCCCAACGGCGATGACGCTCAGCCCAACGAGGCAGGACTGGCCTTCTACGACAGCATTTTTGACGAGTGCCATAAGTACGGCATTGAGCCGCTGGTCACCATCTGCCACTTTGACACTCCCATTGCCCTCATCAAAAAATACGGCGGCTGGAAAGACCGCCGCATGGTGGACGCCTACGTCCACTACTGCGAGGTGCTGTTCGACCGCTTCAAAGGCAAGGTGAAGTACTGGCTCACCTTCAACGAGATCAATATGCTGCTGCACCTGTCCTTTACCGGCGCAGGGCTGGTGTTCTACCCCGGCGAGAATGTGGAGCAGGTCAAGTATCAGGCTGCCCATCACGAGCTGGTGGCCAGCGCAAAGGCGGTAAAGCTGGCGCACGAAAAAATGCCGGACGCCATGGTGGGCTGTATGCTGGCGGCAGGGCAGTTCTACCCCCGCACCTGCGCCCCGGAGGATGTGCGGGCGGCGCAGGAGGCAGACCGGGACAACTACTTCTTTACCGACGTACAGGTGCGCGGCGCTTACCCTGTGTGGGCCAAAAAGCGGATGGAGCGTGCCGGGGTGCAGCTGCACACACAGCCGGAGGACGACCGCACGCTGCGGGAGGGCACGGTGGATTTTGTGTCCTTCAGCTACTATTCCAGCCGCTGCATCACGGTGGATAAGGAGCTGATGGCGGCAGAGAATGCGGAAGGCAACGCCGTGTCTGCATCGGTGAAGAACCCCTACCTGAAAGTCAGCGAGTGGGGCTGGGCCATCGACCCGGTGGGTCTGCGGGTGACGCTGAACACCATCTACGACCGGTACGAAAAGCCCATGTTCATCGTGGAGAACGGTCTGGGTGCGGTGGATACCGTAGAGCCGGACGGCTCCATCCACGACAGCTACCGCATCGACTACCTGCGGGCGCACATCGAGGAGATGGAAAAGGCCATCAACGAGGACGGTCTGCCGCTGATGGGCTACACCACATGGGGTCCCATCGACCTTGTGAGCGCCTCCACCGGCGAGATGAAAAAGCGGTACGGCTTTATCTATGTGGACAAGGACAACGACGGCAACGGCACCCTTGCCCGCAGCCGGAAGGACAGTTTTTACTGGTATAAAAAGGTCATCGCTTCAGACGGCGAGGACCTGACCTGAGCAAGCGCCCCGGCACTGTTTGCGGTATGGCAGCGCCGGGGCGTAAAAGTGTGAGGAAGAACCGATAACGGAGAAAATTTATGACACCACAAATCATTGCACACCGCGGTGCTTCCTATCTTGCACCGGAAAACACCCTGACTGCCTTTAAAAAAGCCATGGAGATTGGCGCGGACGGCGTAGAGATGGACGTACAGCAGACCATTGACGCCGGGCTTGTGATCCACCACGACTATATGATCGATCTGCACACGGATATTTCCGGCAAGATCTATGATATGACCATGGGCGATTTAAAGGAACTGGATTTTGGCAGCTGGAAGGACGCCATCTTTCAGGACGAGAAGATCGCCACCCTGCAGGAGGCCATGGAACTGTGCAGGCAGATGCCGGGATGCACCGTGCATCTGGAACTGAAATCCACCATGGACAACGACCCGGACTTTGTGCCCCGGGTGCTGGAAGTGCTGCAGCAGACCGAGATGGTAGAACAGGTGATCCTTGTTTCCTTCAACCACGCGCTGCTGCGGCAGGCAAAGCAGTTGATGCCCGAATTGCGGGTGGGTGCACTGGTATACGGCGAGCTGGAAAGCATGCTGCTGCCGCCGCCCATCATCTGGAAGGATCTTGGACTGACCAACGGCATAGAGGACATAGAAGCCATGGATGCCGCCCTGCCGGAGAGCGCAGCAGACGAGGAAAATTGCAGCTGGATGACCCGATGGATGAGCGATAAGGTAAGTATGCTGCGGGCAAGCTTTCCCGGCGAGAGCCTGAACGAGATCTACAAAAACCTGTTGTCGCAGCGGGATCTGCCCGCCTACATCCGCAGTCTGGACTTTGTGCCGGAGTGGGTCAGCTGTGAGTACCACACCGCCTACAAAAACGCCGGTTTCATTGACAAACTGCACGAGATGGGCATCAAGGTGTCTTTGTGGACAGTGGACACGGAAGATTCCGTCCGCAGCCTGCTGCGCACCAGCGCCGATGCCTACATCACCAACCGCCCCGACCGCGTGCGGGAGTGGATGGAAAAGGAACAGGCGGCGACCGCCCCGACAGAGTCTGCCCCCACTGCTGAAGCAGACACCGGGACAGCTGCCGCAGAGTAAACCGACCGGAACAGACACAAAAAAAGAGATAGGCTTTCCCGAAAGGGATCGCCTATCTCTTTTTCATTCATTTTATTCTGCTGCGTCGGTCAGCACAAAGGTCAGCTCTGCGGTGACGGCGCACTTGCCGTCCACCCATGCCGAGGCCTTGCCTACGCCCACAGCGCCGTGCTGCTGTACCAGCTCGCAGTGGAGGGTGAGCACGTCCCCGGGGGTGACCTGCTTGCGGAAGCGGGCACTCTTGATGCCGCCGAACAGCGCAAGCTTGCCCTTGTTTTCCGGCAGGCTCAACGCCGCCACAGCGCCGGTCTGTGCCAATGCTTCCAGCAGCAGCACGCCGGGCATGACCGGCTGCGCCGGGAAGTGGCCGTTGAAGAATTCCTCGTTGCGGGTGACGCACTTGCGGCCGATGGCCCACTGCCCCGGCTCGTAGTCCAGAACACGGTCCACGAGGGCAAAGGGGTAGCGGTGGGGCAGGATCTCCGCGATCTGTACACTGCTCAGGGTGTTGGCGTTTTCACGCACGGTACGGGGCTCTGCCATGGGTCAGCCCTCCCATCTGCGCAGGGCGATGCAGGCGTTGTGGCCGCCAAAGCCCAAGCTGTTGCTCAGCGCGTACTGCATCTCCTGCTGCCGCCCGGTGTTGGGCACATAGTCCAGATCGCACTCCGGGTCGGGCTGGGCGTAGTGGATGGTGGGCGGGGCGAACTGGTCCCGCAGTGCCAGCGCGGTAAACACGGCCTCGATGCCGCCCGCGCCGCCCAGCAGATGGCCGGTCATGCTCTTGGTGCTGACCACGGTCATCTCCTTGGCGTGTGCGCCGAACACGGCGTGGATAGCGGCAGTCTCGCAGGCATCGTTCATGTGGGTGCCGGTGCCGTGGGCGTTGATGTGGTCCACCTGCTCCGGTGCGATGTCGGCATCGACCAGGGTCAGCTTCATGCAGTCGATGGCACCTGCGCCGCCGGGAGCCGGAGCGGTAAAGTGGTAGGCGTCGCAGTTGGCACCGTAGCCCACCACCTCGGCGTAGATGTGTGCACCGCGCGCTCTTGCGTGCTCCAGTTCTTCCAGCACCAGCACACCGCTGCCCTCACCCATGACAAAGCCGCCGCGGCGGGCGTCAAAGGGCAGGCTGGCAGCGTCCGGGTCGGTGGCGGTGGAAAGTGCCTTCATGCTGGTAAAGCCGCCGATGCCCAAGGGGCTGATGCAGCTTTCCGCGCCGCCGCAGACCATCACCGGCTCGTAGCCGTCCCGGATGCGGTGGAAGGCGTCGCCTACGGCATTGGTGCCGCCGGCGCAGGCCGTGACCGGGCAGGTGCACATGCCCTTCAGACCAAAGCGGATGGCCACCTGCGCCGCTGCCATGTTGGCAATGGCCATGGGCACAAAGTAGGGGCTTACCTTCTCCATGCCCTTTTCCTCGCCGCGGGCGTGCTGCTCCTCGATCGTGGGCAGACCGCCGATGCCGCTGGACAGGATGACGCCGATGTCCTTGCCCTCGGCCTCGGTATCAAGGCCGCTGTCTGCAATGGCTTCGGCGGCAGCGCCCAGTGCCAGCAGGGTGAAGCGCGCCATTTTGCGGACTTCCTTTTTGTCCACCACGCTCTCGGGGTCAAAATCCTTTACCTCACCGGCCAGCTTGCACTTGAAGTCGGTGGTGTCGAACTGGGTGATGGGGCCGATACCGCATTTACCGGCACGGGCTGCTGCCCAGCTGTCCGCCACATTGTTGCCCAGCGGGTTCACCGTGCCAAGGCCGGTGATCACAACTCTGCGTTTTTCCATAAGGGTTCTCCTTTACATTGCCATGCCGCCGTCCACACAGAGCACCTGCCCGGTGAGATAGCTACTTTGTTCTGCGGCAAAAAACGCCACTGCCTGTGCCACATCCTCCGGCTGGCCTGCGCGGCCCGCAGGGATGCCCTGCGTCATGCCGGTGCGCACCGCCTCCGGCAGCACGGCAGTCATGTCGGTGTCGATAAAGCCGGGCGCTACCGCGTTCACGGTCACATTCCGCGCGGCCAGTTCCCGGGCAAGGCTCTTGGTCAGGCCGATGAGCCCCGCCTTGCTGGCGGCGTAGTTGGTCTGCCCGGCGTTGCCCCGCAGCGCCACCACGCTGGAAAGGTTCACGATGCGGCCATAGCGCTGGCGCACCATGCGGCGGGCGGCCTCCTTGCAGCAGAGAAAGGCGCTTTTCAGGTTGGTGTCCAGCACCGCGTCAAAATCCTGCTCGGTCAGACGCAAAATCAGGTTGTCCCGGGTGATGCCCGCGTTGTTCACCAGCACATCCACCCGGCCAAAGGCCTCGGCAGCGGCATCGAACAGCGCCTTGCAGCCCTCGGCGGTGGATACATCTGCCTGCATGGTCACCGCCTGCACGCCCTCGGCGCGGCAGAGCGCTGCCGTCTGCTCCGCAGGCTCTGCGCCATGGCAGTAGTTCACCACCACGTTGCAGCCCTGCTTTGCCAGTGCCACGCACACTGCGCGGCCAATGCCCCGGCTGCCGCCGGTAACAATGGCGGCGCGGGTCAGCTTTTCTTCGCTCATTCTGCTTCCTTCCATGCGGTCAGCACCGCATCCAGCTGTTCCGGGGTCTCCACTGCGGTGCAGACCACCCCGGGCAGGGTCTTTTTCACAAAACCGCTCAGGGCGCTGCCGGGGCCGACTTCCAGAATGTGGTCCACGCCCAGTTCACCCAGACGGCGCAGGGTATCTTCCATGTAGACGCTGCTCTGCACCTGCTTTACCAGCAGCTGCGGGATGCTGTCGGTCTCGGCCTTTTCATGCCCCAGACAGTTGAACAGCACCGGCGTCTCCATGGTGCCGAAGTTTTCGCCCGCAAAGCGCTGTGCCAGCGCATCCCCTGCGGGAGCCATCAGCCTTGTGTGGAAGGGACCGCTGACCTTCAGCGGGATACAGCGGCGGGCACCAGCTTCTTTTGCCAGCGCGGCGGCCTGCTCCACAGCGGCTTTCTCACCGCCGATGACCAGCTGCCCCGGGCAGTTGTAGTTGCAGATCTGCACACAGCCCGCCTCAGCCGCCTGTTCGCAGCAGGCAGACAGTTTTTCTCTGTCCAGTCCCAGCACGGCGGTCATACCGCAGTCAAGGCCTTTTGCAGCCTCGGCCATGGCCTTGCCCCGGAAGGCGGTCAGCTCAATGGCCTGCTTTGCGGTGAACACCCCGGCTGCCTGCAGCGCGGAGTATTCGCCCAGCGAAAGCCCCGCCAGATAGGCGGGCTTTACGCCCTTTTCGGCCAGCACTGCGGTCACACCGCAGGCAAAGGCCACCATGCAGGGCTGGGTGTATTCGGTCTGGTTCAAAACGCCGTCCGGGTCCTCAAAGCAGACGCGGTGCAGGTCAAAATCCAGCGCTGCGCTGTCAAAGGCCGCCCGGAAGGCGGGAGATGCTTCGTAAAATTCCTTGCCCATGCCGGGGTGCTGCGCACCCTGACCGGCGTAAAGTACGGCAAGCTTCATAAGTTCTGCCTCCATTCGGTCACAAGTTCGTCCATCAGCTCGCGCACGGTGCGCATCCGGTCCAGCCTGCCCACGTTTTCGCCGCAGAAGAAAAGCCCTTCCTCCACGTTGCCCTTCACCGCCTCGATGAGGGCGTGGGTGATGCAGTAGGGCACAGCGGCGGGGTCGCAGGTCTTGAGACACCGGGCGCAGTGCTTGGGCGGGAAGCGCTTGCCCTCGGCCAGCGCCTGCACCAGCGGGGTGTTCAGCGCACGGCCGGGCATTCCCACCGGGCTGTGGATGATGCGCACATCCTCCGGCTTTGCCGCCAGCAGCACGTCCTTGTAGGTCTGGGAGGCGTCGCACTCGTAGGTGGGGATAAAGCGGGTAGCAAGCTGCACACCCGCAGCGCCAAGCTTTGTAAAATGTGCCATGTCGGCACCGGTGTACACGCCGCCCGCCACGAATACCGGGATGGCGTGGCCGTATTGTTCCTCGTAGGGTTTTACCTCGGCCAACACCCCGGGCAGAATTTCGTCCAAGGTCTGGCAGCGGTCTGCCAGCAGGTCCTCCTCGGCAAAGCCGAGATGTCCGCCCGCCTTGCAGCCCTCGATGACCACAAAATCGGCGGTGCGGTCAAAGCCCTTTGCCCAGCGGCGCAGGATGAGCTTTGCCGCCCGGGCGCTGGATACGATGGGCGCAATGGCTACCTCTTTGGTGCCCACGATGCCCGGCAGCTCCAGCGGCAGACCCGCACCGGAGACCACGGCATCCACCCCCGCCGCCACGGCGGTGCGGATAGCCTCGACATAGTCCCGGGTGGCTACCATCGCGTTGATGGCTACCAGACCCATGCCCCCGGCAATGGCCTTAGCCTTTTGGATCTCTGCGGTCAGGGCGCGGTGGTTGGCTGCCGCCGGGTCACGGGCAAAATCCGGCTCACGGTAGCCTGCATCGGCGGTGGAGATGCACCCCATGCCGCCGCAGGCTGCTACCGCACCGGCCAGCCCGCCCAGCGAGACGCCTACGCCCATGCCGCCCTGCAAAATGGGTACTTGCAGGGGCTTGCCGCCAAGGGTCAGCATTCGGTGTTCAGCGCGGCGATGCGCTGCCTCCCGCCCTGCCACAGGTCGGCAAGGATGTCCGCCACGGGGCGCACCTCGTGCAGCATTCCGGCTACCTGACCGGCCATCAGGCTGCCACTTACCGTGTCGCCCTCAAAGACGGCACGGCGCAGGCTGCCCAGCGTGTATTTTTCCAGCTCCATCTTATCGGCGCCCGCCTTTTCCTGACGGACATACTCCCGGCTCATGCGGTTTTTCAGCACACGCACCGGTGCACCCACGGTGCGTCCGGTAACGATAGTGTCACTGTCCCCGGCCTTGAGCAGCGCGGCCTTGTAGTTGGGGTGGATAGGGCACTCCTCGCTTGCCAGCAGGCAGGTGCCCACCTGCACACCGCAGGCACCCAGCGCCAGCGCAGCCGCCAGCTGACGGCCATCTGCAATGCCGCCTGCGGCGATGACCGGCACGCTGACCGCGTCTACCACCTGCGGCACCAGTGCCATGGTGGTCATTTCGCCCACATGGCCGCCGCTCTCGGTGCCCTCGGCGATGACGGCATCGATGCCCAGCGGCTCCAGATGCCGTGCCAGTACGGCAGCCGCCACCACCGGGATCACCTTGATGCCGGCAGCTTTCCACATGGGAACGTATTTTCCCGGGTTGCCTGCGCCGGTGGTGACCACGGCGACCTTTTCCTCCGCCACGATCTGGGCAAACTCATCTGCCTGCGGGTGCATGAGCATGATGTTCACGCCAAAAGGCTTGTCGGTCAGTTCCCGGCAGCGGCGGATGTTCTGGCGCAGGGTATCGGCATTCATGCCGCCCGCACCGATGATGCCCAGTGCACCGGCGTTGGAGCAGGCGGCGGCAAACTCACCGGTGGCAATGTTGGCCATGCCGCCCTGAATGATGGGGTATTTCGTCCCCAGGATCTCGTTTAAAAGTTTCATGGTCTTTATCCTTTATACTCCACGATCATGCCGCCCCATGTCAGGCCGCCGCCGAAGCCGATGCAGGCAAGGGTCTGGCCGGGGTGCAGCTGGCCGCTTTCAGCCAGCTCGTTCAGCGCCACCGGGATGCTGGCAGCACTGGTGTTGCCGTGGCGGTCCATGTTTTTGTAGAACTTTGCACCGTCGGCGTGCAGCGCCTTGACGCAGTGGTCGATGATGCGGCTGTTGGCCTGATGGCAGACCACCCAGTCCAGCCCGTCCAGCGTAAGGCCGGTCTCGTCCAGTACGGTGTGCAGGCACTTAGGCAGGGCGTCCACCGCAAAGCGGAACACTGCCCTGCCGTCCATGCTGATAGGTGCCGAGCCTGCGCGGCTGGGGCCGCCGGCATGGATGGCGGCATCGCCCCGGGCACCCAGCGTGATGGCAAAGGGCACGGAGGTGTCGGTCAGCTCAAACACCGCCGCACCGGCACCATCGCCGAACAGCACACAGGTGGAGCGGTCGGCGGGGTCCATCAGGCGGGAGAGCGCCTCGGTGCCGATGACCAGCGCGTACCGCCCGCCCAGCGTAGCCAGCAGGCCGCGCGCCACCGCCGTGCCGTACAAAAAGCCGGAGCAGGCGGCGTTCACATCCAGTGCGGGGCGGTTTTCCGGCAGTGCCAGCGCCGCCTGTACCTGACAGGCTACGCTTGGGGTGGCGTCCGGCGCAGAAAGGGTGGCGCAGACGCAGCAGGCAATGTCTGCCGGGGCAAGGCCGCTGCGCTGCAGCGCCTGCTTTGCGGCGGCAATGGCCAGTGTGGCGGCGTTTTCGCCCTCGGTGCAGTAGTGCCGGGTGCGGATACCGGTGCGGGTGGTGATCCACTCGTCGCTGGTATCCACGGTGCGGCTCAGCTCTTCGTTGGTGACCGTGCGGCCGGGCAAAGCCCCGCCGGTGGCGATCAGACGCAAACCCTTCATGCTTTCCTCATTTCTCCGATCTGACGGAATTTCTGGTAGCGCTGCTCGGCCAGCTGACGGCCGTTCATGCGGTCAAGGCTGCGCAGCTGACGCCGCAGCGCCTCGTCCAGATTGCCGAACAGTACCCCGTGGGCGCGCTGTGCGCCGCCCACCGGCTCCGGAATGATCTCTTCCACGATGCCGTCCTTGTACAGATCCTGTGCGGTCAGCTTCATGATCTCACAGGCCTCGCCGCTGCGGGAGGAATCCTTCCACAGGATGCTGGCAAAGCCCTCGGGGCTCAGCACCGAGTAGACGGCGTTTTCCAGCATGAGGATGCGGTTTGCCACACCCAGCGCCAGCGCACCGCCGGAGGAGCCCTCGCCGGTGACCACTGCGATCACCGGCACGGTCAGGCCGCTCATCTCCATCAGGTTGCGGGCAATGGCCTCGCCCTGTCCGCGTTCCTCGGCGTCCTTGCCGGGGTATGCGCCCGGGGTGTCGATGAAGGTGATGATGGGACGGTCAAATTTTTCCGCCTGCTTCATCAGGCGCAGAGCCTTGCGGTAGCCCTCCGGCCCGGGCATACCGAAGTTGCAGCGCAGGTTTTCCTCCAGCGTGCTGCCCTTGCGGTGGCCGATGACCGTGACCGGCTGGCCGTGGAACAGCGCCACACCGCCCAGAATGGCGGCATCTTCCTTGCACTGACGGTCGCCGCACTGCTCAAAGAAGTCGGTGAACAGTGCATCCACGATCTCGTCGATGTGAGGGCGCTCCGGGTGACGTGCCAGAAAGACCCTGTCCTCTGCGGTCAGCGCCCCGCAGCCGGACAGCAAAGCGTCCTCCTGCGCGGAAAGCTCTGCCAGCTCGGCAGCGTGGTTGGTGATATCGGTCATGTTCTCGTCCGCCGGGTCGCCGCGCAGGGCGGCGATCTTTTCATCCAGCGGTGCGAGCTGTTGTAAGATGTCCTTGATCATAAGGCGCTTCCTCCTCAGGCGTGCAGACGCAGCAGCTGCGCCAGTGTTTCGCGCATTTCGGTACGGGGCACTACCTTGTCCACAAAGCCGTGCTCGTATTGGAACTCGCTGCGCTGGAAGCCTGCGGGCAGCTTTTCGCCGATGGTCTGTTCAATGACCCGGGGGCCCGCAAAGCCGATCAGCGCCCCGGGCTCTGCCAGCATAATATCGCCAAGGCTGGCAAAGCTGGCAGTCACGCCGCCGGTGGTGGGGTGGGTCAGCACGCTGATGTATAGCCCGCCCCGGGCGGAGAACCGCTCGATGGCGGCAGAGGTCTTTGCCATCTGCATCAGGCTGAAAATGCCCTCCTGCATCCGGGCGCCGCCGCTGGCCGAGAAGATGATCAGCGGCAGGTGCTTTGCGGTGGCGTGCTCCACGGCGCGGGTGATCTTTTCGCCCACAGTGGTGCTCATGCTGCCCATAAAGAACCGGCTGTCCAGCACTGCCACTACCACCGGGGTGCCCTCGATGCGCCCCGTGGCGGTGATGACAGCTTCCTTCAAGCCGGTCTTGCCTGTCTGTGCTTCCAGCTTTTCCGGGTAGCCGGGAAACTGCAGCACATCCTGCGGGGCAAGGTCGGCATCCAGTTCCCGGAAGCTGCCCTTATCAAGGATGAGGCTCAGGCGGTAGTACCCGCCGATGGGCAGGTGCACCCCGCAGTTGGGGCAGACGTACTGCGCCTTGTTCCAGATCTGGCGGGTGGCGCGGCGTCCGCACTTTTTGCATTCCACGAACTGCGGGTCGTTCCACACGGCACCCGCATCCCGCCGGGCCTTCAGCTGGAAGGTGCGCTCCCGCATGCTGCCCGGCAGCAGGTCTTTGATACTGTTCATCTCGTTTCGCCTCGGTCAGCCTCAGACATGGGCATTGATGTAGTTGAAGATATCGCCCACGGTCTTGAGGTTTGCCAGCTCCTCATCGGGGATGGACACGCCGCAGGCCTCTTCCAGTGCCATGTTCAGCTCCACAGCGTCCAGGCTGTCGGCCTCCAGATCCTCGGTCAGGCTGGCCTCCATGGTCACCTTGTCCTCATCGCAGCTCAGGGTATCGACAACGATCTTCTTCATTTCCTCGAAAGTCATGGTAGTATTCTCCTTTATGTTCACTGTTTGTTTTTAATTATTTACCTAAAATTTATGAGGTATCGAACACGACCATTATAATCAAACCGTTGGATAAGTCAATGGTTTTAGTTAAAAATTTTTATCTTTTACATTTTCGACACAGTTTGCTTCCTCTTTATATAGGGGCTCCCACAGACGCAAAAAGGCCGCTGCACAGTACTTTGTGCAGCGGCCTTTCCCGCAATAATAATATTATTTTCTTATTCCAGCCCGATCTGCTGTGCGTACTCTTCCAGCAGTTCCCGCTCAAGGAAGGGGGTCTTGACGCCCTCGCGGTCGCGGTAGGTCTCGTGACCCTTTCCGATGACGGCGATCAGGTCACCCTCCTGTGCGTGATCCACTGCGTAGTGCAGCGCGTCCAGACGGTCGGGGATCTCCACGAACTTCGCGTCCGGGTTGCCCTTGTTCATGCCCTCGCGGATATCCGCAATAATATCCTCTACCTTTTCAAAGCGGTTGTTGTCCTCGGTGAGGATGGAGAAATCGGCCATCTTGGCGCAGATCTCGCCCATGCCGTAGCGGCGCAGCTTGGAGCGGTTGCCGCCGCAGCCGAACACCACCACCAGACGATGGGGCTTGTAGGCGCGCAGGGTGGTAAGCAGGCTCTCGGTGGATACCTCGTTGTGGGCGTAATCCAGCAGGATGGTGAACTTTTTGCTGATGGGCACCAGCTCCACACGGCCCTTCACCACGCACTTGCCCAGACCATCGTGGATGGCGGCATCCGGCAGACCCAGCACCTTGCCCACGGCCAGCGCTGCCAGCGCGTTGTACACGCTGAACTCGCCGGGCATATTCACCTTGACGTCCATCTCGTCCTTGCCGGTAACGTGGAAGGCAACGCCCAGAAAATCGTGGGTGCGCAGCAGTTTGTAGCCGGTCTCGCGGTAGTCGGCCTTTTCATCGCGGCCATAGGTGACCAGCTTGCAGGTGTGGCCTTCCAGCAGGGCGGCGGTGTTCTCGTCGTCAATGTTCACCACACCCACGTCGCAGCGCTTGAACAGCTGTCCCTTCCAGCTGCGGTACTCCTCAAAGGTCTTGTGCTCGCCGGGGCCGATGTGATCCGGCGAAAGGTTGGTGAACACGCCCACATCGTAGTGCACGCCCGCCACGCGGTCCATCATCAGGCCCTGACTGGATACCTCCATCAGCGCGGTATCGCAGCCGGCATCCAGAAACTCCCGGAAGGTCTTTTGCAGCTCGTAGCTTTCCGGGGTGGTGTTGGCGGTGTCCTTGTGGCGTCCCATATAGTAGATGCCGTTGGTGCCGATCATGCCCACCTTGCGGCCTGCGGCCTCCAGCACGCTTTTGATCATGTGGGTGGTGGTGGTCTTGCCCTTGGTGCCGGTGACGCCGATCATGGTCATCTGCCGGGCAGGGTTGCCGAAGAGGTTGGCGCTCATCAGCGCCATGGCATAGCGGCTGCTCTCCACCTTGACCACGGTCACCCCGGGCAGGGTAGAAAGGTCGATGTCGTGCTGGATGACCAGCGCGCTGATTCCCTTGGCGGCGCAGTCAGCGGCAAACGCGTGGCTGTCCCGTTGGGTGCCCACGATGCACACGAACAAAAGCCCCGGGGCAGCCTTGCGGCTGTCGTAGATGATATCTGCGATCTCAGTATCCAGACTGCCCTGCACAAGGGTAAAGGGCACGCCTTCCATCAGTTGTTCCAGCTTCATACAGTCTCCTCCAAAGAGCTTCTTTACATAGGGTTTTCTTCTTCGTTGGCCGTCATGCGGTCAGGGTGGGTCAGGGGCAGCTGCTCGGTGTCCGTTTCAGCCGCCGGTTCGGTGGTGTCGGCAGTATCCGTGCTTTCTGCACTGTCGGTGCTGTCGGCCGTGTCCTCGGCCGGGGCGGGTTCCTCGACCTTGGGCGGCACCACATAGCCGGAAGGCAGGGTGGGCTCGCCCTGTGCAAAATAGATCTTGCGTGTGCTGCTGGCGCTGGTATGGCTGAAATCCAGCCGCCCGGTGTCGGTGGGGCCGCAGCCCTTGCCGTCGGCGTTGGTCAGTACATAGCGGGCGCGGTCCAGCTTATAATCCAGATCGTTCAGCGTACCCAGCAGCACGCTGATGCGGTCCTGATACAAAAATGCGAGCTGCTCGGTGTCTGCCACTTCCAGCCGTGTCACGTCCTGCGACAGGCCGTATTCCTCCAGCTTGCTGCGCAGTGTGCGCAGCGCTTCCATGCGGGCGGTCTCGGTGCTCACCGTGCTTTCACTTTCGGCGGTTTCCGACCCGGAGGCGCTTGCCGCGTCCGCATCGTCCACAAACCAGAAGCCCTGTCCCGGGGTGGTGTCCTGCAGCTTGCCGCCGTACAGGGTGCAAAGCCCCTCGGGCTGGGTGCTTTCCTCGGACAGGATCTTCCATTTGTCCGAGATCACAAGCCATTTATTGCCGTTTTGCACCGCGTAGGCGGGCACGGCCTCGGTCACCTGCACCACCACGGTGTTGGGGTAGTCCCGGATCACCTTGATGGAGCCCAGCAACGGGAAGTTCTGCTCCAGCACCGCGGCCTTTTCGCCGGGCTCAAAGCTGAAGATGTTTTCCTCCAGCTGCACGCCCATCCGCTGCAAAATGCTGTCTGCGGAGTAGCCAGCGATTTCGGTCACCTGCTTGCCGTCCGGGGTCTGTACCTGAATGGAGTTGATGCGGAACAACATGGTCATGGTCAGGTAGATGCCCGCGCCAATGACGCACAGCAGCATGGCAAAGGCGGTCAGACGGCGTAGTATCCGTCGGCGGCGCAGCGTGGCGCGGGTCACCTTGCGCTTTTTGCGCATTTCCCGCCGGGCAGGGCTTTGCTGCGGGGCGTCCTGCGCCGGGCGCAGGCGCTGACCGTTGCCCGCCGGGTGCTGCCGGTTCGGGTGGTTCTGCGCGTTCTGGTTTTTCCGGCTGCTCTGCCCGCTGCGGGCATTGTTTGCCGGGCGGCGCTGCTTGCCGCCAGACTTCGCGTTTTGGGGTCTGCTGCCCGCCGGGCGGTTACCGGCGGGGTACTGGGTGGTATTGCTCCCCTGCCCCTGCGCCGGGCGGCGGGGCTGAGATTGGGTTTGGGTGGGGAACTGGATGCTGTTATCTGCCCGGGAGGAGCGCACACTGCCGTTGGCACTGCGGGAGGGCGGGCGGCTGAGCGGCTCGCCGTTGTAGCCGTAGCGGCTGCTGCCGGTGCTCCGGGGCGTATTATGATTCTGCGAAGGCGCAGAGGTGCGCGCCACATCCCGGTTCAGGTCATAGGGTCTCGGGTTCCGGGGTCTGCCGTTGCGGTCACGGTTCTGCTGCATCGTTCGCACCTTCTTTCCTGTTTATTCCGGGGCTGCATCACGGGGTTTTTACCAGCTTGAGCAGCGCCGCAGTGATGCGGTCCAGACTGTCGTCCACAGACAGGCTGCGGGCGTTTTTGCCCATCTCGGCCAGCTTGCCGGGCTGTGCCAGCATGGCAGAAACAGTCTGCACCAGCTTTTCACCGGTCAGGTCTTTTTCTTCAATGACCACAGCCGCCCCGGCCTTCTGCAGTTCCATGGCGTTGTAGTACTGGTGGTTCTCCGCCACGTTGGGGCTGGGGATCAGCACAGCGGCGCGTCCCACAGCCTCCAGTTCGGCCAGCGTCAGCGCACCGGCGCGGCTGATAACGAGGTCTGCCGCAGCCAGCAGCTCCGGCATATTGTTGATGTATTCCTTTACCACAAGGCTGTCGCCGGGGGCAAAATCCTTCTGCTTTTGCAGCTGCTCAAACAGCTGCACGCCGTACTGGCCGGTGGCGTGCAGGTGCAGCACCGGCTTGTGCTCGTGCTGTTCCCAGGCGCACAGGTCTGCCACCACCTCGTTGACCCGGCGTGCGCCCAGGCTGCCGCCGAAGGACAGGATGACCGTGCGGTCGCCCGCACCCAGCTGTGCGCGGATGGCCTCGCGGTTGGCGGCCTGTGCAAACACCTCCGGCCGCACGGGGTTGCCCACCACAAGGGTCTTGTCCGGTGCGCCCAGCTTTTCCACGGCGGCGGGCACGGCGGCAAACACGATATCCACATCCGGGGCCAGCAGCTTGTTGGTCACACCGGGGAAGGCGTTCTGCTCGTGCAGGGCGGTGTGGATGCCCATTTTGGCGGCGCAGCGCACCACCGGGCCGGACACATAGCCGCCGCAGCCGATGACAAGATCCGGCTTTACTTCCTTCATCATGGCCTTGGCCTTGGGACCGGAGAGGGCCAGATTCCACAGGGTGATGATGTTGCGCTTGATGTTGTGCAGGCTGAGCTTGCGCTGGAAGCCGGTGATCTCGATGTGGTGGAAGGGGTAGCCCGCCTGTGTGACCAAACGGTACTCCATGCCCTCCTTACGGCCTGCAAAGTGGATCTCGGCGGTAGGGTCGGCCTTTTTCAGAGCACCGGCAATGGCCAGTGCGGGGTTGATATGTCCGGCAGTGCCGCCGGCTGCGATTAGAACACGCATGGTGATTCCTCCTTATAAACGCCCGGCCTGCGGCCGGGCGGGCTTGCGGTTTGTTTTACTGTTCTGTACGGGCTGCGCGGGCAGAAGCCAAGTCAATGGTCTTGCGTGCAAGCTCTGCCTCGCGCTCGGCGCGGGCGGCCTCCCGCTGGGCACGCATCTGCTCCCGCTGCTGCGCTGCCCGCTCGCCGTTGCGGCCAATGTTCACCATCACGCCCATCTCTGCCAGCAGCAGGATCAGGCTGGTACCGCCGGAGGAGAAGAAGGGCAGGCTGATGCCGGTGTTGGGCAGGGTATTGGTGACCACGGCGATGTTGCAGAACACCTGCCACGCGATCTGCGCCATGATGCCGATGCCTACCATGGTGCAGTACAGATTTTCCGCTTTATAGGCGATGAGCAGCCCCTGCACGATGAACAGCACGAACAGCACGATGATGAGCACCGCACCAATGAAGCCCAGTTCCTCGCACACCACGCTGAAAATGAAGTCGTTGGTGCTTTCCGGCAGCCAGAGCTGCTTTTCCACGCTGTTGCCCAGCCCCAGCCCCTTCAGTCCGCCGGAGCCGATGGCGTAAAGGCTCTGCACGGTCTGGTCGGTCATCTGGCTCAGATCCTGCGTCCAGCCGTCCAGACGCTTTTGCAGGTAGGGGATAGAGTCCACATGGGAGAGCAGGGTCTCCAGCAGGGTGCCCGCCGTGATGGCACCCGCCCATGTCAGCACACCGCCGCTGCCGGACAGCAGCAGGATGGTGCCCACCACCGCCACCGTCAGCACGATGCCGGACATATGCGGTTCCAGCGCCAGCAGGATGACCACCGGTATAAGGGGCAGCACCGGCACCACCAGCTGCTTCCATACCCGCACCCGCAGCCACTCCCGGGGGGTAAGCAGGATGCGGCGCTCCGGGTCCAGCCGCTCCACCTGTGGCGCCTTGGCTGCAAGATGGGAACTGAACAGGATCATCTCAAACTTTGCCACCTCCGAGGATTGCAGCGTAAGGCCTGCAAAGCGGATCCAGCGGCGGCAGCCGTTCAGGGGTGCCATGGTCAGGGTGACGGCCAGCATGGCCAGCACGATGATGTACCCCGGCACCACCATCTTGCGCAGAAAACGGTGATCCACATAGCTTATCAGGAACATACAGCCCAGCCCCAGTATCATGCACAGCGCCTGCTGCTTGATGTAGTGGAAGCTGTCGCCCATGCGCAGGTAACCGGTGGTGTAGCTGGCGCTGAACAGCATCACCAGCCCAAAGATCATAATAACGGCCAGCGTGGCCAGCCAGTCGATCAGCAGCCGGGACCACGGGCCCGGGTCTCGCTGGAACACCGGCACCGGCGCTCTGTGTTTTTTGCGGTTAGTCGCCATCTGCGCTCCCTTCCCTCTCTGTGCCCGGTCAGCACCAGCGCAGCAGCGCCAGCGCCAGTACATAGCTGACAGCGCTCAGCGCAAAGCTGCACAGAAACACCGTCTCCGGGCTCATTTTATGCTTTTTTACCCAGCAGCGCAAGGGCTTGCCGGTGCGTTTTGCACCCAGCAGCTGCGCTGCCAAAAGACCGCCTGCCGCCCAGAAGGGCAGCGCCAGCGGCACAGTCAGGCTGGTCATATCCAGACTGAGCGGGATGCAGCCGATGGCACCCGCCGCCAGCAGGCTGCCGCAGCAGCCCACCCCCAGCCTTGCCGGGGGGAACGCCCACAGCAGCAGTGCCACCAGTGCCCCGGCAAGCGCGGCGGGCAGCACCGCCAGCCCGGGCACGCCCAAGCCGGCCTCTGCCATCATCAGCGCCAGCATAGCCACAAAGGCCGCGCCGCACACCGTACCCTCGTCCCGCTCGGCGATGCGGGCACACTCAGCCAGCGCCACCATGAGCACCGCCCACAAAAAGGGCACGGCGCTGCCCAGCAGCACATACCCCGCCCCAGGCACGTCCAGTCCCCGGGGCAGACAGCCCGCTGCCTGCAGCAGCAAAAGAACGAATGCCGCGGCCAGTGCTTCCAGCAAAAGCCGCACGTCCCGCCGCAGCCCCAGCGCCGCCGGGCTGCGCATCCGGGCAAGGTCCTCTGCAAGACCCACTGCCCCAAAGGCAAGGCTTCCGGCCAGTGCCGTGAGCAGCCGTGTCATCAACCGGCCCTCGCTGCCCAGCAGCTCCGGCTGGCCTACGCAGGCGGCAAGCCAGCCCACGCCCACCGCAGCCACCGTGCCCGCCGCCGCACACAGCCCACCCCACAGCGGGGCGCGCAGGGGTGCAGGCCGGGGCTGCTCAGACTGTGCCGGCTGCTGGTTTTGTTCGCGGCGTTCCAGCACCCGCCGCAGCGGCACAAACAGGCTGCACAGGGCTGCCGTAAGGGCAAAGCCCAGCACCACCGCCGCTGCCAAGGCGAAACGCTCCATAACTCAGACACTCCATTTCGCCAAATAGTTATACTTCTGCTTCTTTATGCTCTTCGTAGAAGATATCCAGCACTTTTTCCAGTGCCATGCCGTGGCTGGCCTTTACCAGAACAGCATCGCCGGGCTGCACCCGGTCCAGCAGGGCATCGGCGGCCTCGCGGTAATTTTCTGCGTGCAGGGTCTCTACCCCCTTGGCGGCAGCCACCACGGCGGTGCGCTTGGCCTGCTCGCCGTAGGTGATCAGGCAATACAGCCCGCTCTCGGCGGCAAGACGTCCCAGCTCCTCATGTGCTTCGCGGCTCAGCTCGCCCAGCTCCAGCATATCGCCCAGCAGGGCAAAGCGGCGCTTGCAGGGGAAATCCTTGAACATCGCCAGCGCGGCCTTCATGCTGTCCGGGTTTGCGTTGTAGCAGTCCTCGATGACGGTCACGCCCTCGCTGTCCACCACCTTCTGGCGGCGGCCGGTCTGCTCAAAGTTGGAAAGGCCCCGGATGACCCTCTTGGCGTCGCAGCCCAGACGGGTAGCGGCGCAGTAGGCAGCCAAGGCGTTCGCCACATTGTGGCGTCCCATGGCGGGGATATTCACCACAAAGGTGCCGTGCTCCTGATCCTCCAGCACAAAACTCATGCCGTCAGTCTCCTGCCGGATGGACAGGGCGCAGACGTCTGCGTTTTCATCGCTCAGGCTGAACCACACCGGGCGCACATGGGCAGGGAGCACTGCCTTGCGCAGGAAGGGGTCGTCGTAGTTCAGCACCAGCGGTGCGCCCTCCGGCAGACCGTTGCAGATCTCCAGCTTTGCCTTGCAGATGTTCTCCTGACTGCCCAGATTGCCGATGTGAGACACGCCGATGCAGGTAATGATGCCCACATCCGGCCGTGCTGCCCGCACCAGACGGTCAATTTCACCGGCGTGGCTCATGCCCATCTCGATGACCGCGTACTCGGTGCTGCTTTCCAGCCGCATCAGGGTGCGGGGCATGCCCAGCTCATTGTTCTGGTTGCCCTCGGTCTTGATGGTCTCGCCAAAGCTGCTCAGGGCGGCGTAGGTCATCTGCTTGGTGGTGGTCTTGCCCACACTGCCGGTCACACCCACCATCTTGGGGTGGTACTGGCTGCGGTAGTTTGCGCCCATCACCATCATGGCGTGGTAGCTGTCCGGGCAAAGGATGGCCTTTTCTTCCGGCACACCAGGCACGGGATGGTTGACCACCACATACTCCGCGCCCTGCTCCAGCGCACGGGCGGCGAAATCATGGCCGTCGAACCGCTCGCCGGGGAAGGCCACAAAAATGCAGCCGGGCTTTACCTCACGGCTGTCGGTGGTGACCAGTGCCACCTCCGGGTCACTGGTCAGTTTTCCGGCAGGCACCAGCCCTGCCAGAAGCTTGCTTGCATGGATCTTTTCCATTGTTCTATCCCCTCTCATTCTATCTATTGCAGGAAACCGCCGCACCGTATTTTGTACAGCGGCCTTTTCGGCGTATGACGATTGGAAATGGCCTCCGCGCTGCTCTGGCCATTCCCAGCGGAAATAAGCTTATAAGTTGGGCGATTCCGGGCAGACTGCGGTCTGCCCGGAATCGCATTTTCACGAATGGAGCATCATCGGAAAACGCGCTATAAAATTGTTTTTACCCACAGGTCAGGGTGATGATGGTGCCGCGCTGTACGCTGGAGCCGGGCTCGTCGCTTTGCGCCTGCACCGTGCCACTGCCCTCCACCACGCAATTCAGCCCGGCGGCGCTCAGCATCTGGCGGGCAAAGTCCGGGCTCTTGCCGGTCACATCCGGCACCTCGGTGCGGCTGCCCTCGTAGGTATCGGTATACAGGTAGATGGTGGTGCCGTAGGGCACCTTGCTCCCCGCGTGGGGGTACTGGTAGGTGACCGGGGCAGCGGACTGGCTGCTCTGGCTCTCCTGCAGCTGATGCTTCAGGCCCTGAATGTTCAGCTGCACCTGCGCATTGCTCCACTCGGTACCCACAAGGTTCGGCACGGTAACGATGGTACCGCTGCGGTCCTCGCCGTCGGTGGCGATGCCAAGATAAGGGGCTACCTCGCTGATGATATTGCCCGCCACAGGGGCTGCAAGGATGGAGGAATAGTCCGTCCGGGCGTTGTTGGGGTCGTCCAGCATGACGTAGACCAGAATTTCCGGGTCGTTGGCGGGCAGCACCGCCACGAAGGAGGCCACCTTTTTATAGTCGCCGTCGGCGCGGCGGTGCATATTCAGCTGCTCGGAAGTGCCGGACTTGCCGCCGATGCGGTAACCGGACACATAGGCGTTTTTGCCGCCGCCGGTGCCGTTGCCCACCTCGTACTCCATCATCTCCCGGATGACCTCGCTGGCGCTCTGGCTGATGACCTGACGGCGCACGTTTGCACCGATCTCCTGAATGACGTTGCCGTTGGCATCGGTGATCTTATCCACCACATGGGGGGTGACCAGATACCCGCCGTTGACGGTGGCCGCAATGGCGGTGCACATCTGCAGCGGGGTGATGGCCATGGCCTGACCGAAGGAGGAGGAGGCCAGCTGCACCTCGCCCAGCTGGTCGGCGCGGTAGTACTGCATAAAGTTGGTCTCGCTGGGCAGGTCCACCCCGGTTCGGGCGGTAAAGCCGAAGGCATCGAAGTAGTTATAGAACTGCTGCGAGCCAACGCGCTGCCCCAGCTGGATGTAGTAGATGTTGCAGCTCTTGCGCAGTGCCTCGGCCATGTTGAGCAGGCCGTGCGCCTTGCGCCCTGCGCAGTGGTAGGTCTCCTTGGCTACGCCGTAAGCGCCAGAGCAGGTAAAGGTGGTGTTCATGGTGGCCACACCGGAGTCGATGCCCATGGCAGAGGTGATGACCTTGAACACAGAGCCCGGGTAGTACAGCTCCGTGATGGTCTTGTTTTTCCACAGGATATCCCGGTAGTAGCCGGAATAGTCCGCTTCCTCGTCCAGAATCTTGTTGCCCAGCTCATCGGTGATATAGTTGCCGTCGGCATCCTTTTTATAGATGCCGTAAAGTTCCGGCTCTGCGTGCACCAGCTCGTTGAGGTAAGCCTCGTTGGCAGTGAAGTTCAGCGGGTCGTTGGGGTCAAAGTCCGGCTTGGAAGCCATAGCAAGGATGGCACCGGTCTTGACGTCCATCACAATGGCGCAGCCGCGGTTTTCCACCGTATTGGCTGCAATGGCTTCGTTCAGGTACCGCTCCGCGATCTCCTGCACGTTCACATCCAGCGACAGCACCAGATTGGAGCCGTCCTTGGCGGCAAAGGTGGTGGCGTTGGCGTCTGCAATGGCGTTGCCCACCGCGTTGCGCTGGGTGATGGTGCGGCCATCCACACCGGCCAAGGTGGACTGGTAGGATTTTTCCAGTCCGTAGGTGCCGACGCCGTCCGCATCCGTAAAGCCCAGCACCGCTGCGGCAAAGGCACCGTAGGGGTAGTTGCGCTGGAAGCTTTTTTCCGAGGACACCGAGATGCGCCCCTTGCGGGAGGTATCGGTGGCCTTTTTGTGCGCCTTGTTGAAGCTGGTGACGTATTTTTCAATGGAAAGCTTCACCGCGTTGTTCACCTTGGTGGCAAGGGTGACGTAGGCAGAATCCAGCCGGGATAGTGCATCGTAAACGGTCTGGTACTGCTGCTGATACTCTGCCGAGGAGGTGTCCACGCTGTCCAAGCTCTCGCCGTCCCCGGAGAGCAGACGCAACGTCAGCTCCCGGCTCACCTCGGCGCACATGGCGGGGTCCAGCGTTTTGGTCACGGTGTCGTCATCGTTGGTCTTGCTGGTATAAAGGATGCTGCTGTAACTGGGGTCTGCCCAGATAGTCCACACCACGCTGGTGGAGGCAAGGGTGATGCCGGAGGCATCGTAGATCTCGCCGCGGGTGGCCTTGATGGTGGTATCCAGCAGCTGCTGCTGGGCGGCGTACTGGCGGTACTCTGCCCCGTGGATGATCTGGATATTATACAGGCTGCGGATGACGATGGCGGCTGCCACCACCACCGCAAGGATGCCCAGACGGCTGCAAAGCCGCCGCACCCGGCTGTCCAGCCGATCCCGGCCGGAGGCCGGACGCAGGCGGTAGCCCCTGTTTTTTTTGTTACGGAAAGGTTCTTGCATTGGTTCTCTCCTGCGGGGCGTGCACTGCATTCCGCGCGCCCTGCGCTGTTATTTATTCAGACTGCGGTGTCCATAAACCGAAAAAAGCGTGCGCTACCGCACGCTTTCTTCGGTTATCTCACGGTGCCCAGAATGTTCACCGCACCGGTGTACAAAAAGTCGGTCCATTGCCGCACGGTGGACTCCCGGCGCACCAGTGCGCCGCTTTCGCCCAGGCGGATGTAGGTGATCTGGCTGGGGTCTACTTTCATCAGACCCAGCCGCCCTGCGGTCTCCTCCACGCTGGCAATGTTGGTCTTGCTGTTCAGGGTGCTGTTGTAGTAGGTATACTGGCTCTGCTCGCTGACCAGCTGCGCCTTAGTGGCTTGGATCTGGTCGTTCAGCTCCACCAGCTGTGCCTCGCTCCACAGCAGACTGATGGCAAAGCCCACCAGCAGTGCTGCCGCCACCAGATTCATGGCGTTATGTACGGCGGCCTGCAGCGGGTTCAACCGCCGCTTGCCGCCCTTTGCTACCCGCAGGTTTGCTTTGCGCTGCGGCTGCGGTGCCCTGCGGCGGCGCACCGCGTTACGATCATATGCTGGCTGACCCATGGTTTCTCTCCTCCTCACAATGCCGGTGCTTCCGGCATCTCAGCATTTTTCCAGCACACGCAGGTGGGCGGAACGGCTGCGCCGGTTCTCCTCCAGCTCCTGCGTATCAGCTTCAATGGGTTTGCGGGTGATAAGCTTTGCCTTTGCCTTGCCGCCGCATACACACACCGGAAACTCCGGCGGGCAGGTACAGGCTGTGGACCAGCGGCGGAACTTGTTCTTGACCAGCCGGTCCTCCAGAGAGTGGAAGGTGATCACGCACAACCGGCCGCCCGGTGCAAGGTGATCGAAAATGGTATCCAAGCCCTCCTCCAGCGCATCCAACTCGTGGTTCACTGCAATGCGCAGTGCCTGAAAGGTGCGGCGGGAGGGGTTCTTGTTCTTGCGGCGCTCTGCCGGGGGCATGGCGCTTGCTACGATATCTGCCAGCTGCAGGGTGGTCAGGATGGGAGCGGTTTCCCGCGTCTCCACGATCTTTCCTGCGATCTGCCACGCATAGGGCTCCTCGCCGTAATCCCGCAGGATGCGGGCCAGTTCCTCGCGGCTTTCGGTGTTCACAAGGTCTGCGGCGGTCTCGCCCTGCTGGCTCATGCGCATATCCAGCGGCGCGTCTGCCCGGTAGGAAAAGCCCCGGGCGGCATCGTCTAGCTGGTGGCTGGAAACGCCAAGATCCAGCAGTGCGCCGTTGATCTTTTCAATGCCCAGCTGCTCCAGCGCCTGTCCCGCATAGCGGAAATTGATCTGTACCACGGTGGCAGGCAGCCCGGCCAGACGGGAACGCGCGGTCTGCACCGCGTCCGGGTCCTGATCCAGCGAGATGAGCCTGCCGCCCTTGGCGGCGTCCAGCCGCAAGGCGATCTGGCGGGAATGTCCCGCGCCGCCGGCGGTGCCGTCCAGATAGGTGCCCGCCGGGTCGATGGCAAGCCCCGTCAGGCACTCGTTCAGCAAAACGGGGATATGCTCAAACGAGGCCGGGTCAAAGGGCTGCTGTTCTTCAAAGGCCATTGGCACGGCCTCCTTTCTCGGTTTAGTTTTTTTGCATCAGAGGTGCAGTTTGCGCAGCCGCTCGGCGCGCTGGTCGTTGGTCACGGCGGCGCGGCGGGCATTCCAGACTTCGGTGGCCCAGATCTCAGCATGGTTGCGGTTGCCGATGATGGTCACGTCCTTTTCCAGCCCGGCGTAGGCGCGCAGCTCTGCGGGCAGCAGGATGCGCCCCTGCTTGTCCGGCACCACCTCGCAGGCGGTGCTGAACAGGTCGCCGGAGATCGCCCAGCTGTCCATCAGTTCATCGCTTTCCAGCTTGTCCGCCAGCCGCTGAACTTCTTCCATGGGCAGTGCGAACAGGCAGCTGTCCACCCATTCCAGCACCACGAAACTCTCGCCCATGGCGTCGCGGAATTTTGCGGGGAAGTTCAGCCGCCCCTTGGCGTCGATAGTGTAATCATAACGGCCAAAAAACACGCGCTGTTCCCCCTTTCAGGGGCGTTTTCAGGGCGTGTGCCCTACTTTTACCCACTTTGCCCCACTGATACATCTTTATTGTAGCAAATCAAGTTCGTGAATGCAAGGGTTTTTGGGCGGCTTTTTGCCGCAAAAATCCACAAAAAAAGTCCCTGTGAGCCGTCATTTTTGCTCGCAGGGACTTCGTTTTCCGCAATCTGTGGAATTTGTGTGGAAAGTTGACCGTTATCAGCCGTTTTTCTTGGCGTTCTGGCGCAGGCTGGCACGGATATTTTTGACCTGTGCGGCGTTTTCCACCATGGTGTCCTCGGTGGTGCGCAGCATATTCTCGCAGTAGTCGGTCACGGTCTGGCGCAGGGTGCGCGCCTCGGTCTGGGCTGCGGAGGTGATCTCAGAAGCGCGCTGCTGGGCGGCCTTGACGATCTCGGCGTCGCTGACCAGAATGCGGGCGCGCTCCTCGGCCTTTTTCACAATAGCCTGTGCCTGTGCGTTGGCGCTGTCCACGATCTGCGCCCGGTCGTTCACGATCTGCTGCGCCTGCCGCAGCTCACCGGGCAAAGCCGCCCGCACCTCGTCCAGATAATCCCGGATCTGCTCCACATCCACGATGCGCTTGCCGCCGGAAAGGGGCACGCTTGCGCTCTCTTCCAGTGCATCCTCAATGGTATCCAAAAGCTCGTTCACGTTCATAAGGCTTCTCCCTCCTGCTCAGCGGCGGACTGCATGGGCTTTGTGTACTTCCACAGCAGCACCTTGCCGTATTTATACTGTTTCTGCAGGGTCAGACTGCCCACCTGCGCGGGCAGCACGATGCCTATTTCGCTCTCGCACAGCACGATGCCGCCCGGAGCAACGCACTTTTCCACGGCAGGCAGGATCTTTTCCAGCGTGCCGCCACGGAAGGGCGGGTCCAGCAGCACCAGATCGAACTGCTCCCGGCAGGCCGATAAGAACCGCGCAGCCTCGCCAATATTCACCCGGCTGCGGTCGAACACGCCGCAGGCCTTGCAGTTGCGCATCACGATGCTTACGGCCTCCCGGCTCTCGTCCAGAAAGACGCACCGGGCCGCACCCCGGCTGAGCGCCTCGATGCCCAGCTGGCCGCTGCCGGCATACAGATCCAGCACCCGGGCCCCGGGCAGGTCGAACTGTACGATGCTGAACATCGCCTCCTTCACCTGCGAGAGGGTGGGGCGGGTGACATCGGTGCCGGGCAGTGCTTCCAGCCTGCGGCCCCGGGCTTCTCCTGCGATCACGCGCATGATGTTACCTCCTTGCCGTAGCTGCCGTCCCCGCGGCAGCCGGTTTGAACTCTTTCGTATCCTTTATTATCTCCCAACTGCATAGCATTGTCAAGAGCCCGCATTGCGCTGCGGGCGGCTTTGTGCTACAATCATAGCAGCAATATTGCGCATTTTACGGCGCATTTCAGCAAAGGAGAGTATACAGCATGAAAGTTCTGCTCATCAACGGCAGCCCCCACGAGAAGGGCTGCACCTACACCGCCCTTTCCCTCATCGCCGGGGAACTGAAGGCACAGGGCATCGAGACCGAGATTTTGCACGTCGGCGGCCAGCCCGTGGGCGGCTGCATCGGCTGCGGCGGCTGCCGCAGCGGCAATGGATGCGTGTTCGGCGGCGTGGTCAACGAGGCCATTGAGAAGGCCAAAACCGCCGACGCCTTTGTGTTCGGCAGCCCGGTGCACTACGCCTCCGCTGCGGGCAACATGGCCAGCTTTATGGATCGTCTGGCCTACGCGGGCGGCAAGTATCTGGCCTACAAGCCCGCCGCCGTCTGCTGCTCTGCCCGCCGCGCCGGTACCACCTCCACCCTTGACCAGCTGGTCAAATACCCCCAGTTCTTCCACATGCCGCTGGTCAACGGCTCCTACTGGGCTATGGTACATGGCTCCAACCCCGAGCAGGTGCTGCAGGACGCCGAGGGCTGCGCCGTGATGCAGGAACTGGGCCGCAACATGGCATGGCTGCTGCGCTGCATCGAGGCCGGTAAGGCCGCAGGCATCGACCACCCGCAGAACCCGCCCCGCCCCATGACCAGCTTTATCCGCTGAGACAAAAGATTTGTCATGCGCTCCGCGTTGCTCTGCGCATCTTCAGCGGAAGAATTATTTTAAATTCTAAATCGGGAAAATCTGCGGATTTTCTCGATTTAGTTTTTTCATACAGCCCCTCTCGTGAAAATGATTTCAGAGCCCCGGAACGCCGCTGGCGTTCCGGGGCTCCATTTCTATGGGCGATTTTGTACAATTTTTCCAAGCATTTCTTGGGAAACCTGCCACCCGGCAGCTTTCGCGCACTGCAAAATTTCCGCTTATCCGGCACAAAAGGGGCGTGAATGCTTTTTTCGTTCATAACTTTGTGATACCATACCTCTATAAGCATATCACTCAGACGGAGATCCTGCTATGGAACACTACGATTGGAACGAGGGCTGGCTGTTTGCCCCCACCTTTGACCCGGCGCTGGTGCGCCCGGAGTGCCCGGAGCTTTCCCTTACCCCGGTGCGGCTGCCCCACACGGTCAAGCCTCTGCCCTATAACTACTGCAATGAAAACGACTACCAGCGCCTGTGCGGCTACCGGCGGGAGTTTTTTGCGCCCAAGGAGTGGCTGGGCCGCACCGTGCTGCTTACCTTCGGGGCGGTGGCGCACGACGCCACCGTGTTCTGCAACGGGCGGCGGGTGTTCCACCATGGCTGCGGCTACACCGCCTTTACGGTAGACCTGACCGGCGCGCTGCGTCTGGGACAGAAAAACGTGGTGGCTGTGCGCTGCGACTGCCGGGAGGATCTGAACGTCCCGCCCTTCGGCGGACAGCTGGATGCGCTGACCTACGGCGGCATCTACCGCGCCGTCAGTCTGGATATCAAGGAGCCCGCCTACCTGCGGGACGTGTTCATCGAGGCCAAGGCCGAGGGCGATTTCCGCATCTACACCGCCACCGTGGGCGAGACGGTCGGCTGCACGCTGCAGGCCGAGATCCGCAGCCCCGCCGGGAGCCGGGCAGTGTACAGCGGCGAGCTTTCCCTGCCCATCACCGGCACACTGAACAACGTGCACCCGTGGAGCTTGGAGCACCCCACCCTGTACACCCTGACCATGCGGCTCATCCGCCCCGGCACCGGCGGTCTGCCCGACCGGGTGCTGGACGAAAAAACGGTGCGGTTCGGTTTCCGCACGGTGCAGTTCGTGGCAGGCGGGCTGTACCTGAACGGACAGCGGGTGGAGCTGCGCGGGCTGGACCGGCACCAGAGCTACCCCTATCAGGGCTACGCCATGCCGGACAGCATCCAGCGGCTGGACGCCCAGCTGCTGAAAAAGGAACTGGGCTGCAACGCCGTGCGCACCTGCTATGCGCCCCCCAGCCCGGCGTTTCTGGACGCCTGCGACGAATTGGGTCTGCTGGTATTCCCCGAAATGCCCGGCTGGCAGCACATCGGCGACGAAGTGTGGCAGGCGCAGGCGCTGCAAAACTGCCGGGAGATGGTGTGCCAGTACCGCAACCATCCCAGCATCTTTTTGTGGGGTGCCCGCATCAGCGGCAGCCCCGACAACGAGGCCTTTTATAAGCGCACCAACGAAGCCATCCACCGGCTGGACCCCACCCGCCCCACGGCGGGCACCCGCAGCACCCGCAAAAGCCAGCTGCTGGAGGACGTTTACGCCTACAATGATTATTCCTACGCTGGGCGCGGCGCGGGCTGCGAGAACCGCGCCGCCGTGACTCCCGACACCCGCAAGGGCTACCTTATCAGCGCGTTCGGCGGACAGAACTTCCCCGCCAAGCCCTTTGACGATGAACCTCACCGTCTGGTGCAGGCGCTGCACCACGCCGCCGTGCTGAACGACAGTATCGCCCAGCCGGGCGTGGCAGGCAGCTTTGGCTGGTGCATGACCGACTACAACACCCACCGGGAATTCGGCAGCGGCGACCGCATCTGCTACCACGGCGTGATGGACCTGTTCCGCAACCCGAAGCTTTCTGCCGCCGTTTATGCCAGCCAGAAAACGCCCCGCGCACCCTCCGACATCGTGCTGGAGGTCTCCTCCGCCATGACGCTGGGCGACCTGCCCGGCGGCGCAGCAGCCGCCTGCTGGGTGTTCACCAACGCCGAGAGCGTTCGGTTGTACCGCGGCAACGACTTTGTGGCCGAGTTTGGCCCCGACCGCCGGGGACGCTTTGCCGCCCTGCCCCACCCGCCCATCGAGATCAACGATTTTGTGGGCTCCCTGCTGGAAAAGTACGAGGGCATGGATCACGCCACTGGCGCACAGGTCGCCGCCATCCTCAACGAGCTGCGGCGGGACGCCATGGCGCTTTCGCCCCTTTCCAAGGCGCGGATGCTCTCGCTGCGGCTGAGCTGGAGCGAGCTGCTGCGGATGTACTACAAATACATCGGTGTGCTGGGCAGTTCCGCGCCGGTGTACCGGTTCGAGGCGGTATGGCATGGCCGCGCCGTGCGCACCGTGGTGCGGGAGCCGGTGCAGAGCGTCCGACTGGAATGCACCGTGCACAATCCCCTGCTGACCGACGGCCCCACATGGGACTGCGCCGCGGTCAGCCTGCGCGCCATCGACCAGAACGGCAACCTGCTGCCCTACTGCGGCGAGGCCGTCTGCCTGTCCGTGGAGGGGCCGCTGAAAATTCTGGGCCCCAGCGTGGTGCCCCTGCGGGGCGGCATGGCGGGCACCTACCTTGCCACCACCGGCGAGGCCGGACGCGCCGTGCTGCACTGCCGCATGGAGGGCGCACTGGACACGGAGGCGGTGCTCACCGTGCGCAGCCGGGAGGAGCAAAACGTTTAATTTTCGTCCTTTCATGATAGATTTGCAGTCTGTTCAAAATTTTATCATGGTTGGCTGATATCCTAGAAGCACAAAGTATTCCGCAGGGCGGCGCTGCTGCCCTGCGTTTCCGTGTGTAAAGCCCCAGAGAAGAGGATGCGAAAACCTATGAGAGAAAAATTCCGTCAATTCATGATCGGGCGCTACGGCACCGATGGCCTGAACCAGTTTTTGAGCATGAGCTCCATCGTGATGCTGCTGGTATCGCTGCTCACCCGCGTTTCCCTGTTCACATGGCTGGGCGCAGCGCTGCTGATCCTGTGCTACTACCGCAGCCTGAGCCGCAACATCTCCAAGCGCACCGAGGAGAACTACCGCTTTTACAGCCTGAAGGACCGGTTCAATAACAAGTTCCGCAGCCTGAAGGAGCAGTGGGCCAACCGCAAGCTGTACCACTACTACCGCTGCCCCCAGTGCCGTCAGAAGCTGCGCGTGCCCCGGGGACGCGGACGCATCCAGATCTCCTGCCCCCGCTGCGGCACCCAGTTCATCAAAAAGAGCTGAGCTGCCATGTTCGGATATGTGATCCCGGATCGGGCCGGCCTCAGCCCCGAAGCGCAGAGCCGCTATCGCTCGGCCTACTGCGGGCTGTGCCGCCGCATCGACGCCTTGCACGGGCTGCGGGGACGGTTCAGCCTGAGCTATGACCTGACCTTTTTAAATATCCTGCTGTGCAGCCTGTACGAGGGCGAAACGCCCGCAGACAGCGGCATCGACCGCTGTCCCGTCCACCCGGTGCATGGTGTGCTCTGGCGCAGCGCCGACCCTACCGACTACTGTGCCGACCTGAGCGTAGCGCTGCACTACTATAACGCACAGGACAAATGGCAGGATGACCATAATCTGCTGGCACTGGGGTACAGCACCCTGCTGGACAACAGCACCGCCGAGGCCGCCCAGCGCTGGCCGCGGCAGTGCAATGCGATCCGCGCTTGTCTTGCCAAACTTGCTGAGTACGAGGCCGCCGGCAGCACCGACCTTGACGCGGTGTCCGGCTGCTTCGGTGCGCTGATGGCAGAGCTGTTCGACTACCGGCAGGATCGCTGGGCACCGGAGCTGCGCAGCATCGGCTTTCATCTGGGCAAGTTCATCTACCTGCTGGACGCCTACGACGACCTGCCCCGCGACAAGCGCCGGGGCGCATACAATCCCCTGCGGGAGCTGAGCACCCACCCGGACTACGAGGAAGAGATGCTGGACATCTTTGAGCTGCTGCTGGCACGCTGCGCGCAGAACTTTGAGCGTCTGCCCTGCGTGGAGGACGCGGACCTGCTGCGCAACATCCTGTATTCCGGCGTATGGCTGAAATACAACTGCAAAAACGCAAAACGCACCGGAAAGCCCGATGCATCTTGATTTTGTGCCGATGTTCCGGTAAAATAAAACGGATGCGGTGCAGCGGTGCTGTACCGTCAGTATAATGAGTGAGGAAGTATACCGAGCATGAGAGATCCCTATGAGGTGCTGGGCGTTCAGCGCGGCGCAAGCGACGACGAGATCAAAAAAGCATACCGCGCCAAGTGCAAACGCTGGCACCCGGATTTGAACCCCAACGACCCCACGGCTGAGGAGCACTTCAAGGAGGTGCAGGCCGCCTACGATGCCATTACCAAGGGCGATGCCGGCCCCCAGATGGGCGGCAACCCCTACGGCGGCTACCAACAGCAGGGCTACAACCGGCAGAGCTATGGTCAGCAAGGCTATGGGCAGCAGAACTACGGTTACACCGGCTTTGATGGCTTTGACGGGTTTGAGGGCTTCGACCCCTTTGGCTTCGGTTTTGGCTTTGGCGGCTATCAGCAGGCCGGGCCCAGCGCCTCCGGCACCGACACCCCGGAGATGCAGGCCGCCCGCAATTTTGTGGCCAATGGCCGCTACGCCGAAGCGCGCCGGGTGCTGGACGGCATGACCGGCCGCAATGCGCGGTGGTATTACCTCTCTTCGCTGGCCAATCAGGGGCTGGGCAAAAGCGTGGACGCCCTGCAGGATGCCCGCCGCGCCGTGCAGCTGGACCCGAACAACACCGAGTACCAGATGCACCTGCGCCGGATGCAGAACCCCGGCCAGACCTACCGCACCCAGACCACCTACGCCCAGCCCGGCGGGCTTTTGCGCTGGTGCTGGAGCATGATTTTGCTGAACCTGCTGTGCAACTGCTGCTGCGGCGGCTGGGGCTTCCGTGGGTTCCGGATGTGATATGATTTTATACAAAAAGGCTGCTGCACGCACGGTGCAGCAGCCTTTTTCTGTTTGCGGATGTAAGGGTTTGCTCTTACTTCTGGGGAGCCTCGAAAGCAATAGCGGTAGCACCGGCAGCGGCGTCCACACTCTTCAGAGAGATGGGAGCCACCTCGTAGTGCAGGGTGTCAAAGCTCTGGGTGTTGCCGTCCTCGGTGGTGAACTCCAGAACGTAGACAACGTCAGCCTGCTTGTCAGCCTCGACATCGCGGGTGATGACGATGCTCTCGCCGTCAGCCAGACCCTCGCCTGCCAGGTTCTCGCCCTTGTCCTCAGAGCCTGCATCGTACAGGTACAGCTCGGTCACCTTGCTGCCGGTGGTGTTGTACACGGTGTACTCGGCAGAAGTGGCCTCAGCCTCAGAGGAAGCAACCTCGGAGGAAACGACCTCGGAGGAAGCAGCCTCGGAAGAGGCAGCAGCAGAGGATGCGGTGGAGGATGCGGTGGAGGATGCAGCGGTAGAGGCAGCACCGCCGCAGGCGGTCATGCCGACAGCCAGTGCCAGAGCGGCAGCGGCAATTGCAACAGTCTTGAGCTTCATAGGGATTATCTCCTTTTTCGTCTTTTGTTGGTGTCAGCCCCCGGCAGCATACCAACCGCCTTGGTTGGGCTGATGTTCTCTTATTATACGCACATTGACAAAAAAAGCAAGCTTTTTTCGTGAAAAATCAACGATGAAGCAAGAACTGTTACCATTTTGACATGAATTTGGCACATTTTAGGTGGCAGAAACATGAAACAGGTTGCATATATGCAGCTTTCGTTTCCTGCCGCTGTGCAGACGGCGAAATAGAGCTGCAAAAAATTTTATTTTCCCCTTGACAACAGCCCACCGCCGCTGTATACTGTGCATCGTGAACGTTGTTCATGTTGGAGGGTGAGTGTATGAATCCAATGGCAACATCCAAGGCGGACATCCTGAAAATCAGCCGGGAGCTGATCCAGCAGAACGGCTGGGCAGCGGTCAACATCCGTGCGGTCGCGGCCGCCTGCGGGGTCTCTGTGGGCTGCATCTACAACTACTTCGGCTCCAAGACCGAGCTGGTAAGCGCGGCCGTGGAAAGCATCTGGAACGACATCTTCCACCACCCGGAGGACGAAGCCGTGTTTCAGGACACCCTGTCCTGCATCCGGTGGATGTACCGGCAGATGGAATACGGCTGCCAGCAGTATCCCGGCTTTTTCACCCACCATGCGCTGGGTTTTGTGCGGCAGGACACTGCCAACGGCAAGCAGCAGATGCGGCAGACATGGCAGCACATTCTGGATGCTTTGTGCAACGTGCTGCGCCACGATGCCAAGATCCGTCCGGGTGCTTTTACCGAGCAGTTCACCTCGGAACAGTTTGCGGGCATCCTGTTCTCCCTGATGCTGTCCGCGGTGGTGCAGCAGAGCTTCGACCCCTCTGCGGTGCTGGAGATCGTGCGCAGGACCATTTATTAAGCAAAAAAACATCCCACAAGCCTTGTGGGAGTTTTTTAAGCCCCAATGTGAACATAGTTCAATTTGGTTTCTGCCCCCTGCAGACCATACTACTGCAAGCCCTTTTCCCTACGATGCTTCCGGTACGGCTCTGCCGCGCCGGTTCGCCATAAAATCAAAAAACTGCAATCAAAACAAATAAAGGAGAAAAACGTATAAGAGCTGTTATTGAAACCGTTTTCGACATCTTTTATCTGGTCACCGTGCTCACGGTGGGCATCCGCATGATCTGCGGCAGCAAGGCTGGCACCCAGTTCCGCCTGTTCGGCCTGATGGCCGTTGTGCTGGGCGCGGGCGACTCCTTCCATCTGGTGCCCCGCGCACTGGCACTGTGCACCACCGGTCTGGAAAACTACGCTGTGCCGCTGGGTCTGGGCAAGTGGATCACCTCTGTGACCATGACCGTGTTCTATGTGCTGCTGTACTACGTCTGGCGCAAGCGCTACCAGATCGAAGGACAGAAGAACGTGACCGCCGCCGTGTACGCCCTGTCCGCTGTGCGCATCGTGCTGTGCATGATGCCGCAGAACCGGTGGCTCACCAACCACACCCCGCTGGCATGGGGCATCCTGCGCAATGTGCCCTTTGCCCTGCTGGGTCTGCTGATCATCGTGCTGTTCTACCGCAGCGCCAAGCAGAACAACGACAAGGCTTTCCGCTGGATGTGGCTGACCATCGTGCTGAGCTTCGGCTTCTATATCCCTGTTGTCCTGTGGGCAGACGTCAACCCCCTGATCGGTATGCTGATGATCCCCAAGACCTGCGCCTACGTCTGGACCGTGCTCATCGGCTACAACGCCATGAAAGCCGAGGCCGGCAATCAGAACTAACCCCCGCGTTTTCCCCGCTGCTTAACAGAAAACCCGCCGACAGACAGCGATGCACTGCTCTGCCGGCGGGCTTTTTATATTGTATAAATAAATATGGCTCCAAAACACCTGCAGGTGTTTGGAGCCATATTTAAACAATTTCTTTTCACCCTTCGGTGAAATACTCCGGGTGGACACTGCGGGCCTGCTCCACCGAGAGCTTATAACGGTTCAGGTGGCTTTCCAGCGCTTCGCCCAGTTCATCGGCGGTGCCGTGCAGCACCATTTCCAGAATGCGGGTGTGGGCGGCGCAGACGGATTTGTTCTCGTTGGTCTGCAGGCTGAACTTGCGGATGCGCTCCACATGTTGCAGCTCACCCAGCATGTGGTCAAAATGCGCCTCCATGCCGGTGATCTCAAAGGCCTTGCGGTGGAACTGGTTGTCCAGTTCCAGCAGGCGGGTCTCCCGGTTCGGCTGGGTCAGGTCGGCTTCCAGTAAGCGGTAGTTCTCGATGACCTGCCGGTACTCCTGCTCCTGCTGGTCGGTCAAGCGGCCGCGCACCCGGTTCAAAATCTCTTTTTCCAGGGTGAAGCGGGCAAACTGCTCCAGCTCCATCCGCTTCAGGTCGATGGGCGCCACATGGGTACCGCTTTGCGGCTTGATGTCCACCATGTGGGCAATGTTGAGCATGATCAGCGCCTCCCGCATGGGGGTGCGGCTGATGCCCATCTGCTCCGCAAGCTCCCTGTCGTTCAGGGGGTCGCCGGGCTTCAGCTCCATGGTGATGATCCGGCTGCGGATGGTCTGATACGCCTGTTCCCTCGCACTCAAAGATGCCATTGCAGTGTTCTCCCTTCGGGGTCAGTTGGTGATATACTAGTATATGACCATATTACCCAACTGCCGGGCAACTGTCAATAGCAGGAGCAACCGAAAATCAAGGGCAATTTTTTGCTATTTTGTTCAATGAAGTGCCCGCGCCGGGCGGTACACCACCGGCAGCCACACAAAAGCCACCGCCAAGCCGCAGGCCACATCAATGACCGAGTGCTGCTTGGTGAACACGGTGGACAGGCAGATCAGCGCCGCCCACACCCACGCCAGCACCTTGCGCAGAGGCTTGCCCTCTGCCAGCTTGCTGTGACTGAAGGCCATTGCCATGCAGGCAGAGCTCTGGCAGTGGATGGAGGGGCAGACGTTCACGGCGGCGTCCGCCTTCCACAGCAGCTGCATGATCCGCAGCGCCGGGTTATCCCGGCCAAGAGTCTCCACGGCAGGACGCAGTTCCAGCCCGTTGGGCAGGATCATGTACACGATCAGGCAGAAGGTCATGCCGGAAAACATGGTCAGGCAAAGCTTATCATAGCTGGCGGTATCGCACCACCACAGTGCCGCCGTCACCCCCGCCAGCAGCAGAAACCAGCTGCAATAGGGGAGCACAAACCACTCGTTGAAGGGGATCAGATCGTCCAGCGGGCTGTGCAGGATATATTTCGGGGCAGTGACGGTGAGGTCCAGCCAGAAGAACCAGATCAGGTACACCACCCAGTACAGCTGGTACCACAAATGCGGGCGGCACCGGCTGCGCAGTTGGCTAAGTTTCATGTCGTTTCTCCTATTTTTTATGTGAATTGACGTGTTATTATAGCACATTCCGTCCACTTGCGCAAATGTTTTCCCTGCGATACAATAAAAACAAGCTGCATCTTATTTATAAAAGGAGTACGTCATGCCACAAGAATTTCCCGCCATCCGTCTGGTCGCGCTGGATCTGGACGGCACCCTGCTGAACCGCGAGGGGCACGTCACCCCCCGCACCCGCGCCGCTCTGCAAGCTGCTGTGGATAAAGGCGTGTACATCGTGCCCGCCACCGGCCGTCCGCTGGCCAGTCTGCCGCCGGAGGTGGCGCAGCTGCCCGGCATCCGCTACGTCATCACCTGCAACGGTGCCGCCGTGTGGGATTTGGGCAGCGACCCCGTGGGCGCAGTGTACAGCCGCTATTCCAACGCAAAAGAGCACCGCACCAGCACCCCGGTCTGCCTGCTGCACAGCCTGATGCCGGTGGAGACTGCCCGCGAAGCCTTTGCGGTCTGCGAGAGCTGCCACGCCGACCTGCGCATTTTCTCGGACGGATACGCCTGCACCGATGCCCACAGCATAGCGCTGGCCGCTGCCCGGGCAGCAAAGAAGGACGGCACCGAAGCGCGCCAGCCCAACGATGGCCGCTTTACCATTCTGCGGGACGCAGCCGAGTGGATGAGCCGCAACGCCTTTGCCATTGAAAAGCTCTGCGTGTTTTTTGAAACCCCGCAGCAGGCTGCGGCTGCGCTGCCCCGCTTCCGCGCCGTCCCGGGCGTGGAGATCGTACAGGGGTCGCCGAAAAATGTGGAAGTGACCGCCGCCGGTGTGGACAAGGGCGAGGCGCTGCGCGCACTGGCCGACCGGCTGGGCGTCCCGCACGAATGCACCCTTGCGGTGGGCGACAGCGAGAACGACCGCGCCATGCTGCAAAAGGCCGGGGTAGCCGCTGTAATGGCCAACGGCATACCGGAGATCCGGGCGCTGGCGCACCTTGTCAGCAAGGCCGACTGCGACCACGACGGCGTGGCCGAGATACTGGAAGCCCTTGGCATCTGAGCCAGTTTTTGCAGCAATTTTCCAGCATTTTTACCGGCATTTGCCCCGATTTTTCGGGTCATTCGTCATTTTTGTGCAATGTATACAAGCTCTTATGCAAAACATTGTGCTTGTTGAGTATTACCAAAGACGGGCTGTTCGTTTATACTAGTACTATAAGCGCGTATGGGGGTATTGCGCCCACTGGAGCAAACCCGACGCACCGAGAGAGTTCAAATATAAAAGGAGAAATGCGTTATGAATCCCATCGTAGAAAAGGTCTATCAGATCGGCATTATCCCTGTTATCGCTTTCAACAGCGTTGATGAGGCCCTGCCCCTGTGCAAGGCTCTGGCTGAGGGCGGTCTGCCCGCAGCTGAGGTCACCTTCCGCACTGCCTGTGCTGAAGAGTGCATCCGCAAGATCCACGAGGAGATGCCCGAGATGCTGCTGGGTGCCGGCACCGT
>ENA-OQIL01000052-OQIL01000052.1-human-gut-metagenome-genome-assembly--contig:-NODE-52-length-55568-cov-7.310745_pt1 | contig 55568 bp, 52 predicted proteins | sample MGYA00242583_ERZ504748 | MGnify/ENA primary metagenome ERZ504748 (study PRJEB26092, sample SAMD00036191) | human gut metagenome | host: Homo sapiens | study: EMG produced TPA metagenomics assembly of...
AGAAAAGCGTGGATCGTGCAAAAACGGAGAATCTGGAAAAATCGGCTTGTGGCCTTGATAATTCTACAAAAGTCTACGTTTTCCGATATTCGTGATTCGGCTCCAAAAGTGTGGTTTGGAAGGGCGGTATGTACTAAGCCGCAAAAGTGCTCTTATAAAAGTGCCTTAGGGAGGCAGAACTTCTTCGGAGGTTCTGCCTCTCTTTTTGTATAGCCTGGGTCTCCGTTGCCCACGCTATGCCAAAGGGGGCGTGTCCATGTCCGGGCGGAGGGTGCTGGCGCTGTATGCGGCGTTGTTGTTCGGCTTTGCCGGAGTGCTGTGCAGGCTGTTTTATTTGGCGTCCCGCACGGATTATGCAGCCCGTGCGGCGGCACAGAGCACGGTCACGCTGGAACTGCCAGCCCGGCGCGGCGGCTTTTACGACTGCATGGGCCTGCCACTTACCGGGCTGGAAAAACGCTGGCTGGCTCTCTGCTTCCCGGGGCAGGAAAATTATACCCGCCTGTACGCCTGCACCGACACCGCCGGACAGGAACTGCTGTACCGCAGCCGCAGCCGGGCGGCTCCATTTCTCGTGGAGGTGGACCGGGACATGACGGCGCTGGGCATTCCATGCTATGCGGCGTCCCGGCGGTATGCAGCCGCACCGCTGTGCCCGCAGCTGCTGGGGTATCTGGACGGTGAGGGCCACGGTGCTGCCGGGCTGGAAAAAGCACTGGACGCGCTGCTCACCGGCAGCGGGGCACGGGACACCCTGCTGTGCCCGGTGACCGCGCAGGGCGACCTGCGCACCGGGGAGCAGGTGCAGCATCTGCAGGCGGACAGCGGAGCGGTGGGGGTCCGCCTGACCATCTCCCGTTCTGTCCAGCGGGCGGCCGAGGCGGTGGCGGCGCAGACCATGACCACCGGCTGCATTCTGGTGCTGGACGTCCGCACGGCAGCCCTGCGGGCCTGCGTCAGTGTGCCGGGTTTTGACCCGGCTGACCCGGCGGCCAGTCTGGAAGCGCCGGACAGCCCCTTCCTGAACCGGGCCTTGCAGGCGTATGCGGTGGGGTCGGTGTTCAAGCCGGTGCTGGCAGCGGCGGCGCTGGAAGCTGGCCTTGCGCCGGAGTACGACTGCAACGGCGCGGTGGTGGTGGACGGACAGATCTTCCGCTGCGCAGGCGGTGTGCCGCACGGCGAGGTGGACCTTTCGGCCGCATTGGCAAAGAGCTGCAACGGCTATTTTATCCGGTTGGGGCAGCAGCTGGGAGCACAGGCTCTTTTGCAGCAGGCGCAGGCGCTGGGTTTCGGGCGGAGCATCGGGCTGGCGGAGGGCCTTACCGCCCAGAGCGGAGCCCTGCCGGGAGCCGAGGAACTGGCCCAGAGCGGGCAGTTGGCCAATTTCAGCTTCGGGCAGGGCAGCCTGCTGGCAACGCCGCTGCAAGTGGCCGCCATGATGAACACCATCGCAAACGGCGGTGTTTACCGTGCGCCGTGCCTGCTGGACTGTACGCTGGATGAAACATCCGGGGAAGAGCTGTCGGCCTTTGCCCGCCCGCAGGCAGAACGGGTGCTCACGGAGCAGACCGCAGCGACTCTGCACACCATGCTGGAGCAGACGGTGGCCGAGGGCACGGCACAGGATGCTTCTGGCCTGCCCGGCGGGGCGGCGGGCAAGACCGGTACCGCCCAGACCGGGCAGTTCACGGCCGAAGGGAAAGAGCGCATGAACCTTTGGTTCGCGGGGTTTTACCCGGCCGAGGATCCGCAATACACCATCGTTGTCTTGCAGGACGGACAGACGCAGGCGGCGGTCTCCAGCGCGGCGGTGTTTGCACAGCTGTGCACGGCACTGCACTGGTTGGGATAAATGCGGAATTGTGCTTGCTTTTTTGCAGATGGTATGATACTATATAGTCGTATTTTTGCGTGGTTTTCCCATTCAATTTGAATAAAGGAGCGTTTCAATCCATGTCTGTTATCGAAATCGTTGGCGGCGCGATCCTGCTGGTCGCTTCGCTGGTCATCGTGTTCCTCACCCTCATGCAGCACACCCACGGCCAGGGCCTTTCCGGCGCCATCAACGGCAGTGCAGGCGGTGCCAACAACGCACGCCTGACCCCGGCTGACCAGATGTTGGCCAAGGTGACCCGCATTGCCGGTGTCGTCTTTTTCGTGGTGGCAATTCTGGCTTGCCTGTTCACCGGCCGTCTGGCAGGTTGATGCACCCCATGCAGCCCCGTGCTCTGACGGGGCTGTTTTTCTGTGTAAAACCGACATAGTTGAGTAAAAAAGTGCGGGCAGCTGTTTTTTCGGGCTGCCGCAGCAGGGTGGGCAGCAATGCCCGGAACTGGCAGGGCTGCAGCCCGACGGAGGCCGCAGCCAGGAAGAGCAAGGAGAAAAATATTATGGCAATGCGCGATAAAATTGAGCACGCGATCCAGAATCAGCCGTGCACCGTGAAGGACCTCAAGTCAAAGTTCGGCGGGGACCGTGGCTCGGACCGCAAGGTGATGGAGGCCGTGGACCAGCTGGTGCACGAGGCTGTGATCTGCCAGCGGCAGGGCGTTTTCTTTACGGTGCGTTCCGGCCGCGCCGACAAGGCCCTGCTGTGCAAGGTGGTCAAGCTGGGCAAGAACTTTGCCTTTGTCATGCTGGAGGACGGCACCAGCGATATCTTCATCCCGGGCCGCTTCACCCGCGGCGCCATGCCCGGTGACAAGGTGCTGGTGGAAAAGTTTGAGCATCCCCGTGTGGAGGGCAGCGACGAGGGCGAGATCCTGGCCGTGCTGGAAGAAAAGAACGATCTGGTGGGCACCGTCCGCCGTGTGGAGGGCATGCTGAAGTTCGTGCCCGATGACTGCCCCGCCATCTCCATGCGGATGATGCGCGACTGCGAGGGCGGTGCCAAGGACGGCGACAAAGTGGCTGTGGAAATCCTGCAGCGCGGCAACCGGCAGGAAGATCACCGCGTGGGCGTGGCCATGCGCTTTGGCAGCTCCGACGAGGCCAAGCGCTGCGCCAAGGCTCTGCTCTATGCGCAGGACATCCGCAGCCGTTTCCCGGATAAGGTCCGCGAAGAGGCCAAGAAGCTGGAAAACGCCGAGGTGACCGAGGCCGACTGTGAGGGCCGCATGGATCTGCGCGCTCTGCCCATCTTCACCATCGACAGCGCTGAGACCAAGGACATCGACGACGCCATCAGCCTGACCAAGACGCCGGAGGGCGGCTTTGAGCTGGGCGTGCATATTGCGGATGTGTCTCACTACGTCAAGCCCGGCAGTGAGCTGGACAACGAAGCCTTTCACCGTGCCACCAGCGTGTACTATGCCGACCAGGTGGTGCCCATGCTGCCCAAGCAGCTGTCCAACGGCATCTGCAGCCTGAACGAGGGCGTGCTGCGCCTGGCGTTCTCCTGCCTGATGCGTCTGGACAAGGACGGCAACCTGACCGACTACCGCTTTGTCAAGTCGGTCATCCGCAGCCGTGTCAAGGGCGTGTACTCCGAGATCAACGCCCTGCTGGCCGGCAGTGCCGACGACGAGCTCAAGGGCAAGTACCACGAGGTTCTGGCTCAGCTGCCCGCCATGAAGGAGCTGTACGGCCACCGTGCCCGCCTGCGCAAGGAGCGCGGATGCATGGACATCGAGAGCGGTGAAGTCAAGCTGATCCTCGACGAGAATGGCCACTGCATCGACGTGAAGAAGCGCACCTCCGGCGAGAGCGAAGCCATGATCGAGGAGTTCATGTTGCTGGCCAACCAGTGCGCCGCCCACTTTGCCCGGGTCAAGCAGATCCCCTTTGTGTACCGCGTGCACGAGGAGCCCAACGCCGAAAAGCTGGAGCGTCTGCATGCTCTGCTGCAGGCCTGCGGCATCAACGACCACTTTGCCAAGGAGGTGCCCACCCCCAAGGAGCTGAGCGCCATTCTGGAGGGCGTGCGCGGCGGCCCGTATGAGCAGATCATCAATACCGGTATGCTGCGCTGCATGTCCAAGGCTTTGTACGAGGAAAAGCCCAAGGGTCACTACGGTCTGGTGCTGCAGGACTATGCCCACTTTACCAGCCCCATCCGCCGCTATCCGGACCTGGCCATCCACCGCATCATGACCGCGCAGCTCAAGGGCACCGACAAGGACACCATGATCCTGCGCTACACCGATTTTGCGGAGCGGGCCAGCAAGCAGGCCAGCGAGCGCGAAGTCATCGCCATGCAGATCGAGCGCAAGGCCGAGGACTGCTACAAGGCCGAGTATGCCCGCCGCCATCTGGGCGAGAGCTACGAGGGCCGCATTTCCGGCGTGACCCAGCGCGGCCTGTTCATTGAACTGGAGAACGGCGTGGAGGGCTTTGTACCGGCTTCCAGCCTGACCCCCTCCGGCACGATGCTCACCGAGGGCGTGCGCCTGTCCGACCCCGTCTCCGGCAGGAACTGGAGCCTGGGCGATACCATGATGATCACCATCGTGCGTTCCGACGTCAATCTGGGCAAGATTGACTTTGAGGTGGCCCAGCCTACCGCAAAATAAAACAAACGCCTGCAAAAGCGGAATGACAGCGGTCATTCCGCTTTTTTGTCACAATTTGTACGCATTTCCAACAAAACGGGACAGTTGTCTAAATTTTATACAGGGGGCAGAGTTTGTTTGTTGTTCTGCGGGCCAAGGCAGGGTATACTGTTGCCATAGAGAGCAGCATTGAACTGCTGTAAGGAAGAAAAACAGCGAAGCAAGGAGGCTTTTCCATGTACTATTCCAGTGGCAACTACGAAGCATTTGCACGTCCCAAAAAGCCGGAGGGCGTTGATCATAAATCCGCATATATCGTCGGTTCCGGCCTGGCAGCCCTGACCGCAGCCTGCTATCTGGTGCGTGACGGCCAGATGAAGGGCGAGCATGTCCATGTGTTCGAGAAGGAGGCCCTGCCCGGCGGTGCCTGCGACGGCTACAAGTACAGCATCGGCTACGTCATGCGCGGCGGCCGTGAGATGGACAACCATTTTGAGGTCATGTGGGACCTGCTGCACTCCATCCCTTCGCTGGAGACCGAGGGTGCCAGCGTGCTGGATGAGTATTACTGGCTGAACAAGGAGGACCCCAACTTCTCCCTTTGCCGTGCTACCGTGGAGCAGGGCAAGGACGCCCACACCGACGGCAAGTTCGGCCTGTCCGACAAGGGCGCTATGGAGATCATGAAGCTGTTCTTCACCCCGGATGAGCAGCTGCAGGACAAGAAGATCACCGACTTCTTTGACGATGAGGTGCTGAATTCCAACTTCTGGCTGTACTGGCGCACCATGTTCGCCTTTGAGAACTGGCACAGCGCACTGGAAATGAAGCTGTATATCAAGCGCTATATCCACCACATCGGCGGTCTGCCGGACTTTACCGCCCTGCGCTTCACCCGCTACAATCAGTATGAGTCCATCATCCTGCCCATGATCGAGTACCTGAAGGGCTTTGGCGTGCAGTTCCACTACGACACCAAGGTCACGGACGTCAAGTTCGACATTCAGGGCAGCCGCAAGATGGCAAGCTCGGTCACCGTGGAGCATGCAGGCGAGGTGTCCAACATCGACCTGACCGAGAACGATCTGCTGTTCATCACCAACGGCGGCTGCGTCGAGAGCTGCACCGTGGGTGCCCAGGACAAGGCAGCCGGTTTCGACCCCACCATCAAGCCGGGCAACGGCTGGGATCTGTGGAAGAAGATCGCCGCACAGGACCCGTCCTTCGGCCACCCCGAAAAGTTCTGCTCGGATCCGGAGCTGTCCAACTGGGAGAGCGCCACCATCACCACCCTGGATGACAAGATCCCGCAGTATATCCAGAAGATCTGCAAGCGCGATCCCTTCAGCGGTCACACTGTCACCGGCGGCATCGTTACGGTCAAGGACTCCAGCTGGCTGCTCAGCTGGACGCTGAACCGTCAGCAGCAGTTCCGCGATCAACCCAAGGATCAGCTGTGTGTCTGGGTCTACGGCCTGTTCAGCGACAAGCCCGGCGATTATGTCAAAAAGCCCATGCGCGACTGCACCGGCAAGGAGATTTGCATGGAGTGGCTGTACCACATCGGCGTGCCCACCGACCAGATCGAAGAGCTGGCAGAGCACAGCGCCAACACCGTGCCGGTGATGATGCCCTATATTGACGCTTTCTTCATGCCCCGTGCCATGGGCGACCGCCCCGACATCGTGCCGGAGGGCGCTGTGAACTTTGCCTTCCTGGGCCAGTTTGCGGAGACCAAGCGCGATACCATTTTCACCACCGAGTACTCCATGCGCACCGGTATGGAGGCCGTGTACACCCTGCTGAACGTGGACCGCGGTGTGCCCGAGGTCTGGGGCAGCACCTATGACGTGCGTGACCTGCTGAATGCAACGGTCAAGCTGCGCGACGGCAAGAAGATCACCGACATGGACCTGCCGCTCATCCCGCGTCTGGCCCTGAAGGAAGCTCTGAAGAAGATCGAGGGCACCGACCTTGAGAAGATCCTCAGGGAATACAACGCCATTTAAGGCCCCCTTTCTCCGGCCTTTTTAAACGGATGGGAACGCCCCTGTATGCTGGGACAGCTGCAGGGGCGTTCTCTTTTTTTGTACGGCGATGATGCACAATGTAAGAAAAACGGCTGATATGGGAAGAAAAATTGAACAAAACGGCATGTTTTGTCTTGCTCTTGGCGCGGTTCTGTGTTATGCTTGAACCAGTCAGGGGCAGGGGAGAGCCTGCCCCATCAAATGCCAGAAAAAGAGGAGGTCGTTTTCCCGTGAAACATCTTATCTCCCGCCGCAATTTCCTGAAGGCCGCCGGTGTCACCACCGCTGCCGCCGCCATGGCCGTCGGGGCCCCGGCTGCGTCTGCCTGCTGGACCGGTGAAAAATCCGAGGTCACCATCCTGTACACCAACGACGTGCACACTTATATCGACAAGCAGGCCCCGGAGCTGACCTATGCGGCCATTGCTGCCCTGAAGCAGAGCTATCAGAACGCGGGCAAAAAGGTCCTGCTGGTGGACGCCGGTGACCATGTGCAGGGCACGGCTTACGGCTCCATGGACCAGGGCGCTTCCATCATTGAGCTGATGAACGCCGCCGGTTACGATGCCGCTACTCCTGGCAACCATGAGTTCGACTATGGCATGGACCGTGCCAAGGAGCTCATGCGGGATGCCGACTTCCCGTACCTGTCCTGCAACTGGGTGGACCTGCGCACCAATCTGCGGGTGCTGCCGGAAATCAAGGTGTTCGTGCGCGGTGGTGTGCGCATTGCCTTTGTGGGCATCACCACGCCCGAGACGTTTACCAAGTCCACCCCGGCCTACTTCATGAACAAGGCCCAGACCAAGTACATCTACGACATCCTGGGCGGCGAGGACGGCCAGAAGCTCTACAGCGCCGTGCAGAAGGCCGTTGACAAGGCGAAGTGCCTGGCCGATGTGGTCATCGGCTTGGGCCACTTGGGCGTGGACCCCTCGTCCTCTCCCTGGACCAGCGAGGAGGTCATTGCCCACACCACTGGTTTTGATGCCTTCATCGACGGCCACTCCCACACGGTGATGGAGAATAAGCAGGTGGCGGACGCTTCCGGCAGACTGGTCACCCTGACCCAGACCGGCTCCTACTTTGCCAATGTGGGCGAGATGACCATTGCCCCGGACGGCACCATCTCCACCCGGCTGGTGTCCACCTACGATCAGGAGGATGTCGCCGTGGCAGCAGAGCAGGCCGCATGGGTCAACACAGTGGATGACATGCTGGGCGAGAAGATCGCCGTGGCCGATACCAAGTTTTACATCACCGACCCTGCTACCGGCAAACGCCGCATCCGCTCCGGCGAGACCAACCTGGGCGACTTTGTGGCCGACGGCATCTACACCTACTTCAACGAGGTGGAGCAGCTGCACTGTGACATCGCCATCATGAACGGCGGCGGCATCCGCTCGGACGAGGACGTCGGGTACTGGACCTTCAAGACCTGCAAGCAGGTCAGCCCCTTTGGCAACGTGGCCTGCCTGATGTCGGTGACCGGAAAGCAGATCCAGGACGCACTGGAGTTTGCAGCCCGCTTTGCCGGTGCAGATGGCAAGGAGAACGGCGGCTTCCTGCAGGTGGCCGGTGCGACCTATGAGATCCACACCGACATCCCCAACACCGTGCAGACCGACGACAAGAACGTCTGGATCGGCAGTGCCACCGGCACGCCTCGTGTGCAGAACGTGAAGATCTACGATCGTCACACCGGCACCTACGAGCCTCTGGACCCGGCCAAGACTTATGCTCTGGCCGGCATGAACTACACCCTGCGCAATCTGGGCGATGGCTTTGCCATGTTTGACGGGGCCGAGCTCATCAAGGACTATGTGTCGGAGGATTACCTCGTCATGTCCACCTATGCCATGACCTTTGGCGGTGTGGATGCAGAGGGTCTGCCGCACCTTTCCAGCGCCAACAGTGTGCTGGCAGAGTACCCCGGCTACCTGCTGGACTACGAGAATCCCTACGGTGCAGGCCGCATCAGCATCCTGTAAGATGATTCAGCCCGCTGGCTGACAAACGAAAAAAGCACCCGCACTGCATCTCCCAAGAAAAGGGAATGCGGTGCGGGTGTTTGATTTGCCCAAAGACCTTTGGTACAGTGCGGTGTGTTCACTGCGTGAAATCGGCAGAAAACAAAACAGAAAAGCCACCCGATTGTTCATCGGATGGCTTTGTTCTGGTTGGGGATGAGAGAATCGAACTCCCACAAGTAGAGTCAGAGTCTACCGCACTACCACTATGCAAATCCCCATCATTTGGTTCGTGTCTTGCGGTGTGAGCCGCTCAACGTGTGCTATTATACCCGCAAATGCGGTGCTTGTCAAGCCTGTTTTTGAAAAAAGTTGTACTTTTTTGGCAACCAACGCAGCAGCGCAAAAGTTTCCTGCGCTCAAACGACAACCCCGCCCACAGAAGGACAGAAGAGTCCGGTCCGTGGGCGGGGGTGCGTTTATTCGGGCCTGCTGCCCCAGAAGGCGGCCAGAGCGGTTTCCAGTGCGGCGGGGCCGGGCAGGTATTGCAGGTGCTTCCAGTGGAGCGGGAACAGCCGCTGATAGTCCGGCTTTGCAAAGCGGTCGTCCAGAAGCAGCACCACGCCCTTGTCCTCCGGGGTGCGGATGACCCGTCCGGCGGCCTGCAGGACCTTGTTCATGCCGGGATAGCGGTAGGCGTAATCGAACCCGGCCCCGTTCTGGGCGTCGTAGTAGCGGCGCAGCATCTCCTGCCGGGGGTTCACCTGCGGCAGACCCACCCCCACGATGGCGCAGCCGATGAGCCGGTCGCCGGCAAGGTCTACGCCCTCGCCAAAGATGCCGCCCATGACGGCAAAGCCCAGCAGGGTATGGGCAGGGTCTGGCTCAAATCGTGCCAGAAAAGCGGCGCGGGCGGCGTCATCCAACCCGCTCTCCTGCACAAGGGTGGAAATGCCCGGATAGCGGGCGGCAAAATCTTCCTGCACCTGCCGCAGATAGGCGTAACTGGGAAAGAACGCCAGATAGTTGCCCACCCGGCTCTGCGCCAGCCGGGCCAGTGCATCCGACACGCTCTGTACGCTGCGCTCCCGGTCACGGTAGCGGGTGGAGATGCCTGGCAGGCAGAACAGCCCCAGGTTCCCGGCGGGGAACGGGCTTTCCAGCGCCACAGCCCGGGCGTCGGCACAGCCCAGCACGCTGCGGTAGTAGGCGGGCGGGGTGAGGGTGGCGCTGAACAGCGCGGCACTGCGCCCGGTGGAAAGGCTGGCATCCACAAAGGGGGCCGGGTCCAGACAGAGCAGCTGCAATTCCAGCTCGCTGCCGCGGGCGGTGAGCTGGGTCACAAAGTGGCTGTCGTACCGTTCGGCAGCCCGCACCAGATCCTGTACCGCAAAATAAAGCTCCAGCATCTGCGGGTGGGCGTCGGCTTCCGGGTTGTCTTCCAGCCAGGCCTGCAAAGGGGCCTGCACCGCCCGCAGGGGTGTCAGCAGTGCGGCGGGCAGCTCCTGCAAAAACACCGTGCCGTCCTGCGCATACAACGGCTCCGGCAGGGCAAACGCCGGGGCATCCGGTTCCGGCAGAAGGCTAGTCTGGGCCGGTTCGCCGGGGGCGTCCTCCGCGTGCCTGCGGGGTGCCAGACGCACACAGGCCTGCCGCGCCTCCCGCATGGCCTTGTCGGCCTTGGTCAGGGCGGTTTTCAGGGCACTTTTGCCCTTGCCAAGCGTGCGTTTTGCGTCGGTCAGGCTGCTCTTGCAGAAGCGGGCCGAGTACATGGCGCGGGCGCGGTCGGGCAGATTGTGTGCCTCGTCGATCAGGAACAGCCAGTCGCCGGAGGTGTCGAAGAAACGCTTCAGGTGCACCACCGGGTCAAACAAATAGTTGTAGTCCCCGATCACAACATCGCACCATTCGCTCAGGTCCAGCCCCAGCTCAAAGGGGCATACGGTGAACTGTCGGGCGGTGTCGGCCAGTGCGGCACGGCTGAATTGGCCGCTGCCGTCCAGCAGTGCGGCCAGCGCATTCTTGATGCGGTCGTAGTAGCCGTTTGCATAGGGGCACATCTCCGGCAGGCAGGCCGGATGGCCCTCGGCGTCCGGGTGCAGGCAGGCTTTTTCCTTGGCGGTCAGGGTCACACTGCGCAGGGCAAGGTCGGGCTGTACGGCCCGCAGGCGGGCAATGGCATCCTCGGCGGCGGCCTGTGTGGTGTTGCGGGCGGTGAGGTAAAACAGCTTCTCCCCGCAGCCGCTCCCCATGGCTTTCAGGGCAGGGAAGAGCGCACTCATGGTCTTGCCGATGCCGGTGGGGGCTTGACAGAACAGCCGTGTGCCTTTTTTGGAGGGGGCGGCGGTGCAGGCCCGCCAGACCTCGCCCGCCAGTGCCCGCTGCCCGGGGCGGTAGGCTTCAAACGGGAACCGCATGGCGGTCAGGCTGCCGCTGCGGGTTTCCTGCCATGCAAGCTGACGCTGTGCCCAGGGCAGATACCGGTGCAGGAGTTTGTGCAGGAATTGCTCCAGCTCCTGCCGGGAAAAGTGCCGTACAAAGCGGAGAATCCGGTCGGTGTCGATCTGATAATAGGTCAGCCGCACATCCACGGCGGGCAGGCTTTCCTGTGCGCTGTAGATGGCTCCGTACACCATGCCCTGCGCCCAGTGGCAGGGGTTCATGTCCTCGCAGATCTCTTCCTCGGGCACCGCGGTGGTCTTGATCTCGTCAATGGTCACAACGCCGGTTTCGTTGGTAAAAATGCCGTCGGCCCGGCCCTCCAGCGTAAAGCGGATGCCGTCGACTGTATGATCGGCGCAGAGAGGTACCTCGGCGGCGTAACCCTCCCCGGCGGCCTTCTGCAGCCTGCGGTGGATGCGGGCACCTTCCAGTGCACGGTCAAAACCGGCAAACCGGCTGTCGATGCTGCCGCTGCGCAGCAGAAACTCCACCAGCTGCCGGATGGGCAGACGGATGTCGGACATGATTTCACTTCCCTTATCATAAAGAACTCAGCAGTCGGGTGACGGCACTTCCAGCCCGAACAGCTCCGCGCACCGGGCGGCAGCTTCGTCCACCTGGGCGAAGTCCACGGTGGTACGGTAATAAGTCTCCAGTTCGTCGTGGCAGCTCTTGGCCTGTGCCATCAGGGAGGTGGCCTGCTCCAGCAGTTCGGCGGCCGCCCGCTCGTTGAACCGCAGCCGGGCGCGGTAGCCCGCCAGATTTTCCCGGTCAAGGAACCGGGTGCACCGCACGGCCTGCATGCCGGGCAGCTGCACCGGGTGCCACCGGTTGTCGGTGAGGAAGGCCAGCCGCAGCTCCGGGATCAGGATGTGGTCGATCTTATCCTCCGGGTGCATGGCGCAGGGGCAGGTGATGATGTGATAGCCACGGGCCAGTGCCTCGGCACGGATCAGCTCCAGCAGCAGGCGCGACACGGCACCGTATTCGTCCCGGAACACGATGAACCGGTCAGCCAGCGCCTGCGCGGTGTGCTGGTAGAACACCTCACCCTTCGGGGTCACGGCCGAGAGCAGCCGCAGCTCTTCGCGGGCGGTGTTCTCGGTGCGGGGCAGCAGCCGGGCGCACAATCGCTTGACGTAGCGGCGCACTTTTTCAAAGTTGGCGCTGCAGGCCTCGGCCCGGCGGCTATCCAGCAGCAGGCTCCCGGCAGAAGCAACATACCGCGCAGCACGCGCCCGCAGCGCAGCGTTGCGGGCAAACAGCGCCTTGACCTCTTCAGCATGGGGGCGCAGGGCGTCGGCCTGAATGGTATGGTACAGGCTCAGCACTACCTCGTCGGCACCGGGCGCATCCGGCTCTATGGTGTGGGGCGCGGTGGCATCTACGATGGCCCGGCGCTGCCGAACAAAGATCACGCCGTCAAAGCTGTCAGGGTCGCTGGCGCAGTGGATGCACTCCACCGGTTCACCCTGCTGGATGGCCCGGCGGGCCAGCTGCTTCATCAGGGTGGACTTGCCGCAGCCCGGCCCGCTTTTGATCAGCACCATCTGCATGCCGGGCTCCCGGCGCAGCGGCTCAAAATAGCCCTTGAACCCGGCGGGGGTGGTGGCCCCCAGAAAGAAATCGACCCGGTCAAACGAAACACGCTGCATAAAAAACACCTCGCTTTTGCTTTAGAGTATGCAAAAAAGAGGCGTGGGGTGAATGAAAATGAAACCCTCTCAGTCATCGCTGCGCGATGCCAGCTCTCCCGAAAGGCGAGCTTTTCGCCATCTGGCTGTTACGCTGCCAAAACCTCCCCCCTTCGGGGGAGGTGGATGCGAACGAAGTGAGCAGACGGAGAGGGTTATTCATTCATAGGTATGCTCACACACTTCGTGGATCTTGTCCCGCAGCGCCACAAAGTCGGCAAAGGCATTGGGCTTGTTCTGCGGGCCGCGCAGCAGGGCGGCCGGGTGGAAGGTGCCCATGAACAGGATGCCGTTCTTCTCAATGAACTGCCCGTGCTCCTTGGTCACCGAAAAGTCGGAACGGACCATCCGCTGGGCGGCGATGCGGCCCAGGCACACCACGATCTTGGGCCGCAGCAGGCGGAACTGCTCCCGCAGCCAGGGCATGCAGGCCTTGCTCTCGGCGGGCAGAGGGTCACGGTTCTGGGGCGGGCGGCACTTGACGATGTTGGCAATATAGCAGTTCTTTTTGCGGTCAAGGTCGATGGCAAACAGATATTTGTCCAGCAGCTGGCCGCTGCGCCCCACAAAGGGCAGACCCTGCTCGTCCTCGCTCTGGCCGGGGCCCTCGCCCACAAACAGCACCTCAGCGTCCGGCACGCCCTGCCCGAACACCACATTCGTGCGGGTCTTGCACAGCTCACAGCGGCTGCAGGCAAGGCAGTCGGCTTTCAGCGTTTCCCAATCCATGGCGGTTCGATCTCCTTCTGAAACAGTATGATATTTTATTCACAATTTGAAACCTGTTTTCTCTTAAATATTAGCACAAAAACACAATTTTGTCTTGAACTTTTTGCCCGGTGTGTTAGAATAAAGAAGAAAGGCATCCTTGTGTCCAACAGACGCGGGGTGTGAATTTTGGAAAGTAAATTCGGAGGTAATCACAATGGCTGATATGTTTGCACCGCTGGTAGCACAGCTGAAGGCAAATCCCAAGACGATCGTTTTCACCGAGGGCAATGACCCCCGCATCCTGGAGGCAGCAAGCAAGCTGCTGGCCGAGGGCGTGCTGAAGGTCGTCATGGTGGGCAACGAGGCAGAGTGCAAGGCTGCTGCCGCCGCCGGTAACTTTGATATTTCCGCTGCTGAGATCATTGACCCCGAGAACTACGCCGGTTTTGACGAGATGGTCAACACCATGGTGGAGCTGCGCAAGGGCAAGCAGACCGCTGAGGAGTGCACCGCTCTGCTGAAGAAGTCCAACTACTTCGGCACCATGCTGGTCAAGATGGGCAAGGCTGACTGCCTGCTGGGCGGCGCTACCTACTCCACCGCGGACACCATCCGTCCCGCTCTGCAGCTGGTCAAGACCAAGAAGGGCGCACATCTGGTGAGCTCCTGCTTCATCCTGGACCGCGACTGCGGCGAAGAGGGCCTGAAGCGCATTGCCATGGGCGACTGCGCCGTCAACATCGACTACACCGACACCATCGACAAGGCCACCGGCGAAGTCAAGGTGTCCGCTGCTTCCAAGCTGGCTGAGGTGGCCGTTGAGACCGCCAAGACCGCAAAGCTGTTCGGCATCGACCCGAAGGTCGCCGTGCTGAGCTTCTCCACCAAGGGCTCCGGCAAGGGCGGCACCGTCGCTCTGAGCCACGACGCTACCATCAAGGCTCAGGAGATGGACCCCGAGCTGGCTGTGGACGGCGAGCTGCAGTTTGACGCTGCCGTTGCTCCGGAAGTGGCACAGGTCAAGTGCAAGGGCAGCAAGGTCGCCGGCCAGGCCAACACCTTCATCTTCCCCTGCATCGAGGCCGGCAACATCGGCTACAAGATCGCACAGCGTCTGGGCGGCTACGCTGCCTACGGCCCCATCCTGCAGGGCCTGAACGCTCCCATCAACGACCTGTCCCGCGGCTGCAACGCTGACGAGGTCTACAAGATGAGCCTGATCACTGCCTGCCAGTCCTGATCGCACCCATCTGAGCTGAATTGAACCTGAGGGCCCCGGAAGTGTCTGCGGATGCTTCCGGGGACCTTTTTTGTCTCCCTCTTGAATTCTGCCTGCGTTTGTGGTACAATATTCAAGCACTCAGAAAAGTGCGTCGGACAGCGCCTGCGGCGTGGTTCGGCATACGGATGCGGGTCCTGTACGATGGAGCCGCTGTGAACCAGGTCAGGTGGGGAACCAAGCAGCCTTAAGCGGCGTGCTCTGTGCGTTTCAGACAGCCTGCATCCGTATGCCGAGCTACGCAGGGCGGGGACAAAACCCCGTCATGCGCTGTCCTTTTTTATTGCCGATTTTGTCCGGAAAGGGGAGTGCTGCTCATGTATCGAGCCCTGTACCGCAAGTGGAGACCCCAGCGGTTTGAAGATGTGGTGGGTCAGCGCGGCATTGTGACGGCCCTGCGCAATCAGATCGCCACCGGCCGTGTGGGCCACGCCTACCTGTTCACCGGCGTGCGCGGCACCGGCAAGACCACCTGCGCCAAGATCTTTGCCAAGGCGGTCAACTGCCTGCACCCGCAGAACGGCGACCCCTGCGGCGAATGCGAAATCTGCAAGGGCATCGACAACGGCAGCATTCTGGATGTGGTGGAGATGGACGCCGCATCCAACAACGGCGTGGACGATATCCGCGACCTGCGGGATGAGACTGCCTACACCCCCAGCGCCTGCCAGTATAAGGTATACATCATCGACGAGGTGCACATGCTGTCCACGGCGGCCTTCAATGCGCTGCTCAAGACGCTGGAAGAACCGCCGGCCCATGTCATTTTTATTCTGGCGACCACCGAGATCCAGAAAGTGCCCGCCACCATCCTCTCCCGCTGCCAGCGGTACGATTTTACCCGCATCGGGCCGGAGGACATCGCACAGCGGGTGGAGTATATCGCCGGGGAAGAGCACTTGGAACTGACATCGGACGGCGCGGAGCTGATCGCCCGCCTGGCCGACGGTGCCCTGCGCGATGCGTTGTCCATTCTGGATACCTGCGCAGGCGTCACGGCAAAGATCGACGCGAATGTGGTGCGCCGCATGGCGGGTGTGACCGACCGCAGCTATTTGTTCCGCATTTCCGACGCGCTGGAAGCGCAGGACGGAGCCGCCGCACTGGCCCAGCTGGCCCAGCTGCGGCAGCAGTCGGTGGACGTTAAACGCCTGACCGAAGAACTCATCGCCCACTACCGCGCCCTGATGCTGGCGGCTTTGCCCGGCGGGCAGGCACTGCTCTCCGGTGTGTCACCGGAAGAGGAGGCACAGTATCTGGAAAAAGGCCCGCAGCTGGGCCAGCGGGAGGCCATCCGGGCCATCCGCACCCTGGGCACGGCACTGGAGCACATGACCCGCGGCAATGACCAGCGCATCGAGCTGGAACTGGCGCTGTTCAGCCTGTCGGAACCGCCGCAGCAGCGGCAGACCGTACCAGTGCAGGCAGCACCGGTCGCCCGTGCCGCACAGCCCGCTGCCGTGCAGCCGTTTGCTTCGGCTCCGGCGGTGCAGCCCTTTGTGAGCGCACCGGTACAGCAGGCTCCCGTACAGCAGCCGGTCGTGGAGCCTGCCCCGCTGCCGGAAATGCCGCAGCCTGCGGCAGAGTCGGTGCAGTCCGCACCGGAGCCGACACAGGAACCTGCATCTGTGCAGGTGCCCGTGCAGGCCGAAGAGCTGCCGCCGTTGCCGGAAGAACCGCCCGTGCAGGGCGGGGAAGCGCTGCCCTGGGAGGAACCCTCCGCACCGGCACGGCCCGTGCCGCCGCCCCGCGAGGAACCGTCTCCTGCGCCGCAGACAACGGCCCCGGCCCCGAAGCAGGAAGCCGCTCCCGCACAGCCCAGACCGGCAGCGGGCAGTCTGGCCCCATACCCGGAGTGGGCACAGATCACCCAGAAGCTGCAGGAAGTGGACCCCATGCTGTACAGTTATCTGCGCAAATCCAAGGCGTACTTTGACGGTACCCGGGTGCTCATCGACGGCGGCAAGACCTTCCGCGATTTCATCCGGGCCAACAAGGACAGCCAGCGGCTGATCAAAAAGCTCATTTTGCAGGTGTCCGGCAAGGCGATCCCCATCGGCCCTTACGAGCCCAGAACCGCAGGGAAAGCCGTGTCCAACGCGGAGCAGTCGCTCCACGCACTGGAAAAGCTGGGGCTGGATGTGTCCATTGAGGACACCGCCCGAAAACAGAAATAAGGCTTCCCCTTTGGGGGAAGGCTTTTCAACCGATAAGACAAAGGAGAACAAACTATGAAAGCAAGAATGCCCGCAGGCTTTGGCCGCCCCGATATGAACGCCCTGATGCGTCAGGCCCAGAAGATGCAGGAGGACATGAAGGCCAAGCAGGCCGAGCTGGAAGCCGCCGAGTACACCGGCAGTGCCTCCGGTGAAATGGTCACCGTGAAGATGAACGGCAAGCACGAGGTGCTGGCCATCACCATCAAGCCCGAAGCTGTGGACCCGGATGACATCGAGATGCTGGAAGATCTGGTGGCTGCTGCCGTCAACGCCACCGTCAAGCAGGTGGACGAGACCGCCGAGGCCGAGATGGGAAAGCTGACCGGCGGCATGAACATTCCGGGTCTCTGATCCGGCTGGAGGGAAGAACATGGGCTACAATGCTGCCCCGCTGGAAAAGCTGATCGAAGAGTTCGGCAAGTTTCCGGGCATCGGGCGCAAAGGCGCGACCCGCATGGCCTATCAGGTGTTGAGCATGTCCGATGAGGACGCGGCGGCCCTGGCTTCAGCCATCCAGAACGCGCACACCAAGCTCCACCGCTGCCGCATCTGCCAGAACTATACTGAGGCCGAGATCTGCCCCATCTGCGCCAGCGCCAAGCGGGACACGTCGGTCATCTGCGTGGTGGAAACGCCGCGGGATGTGCAGGCGTTTGAGCGCACCCGGGAGTACCACGGCCTGTATCATGTGCTGCACGGCCTGATCAGCCCCATGGACGGCATCGGGGCCGAGCAGCTCAGCGTGAAGGAACTGCTGGCCCGTCTGGGTGACGGCAAGGTCAAGGAAGTGATCATGGCTATGAACCCCACCGTGGAAGGGGAGGCCACCGCCATGTATCTGGCCAAGCTCATCAAGCCGCTGGGCATCAAAACCACCCGTCTGGCCTACGGTCTGCCGGTGGGTGCAAGCCTGGAGTATACCGACGAGACCACCCTTTACCGTGCGCTTTCCGGCCGCGGAGAACTGTAAACCGAAAACGAACGCCCCGTCTGCAGACGATACAGTCTGCCAGACGGGGCGTTTTTGCATGGTCGGATATGGCAAATAAAAAAGAACCGGGTCAGAGTCCCGTGGAGATGGCGTTTCCACCACCGACAGCGTGACTACCGGTTCTTCTGAAAGAGCCGGGTCAGAGGGGTACGATGCTGGAATTGCTTTCAACATGGAAACCCCTACCGGTTCTTCTGAGCTTAATATACTTGATTGTTGCCATCTTGTCAACCATGATATGAACAATACCGGGACGGCCAAGGTGCAGGGTATCCACCCAACCTCTCCCTGGTAGACATTCCGGATGGTTGGGACCCGCGCACGCAGCAACAGCCCACTGGGCTGATTGCTGCCCCTGCTGCGCAGGGGCGTGCTGTTCGCCTCCTCATCGCCGGGACCACAAAAACAAGAACTCCCCCACCGCAGCGCGGCAGGGGAGTTCTGTTTTTGGTGGAGGCGATGGGAGTCGAACCCATGTCCGAAAAGAGTTCAGTGTAGGTGTCTCCGGGTGCAGGCGATCTACAACATTCCCGCCGCGCCACGCCGATCGTCAGGCTAGCGCATTGGTAGCTTCATGAGTTCCTGCCGGTCCGCAAAGCTTAAGTCCGTTCAGGTGCTGTGTCTAAAGGACGCCCCGGCCCCACACGACACAAGAGTGGGCGAGACGCGCAGCACTCAGGCTGCGAGCAACTGATAATTGTTGTTGTCAGTTAATTGTTTGGAGGAGTTATAGAGCAGTTCCCCCGCTGCTACCCGCTGCCCAGACCTCGCTCCCCCCGTCGAAACCTTTACGCCCCCATAAAAGTGCACCTTGCGATGCACGAAAAACAGGAGAAGTTCCGCTTCAGGGAAACCGTCTGAAACGATCAATAGTATTTGCCGTTGGATTTCATGGCGCGGTCGATGGAACGCTTGGCGTCGCGCTGGGCGGCGTCGGCACGCTTGTCGTAGAGCTTTTTGCCCTTGCAAAGGCCCAGTTCCATTTTTACGCGGCCATGTTTGAAATAGAGCGAAAGCGGCACCAGCGTGTATCCCTGCAGCTTGCACTGCTGGTGCAGCCGCCGGATCTCGTTTTTGTGTGCCAGAAGCCGCCGGACACGCAGAGGGTCCTGGTTGAAGATGTTGCCGTGGTCGTAGGGCGTGATGTGCATGCCCTTGACCAGCAGTTCACCGTCCTCAATGTCCACCCAGCTGTCCTTCAGGTTGACCCCGCCGGCCCGCAGGCTTTTGACCTCGGTGCCCTTGAGCTCAACGCCGGTCTCCAGCGCTTCCAGAACGAAATACTCGTGGCGCGCTTCGCGGTTGGTGGCGATGGTTTTAGTCGCCGGGCGCTCCTTGGTGGGTGCCATGCTGCGCGCCTCCTTTCTCCGTTCAGTTCGTTGTATTAGTATACCATTTTTTTGTACTTTTGCAAGGGGCATCTTTGAAGAAACTGTAAATTATTGCACTCTGACCGGCCGCGGACCGGTCACCCTTGACCTTCCCCCTTGTGGAAGGTATATTCTAAGGGCGGAGGGGCGCACTGCCCCGGACAAAGGAGGGCACTTTATGCTCAACATCGAACATCTGACCAAGACCTACGGCGGCAAGGCGGCCGTGCAGGACCTCAGCCTGCACATCCGCCCCGGCGAGATCTGCGCATTCATCGGCCACAACGGCGCGGGCAAGACCACCACACTCAAGTGCTGCTGCGGCATCCAGCAGTTCGACAGCGGCCGCATTACGGTGGACGGCATCTCGGTGCAGGATGACCCGCTGGAATGCAAGCGGCGGCTGGCCTATCTGCCGGACAACCCGGACCTGTACGAATACATGACCGGCATCCAGTACCTGAACTTCATCGCGGATATCTTTGCCGTGGGGGCACGGGAGCGTGCCGAGCGCATCCGGTCCTACGGCGACCAGTTCGACCTCACGCAGGACCTGGCCCAGCCCATCAGCGCATACTCCCACGGCATGAAGCAGAAGCTGGCCATCATCTCGGCCCTGCTCCACGAGCCGAAGCTCATCCTCATGGACGAGCCCTTTGTGGGGCTGGACCCGCTGGCGGCGCACCAGCTCAAGAACCTGATGCGCCGCTTCTGCGACGGCGGCGGGGCCATCTTCTTCTCGACTCATGTGCTGGAGGTGGCCGAAAAGCTCTGCGACCGGGTGGCCATCATCCGGGCCGGGCGGCTGGTGCGGGCCGGTTCCATGGACGAGGTGCGCGGCGATGACAGTCTGGAAGAGGTCTTTCTGGAACTGGAAGGCACGGAGGCGCAGGCATGATGATCCGTGCATTGCTCCGCAAGCAGCTGCGGGAGCTGGGCGCGGCCTTTCTCCGCAGCAGCAAGACCGGCAAAGCGCGGTCCCGGGCATCGGCCGTGGGGTATGCGCTGCTGTTTGCCGTGCTGGTGGTGGTGCTCATGCTCTGCTTTGCGGGCATGGCCCTGCCGCTGGCTTCGGTGTTGCTCCCGGCCGGGCTGGACTGGCTGTATTTTGCCTCCATGGGGCTCACGGCGCTGCTGGTGAGCGTGCTGGCCAGCGCCTTTACCAGCTATTCCGGCCTGTTCCAGAGCCGGGACAACGAACTGCTGCTCTCGCTGCCCATCCCGCCGGCGGTCATTTTCGGGGTGCGGGTGAGCACCGTTTATCTGGCCTGCCTGATCTACCTGCTCATGGCGTGGGTCCCGGCGGTGGTGTGTTACGGCCTGCTGGCAGCCCATCCGCTGGCCGGGGTGCTGTGCAGCATCCCCATGGCGTTGGTGCTGGCCGGAGCGGCCTGCATTCTGGCGGTATTGCTGGGCTGGGCCGTGGCGCTGGCCAATGACCGCGCCCGGCACAAAAGTCTGGTCACCGTGGTGTGCTCGCTGGTGTTTTTTGCGCTGTATTATGCGGGTTTTCTGCGGGTACAGGAGATGCTGGACGATCTGCTGGCCGATGCCGCACAGTCGGGTGCGGCGCTTGCCCGTGCAGCCTGGACGCTGCGGCTGCTGGGCGGCGCGGCGGCAGGGGAGCTCCCGGCGCTGGTCGGCCTCGTGCTGGGCACAGTGCTGTGCTTTGCGGCCTTTTGCAAGCTGCTGGAAAAGCCCTACCTGCGCCGCATGACGGCCCGGAAGGGTACGGCCCGCACGGCATACCATGCGCGAAAAGCACGCCCTGTCAGCCTGCGGCAGGCTCTGCTGCGCCGGGAACTGCTGCATCTGGGGTCCAGCCCGGCCTATATGCTCAACAGCTCCATGGGCACGCTGGGCCTGCTGGTGCTGGGCGGCGTGTCCCTGTGGAAGGCAGACCTCTTTGCCCGGTTTGCGCAGGCCGTGCCGGAAGGGGTCCCGGTGCTGGTGTGCTGTGCCGTGTGTGCGGTGTCGGCAGCCAACTTCCTGACCACGCCCTCCGTCTCGCTGGAAGGCCGGACGGTCTGGCTCCTGCAAAGCCTGCCCATCCCGTCCTGGCAGGCCCTGTGTGCCAAGCTGGAACTGCATCTACTGTTGACCGGCGTCCCGGCGGCATTGTGCCTTGTGTGCATGCAGGCGGCGGTGCAGATGCCGCCGGTGTATTTCTGCCTGACCCTGCTGGAAGCGGAACTGTTCGTGCTGCTCAGTGCGGAAATGGGCCTTGCACTGGGGCTTGTGCTGCCCAACCTGCATTGGACGAGTGAGGCCGCGGTGATCAAAATGAGCGGCTGTACCTTGCTGTCCATGGCGGCCAATCTCGTTGCTGTGCTGGTGCTGACCCTTGCGCAGACCAATCTTCTGAAGATCCTTCCGCTTCCGGCGGTCATGGCGGCGGCCCTTGTGCTGCTGGCGGGTGCGGACGGGCTGCTGGGGCACTGGCTGAAAACCAGAGGAGCCAGACGCCTTGCAGAACTTTCCTGAAAAACCATAAAACAAAGCAGCGGCCTGCTCTCCCAAAACGGGGGAACAGGCCGCTGCTGTTTGTGCGGGAGGGGCTTACTGGATGCCGGTGACCTTGTAGTCCTGATCCTCGACGGTCTTCTTCAGCACATCGTCGGAAACTTCGGCGCTCAGGGTGACAACGGCGGTGCCGGCCTCGTGGCTCACCACAGCCTCGGTCACTTCGGGCAGGGCCTCCAGCGCCTTCTTCACACGGGCCTCACAGTGGCCGCACATCATGCCTTCTACATGCAGAGTCTTTTTCATGGTCATATCCTCCTTGATGGTTCTCTCTTTATCCTCAACCGCTGCGGGCTGCGGGAGGGCAGCGGGCAGGGCAGAAGCGTTTTTCAGCGGGTAGTCGTGTTTGGTGCTGTGCAAATCGAACAGATTCAGCCGCAGGGCGTTGCTCACCACGCAGAAGCTGGACAGGCTCATGGCCGCTGCGCCGAACATGGGGTTCAGCGTCAGGCCGAAGGGGATGAACGCACCGGCTGCCAGTGGAATGCCGATGGTGTTGTAGAGAAAGGCCCAGAACAGGTTCTCGTGGATGTTGCGCAGGGTGGCGCGGCTCAAGCGGATGGCGGCGGGCACATCCGAGAGCCTGGAATTCATCAACACCACATCGGCGGCGTCGATGGCCACATCGGTACCGGCGCCAATGGCGATGCCGGTGTCGGCGCGGGTCAGGGCGGGGGCGTCGTTGATGCCGTCACCCACCATGGCTACCTTACCGGCGGCCTGCAGCTGGCGGATCACGGCTTCCTTGCCGTCCGGCAGCACCCCGGCAATCACGGCGTCCACACCGGCCTGCTTGCCGATGGCGTCGGCCGTGCGCTGGTTGTCGCCGGTGAGCATGACCACTTTGATGCCCATGGCCTGCAGCTCCCGGATGGCCCGGGGGCTGTCCTCCTTGATGGTGTCGGCCACCGCGATGACACCCAGCAGACGGCCTGCGCCGCCAAAGAACAACGGGGTCTTACCCTGCGCCGAGAGCTCGGCTGCTGCCTGTGCCAGCTCGGCCGGGACGGTGACCTTGGTGCCGGTAAAGGCTGCATTGCCGCCAAAGATCTCCTTGCCGTCCAGCTTGGCGCTCAGGCCGTTGCCGGGCAGGGCCGCAAAGTCAGTCACCTCCGGGGCGTCCAGCTGCTGGGCCTCGGCATAGGCCAGCACAGCGCGGGCCAGCGGGTGCTCGCTTTTGCATTCCAGCGCGGCGGCCAGGGTCAGCAGTTCGGTCTCGGTCACGCCGTCGGCGGGCAGGATGTCGGTGACCTTCGGCTCACCGCTGGTGATGGTGCCGGTCTTGTCCAGCGCCACGATCTGGGTGCGGCCGGCAGCTTCCAGCGAAGCGGCAGTCTTGAACAGGATGCCGTTTTTGGCGCCCATGCCGTTGCCCACCATGATGGCCACCGGCGTGGCAAGGCCCAGGGCACAGGGGCAGCTGATGACCAGCACCGAGATGCCGCGGGCCAGCGCATAGCCCAGCTCCCGGCCCAGAAGCAGCCAGACCACGGTGGTGACCACTGCAATGCTGATGACCGCCGGCACAAAAAAGCCGGACACGGTGTCGGCTACCTTGGCGATGGGAGCCTTGGTGGCGGCGGCATCGCTCACCATCCGGATGATCTGGGCCAGGGTGGTGTCCTCGCCCACGCGGGTGGCTTCGCACCGCAGGAAGCCGGACTGATTGGCCGTGGCGGCGCTCACCTTGTCCCCGGCGGCCTTGTCCACCGGGATGCTCTCGCCGGTCAGGGCGCTTTCGTTCACGGCGCTGCTGCCTTCCAGCACGACGCCGTCCACCGGGATGTTCTCACCGGGGCGCACCACAAAGATGTCGCCCTTCTGCACCTGCTCAATGGGTACGGTCACCTCGGCACCGTCCCGCAACAGGGTGGCCGTTTTGGGGGCCAGCTTCATCAGGCTCTTCAGTGCATCGGTGGTCTTGCCCTTGGAGCGGGCCTCCAGCATCTTGCCCACCGTGATCAGAGTCAGGATCATGGCCGCCGACTCAAAGTAGAACTCCATCATATAGTGCATGACCAGCTCGTCGTTGCCGTCCACCTGTGCGCGGGTCATGGCAAACAGGGCGTAGGTGCTCCACACAAAGCTGGCCATGGAGCCCATGGCCACCAGCGTGTCCATGTTGGGGGAGCCGTGGATCAGCCCTTTGAAGCCGTTGATGAAGAACTTCTGGTTGATCACCATCACGATGCCCGCCAGCAGCAGCTGGACAAGGCCCATGGCAACATGGTTGCCGTCAAACCAGTGGGGCAGAGGCCAGCCCCACATCATGTGGCCCATGGAAAAGTACATCAGCACCAGCAGAAAGCCCAGCGAAGCGATCAGCCGCCGCTTGAGCTTGGGCGTCTCGTGGTCGGCCAGCGCGTCCAGGTCGGCGCTGGGGGAGCTGGCGACGGCAGCGCCGGCCGCCTTGGGGCTGGCACCGTAACCGGCTTCCTGCACGGCCTGAATGATCGCCGCGCTGGATGCGGTGCCCTCTACGCCCATGGAGTTGGTCAGCAGGCTCACCGAACAGCTGGTCACACCCGGTACCTTTTTTACGGCCTTTTCCACCCGGGCAGAGCAGGCCGCGCAGCTCATACCCGTTACATTGTATTGTTCCATCGTATTCACTCCTGATAAGTCCAGTATGTTCGCCGCAGGGTCACTTCATGAGCCGGGGCAGCAGCCGAATCAGCTCGTTCAGCTTTTCGTCGCTGCCGGCACGCAGGTCATCGGCCACACAGGTGCTCATGTGCTGGGCCAGCAGCTCCTTGGCAAAGCTGTTCAGCGCCGAGTTCACGGCGGCCACCTGTACCAGAATGTCCACACAGTAGGCATCCTTTTCCAGCATGCCGCGCACGCCGCGCACCTGGCCTTCGATGCGGCTCAGCCGGTTGACCAGTGCTTTGTATTCCTCCGGGCTGCGGTCCTTGTGGCGGCAGCAGGAGGGGACAGCGTCCGGCACATCGGCGGGGGAAACCGTGTCCGCCGCAGGCTCTTCGGCGCTGCAGCAACAGCAGGGCTTCTTTTCGGTGGATTCCATGATGCAGGCTCCTTTCGCAAACCCCTTGGGGGTATCTTTTGCTTCCAGCAGGAGTATACCACACCATATCCGACAAATCAAGTAGGAATTTGAAATAAAAGAAAAAAGAGGGAAAACCCGCAGGTTTTCCCTCACACAGAACCGTGATAAAGTTACTTTTCCAGAATGCGCGGAGCAAACAGGCTCCACATCTTGCCCCACCAGTACCAGTCGTGGGACACGTCGCCGCCCCACACTTCCAGATGAGCGGGCAGGCCCTGGGCCTGCAGCACATCGGCCAGTGCCTGAGTGTCGGCCTTGGCGTCATCCTCGTAGGCACCCTGACCGGCGCAGAGGATGAGACTGTTTTCCTCGGCCTTGGCCAGTGCCAGCTTGTTGGCGATGCCGTTCTCCTGCAGGTACAGCAGGGGAGAGCAGCGCAGCACCAGATCGTCGTTCTCGGCACCCCAGAAGCGGCTCAGGTCGTAGATGCCGCCCATGCCCACAGCACCAGCAAACAGGTTGGGGCGGCGCAGGCGGCAGTTCACGGCCTGATAAGCGCCCAGATCCACACCGGCGCACCAGATCTTGGTGCCCTTCTCGGCCTTGTTCAGGGCCAGGATGCGGGGAGCCAGCTCGGCAGTCAGGTAAACAAAATACTTCTCCTGTGCCTCGGCCCGGCGGCGCAGCGGCAGATCCCCGTTCAGCACGCCTTCACCGTCCACGCTGTCAGCGCAGAACAGCTGGATCTTGCCCTCGTTCAGCAGCTGGGCAATGGCGTCCGGCATGCCGTTGTTCTCCCAGTCGAAAAAGCGGCCGCCGCGGGCGGGCAGAGCCAGCACCGGCACACCGGCGCTGCCATATACCTTAAACTCCATCTCGCGGTTCAGCACACTGCTCCACTCTTTGTAATAGGTACCCTGCATCATAATCAATCAAGCACTCCTTTTTTATCATGATCCGGCCCCGGCGCACAGTCGCTGCACGTCCAGCCGGCAGTAGCGTTTCAGGATAAATCAGACAAACTGGTTGCGCTGTGCGTCGTACTCGTAACCGACGGCACGCAGCTTTGCACACAGATCGGCCTTGTCGGCGTCCAGATCTTCGCACAAAGCATCGAGGTTTTTGTAATAATCCCGGAGTTTGAGGTTCACCACGCTCAGCAGCATGATGGGATCGGTGGGAAGAGCCATGCGTTCATCTCCTTTAAGGCAACAAAAAAAGCCGGCCACTCGACAAAGTGACCGGCCACATACACCAAATTAGACAGCGCGGGTAACTTTGCCAGCGCGCAGGCAACGGGAGCATGCGTAGACATACTTGGGGGAGCCATCCACGACCGCCTTGACACGACGGACATTCGGCTTCCAGGTACGGTTGGAACGGCGATGGGAGTGAGAGACCTTAATACCAAAGGTAACGCCCTTGCCGCAGCATTCACACTTAGCCATGGTACTTGCACCTCCTAGAGTGAAGTAAGGAATCAAAATAATCAGCTTGACTATTTTACCAGAGACGCGGGCAAAATGCAAGCCTTTTTTCAAAATTTCCGTCATCTTTTTCCAATCTTTTGCAGCAAGGGTTGCTCAACCGGCCAAAAGATAGTATTATAATAGAAAATGTTGTTTTTCAGGAGATGCTTATGACACGGGCAACCTATTATCTCGTCCGCGCGCTGGTGGCACTGGTGGCCATCCCGTTCCATGAGGCTGGTCATGCGCTGGCTGCCTGGCTGCTGGGGGACCCTACCGCCAAGCGCGAAGGCCGCCTTTCGCTGAATCCGTTTGCTCATTTTGACCTGCTGGGCACGTTGTGCATGGTATTTGCGGGCGTGGGCTGGGCAAAGCCGGTCTCCACCAACCCCCGCAACTTCAAAAACCCCAAGTGGGGCATGGCCCTCACCGCATTGGCGGGCCCGGTGGCCAACATTGTGCTGGCTTATCTTGCCATGGTGCTGTGGAAGGTGATGTACTACTGGGCTCCGGTAAACCAGGCCACCTACTACTTGGCCTACTTCCTCCAGTATATGGTGCTGATGAACGTGAGCCTGGCGGTGTTCAACTTTATCCCGGTGCCGCCGCTGGACGGCAGCCGCATCCTGCTGGTGGCGCTGCCCCAGCGGGCGTACTTCGGCCTGATGAAGTACGAGCGCTATATCATGATCGCGCTGCTGGCGGCGGTGTGGATGGGCCTGCTGGATACCCCGCTGTATTACCTGAACAATGCTGTGTGGGATCTGCTGAGTGCGGGCACCGGTTACATTGACCGGATCGCCTATTCGGTCTACTACGCAGCAGCCGGGACGGTGGTCTGAGCGATGGCAGAGGAACTGACCTTCCATCTGGAAGATTTTGACGGCCCGCTGGAATTATTGCTGGCTCTTGTGGCCAAACATAAGATGGACCTGCACAACATCCCCATTCTGGAACTGATCGACCAGTACACCCGCACGGTGGAGCAGGCCGACCCGGACCCGGAGACCGCCAGCGCCTTTATCGAGATGGCGGCCCATCTGGTGGAGATGAAGAGCTATCTGCTGCTGCCCCGCAGCGAAGAGGGTGAGCGGATGAAGCAGGAATTCACCGGCCAGCTCATCGAGTACGACCAGTGCCGCCGTATGGCCGCGCTGCTGCGGGCAAAAAGGGGAGCAGGCACCGGTATTCGTGCGGCAGCCGATGGAGATGGAGTGGGACAACACCTATACCCTGCACCATGCACCCCAAATTTTGGCCGACTACTGGAACGCCCTTGCCGGGCGCACCCGCCTGCGCCGGGAGCCCACCCAGCAGCAGTTTGAGCCGCTGGTCACGGCCCCCATGGTGTCGGTGACCAGCCGGGTGGTGTATATCCTGCGCAGCCTCATCAGCGGGGCCGCGGCCCGCATGGGCCAGCTGTTCTCGCCCCGGCAGAGCCGCAGCACCAACGTGGCCACCTTTCTGGCCCTGCTGGAGCTGGTGCGCGGTGGCCGCGTCACCCTGGGGGAGAACGGGGAGCTGACCATGCAACGCACCCGGATAAAGGAGAAAAAATGAACCAGAAACAGATTCGTGCCGCAGTGGAGGCCATGCTGTTTGCCTGCGGGGAGCCCATCGGCTCCGACAAGCTGGCGCAGGCCGTGCAGCTGCCCCAGACCAGCGTGGAAAACGCGTTGGAAGAGCTGCGCACCCGCTACACCCGGGAGGACAGCGGCCTGTGCCTGCTGCACCTGAACACCCGTTGGCAGCTGGCCACCAAGACCGAGTGGGCCGATTGCGTGCGCCGTGTGCTGGACAGCCGCCGCGCCGTGCCGCTGGGCCCTGCCGCCATGGAGACCCTGACCGTGATCGCCTACAATCAGCCGGTGTCCCGCGCTTTCATCGAGCAGGTGCGCGGGGTGGACTCCTCGTCCAGCGTGTCCGGCCTGCTGGAAAAGGGCCTGATTGAGGAAGCGGGCCGTCTGGACCTGCCGGGCCGCCCGGTGAGCTTCCGCACCACCGACACATTTTTAAGAGTATTCGGCCTGTCCAGTCTGGCGGACCTGCCGCCGGTGCATCAGCCGGAAGCCCCGGCAGAAAGCGAGGGATGACCCATGACCACCGTTCTTGCCGCTGTGGGCGGGGTGCTGCTGTTCCTGCTGAAGGTCCTTGGCATCCTGCTGCTGGTGGTGCTGGCTCTAATGGTGTTGTTGCTGCTCATCCCGTTCTGTGCGGATGTCAGCTGGGAGCAGGACACCCTGACCGTAAAGGCCGGGGCACTGGGCATCACCTTCCCGGTGTTCCAGTACCCGAAGCCGGAGCCGACGGAGGAGAGCAAGCGCAAAAAGAAGCCGAAAAAGGCAAAAGCGGCAAAGAAGCCTGCCAAGGAGAAAAGCCCGCAGAGCCGCGCAAAAGGCAAAACTGACCCTGAACATCCTGTGCACCATCCTGCGTGGGGCCGGGACGCTGATCCGGGCTGTATTCGGCGCGCTGCGCATCACCCACATCCGGGTGTGCCTTGGCGTGCGCGGGGAGGACCCTGCTGCAGTGGCCCGCAATTACGGCAAGCTGCAGGCATGGCTATACCCGGTGCTGGGTGTGCTTGACCGCTTCATTTACCTGCAGTTTGACGAACTGCGCATCGTGCCGGACTTTGGCAGCGCTGAACCCACCGTAGAGGACCGTGTGTCCTTGCGCATTTCGGCAAGGGCGCTGTTTATCGTCGTCGCAGCGGTGCGTGTGCTGGCGGAGTTCTGGCGCGAAAAGGTGCTGGACGTTTTCCTGTAACTGTGGTACACTGAATAAAATTGTGTGACTAGTGTGACGGAGCCTGACCGTCTGCGATCTCCCGGTAAAACTCCGGGGACACAGGCCTGACAAAAACGATCAAAGGAGATTTGCATTATGGCTGAGCATCCGATTCAGGGCATTATGAACGTTACCATGGACAAGATCCACGAGATGGTGGACGCCAATACCATCATCGGCAAGCCTATCACCACCGAGGACGGCACCACCATCCTGCCAGTGTCCAAGGTGAGCTTTGGTTTTGCCTCCGGCGGCACCGACTTTGACGGCAAGAATGCCGCCAACAAGGACCTGTTCGGCGGCGGCTCCGGCGCGGGCGTCAACATCCAGCCGGTGGCATTTCTGGTGATCAAGGACGGCTGCGTGCGCACCATCCAGCTGACGGACGGCTCCAATAGTGTTGACCGTGCTCTGGCCATGCTGCCGGAGCTGGTGGAAAAGGTGTCTGCACTGGTCAGCAAAAAGGGCGAAAAGCCCGCAGACGAGGCACCCAAGGCAGAATAAAAACTCCTTCAGTCTCGTCACCCCGTTCCTCGACAGCTCCCTCAATGAGGGAGCCTTACCGTGTGAGATAGCCTCCCTCATTGAGGGAGGTGACAAAGCCGTCAGGCTTTGCCGGAGGGAGTTCGTCCCCCATCAACCTAAGCCGTAACCGCAGACTTCCAACCTGCGGTTTGAGATACAGCACGTTATGGCGTGCGTTTTGAGCGCCGGGAGGCGCACAAGGAGTTTTTATTATGGCAGAAGAACGTATTCAGAAGATCATGGCCGAGCAGGGCCTGTGCTCCCGCCGTGCGGCCGAGCAGATCATTGCCGAGGGCCGCGTCAAGGTCAATGGCCACCCCGTGAAGGTGGGCGACAAGATGGACCCCCACCGTGATGTGCTGCATGTGGACGATCAGCGCATCTACATCCAGAAGGATCAGCAGCTGTATTATCTGGCCCTGTACAAGCCCCGCGGCTATGTCACCACCGCCAGCGATGAGCTGGGCCGCAAGACGGTCATGGAGCTGGTGAGCGATATCCCCGCCCGCCTGTACCCGGTGGGCCGCCTGGACAAGGACAGCGAGGGTCTGCTGCTTATGACCAACGACGGTGCCTTTGCACAGGCGGTTACCCATCCGTCGGGCGGCATCTCCAAGCTGTACCGCGTGACCGTGCAGCCCCGTGCCGACGAAGCGCAGATCATCAAGATGAGCAGCGGCGTGGTGCTGGACGACGGCACCAAGACCCTGCCCTGTGCCATCAATGTGGTCACCGATGAGCCGGGCCGCACCGTGATGGAAATGACCCTGAAGGAGGGCAAGAACCGCGAGATCCGCCGCATGTGCGAGGCCGTCGGTCTGGAAGTGGTGCGTCTGAAGCGCAACGCCGAAGGTGTGGTCAAGCTGGGCATGCTCAAGCCGGGCACCTACCGGGAGCTGACCAAGGCAGAGATCAACGGCCTGCGTTCGGCCGCCGCCAAGGGCCGCGCCCAGACCCGCAGCGCAGCACTGCAGTCCAAGGCAGCAGAACGCCGTCCCCGTGGTCCGGTGGGCAAGAGTGCCCCGAAAAAGCGGAAGTAAGCACGTTTGTAGGAGAAGGGACCCCTGTGCATGATTTTGCGCGGAGGTCCCTTTTTGCGGTTGAACGTACTGCAGCGCCTACAAGTGAAGAATCGTCATATCTTCATCTGAAAAATGAGCAAAATTGATTCAAGAAGATGCGACAATAAAAATACGCGCATCACCGTCAAAAGATGAAACCGGGATTTTGCGGGAGGGGAACTGTGTGCCTGCCGGAAACAGGAGATGCTTTCGACAACAAAAGTTCATCCTCCTGAAGCAACCCTGTTCTTCGACGGAAATTGTGCTATAATACAAAAGCAACGCTTTGCCCGGCCCGGTGGGCCCGGCCTGCAGAGCAGATTGGAAACAAGGAGTTTATGGAATCATGGAAAGAGAAACCCTGAAGTCCCGCCTGGGCTTCATCCTGCTTTCCGCGGGCTGTGCCATCGGCATCGGCAACGTGTGGAAGTTCCCCTATATTGCCGGTCAGGGCGGCGGCGGCGCATTCGTGCTGTTTTATCTGGTGTTCCTGGTCATTCTGGGTCTGCCCATCATGACCATGGAGTTTGCGGTGGGTCGCGCCTCCCGCAAGAGCCCGGTGCGGGCCTATCAGGCACTGGAAAAGCCGGGCCAGAAGTGGCACATCCACGGCTATCTCACCCTGATCGGTTGCTATCTGCTGATGATGTTCTACACCACGGTGGCCGGCTGGATGCTGCACTATTTCTACATGACCGCCATCGGTCAGCTGTCCGGCCTGAACGCCGAGCAGGTAGCCGGTAAGTTCACCGAGATGCTGGCCAGCCCCGGCGTGATGACCTTCTGGATGGTGTTCGTGGTGGTGCTGGGCATTCTGGTGTGCGCCAAGGGCCTGCAGAACGGTCTGGAGCGGGTGACCAAGGTCATGATGATCGCTCTGCTGGCCATCATGGTGGTGCTGGCGGTCAACAGCCTGTTCATGCCCGGCGCAAAAGAGGGCCTCGAGTTCTATCTGGTACCCGATTTTGCCCGTATGCAGGAGGTGGGCGTGGTCAACACACTGGTGTCGGCCATGAACCAGGCCTTCTTCACCCTGAGCCTTGGCATCGGTGCCATGGCCATCTTCGGCAGTTACATCGGCAAGGAGCACTCCCTGCTGGGCGAGTCGGTCCGCATCGTGGTGCTGGACACCTTTGTGGCCATCACCGCCGGTCTGATCATCTTCCCGGCCTGCTTCACCTATGGTGTGGACCAGACCAGCGGCCCCAGCCTGATCTTCATCACTCTGCCCAACATCTTTGCCAATATGGCGCTGGGTCGTCTGTGGGGCACCCTGTTCTTCCTGTTCATGGCCTTTGCGGCCCTGTCCACGGTGCTGGCCGTGTTCGAGAACATCATCTGCTGCGGCATGGAGCTCACCGGCTGCAGCCGCAAAAAGTCCAGTCTGGTGAACTTGGTGCTCATCATTGCGCTGTCCATGCCCTGTGTGCTGGGCTATAACCTCTGGGCCTGGGACGGCTTTGCCGTGTTCGGCGGTGCCGTGCTGGACTTTGAGGACTTCCTGGTCAGCAACCTGTTCCTGCCGCTGGGCAGTCTGGTGTACCTGCTGTTCTGCGTCACCAAGTACGGCTGGGGCTGGGACAACTACAAAAAGGAAGTCAACATCGGCAAGGGCCTCAAGATGCACGACTGGATGCGCGGCTACCTGACCTACGTTCTGCCGGTCATCGTGCTGTTCATCTTTGCCTTTGGCATCTACGACAAATTCTTCGCATAAAACTGCGGCTCCTCTTATCTGGTTAAGAGGAGCCTTTTCTGACAGAAAGGAGTTCCGGATGCACATTCTTGTCTGCGACGACGATGCCGCCTTCAGCGCGAAGGTGGCGGAGTATGCGGCGACTTACTTTGAAGCGCACGAGATCCCGGTGCAGGCTACGGTCTGTTCCGACCCGGAGCAGGTGCTGGCGATCCCGGACCTGGAGCTGTACCGCATTGCATTCCTGGATGTGGACATGCCGCAGGTCAACGGCATTGCGCTGGGCGGCCAGCTCCGGCGCCGCAATCCGGACATCTGCCTGGTCTATGTATCGGCCTATCTGGCCTTTGCGCTGGATGGCTACAAGGTCAACGCCTACCGCTACATCCTCAAACGGGACGTCGCCAAGCAGCTGCCCAGCTGTCTGGAGGACATCTATGCGTCCATGATGCAGGCCGGTACCAAGACCCTCACCGTGCACCACAACCGCGAGACCATTCGCATCCCGCTGGACCAGATCTATTATCTGGAGAGCGAGGGCCGGGTCATCAATGTGTATGGGGACATTGCGCGGGAACATTTCTGCACCTTTTACGGCAAGCTGAAGGAGCTGCCGCCCATTCTGGCCCAGAATGGTTTTTTGCAGGTGGGCCGCAGCGATGTGGTCAACCTGCAGCATGTGTGCGCCATCCGGAATTACCGGGTGCTGATGAAAAACGGCGTGGAGCTCAGCGTCAGCCGCAGCAAGTATGCGGCGGTCCGCGCGGCCTATCTGGAATGGAAGGGGCAGTTCGGTGATGAGTGACAGCCTTATCTGGACGCTGCTGGGGCATCTGGTGTGCATTGCGCAGTGGGCGGCGTTCATTCTGGTGGATTATGCCTATTTGGGCCGGGGCAGGCGGTTCCGTCACCCCTGTGTGTGGGCTGCGCTGCTGGCGCTGGCAGTGCTGACACTCTCGGTGCTGTGCGGTTTTGGCTTTTTCAATATCAAATCAGTGGTCAGCAATATCATCTACCTGCTGGTCATCGCGCTGCTGTTCGGCGGCACGGCAGTGGACCGGATGTCTGCCTGCATCATCAACGGCATTCTGTGCCTGCTTACCGAAAATACGGTCAGCTTTGTCTTTGCACGGCTCCACGGCATCTGCCCCGGTGAAGTCTGGCACTACAGGACCTGTCTGGCGGCACTGGTGATCTCAATTTTGCTGGTGGGCATTCTGGCAGCACGCTTTCTGTGCCGGTGGAACCACTGCAGTGCGCTGGACCCGCTGCAGGCATTGCTGATGAGCTTTTTCCCGGGCGTCGTGGTGCTGCTGAACATCTTCATCATGATCTCCTCCAACCGCCGCGTGCCCACTCTGCTGGACCTGATGCTGACGGTGGGCCTGACCATTGCGGTGCTGGTGCACCTGGCCATCGTGCAGATGTTCAACGATCAGGTGGTGCAGGGGCAGGCGTCGCACTTTCAGGCCGCGCTGGAACAGCAGCGCGCTGAAGCCCTCATGGAGTCCTACACGGCACAGCGCCGCCTGACCCATGAGTTCACCAACCACATTGCCGCACTGGATGCGCTGCTCCGGCAGGGCGACCTGACCGGCGCACAGGAATACCTTTCCAGCGTGAGCAAGGTGGTGGCCGCCGGAACCACCATTCTGGACACCCACAACCCACTGCTGGACTCCCTGCTCAGCCGCAAGTATGAGGAAGCTGCGCAGCAGGGAGTGGAGCTGTACTTCGACCTGTGTGACCTCAAGGACCTGCCCTTTTGCGGCACGGACCTGGTCATCGTCATCTCCAACCTGCTGGACAATGCCATCCGGGCGGCGGCGCAGGCCAAACCGCCGGAGGTGTACCTGCGGGCGCGCAGGAACGAGGAAGAATACCTCATCTCGGTGCGCAACCGGGTGCAGAAGGACCTGGAGCTGGTGGATGGGGAGCTGCCGCGTTCCACCAAGGCAGAGCCGGGCCATGGCATGGGCCTTGTCAACGTGCGGGAGGTGCTGGACCGCTGCCGCTGCGAGTACACGCTCAGCTGCCGGGACCGCTGGTTCCGCTTTACCTGTGCGGTGCCTACCCGCAAGTTGTGACAGTTACCGATGCAGAATATGACATTTTCTCTGCAACAATAGCGTAACTCTGCTATACTGGACCCAGTAAAGGAACGCAAGGCAGTGCAGGCAGAGGTTGCGGCCGGGAGCTTTTCCGGGTTCTGCAGCATTGTGGCGTCAGGCTGCGGTGCGTGTGACAGCTGTGAAACCTTTGCTTTTGCGGGCTGTTCCGGTGGCGTGTGCCGGGCAGCAGAGCGTCTGACGGGGCTTGTCCGGCAGTTCATTTGGGGAATTGCATGATATAAGCTCATGGAAACTGCCGTACTTTGTGCGGTATCAGGGCCGGAAAGTTTCGTCAGACCATTCGGAACAAAACAGGCGGCTTCCCTCCGGGTAACCGGACAGGAAGCCGCCTGTTCTTTTTGTTTGTTTTGCAGTTCCGGAGCGGGGAAAAGGGGCAGCGGAGGTTATTCCGGCTTGACCTGCAGCTCCTGCTCGCAGTAGATGCAACGGTACTTGCCGTTGGAGCTCAGCTCAAAGATCTGGTCGCACTCTTCCTCAATGGAGGAGATGCAGCGGGGGTTGCGGCAGCGCACGATGTTCACCAGACGCTTGGGAGGCTTCGGCCGTTCCTTGCGCACAGGCTTGCCGTTCTCGATCACGGTCACGCTGATGTCCGGGTCAAGGTAGGTCAGCACATCCAGGTTCAGCCAGGAAGCATCGCCCTCCACCTTGATGATATCCTTGCGGCCGGAAGCGGACTTGCGGCTGCGTGCGTTCTGGATCAGAGCCACGCTGGCGGTGCGGTTGTCCTTGATGCCCAGCAGGTCCATCAGACCAATGGCGGTGCCGGCCTTGATGTGGTCGATCACAAGGCCGTTCTGGATCTCGTCAATGTTCAGCATATCAGTTTTCCTCCTTTGCCTTGGGGTCGTGCAGGCCCAGCAGGGTCATGATCAGTGCCATGCGGACGTAAACGCCGTTCTGCACCTGCTCAAAGTAAGCGGCACGGGGGTCATCGTCCACATCCAGTGCAATCTCGTTCACGCGGGGCAGGGGATGCAGCACGGCCATGTCCGGCTTTGCCAGCCCCATCTTTTCCTTGGTCAGCACATAGCTGTTCTTCAGGCGGATGTAATCCTCTTCGTTGAAGAAGCGCTCCTTCTGCACGCGGGTCATGTACAGGATGTCCAGTTCCGGCATGACCTCTTCCAGGCTGCGGGTCTCCTTGTATTCGATGCCGTTGGCCTCCAGCACATCGTTGATGATATAATCCGGCACCCGCAGCTCTTCCGGGCTGATGAGCACAAAGCGGATGTTCTGGCAGCGGGCCATGGTCTTGATCAGGGAATGCACCGTACGACCGAATTTCAGGTCACCGCACAGGCCGATGGTCAGATCGTTCAGCCGGCCCTTGCGGCGGCGGATGGTCATCAGGTCGGTCAGGGTCTGGGTGGGGTGCTGGTGGCCGCCGTCACCGGCGTTGATCACCGGGATGCGGGAGTAGCGGGAAGCACGCAAGCGGTGCGCCCTCCTTGGGGTGGCGCATAGCCACGATGTCGGCATAGCAGGACACCACACGGATGGTGTCGGCCACGCTCTCGCCTTTGCTGGCGCTGGACACGTTCTCACTGGGAAAGCCCAGCACATGGCCGCCCAGGTTCAGCATGGCGGCCTCAAACGAAAGGCGGGTGCGGGTGGACGGCTCATAGAACAGGGTGGCCAGTTTTTTGTGGGTGGCCACATCCTGATAGGCGGCCGGATCGTCGTGGATGCGGTCGGCAAGGTCGAGCAGGGTGGTGATTTCCTGCGGGGTGAAATCCAACGGGTCGATCAGATGACGCATGGTTACGTTACCTCCGTTACATCAAAGCGGTTTAAAGCAGTTTGCGTAAAATGGAAAAATCAAAGAAGTTTGTGTAGTAGCTCAGCGAACGCATCACCGGGCGGCACAAACGATTGAAACACACTTCGTCCAGCAGCAACATGGCCTCGCCGGGGGCAAGCCGCATGGCTGCACGGATGGACTCATCGCCGCAGCTGGCTTTCAGGTGGGCCACGTTCGAGGAGATCTGCTGGTGGCACTCCCGCTCCAGAATATCGAACACACCGCCGGTCAGGTCGATGCGGGTGTAGTCCCGGTTGCCGAACAGGCTGCGCGGCAGATAGTCGATGGAGTAGATCACCGGGGTGGTGTCGGCAAGGATGCGCTTTTTGATGCAGATCACCTCGTCGCCGGGTTCGATGTCCAGATTATGGGCCAGCTCATCCCCCGCCCGGATGGGAAACACCTGAATGCCGTCGGCATGGGGGTAGCTGCCAAAGCTGCGGATCAGCGGGTAATATTCCAGCTTCTGGTCCAGACGGCTGCGCAGGCCCAACACCGAACGGTTCACCACCGTGCCGATGCCGCGCACCCGCTCTACATAGCCTGCACGCTCCATTTCGCTCAGAGCGTCCCGGATCACGGTGCGGCTTACCCCCAGTTCGGCGGCAAGATCCACCTCCGCAGGCAGGCGGTCCGCATGGGCATAGCGCCCGGTGCGCAGTTCGTCCAGCAGGCTGGCGACCACCCGGTCGCTGATCACGACACCGCCCAGTCGGCTGGAGGCGGCAAGAGTAGATTCCTTCATTTCGGTTCCTCCGTTCACAGGCGGGCAGGCCGCCGGGACTTCAAAAGACCCTGCAGGCCGCATGATGCACTGCCCCAAAGCTCTTTGCTTCTATTATAACATAAATTGACATTTAGAAAAGCGGCATTTATACTGGAAACAAAGAAAAAGTACGATTTTATTTTGGAGGGCATTGCAATCATGGAACTCATTCTGCACAAAGTCTGCGGCCATCCGGCACAGCAGGCGGTCACCCTGCGGCGCTGCACACCGGACGAAGCCCCGGCGGTGTATGCGCTGCAAAACGAGGTGCACGCCGCCATGCCGCACCCGGAGTGGTTTGTTACCGACACGTTGGAACATATCACCGGTTATATCGCCGACAGCCTGTGCATCGGGGTGTGGCAGGGCAGTCGGCTGGGCGCGTACCTGACTTTCTATTACTGCGGCCAGAGCCCGCACAACTATGCGGCTTTTCTGGGTGTGCCGCAGGCCGAGTGGCCCCATTGGGCCAATGCCGACAGCGCTGTGGTGCACCCGGACTGGCGGGGCAACGGCCTGCAGCGCCGCATGCTGGAAGCTGCCCTGCCGCTTCTGCCGGAGAGCATCACGCACCTTGGAGCCACGGTCAGTCCGGCCAACCCCTACAGTCTGAGCAACGCCCTGGCCTGCGGGTTCACCATCCGTGCCCGCCGCGAAATGTACGGTGGGTTCGACCGCTACCTGCTGGCAAGGGAGCTGTAAAAAGAAAAGAGCTGCTGCACGATGAAATGCAGCAGCTCTTTGTGGTATACAATGCGGTCGGTGCGGGCTGGAAGCTGACCGCCGCGAGATAAGGCTCCCTCTCTGAGGGAGATGGCATCGCACAGCGATGACGGAGGGGGTATTATGCAGCCTGCAGGTTCTGCCCCTTTTTCTGCAGCTTGCGCCGTACCACCAGCAGGCAGATCAGATGCACCGAGGCGGTCAGAACCCAACTGATGGGGTAGCTGATGTACAGCATGAACGGGGTGCGGTTCAGCTGGAAGATGGTGGCGATCCACACCAGACGCAGCAGACAGCTGCCGATCAGGCTCACCACCATGGGCAGCACGCTGTAACCCAGGCCGCGCAGGCTGCTGGCCAGTGTATCCATGATGCCGCACAGCAGGTAGGTGCCGCAGATGATCCACAGCCGCTCGTATCCGGCGGCGATCACGGCTTCGTCCGAGGAATAGAAGTGCAGCAGCTGCCGACCAGCCAGTGCCGCACCACCGCCCAAAAGAATGCCGGTGACCACGGCGCACAGCAGGCAGTTGCGCATCACGCGGTCCAGATTGTGATACTTGCGTGCACCCATGTTCTGGCTGGTAAAGGTCACGGCGGCCTGTGCAAAGGCGTTCATGGCCGTGTAGACGAAGCCTTCCAGATTGGACGATGCCGAGCTTCCGGCCACGACCGTGGAGCCGAAGGAATTGATGGCGGACTGGATCACCACATTGGACAGGCTGAACACGGTGCTCTGCAGGCCCGCCGGCAGGCCGATGAGCAGGATCTGCTTCAGGGCACCGGCGTGGAAGCCCAGTTTGTGCAGGTCCAGATGCAGCGCGCCCTTTTCCCGCACCAGCATGGCGGTGACCAGGCAGGCCGACACCGTCTCACTGATGATGGTGGCCAGCGCAACGCCCGCAACGCTCATGGAAAAGCCGATGACGAACACAAGGTTCAGCACCACATTGATGATACCGGCCGCCGCCAGACAGTACAGCGGGCGCTTGGTGTCGCCCACGGCCCGCAGCAGAGCGCTGCTGAAGTTGTACAGCATGTTCATGGGCATGCCGATGAAATAAATTTTGAGGTACAGCGCGGAAAGGTCGATCACATCCTCCGGGCAGCTCATGAGCTCCAACAGGCCGCGGGCGGCAAAAAAGCCCACCACGGCCAGCAGTACGCCGCTGGTAAGGCCCAGCGTCACGGCGGTGTGCACGGTGTCCTGTACGCCGTGCTCGTCCTTTGCGCCAAAGCAGCGGGCAGCTACGACGTTCGCGCCCAACGAGAGCCCAACGAACAGGTTCACCAGCAGGTTGATCAGGGAACCGTTAGAGCCGACTGCGGCCAGCGCGGTGCTGCCGGCAAAGCGGCCCACCACCACAACGTCTGCCGCGTTGAACAGCAGCTGCAAAATGCTGGATGCAGCCAGCGGAATGGAAAACAGAATGATCTTTTGCAGCATCGGGCCGCTGGTCAGGTCAGCGGAACGGTCTGCCCGGGTTTGCGTCATGGGGTCATACGCCTCCTTGAAATGTTTTTGATATCTGAATCGGTTGATTTTACATCGTACCCGAAAAGCCGGGCGCAAGTGCCTATTATACGTCAGACGTCTGCAAAACGCAAGAGCCCCGGAACCGCAAACGTTCCGAGGCTGCTGTGAAAACTGGGTCAGTGAGAGGCGTCCAGCACGGTCCAGTGCCCGTCGTGTTCAGGATCCATCGTCTCGCCGTCATCGGTGTACATGCGGTACGCAGCATGGCCGTCGGCGTCCGGGCAGGCCAGCAGGGCAATGGGCTGCTCGTCCAGCGCGGCGGTGCAGGCAGCGGGCTTTGCCAGCGGCACGGCATGACCCGGCCGCACGAACAGCAGCACTTCGTTCAGGGCACAGTGCACATAGTGGTGGCCTGCAGGCAGGGCCTCGGTGTCGTAGTCCTCGGCGCTGCGCAGACGGTACAGCTGCATGGGCCCCGGCAGGTAGACATGCCGCCCGGTGGCGTTCTGGGTGTACACCGGAGCCAGCATGACGCCGTCGCCCAGCAGCAGCTGGTCCTGCACCTCCCGTGCTTCGGGGTCTGCAGGCCAGTCAAAGCCCAGCGGGCGGAAGTAGCCGGTGTTCTCCAGGGCACTCTTCATGAACTCGCTGTACAGGTAGGGCAGCAGGGCATAGCGCAGGCGCAGCATCTCTCGCAGGGCGGGCAGCTGGTCGGCAAAGCGGAAATATTCCTGCTCGCGGGTCCCGGCACCGGCATGGTTGCGCATCAGCGGGGTGAACAGGCCAAATTCCAGCCAGCGCAGGGCCAGGTCCGGGGTGGTGTCGCCCGCGAAACCGCACAGGTCGGCACCGGTGTACAAAAAGCCGCACATCTGCACACTGGGCATCATCTGAATGTTGGCCAGCAACTGTTCCCAGCTGGAATGGTTGTCGCCCAGCCAGATGCCGCCGTACCGGTGGCTGCCAATGATGCTGGAACGGCTGTACAGCAGGGTGCGCCTGCCGGGGCGCAGGTCGGCAAAGGCCTCCCCGGCAGCGCGGGTCATGCTGCCGCCGTACAGATTGTGCACCCGGTCGTGCCGCACCTGCTGCCCGGCCAGGTCGTGGTAGAAGCTGGCGTAGTCGGCAGGGCTGTTCATCAGGCCCATGGCACCGCCCACCACCTTGGCAAAGAACTCTTCCTGCTCCAAGTTGTCTTTTTCACGCAGCTGTGCCATGCTGTCCAGGAATTCCCGCAGCCTGTCCGGCGAGTAGAACAGCGCGGGTTCGTTCATGTCGTTCCAGAAGCCCTCAATACCGCAGTCGGTCAGCACCTTGTAGCGGTGGCCGAACCAGTCCCGCACTTCCGGGCGCAGAAAATCGGCAAAATAGGCCTTGCCGGGCCACACGGCAGCCACAAAGGGGGTGCCGTCGGCTTTGGTGCAGAAATACCCCTTCTCCAGCCCCTCGGTGCAGGTGGGATCCTCCGGGTTGATGCGCACGCCCGCGTCGATGATGGGCACCAGCCGGATGCCCTGCTGCTTCAGCTCGGCACTCAGCGCAGCCAGATCCGGGAAGCGCTCCTTGTTCACCGTAAAATCCGCGTACCCCTGCATATAGTCGATGTCCAGGCAGATCATGTCCAGAGGCAGCTCGTTCTCGCGGTACTGGCGGGCGATGGCGCGCACGTCCTCGGCAGTCTTGTAGCCCCAGCGGCTCTGGGCAAAACCAAAGGCCCATTTGGGCGGGATGTAGCTGTGGCCGATCAGCTTCCGGAATTCGGTGCAGACGGCGTTCGGGCTGTCGCCGGTCAGGATGTACAGGTCGTAGTCCGGCTCTTCGGTGCGGAAGGTCAGCCGGTCGTGCCGGGTGTAGCCGATATCGTAGAACACCTTTCCCGGGAAATCCACGAACACGCCAAAGACGCTGCGGCCCGCACCGCCGTCGATGAGCAGAAAATTGTGCGCCCCATAGTACGAAAGCCGGTTTTCTCCGTGGTGCGACTCGTCGGTGTTGTCGGCCACATAATGCCAGCCGCGCTTGTTGATGCCGCGGGGCATCTCGCCCAGGCCGTACACCACGGCATCCTCTGCCAAAGAGAAGCTCCAGCTCCCGTCTGGTTCTGCGGTGAGGTACGGCACTGCGGCGGCGGCAGGCTCCACCGGCAACACGACGCTCTCGGTGGGCAGCGGGCAGCCAAAGGTAAAACGTTGGATCATGGTAAAAACTCCTTGTCCCCAATAAATCAAAAGCCCTTTTGTACCTTTATCTTACGGCAGGCCCTGCCGGAAAACAAGAGACAAAACCGGCACGTTTTTGCTACAAAACCGTCATGACGGCATAAAAATGAAAAAATTCCGTCCTTCCGGGCGGAATCGAATTGAAAAAGGCAGCCCATGCTGGTATACTGAAGCGGTATTCAGGAAGCAAACAAGAACGGAGGGAACGTTTGTGTATCGCAACGGGATCAAACGCCTGCTGGCTGTGGTGCTGTCGCTGTGCGGCATGCTGTGCCTGTCCTGGCTGTTTCTGATTTTGGCCATTGCCATCAAGCTCGACTCACCCGGCCCCGTGTTTTTCAAACAGAAGCGGGTGGGCCGCGGCAAGCGGCATTTCTACATTTTGAAGTTCCGCACCATGCGCATCGACACGCCCCACGACATGCCCACGCACCTGCTCCATGACCCGGACCAGTATATCACCCGCATGGGGCATTTCCTGCGAAAGACCAGCCTGGACGAGCTGCCCCAGCTGTGGAACATCTTTGTGGGGGATATGGCGGTCATCGGTCCGCGTCCCGCGCTGTGGAACCAGTACGATCTGCTGGCGGAGCGCGACAAATACGGGGCCAACGATGTGCGCCCCGGCCTGACCGGCTGGGCCCAGATCCACGGCCGCGATGAGCTGGAGATCGCTGAAAAGGCAAAGCTGGACGGCTGGTATGTGGAGCACTTGAGCTTCGGGTTGGACGTGAAGTGCTTCTTTGGCACCATTGCCGCTGTGCTGAAACACGACGGTGTGGTGGAGGGCGGCACCGGCACCCTGCATGAGAACAATAAAAAATCTTGATTTATCCCCGGAAAAGCGTATAATAAAACAGTACAAGACTTTAAAGGAGGATTCCTATGGAACGCACCTATATCAATGAGGTCCAGAAGGAAATCGGCAGCACGGTCAAGGTGCAGGGCTTTATCGAGAACCTGCGCAACAGCAAATACATGGCCTTCATCGTGCTGAAGGATATTACCGGCAAACTGCAGATCACGGTCGAAAAGGCCGATCACCCCGATCTGGTGGATACCATCGACAAGCTCACCCCGGACTCCGTCATCACCGTCACCGGCAAGGTGATGGAAAACGACTACGTCAAGATGGGCGGCATCGAGATGATCCCCGAGTCCATTGAGATCGAGAGCATTGCCGACCCGCTGCCCATCGTGCGCAAGGAGATTGCAGCCACCAAGAAGAAGAAGGCTGTGGAGCGCTCCAGCATCGACCAGCGCATCGACTACCGCTGGATCGACCTGCGCACCGACGAGAACCAGCTGATGTTCAAGGCACAGAGCTGCTTTGTCAACGCCATGCGTCAGTTCCTGCTGGAACGCAACTTCATCGAGATCCACACCCCCAAGCTGATCGCTGCAGCCAGCGAGAGCGGCTCTGAGGTGTTCAAGGTGGATTACTTCGACCGCAACGCGTATCTGGCCCAGAGCCCGCAGTTCTACAAGCAGATGGCCATGGCTGCCGGTTTTGAGCGTATCTTCGAGACCGGCCCTGTGTTCCGTGCCGAGAAGAGCTATACCAACAAGCACTCCACTGAGTTCTCCGGCTTTGATCTGGAGTTCAGCTATATCACTTCCTTCAAGGATGTCATGAAGATGGAGGAGGAGTTGCTGACCGCCGGCCTGAAGGCCGTCAAGGAGAATTACGGCGACCAGATCAAGGAGCTGTTCGGTCAGGAAGTCATCGTGCCCACCACTCCGTTCCCGGTGGTCAAGCTGGCCGACCTGTACAAGGGTCTGGAAGAAGAGTTCGGCTACAAGGTCGATGAGTCCGAGAAGGGCGACCTGACTACCGAGGCCGAGCGTCTGAGCTATGAGTGGGTCAAGAAGCACTACGGCCACGAGTTCCTGTTCATCACCGACTACTCCGCCGAGAAGCGTGCGTTCTATCACATGCGCGACGAGAACGGTGTGCCCCAGGGCTACGACCTGATCTGGCGCGGTGTCGAGATCACCACCGGTGCCCAGCGTGAGCACCGCTATGAGGTGTTGAAGAAGCAGGCTGAGGAGAAGGGTCTGGCCGAGGATGTCAAGTTCTATCTGGAGTTCTTCCAGTATGGCTGCCCGCCCCACGGCGGCTTCGGTCTGGGCATCGACCGCCTGACCATGCTGCTGTGCGGCCTGAGCATCAAGGACGCAGAGTTCCTGTTCCGCGGCCCCAACCGTCTGACCCCGTGATTTATCCCATCTGAAGCTGCAAGCCGGAACGATCTGCGGATCGTTCCGGCTTTTTTGGACCCGAAAAAGGAGGAAAACGATGAAGCGTCTGATCGCAGACATCCACATGCACACCCTTGCCAGCGGCCATGCCTATGGCACCATCCGGGAGATGGCAGCGGCCGCAAAGGAACAACAGCTGCAGCTCATCGGCATCAGCGAGCATGCCCCGGGCATCCCCGGAACGGTGGACCCGTTCTATTACGGGAACCTGCGCGTGATCCCCCGCGTGATCGACGGTGTGGAGATCCTGCACGGGTGCGAGATCAATGTGCTCAACGGCGGCAGGCTCTCGCTGGAACAGAAGTATATCGACCAATTGGATTATGCCATTGTGGGCATCCATGGGCTGTGCTACCAGAACGAAGGCACTGACGGCAACACCACAAACCTTATCGAGTGCATGAAAAACCCGAAGGTGAAGCTGGTGTCCCACCCGGACGACGACCACACCCCGCTGGATTACCCCCGGCTGGTGCAGGCTGCCCTTCAGTACCATGTGGCGCTGGAGGTCAACAACAGCTCTCTGGTCAAAAAGGACCAGCGGCTCAACTGCTACCAGAACTACCGCACCATGCTGGCCCTGTGCCAGCAATACCGGGTGCCTATTGTTGTGGACTCGGACGCGCACGACCCCAGCTGGGTGGGCCGGCAGGACCTGGCCTGTGCGCTGCTGGAGAGCGTGGGCTTTGACGAAGAGCTGGTCCTGAACGCGGACCTTGCCCGCCTGAAGAGCTTCCTCGGCGTGGAATAAGAACGCCGCCCCTTTCATACGATACAACGAGCGGACCGGCACAACGTCCGGTGCACGGCGCAAACGGGAAGGGGAGAGCAGGTTTGGACAAACAGGAGCAACAGGGCATCTGCCGCGAGATCGGCGCACGCACCGGCGGAGACATCTACATCGGGGTGGTGGGTCCGGTGCGCAGCGGCAAGTCCACCTTTATCAAGCGCTTTATGGAGCAGCTGGTGCTGCCCGCCATGGGCACCGAGGCGGCCCGTCTGCGGGCACGGGATGAGCTGCCGCAGTCGGCGGCAGGGCGCACCATCATGACCACGGAACCAAAGTTCATTCCGGAAACGGCGGTGCCGCTGCAATTAGAAGGCGGTGGTGTCTGTCGGGTACGGCTCATCGACTGTGTGGGCTATATGGTGGAGGGGGCCATGGGCCACGAGGAAAACGAAAAGCCTCGCATGGTCAAAAGTCCGTGGTTCGACGAGGAAGTGCCCTTTGACCTTGCCGCTGAGACCGGCACCCGCCGGGTGATCCGGGAGCACTCCACCATCGGCATCGTCATCACCACCGACGGCACCGTCAGCGACATCCCGCGTGCGGGGTACGCCAAAACCGAAAAGCGGGTCATTGAAGAGCTGGATGCACTGGGCAAACCCTACGTCATCCTGCTCAACAGCACCCGCCCGGACGCCCCGGAAACAAAGCAGCTGGCCGAGGGCATGGCACGGGACTACCACCATGCCGTTTTGCCGGTGAGCTGCGTGGATCTGGACGCCGCCGCACTGGGGGATATCCTGCGGCAGGTGCTGTACGAATTCCCGGTGCGGGAGCTGGATCTGGCCCTGCCCCGGTGGGTCAACAGGCTGGAAAACGGCCACTGGCTGCAGGCACAGGTGTACACCGCTGCGATGCAGCTGGCGGAGAACATCGCCCGCATGAAGGACGTCCCGTCCGGCACAGATGGGCCGCTGCTGGACTGCGATGCCGTGCAGCGCTCCGCCGTGAGCGGCATGGATCTGGCACAGGGCAGTGTGCGGGTGGTTGTGGAGCTGAAGCCGGAGATCTTCTATCAGGTGCTCAGCGAACAGACCGGGCTGGAGATCGGCGACGAAGCGGGCCTGATGCCCTGCATTCTGGAGTTGGCTCATGCCAAACGGGAGTACGAAAAGGTGCGCAGTGCGCTGGAACAGGTGGAAGCCACCGGCTACGGCATCGTGATGCCCTCCATCGGGGAGCTGCAGCTGGAGCAGCCGGAGATCGTGCAGCAGGGCGGGCGCTACGGCGTCCGGCTGGAAGCCTGTGCGCCGTCCATCCACATGATGAAGGCCACCATCCACACCGAGATCAGCCCCATTGTGGGCACCGAGAAGCAGAGCGAAGATCTGGTGCGCAGCCTGCTGGCAGATTTTGCGGATGACCCGGTCAAGCTGTGGCAGTCCAACATCTTTGGCAAAAGCCTGCATGAGTTGGTGAACGACGGGCTGCAGAACAAGCTGCTGCACATTCCGCAGGAGGCCCGCACCCAGCTGCAGGGCACGCTGGAACGGGTCATCAACGAAGGCTGTACCGGGCTCATCTGCATTCTGATCTGAACACAAAAAAGGCCGCCTGCCGGACAAAATTTCCAGCAGGCGGCTTCTGTATGCTTATGCGTTTTCTTCGGTCAGTTTGTTGACCAGAAGCTGATAAATCTCGTTGCCTTTCAGGATGAACTGCTTTTTCACCAGTTCAGCCGACAGCCGGTCCGGGGTGCCCAGATCCAGGCAGAACAGCGCCTCATCCAGGCCCTTTACGGTGCAGCGGACGCTGCAATGGCCGTCCGGCTTTTCGGTGATGCTGGCGCTGTACTTGGCCTCTTTGCGGGCCCAGGTCTGGCAGCGCAGCACAGCGGCCACCGCTCGTTCCCGCACGCTGCGGGGCAGGTCGTAGGCCAGCTCCTGCGCCACTTTGCGGCCCTTGTCGGTAATGGAATACACATTGTCCTGCACGGTCACGAGCTGCTGCCGCGTGATGTCATCCAGGCAGGAACCGATCTCAAAGTAGTTGACCAGTGCCTCTTCCATCAGGGCGTTCTCGATCTCCTGCCGGGCAATGGGTCCGGCATTTTTTACCAGATAGCACAGCAGCAGCCGGATCTCGGTGCTGCTGGTCAGTCCGCCGGGGCGTACACCGGCAGTAAAAGCATCGTTGGCGGGCATCGTTCATCCATCCCCTTTGCATTTTCACATTCTCAAACGACAGGTTCCCTTATAGTATAAAGGGTTTCACGCCGGATTGCAAGCCGCTGCGGCAAAATCCGTCTCAATGCGCTTGCTGCTGCCGGGCGTGGAGTAGACCCACCGGTCCAGATGTCCCTCCGTGATGAAGTACCGCAGCTCGAACCGGTGGCGCTGGTTCAGGCTGTGGTTCACGATCACCAGTTTGATCTTCATCTTTTCCGGCAGGATGTTCTTGATGTAGACGCTCACGGCCTGCCCGGGGGCAAGGTCGGTGCAGCTTTCGGCAAGACCGGCCAGGTTAGGCGCGATCTCAATGAAGGTACCATACTCCTCCACGCTGCGCACGATGCCCACCACTGTTTCACCCACCGAAAAATGGGCGGCGTTCTCGGCCCAGGTGCCCAGCAGTTCCCGGATGGTGAGCACAAAGCGGCCCTGCACGTCCCGGTTCTTGACCGCGCACAAAATCTGCTGCCCCACGCTCACCCGGTCGGCGGGGGAGGAAATGCGGCTCACCGACATGCAGTCGATGGGCAGCAGAGCACTGATGCCGCACCCCACATCGCAGAACGCACCAAACGGCTCAATGTGAGTTACGGTGCAGGGCAGGATATCGCCGGGAGAAAGGGCGTCGAGATAATCGGCCTTGCACATCCGCTGCGCTTCTGCGCGGGAAAGCCGGTAGAAGGGCTGCCCGTCCTCGTCGGTGTCCAGAGCCTGCACCACAAAACAGGTGGGGCGGCCCACCCGCGTCAGCACGGCAATGTCCCGCACGGTGCCGTTTTCGGCTCCGTCGGCGCACTGCACAAAGGGCATCACGGCCCGGACGCCGCCCAGGTCGAACCGCAGCTGCCGCTGGGTGTCAAAGGCCAGGGCGGTGGCCTGCAAAATCTCGTGGCTGGCCATGGCGGCCCGCAGTTCTGCAGCGGACAGCCGGGCGGCGGAACGGTAATTGCCTTCGGTACGGTATGCTTGCATCATCTTTCATTCCTCTTTCTCTGTTGATTTTTGGGTTCTGCGCTGCGTGGGGCAAAGCACGCTCCCATTTTCAACGATATGCATCCGGTGCGGCAGATATTTGCATTTTGCAGGCGTTTGCATTATACTATATCTGTATGTGCGGCAGGGCCTGCGGTCCGGGTGCCGCACAGTTGCCGCCGACCATTCTGAGGGGCGGCAGAAGGGAGCGACCAACGCTATGGATATCGCTGTGGGAGATACCATCCTCACCCGCAAGAAGCACCCCTGCGGGGCTTCCAGCTTTGAAGTGCTGCGTGTCGGCATGGATTTCAAGATCCGCTGCACGGGCTGCGGGCGTGAGGTGATGCTGCCGCGTGCAAAAATTGAAAAGAACATCAAAAAGGTGGTCAAACCTGCACAGCAGGCGGAGTGACCGCCCTTGTGCCCATTTCCATCTGAGAACGTTTGTAAGGAGAACTGCCTGTTATGCCCGATCTTTCTGCCCAAATGGATGCCGTGTGCCACCGGTTTGAGGAGCTTTCCGTCCGCCTGAACCAGCCGGATGCCGCTGCCGACCCAGCACTGTTCCGCAAACTGATGCGGGACTACCACGAGACGCAGCCGGTGGTGCAGGCCTACCGCGACTGGCAGACCGCCCGGGACCATCTGGCGCAGGCCAAAGCCCTGCTCGAAGAACCCATCTCCGATCCGGACTTCAAGCAGATGATACAGCAGGAAATCAGCGAAAAAAGTCAGGATGTGGCAAAGCTGGAAAATAATCTCAAAATTCTGCTGCTGCCTAGGGACCCGCGGGACGAAAAGAACGTCATCATGGAGATCCGGGGCGGGGCAGGGGGAGAGGAAGCCGCCTTGTTTGCCCACAGTCTGCTGCGCATGTACACCATGTATGTGCAGAGCCGCGGCTGGACGCTGGAACTGCTCAACCTCAACGAGACCGAGCTGGGCGGCGTGAAGGAAGCCGTCTTTTCGGTGGAGGGGGCCGGGGCCTACAACCGCCTCAAGTACGAGAGCGGGGTGCACCGGGTGCAGCGTGTGCCGGAGACCGAGACCCAAGGCCGCATCCACACCTCCACCGCCACGGTGGCCGTGATGCCCCAGGCAGAGGAAGTGGACTTTGCGCTGGACATGAAGGACCTGCGCATCGACACCTTCCGTTCCTCCGGTGCGGGCGGCCAGCACATCAACAAGACGTCCAGCGCCATCCGGGTGACGCACATTCCCACCGGCATGGTGGTGGAGTGCCAGAACGAGCGCAGCCAGTTCCAGAACAAGGATAAGGCCCTGGAGATCCTGCGCAGCCGCTTGCTGGCCCAAAAGCAGAAGGAACAGCAGGACGCCATCAACTCCGAGCGGCAGGGGCAGGTGGGCACCGGCGACCGCAGCGAGAAGATCCGCACCTACAATTTCCCGCAGGACCGCTGCACCGACCACCGCATCGGCCTGACGGTGCACAACCTTGCAAAGATCCTGGACGGCAACCTCGATGAGGTCATCGACGCCCTTGCCACCCGCGAACAGGCGGAAAAGCTGCAAAAACTCGATTTGTAAAACAGAACGAATCAACGAAAGAATTTACTGAAAAGCAAAACTACTTTACACATAGAAAGAACGATAAAACATATGAAAATTAAAACCGAAGTTCTGCCTGCCGACCAGGCAGAAAGCATTGTAAAGGCCGCCGAGCTGCTGCGCAGCGGGGAGTTGGTGGCCCTGCCCACCGAGACGGTGTACGGCATTGCCGCCGACGCCCGCAACGGCGAGGCGGTGAAGAAGATCTTTGTGGCCAAGGGCCGCCCGCAGGACAATCCCCTGATCGTCCATGTCACCGGCCCGGAGATGCTGCCGGGTCTGGTCAGCGAGGTACCGGAGCGTGCCCAGCTGCTGATGGCGGCCTTCTGCCCCGGCCCCCTCACCATCATCATGCCCCGCGGCCCGGAGGTGGCAGCCGAGTGCTGCGCCGGTCTGGACACGGTGGGCATCCGCATGCCCAGCCACCCGGTGGCCCGTGCGGTCATCGAGCAGAGCGGCTGCGCCTTTGCAGCTCCCAGTGCCAACCTCTCCGGTAAGCCCAGCCCCACCAATGCGCAGGATGTCTTTACCGATATGGACGGTCGCCTGCCCCTCATTCTGGACGGCGGCGAGTGTGACGTGGGCGTGGAGAGCACGGTAGTGTCGGTGGTGGGCGACAAGCCCACCCTGTTCCGCCCCGGCCACATCACGCTGGAGGATCTGGAGCGTGCCCTCGGCGAAGAGGTAGAAGTGTCCAAGGCCATTCTGGAAAAGCTGCCGGAAGGCGCTGTGGTGCGCAGCCCCGGCATGAAGTACAAGCATTACGCCCCCAAGGCGGATGTGACCCTGCTCAATGGCACCTTTGAACAGTTCAAGGCCTATGTGGACGCCCACATGGACCAGAACCCCAGCTGCCTGTGCTTCACCGGCGAAGCTGAAAAGCTGGGCGTGCCCTGTGTGGAGTATGGCCGCGAGGGCGACGGTGCCGACCAGGCAAAGCATATCTTCCGCTCCCTGCGGGCACTGGATGAGCAAGGCGACGGCATCGTTTATGCCCGCTGCCCCCAGAAGGACGGCCTGTCCATGGCGGTGTACAACCGCCTGATCCGCGCGGCGGCCTTCCGGGTGATCGACCTATGATCACGCTGGGCATCACCGGCCGCAGCGGCTGCGGCAAGTCCACGGTCACGGCAGTGTTTGCGGGCCACGGCGTGCCGCTGGCCGACGCTGACCAGATCAGCCGCGAGATCCTGCTGCCCGGCTCGCCGCTGCTGCCCGCGCTGGCAGAGCGGTTCGGGGCAGACATCTTAAAAGCAGACGGCACACTGGATCGCCGCCTGCTGGCAGACCGCGCCTTTGCCACGCCGGAAGGCAAGGCCGCGCTGGACGGTCTGACCCACCCGGAGATCGTGCGCCGCATCCGGGCGGCAAAGCAGGCGGCACAGGAGGCCGGGGCACCGCTCTTCGTGCTGGATGGTGCCGTCATTGTGGGCACGGCGGCACAGGCGGAGTGTGACCGGCTATGCGTGGTCACAGCACCCTTTGAAACCAGTGTGGCCCGCATCGTAGCACGGGACGGCATCGCACCTGAAATGGCCTGCCGCCGTCTCAACGCCCAGACGCCGGAAGCAGAGCTGACCGCACAGGCGGATTACGTTCTGCACAACGACGCAGACCTTGCCGCCCTGCAGGCTGCTGCAGAGCAGCTGTGCAGCGCACTTCGGACAGAAGGAGGTGCGTCCCACCGGTTTTGAACGAACAATTTGAAAAAGACTCCAACGGCATGCCGCAGTATGACCCGGCTGCCGCCCATGAACGCCGCATGGCCCGCGCAGCAGCCCGCCGCCGTGCGCAGCAGCGACGCCGCAAGCGTCGGCTGCGCCTGCTGATTTTGTGCCTGCTGGCGCTGGTGCTGCTTGTGGCAGTCCCGCACCTGTGGTACCGGGCCGAACAGCTGCTGTACCCCCGCAAGTATGAACAGCTGGTGGACCAGTGGGCGCAGACTTACAACCTGGACCCGCTTCTGGTGGATGCCTTTATCCGTACCGAAAGCGGTTTTGACCCGGTGGCCACTTCCAGTGTGGACGCCCGCGGCCTGATGCAGATGACCGAAGAGACCTTCCTCTGGCTGCGCAGCAAGATCGCGGCGGACGAGGATCTGGCTTTTGCAGACCTGTACGACCCGGACACGAGCATCCGCTTCGGGTGCTACTACCTGCATCTGTGTCTGGAACGCTACAACGGTGATGTGGCCACCGCTGCAGCCGCCTACCACAGCGGCTGGGGCACTGTGGACAATCTGCTGCGGATGGAAGAGCACTCGGCCGACGGCCAGACGCTGCAGGGCTTTCCCTACAGTCAGATGAACCACTATGTAAACAAGATCACCTCCTGCTATGGTGCGTATCAGCGCATCTACGCGGGAAATTGATAAAAGTAAGGAGAATGTCAACCATGAGTGAAAAACTTTCTGCCAAGCAGTATGCAGAGCAGCTGCTCTATAAGCCGGAATACGCTGCCGACAAGCAGCCCGACGTGAAGGAAAAGGCCGCCGCTTTTGCAGAGGGCTACAAGAACTTCCTGGACCATGCCAAGACCGAACGCGAGGCTGCCGCCACCAGCGAGCAGATGCTGCTGGCTGCCGGTTACAAGCCCTTTGAGCCGAAAAAGACCTATGCACCCGGTGAGAAGATCTACTTCATCCAGGAGCACAAGGCCGTCGTGGCGGCTACCATCGGTCAGAAGCCCTTTGAGGAGGGCTTCCGTCTGGTGATCGCCCACATCGACAGCCCCCGTCTGGACCTGCGCCCGAACCCCCTGTATGAGTCCGACCACCTGAGCTACTTCAAGACCCACTACTACGGCGGCATCCGCAAGTATCAGTGGGGCACCATGCCGCTGGCCATCCACGGCGTGTTTACCCGTGCCGACGGCTCCAGCATGTCCTTCAGCGTGGGCGAGGACGAGAACGATCCTGTGTTCTGCATCACCGACCTGCTGCCGCATCTGGGTGCCGAGCAGAACGACCGCAAGCTGAGCGACGGCATCAAGGCCGAGGAGCTGAACGTGCTCATCGGTTCCGACGCCGTGGAGGAAGAGGACGTCAAGGAGGCTGTCAAGCTGAACACCCTGATCCTTCTGCACGAGAAGTACGGCATCACCGAGCGCGATTTCACCCGCGCTGAGATCGAGGTCGTGCCTGCTCACAAGGCCCGCGACGTGGGCTTTGACCGCTCTATGGTGGGCGGCTACGGCCATGACGATCGTGTGGACGCTTATCCCGCCCTGGTGGCCGAGATCGAGACCAAGGACCCCATGCACACCACCGTCTGCGTGCTGACCGATAAGGAAGAGATCGGCTCCGACGGCGTGACCGGCATGCAGAGCATGTATGTGTTCCACTTCCTGCAGCTGCTGTGCCGTGCCGCCGGTCAGGATGACATCATTGCCTTCCAGAACAGTGTCTGCCTGTCCGCCGATGTTACCGCCGCCTACGACCCGTCCTGGGCCGGTGCCTTTGAGCCGAAGAACGGCACCTATGCAGGCCGCGGCGTGGCTTTCTTCAAGTACACCGGCAGCCGCGGCAAGAGCTCTGCCAGCGACGCCAACGCCGAGCTGGTAGGCGACATCACCCGTCTGCTGGACGCCAACAATGTGGCATGGCAGATCGGTGAGCTGGGTCGTCTGGATCTGGGCGGCGGCGGCACCATCGCCAAGTATGTGGCCAACCGCGGCATCCCGGTGCTGGATATCGGCGTGCCGGTGCTGTCCATGCACTCTCCCTTCGAGGTCATCCACAAGACCGACCTGTACATGGCTTACCGCACCTTCTCGCTGTTCTGCCAGGCTGAGCAGTAAGTTCTGTGCTTGAAAAAATATCCGCAGCGTTTCCCGGTTTGCAAAAACCAGCGGAAATACTGCGGATATTTTATTTTTGGCGCAAAAAGCTTGACCTTCAACCGGCTTTAAGGTGTAATGTAAGGGCGGAGGTGAAGCAAATGAACATCAAACAGGCTTCAGAGCAAAGCGGTGTGTCCGCCCCGAACATCCGCTTTTATGAAAAAGAGGGGCTTCTCACACCGGCACGCAGGCAGGGCAATGACTACCGCGATTACACCGCCGGGGATGTCCGCACCCTCAAGCTCATCCGGATGCTGCGCATGCTGGATGTGCCGTTGCCCACCATCAAGGCGGTGCTGCGCGGGAAACAGCCCCTGCAGCAGGCGCTGCAGGCTCAGCAGACCGTGCTGGAGCAGCAGGTGGCGCATCTGGCAGCGGCCATGCAGTTTTGTGCCGACCTTGCCCGGCAGCAGCCGCAGGCAGAAACGCTGGATGTGGACGCCTGCCTGACCCGCATGGAACACCCCGCCACGCAGCAGGGCTTCTTTACCGGTTGGCTGCAGGATTACCGCACGCTGGCACAGGTGCAGCACCAGAGGCATTTTTCCTTTATCCCGGAGGGCAGCATCAACACTCCGCAGGAGTTCACAGCGGCCCTGCAGACCTATGCAAAGGCCAACGGGATGCAGTTCAGCCTTGAAAAAGAGGGGATGTACCCGGAGTTTTCGCTGGACGATATCTCGTATAAAGCTTACCGCAACCCGGGCAAGTACCGGGATGAGATCTGCTGCGATGCCGTGCATCCCGAGCAGCTTGACACCGGGCTTCCCTCCCGGCGGGAGAAGCTGCTGCGCATCGCGCGTATCGTGCTGCCGCCGGTGTGCACCTTTGCCGCCATCATGGCGGCAGGGTGGGTAGTCACCGGCGGTGCAGGCTGGCTCTGGCTGGCGGCGCTGGCATCCGGCGGGGTGCTGCTGGGGCGCTGCATGGAAAAGTGGCTGTAAGGCGCATCACCCCAGCGGCAGCGCCTCGGCTACGGTCAGAAAGGTATAGCCGTTGTCCGCATACCACCGGATGATATCCGGCAGCGCCTCTGCCGTGGTGCGTGTAGTGGAGGAATCGTGCATCAGAACAATGCAATGTGTCTGCTCGCCGGTCTCCCGCACTACATTGCGGTAAATGGTGTCCGCACTTGGGTGGCCGCCCACGGCGTCCTCGGCGCAGACGTTCCAGTCCACCCATTGCCAGCCTTTTTGTTCCACTTCGGCTTTCAGCTGCTTCATCAGCCCTTTGCCGCCGTAGCGGCGGCTCACCGTGTTGGTGCTACCGCCCGGGAAGCGCAGATAACGGACGCTCTCTGCGTCCACATAGGGCGCGATGCGCTCCTTCAGCAGGGCGATGTCCGCCCAGTAGGCTTCGCTGCTGCGGTAGATGTCGCTGTATTCGTGGGAGGCAGAGTGCAGCGCGATCTGGTGCCCGGCGGATGCAGCTTCGGTGAGCAGGGGCAGATATTTCTCGTTGTAGTCGGTGGCCACCACAAAAAAGGTGCCGTGCACCCCGGCGGCATTCAGGGCCGAGAGAACATCCGGCGTGGTCTTGCTGGGGCCATCATCAAAGGTCAGACAGACCCACTTTTCCGGCAAGGCGGCATTGGGCTGCGTTTCCGCTGTGGCCATCGTGGACACAGCAGGGGAGAAGGGCGCTGCATCCGGCCGGACGGTCAGATCCGCCTGTGTGCAGACAGCCGGACTGCGCGCCGGAAAACACATTCCGGCCGCAAAAGCAGCTGCCATACCTGCAAGGAACCCCGCCCCCAGAAGCACCCGCCGCAGACGTGGTACAGACAAACGCATGCTAAAACCTCCCTCACATGTTGTTTCTGGATTTTTGTTGGCTCTATTAAGATATGAACGCCGAAAAAAGTCTATGAAAAAGCCGAAAAACGCTTGACGATTTCCGGCAAATGTGGTACTATATTCAAGCAGTCCGCACAAACGGCTTCCCACCTCAGATGTCCGCAGGGCTGCGCGAACAGAATATGCGAGGGTGGCGGAACTGGCAGACGCGCACGTTTGAGGTGCGTGTGGTTTATCCTTGGGGGTTCGAGTCCCCTCCCTCGCACCATGACGAATGTTCTTACAGCATTTAGCTGTCAAAGAACATTCGTCATTTTTTATTTGCTAAATAGCGACATCACAGGGGGCGTAGTTCACAACTACGCCTTTTCTTGTATTCACCGACACATCGGGTGTCGGCAAAGGAAGTGCGCTTGGAATCTCGATGGTGCCCACGCAGTTGTAGTGAATGCGGAGCCGCTGCTCCCATACACCGTTGACCTTTTCTGCATTGAACACTTCGATTTTTTCAACCAGTTCATTCAGCATCCGGGGTGTCAGCTTTTTTGCTCTGGTGTACTTGCGAACCAGACTGATGAACATATCCGTTGTCATGGTGCAGCTGCTCTGCTTTTCGATTTTGGCGCGGAGCTGTTTGATTTTCTCGGTCAGCTCCTTTTGCTCGTCCTCATATCTCCGGGACATTCTGGAAAAGCGTTCATCAGAGATTTTTCGCCGGAAATCATTTGGTCCTCATAGATGCGCTCAAAGAGGCCGTCCAGTTCTTCATCACGGGCAAGG
>ENA-OQIL01000057-OQIL01000057.1-human-gut-metagenome-genome-assembly--contig:-NODE-57-length-54251-cov-22.812523_pt1 | contig 54251 bp, 47 predicted proteins | sample MGYA00242583_ERZ504748 | MGnify/ENA primary metagenome ERZ504748 (study PRJEB26092, sample SAMD00036191) | human gut metagenome | host: Homo sapiens | study: EMG produced TPA metagenomics assembly of...
CCTTGCTGTGCTGAACGCGCAGCATTTGCTGCGCAAACCGGTCTGCGACTTGAAAGCCCCACTGGGGCTTTCATGCCTTGCAGGCACCGCCGCACTTTTCTTCTCTTTTGGTGTCAAAAGAGAACATTCCCGCCCTTATTTCCCCACACAGAACCGCTCGAACACCTGTTCGATGACGGCTTCCGAGGCGTTTTCGCCGGTGAGCTCACACAGTGCGTCCAGCGCGTCATCCACGCACACCGACACGGCGTCCAGCCCGAACCCGGCCTCCATGGCCTCCCGTGCACCCGTTACGGCATCCCGTGCCCGCAGGGCCGCCGACAGCTGCCGCTGGCCGGACAGGCTGGCCGCATGGGGGTCGATCTGACTGGTGCCCAGCAGGCGCGCCACGGCAGCCGCAATGACCTTGCGGCTTCCCTCCTCCTGACAGCACACCGGCAGCACCATGGCAAAGTACGGGGCGATGAGCTCCGCATCAAATTGCGTAGGTTTATCTTCCTTGTTCACCAGGGCAATGGCCGGGCGGCCCGCACAGCGCCGGGCCAGCTCCAGATCCTCCCGGGTAGGCGGCTCCGAGCCATCGAACACCGCCAGGATCAGGCCAGCCTCTTCCAGTTTCTTCCAGCTGCGGCGGATGCCCTCCGCTTCAATGGCGTCCTCGGTCTCGCGCAGACCGGCGGTGTCAAAGAGGTTCAGCCGGATATCCCCCAGCTGCACCGCCTGCTCTACCACGTCGCGGGTGGTGCCTGCCACCGGGGTGACGATGGCACGGTCGAACCCGGCCAGCAGATTCAGCAAGGTGGACTTGCCCGCATTGGGGGCGGCCCACGATGGCACAGTCCACGCCCTCGCGCAGGACGGTGTCCGCCTGATAGTTGCGGATCAGCCCGTCCAGCGTCTCCTGCACGCTGCCCAGAACGCCGCGCAGATGGGCTTCGTCCAGCTCCGGCACATCTTCCTCCGGGAAATCCACCCAGGCTGCCAGATGGGCCTGCAGGGCGGTGAGGGCATCCTTCTGTTCCCCGATCTTGCGGGCCAGCGCACCGGACAGGGCCGCATTGGCCAGCGCTGCCCCCTGCCGCCCGTCGGCCGAGATCAGGTCCATGACCGCTTCGGCCTGAGTCAGGCCCAGTTTGCCGTTCAGGAACGCACGGCGGGTGTACTCACCGGGGGCCGCCGGCTGCGCACCGGCTGCCAGACAGGCCTCCACCAGACGGCGCGCCACCGCACTGCCGCCGTGGCAGGAAAGCTCCACCACATCCTCGCCGGTATAGCTGTGGGGCGCACGGAAAAACAGAGCCACGCCCTCGTCAAATTTCTCGCCGCCGTCCACAAAATGGCCGAACAATGCCGTGTAGCCTTTTGCCTGCGCCACCTTTTTGCCCGGGTTTGCCGGGCGGAACACCCGCTCTGCCACGGCATAGCTCTGCGCACCGGACAGGCGCACCACCGCGATGCCGCCCGCACCGGGGGCTGTGGCAATGGCTGCAATGGTCGATCCCTGCATAGTTGTTCCTTTCTGCCCGGGCCTTTTGGCCGCCGGGGCAATGGGGTGTTGGGGGCCTCCCGGCGGCCAGAGCTGCCAAGAGAACGCACTTTCGGATTTTACAGCTTATTTTACCACGTTTTTTCGCAAAAAGATACACCCACCGATGGGTTTTTCCACATCTTCTGAAATCTTGGTGGAAAAGCGCAGAAGAATTATTTTAATTTTGTGGTACCGAAAAGTCTGCGGACTTTTCGGTACCACATTTTCACGGGTGGAGCCACAAAGGGGAACAGCAGGATGAACCCTCTCAGTCACCTGCGGTGACAGCTCCCCCGAGGGGGGAGCTTTTATGCATCTATTGGTCATCTGTAATAGACCTCCCCCTTTCGGGGGAGGTGGCACGGCGTAAGCCGTGACGGAGAGGGTTCTTTCCGAACCGCCTGCGCTCTTCCTTAGCAGCGGTTCCCCCCACAAACAACAAAGCCGGGCGGCCCATTACGGACTGCCCGGCTTTATGTTAAAAGATCCTGTTACAGCTCGATCTTGCCAAAGCTGAAATCGGCAAAATCATCCACACGCTCGGTGCGCTTGGGTGCCACCGGTGCGGCAGTCTCGGCGTCCCGGGGTGCATAGGTGCGCTCGGGGACACTGGAGGGACGGGGCCCACGGTTGCCGCCGTTGCGGCTGCCGCGGTAACCGCCGCGGTTGCCGTTGCGGTCGCCGTGCTCCGAACGGCTGCCGCCGCGATAGCCGCCATTGCGGTTGCCGCCGGGGCGGCGTCCGTTGCCGGGGCGGCCGCCGCGGGGACGGCGCTCGCCGTAGGTGTTCTCGGTCTGGGCATCCGGTGCGGTGGAGTAGATGACCACGCGGCGGTCACGGCCCTCGCCCTTGCTCTCGCTGCGGACCCCCTCCATCTTGCTGATGGCAGAGTGGATGATGCGGCGCTCGTAGGGGTTCATGGGCTCCATGGCAAAGCTGCGGCCGGTCTTGCGCACCTTGGCACCAATGCGCTGTGCCAGGGCGGTCAGGTCGCTTTCCCGCTTGTCGCGGTAGCCGGCCACGTCCAGACCCAGCTTGATGTAATCGCCTTCCAGACGGTTGGCCACCAGGCTTGCCAGATAGGACAGGCTCTCCATGGTCTCGCCGCGGCGGCCGATCAGGGCACCCAAGTGCTCACCGTCCAGACGGATGATGGTGGCTTCGCCCTTCTGCACGGCGCTGAAGGTCACGTTCTCCACGCCCATCTTGGCAATGACTTCCTGCAGGTACTCCACAGCAGCCTTGACCTTGGCGTTCTCTTCGATCACGATGGGGACCTCGGTCTCCTCGTCTGCGGCTGCGGCAGCAGCCGGGGCGGCCTGCTCTGCGGCAGGCTGCTCAACCTCGGCAGCCGGTGCTTCCACCGGTGCGGCAGGCTCTTCCACGGGGGCAGCGGGAACTTCCGGGGCAGTCTCCTGCACCGGAGCCGGGGCTGCGGCGGGCGCTGCCGGAGCATCGGGTTCTTCCACGCTCACGCACACCTTGGCAGGGGTGGTTTTCAGGCCCAGGAAACCGGTTTTCTGGGGCATCTCCAGCACTTCATAGCTGACATTCAGATCTTCGGCCTGTACGCCCAGCAGAGCGCAGGCTTTTGCGCGGGCTTCATCGACCGTCTTGCCGGTCGCTTCCTGCTTACGGATCATAACCGTTCGTCCTCCTTTATTCCTTGTCCTGCTTGTTCAGCTCACTCAGCGGCACGGTGCGCTCGTCCTTGTAGCGCTCGGCATCCAGCTTGCGGGCATACTCCAGGCGGCGCTTGTTCATCTCGCTGGCAGACAGGTTCTTTTCCACGGTCTTGCCGGTCTTGGGATCAGTGACCTTCACGGTGGTGCTCTTTACACCACGCTTCTGCTGCTTGCGCTTTTCCTCGATCTGAGCTTCCACTTCTTTCCGCATCTTTTCGGGGTCATAGACCTTCCGCATGGCCTGGGTCTGCACGGTCATGACGATGTTGGAGATCACATAGTACAGAGAGAATGCCAGAGGATAGGTAAAGCAGAAGAACAGGTACATCAGGGGCATCAGGTACATGGTCACCTTCATGCTGCCCTGCATCTGCTGGCCGGAGGCCTTCATGCTGATGTGGGTGGACAGGAACATGGTGATCACCGACAGCAGCGGCAGCACCAGGTCCAGAGACAGGCCGATCTGGGGCACCCGGGTCAGGTCGATGCCCAAAAAGCTCATGTGCTGGCTGAACTCGGTGATGGTGGCGATCTGTGCCTCGGTAAAGCACTGCAGCAGGCCGCTGTTGCCGGCCAGCACCTGGGCAATGATGGTGGTGTCACGGGTAATGGCGGTAAAGGCCACGCCGGAGGCCGTCAGGGCCTCACCGGCAGCAGTCAGGGCAGCGGCGCTGATGTGGAAGATCCGCTCCAGGGGGTTGTACACCACGCCGATAACGCCGAACATCACCAGGAAGTTGAGCAGCATGGGCAGGCAGCCGGCAGTGGGCTTGTAGCCGTAGTCCTGCTGCAGCTTCATCAGCTCTTCCTGCTGCTTTTCCGGCTTATCCTTGTACTTGGTCTGGATGTCCATGATCATGGGCTGGAAAGCGGACATTTTGGCCATGCTCTTCTGCTGGCTGAGCTGCAGGGGGATCTTGACGATGTTGATCAGCAGGGTAAAGAGGATGATGTCCCAGCCATAGTTGGGGAGCAGCTTGTAGATCCACTCCATGACATAGCCCAGAGGCCCGCTTAGGATGTAAAAGAAGTTCATACCTTTGTCCATTCTGCCCCGCCTGTGGCACGGGACGTGTTATTTTTTATCGTAGGACACACCGCCCACAGTGCGATGCGTCACAAGAAGCTGAAATTGCAGCGGGCAGGCCAGCGGGGAGCTTTCTCCTCGGACACGAATCGGGCCATTCCATCGCCCGCCCTACTGCCTGCGGCAGCAGGGTCCCACCCCAGCGGACGGTCCTCGGAGAAACTCCCCGCCGTCCTGCCGGTAACGTTCTAGTTTGCTTTATGCCGGTTTTTAAACAGTTCTGACGGCTGCAGCCTGCGGGCGGGGTTCGTCCACTTCCCTGCTTCCGGCACGGGGTCGTAGCCCCATTTGCCCAGGGGGTTGCACCGGGCGATGCGCCAGGCTCCCAGCAGGATGCCCTTGATACAGCCGTGGGTCAGGATGGCCTGCATGGTGTAGTTGCTGCAGCTGGGGGTGAACCGGCAGCTGCGGCCGATCCATGGGCTGAGGGTATACTGATAGGCCCGGATGGGCAGGCACAGGGCCCTGCGGCAAGCTGCCTGCAGACGGTTCATGCCTTTGCCTTCTCGTCCGCTGCCGGCTTTTTACGGGCCGGAGGCAGGGTGGCGGGCGGCGGTGCGTCCGGCTGCTTTGCCTTGTCCGGCAGGCCGGCCTGGGCAAACAGCTTTGCCACGATGCTGCTGAGCTGCCAGCTCTTGAGCCGCGGGGTCATGCCCCGGGCCACGAATACCAGATCGTAACCGCCGATGTTGTAATCCAAATGCTCGTCGATGGCGGCCTTCATCACACGGCGGGCGCGGTTGCGCTGCACGGCGTGGCCGATCTTCTTGGTGGCGGTCAGGCCCACGCGGGTGCGTTTGCCGCGGGTCTTGAGCACATACAGCACCAGAGCCTGGTTCACATAGGATTTGCCGCGGGCATACACGCGGCCAAATTCGTTGTTGCGGCGGATGGGACGGTAGCGCATTGCTTCGGCGTCTCCTTTCTCTTCTGCCCGGCACGAAGCTAGGTGCACAAAGCAGATTCTTTAGCCAGTATATCAGAATTTTTTCGACTTTAAAAGGCCCCCATGGGCTTTTTGCGAAAAATTTTTCCGGTTTGCCGGAATTTTTCAAATAAAATAAGACCACCGATCCAGAATCAGCGGTCTTTTGTGCGCATATTGGGTTCTGCGCCGGATCTCGTCATAAAACGCGGGATCAGACAGTCAGGCTCTTGCGGCCCTTAGCACGGCGAGCATTGATGACCTTGCGGCCGTTCTTGGTGCTCATGCGGGTCAGAAAGCCATGAACTTCCTTGCGATGACGCTTCTTGGGCTGAAAAGTTCTCTTCATGGTTGTATCCTCCGTAAAAACTCGTCCCCGATGATGGGGTATTTCTGGTCCCAAAATGGGGACAGGCTTGCAATTCAACAGTATATCGCACAGTATGGCGTTCTGTCAAGCATTTTTTTTCGCTTTCCTGCAAACTTTTTTGTGAAAAGATTTTCAACTTTTTCACCATTCTGCCGTGGAAAACTCGTCTGCCACAAGATATTGTGGCTTTTGGTCCGCCGTGCCACAACGCGAAAAACCCGACACAGGGCGGTCTTATTTTATGTATATAGAATTACCTTATAGAAATATAGACGCACAGAGTTTTTTGTGGTATACTAACCTGGTATCAGCAGCATTGTTGAAAACTTCAATGGAGTGGATGTTTTTATGGATTCTTTCAAGGACGTTTTAGAGGCCGCCCAGGCGTACTGCAAAACGCAGATGGCCGAGCCGACCTATAATCTCTACATCGACGGCCTGGAGCCCATCAGCTTTGAGGACTCCAGCCACATCACCCTGTCGGTGCGCAACGACTTCATCTGCAAGATCGTCACCGACCGCTACCTGGGCCTGCTGAAGGAGGCCTTCAAGACCGTGCTGGGCTTTGACGTGGACATCACGCTGGTGGTGCCCAGCACCCCGCCCCACGAGGTGGTGCTGGCCCAGCAGTACGAGGCGAACCCCGCCTCCCCCCAGGGCAACTACGAGTTCACCTTCGAGAACTTCATCAAGGGCCCATCCAACCAGTTTGCGTTTGCTGCGGCGCAGGCGGTGGCGGCCAACCCTTCCGGCGCTTACAACCCGCTGTTCATCTACGGCGGCTCGGGCCTTGGCAAGACCCATCTGCTGACGGCCATCCAGACCGAGATCAAACGCACCCACCCCGACTTCGTCATCATGTATGTAACCTGCGAGCAGTTCACCAATGAGCTGATCGCCGCCATCCGCGCCGGCAGCACCGAGGACTTCCGCATGAAGTACCGCGTGGCCGACCTGCTGCTGGTGGACGATATCCAGTTCATCGCCGGCAAGGAGTCCACCCAGGAAGAGTTCTTCCACACCTTCAACTCCCTGCACGACGCCCACAAGCAGATCGTCATTGCTTCCGATCGCCCGGCCAAGGAGATCAAGAGCCTGGAAGAGCGCCTGCGCACCCGCTTTGAGTGGGGCCTGACCGCCGATGTCCAGCCGCCGGACTTCGAGACCCGCGTGGCCATCGTCAAGCGCAAGGCAGAGCTTTTGCACCTGGATCTGCCCGAGGATGTGGCCGAGTTCATCGCCAACCACCTGAAGAACAACATCCGTCAGCTGGAAGGCGCCGTGAAAAAGCTGAACGCCTACTACATGCTGGAGGGCATCCAGCCGGTGATCAGCGTGGCCCAGAACGCCATCAAGGACATCCTCAACGAGACCCAGCCTGTACCGGTGACCATCGAAAAGATCATCGGCGAGGTGTCCCGCACCTTCAACGTCTCCCCTGCCGACATCCGCGGCACCAAGCGCAACGCCAATGTGGCCTCTGCCCGCCGTGTGGCCATCTACATCCTGCGGGAGGTCACCGGCATGAGCATGGAGGAGATCGGCCGGGAGTTCTCCGGTCGGGACCACTCCACCATCGTCTACTCCCTCAAGACCATGGAACGGGACATGAAGAACGACCAGCACCTGCGCGAGACCGTGAGTGACATCATCAAAAACGTCAAGGCCTGAGACAGATTTTGACGTAAAAGTCATACTCATTTCAGGGTCTCACCCCAAAATATGGGGAAAAACCGGGGCAAAATGGGGAAAACAGACCCATATCTTGTGGTAAAATCGCAAACCTTTCCACACTTTCCACCGAGTTTTCAACATTCAACCCGTTCTTTCCACATCCGCTGTGGAAAGCGAGACTTCTCTTCACGATTCCACAATTCCTCCACAGCCCATTCACAATCCGGTGGAAACCAAAACCCCCGCATTCCGACAAGGCTTTTCCGAGTTTTCCACAAGTTCCCCACCCCCTACTACGGTTACTACAACAAGTTCAATAAGATAGACCGGTCAGCAGGCAATTCTGAAGAACAGACCTACAATACGACCGGTGAACAAAAAGGAGCGATTCTGGTTTGAACATTGTATGCGATAAAACCCTTCTCAGTGCAGCGATCGACGGCGTTTCCAAGGCCGTCACCATGCGGTCAGCCATCCCGGTGCTGGAAGGCATCCTGCTGAAAGCCGAAGGTTTCCAGCTTACCCTAACCGGTTATGACCTGGAAATGGGCATCGTGACCACCATCGAGGCCAACGTCAAGGAACCCGGCGAGATCGTGCTGAACGCAAAACTGCTCAGCAGCATGATCAGCCGGATGCCCGCCGGTCAGATCAGCATCCTGTCTGCCGACAACGGCAAGACCACCATCAAGAGCGGCGTGGCGGAATTCGAGATCCAGTCCATGGCCGCCACCGACTTCCCCGACCTGCCCAACACCGGAGCCGAGGAGACCCTGACCATCCCCACCGGCGTGCTCCGGGACATGATCGACCGCACCCTGTACGCCGTGAGTCAGGACGAGAAAAAACCGGCTCACACCGGCGAACTGTTCGAGATCGAACCCGATAAGCTGACCATCGTGGCCCTGGACGGCTACCGTCTGGCCATCGTGGAGCGCCCGGTCACCGCCGTGAAGGACATCCGCATCATCGTGCCCAGCAAGACCATGACCGAAGTGGCCCACCTGCTGCCCAACGACGACGAAGAGCCGGTGCACATCTGTGCCAACCGCCGCTATGTGGTGTTCATGGCCGCTGGTTACACCATCATGAGCCGCCTGATCGAGGGCGAATTCCTGAACTATCACAACGTGATCCCCGCCGGCAGCCGTACCCGGGTGACCCTTGACACCAAGGAGTTCATCGAGACCATCGAGCGTGCCTCTCTGATTATTACAGAGCGTTTAAAAAATCCCCTCCGCATTACCTTTACCGAGGGGAAAGTCGTGGTGCGCTGCCAGACGAATCTGGGCCGCGTGGTGGATGAATTCAACGCGCAGTGTGAGGGCGACGAGGTGGAGATCGGCTTCAACAACCGCTATCTGCTGGACGCTCTGCGCAACGCCCGCACCGAACAGGTGCGCATGGAGATCAGCGGCCCCCTGAGCCCGGTCAAGGTACTGCCCGTGGATGGCAATGATTTCCTGTACCTGGTGCTGCCCGTGCGCTTCAAGAACGACTAAGAAAGGCGATTTTATGCAGAAAATTCTCATTCATACGGAATTTATCAAGCTGGATGCCCTGCTCAAGTACGCAGGCCTGTGCGAGACCGGCGGCGAAGCCAAGGAGCTGGTGCAGGGCGGTGCCGTGAAGGTGAACGGCGAGGTATGCACCATGCGCGGCAAGAAGTGCCGTGCCGGTGACGTGATCGAGCTGGACGGCCAGTCCGTGGAAGTCGGGCAGGGCCAGTAATGCGGCTGCTTTCACTGGAAGTTACGAATTACCGCAACATTGCGTCGGCCCGGCTGGAACCCGGCCGGGAGCTGACGGTCATCTGCGGCAACAACGGTCAGGGCAAGACCAATCTGCTGGAGGCCATCTGGCTGCTGACCGGCGGCAAGAGCTTCCGGGGCGGCAAGGATGCCGAGCTTGTGCGCCGCGGGGAGACATTCGCGGTGCTGGAAGCCGTGACCCAGCGCACCCGGCAGGAAGATCAGGAGCCGGATGACCCGGCCCGGGTGCGCATCACAGTGGGCACCCCGGACGCACCCCGCCCCGGCCGCTATGCCTCGGTGAACGGGGCTGCCCCCAAGCGGGCCGCCGGTCTGGCCGGCAGCTTTCCCGCTGTGGTGTTCGACCCCGGACACCTGAGCTTGGTCAAGGGCGCACCGGAGGGCCGCCGCCGGTTTCTGGATGCGGCGTTGTGCCAGCTGTACCCCGGGTATCTGGCCACTTACCGCCGCTACGTCCGGGTACTGCAGCAGAAAAATGCGCTGCTGCGGCATTCTGCCACCGGGCAGGAGCGCCCTTATGCGGAAAAATGTGCTCTGCTGGAAGTGCTGAATGTGGAGCTGGCCGCGCAGGGCGAGGTCCTGCAGCAGCGGCGGATGGATTACCTTGCCCTGCTGGGGCCGCTGGCCTGCGCCAACTATCAGGAGCTTTCCCACGGGGCAGAGCGCATGAGCATCCGCTATGCGGCCCAGTTTGCGCCGGGCGGTCTGGCCGATCTGCTGAAGCAGCGCCAGAACGAGGAGCTGCGGGCCGGGCAGAGCCTGTGCGGCGTCCACCGGGAAGATCTGGAACTGCTGCTGGACGATCAGCCTGCCCGTGTGTTTGCCAGCCAGGGACAGCAGCGCAGCGTGGTGCTGAGCCTGAAGATGGCCGAGGCGGCCGCTGCTGCCCGCATCACCGGCGAACACCCCGTGCTGCTGCTGGACGATGTGCTCAGCGAGCTGGACGAGGGCCGCAAGCAGTATCTGCTGACCCGCATGAAGGAAAAGCAGACCTTTGTCACCAGCTGCGATGACACCGCCTTCCTCAAGACCGACGGCGAGGTATACCGCATGAACGGCGGCGTGCTGAGCCGCGCCTGACGGCATGCAGAAATGTTGCGAAAGTGAATGCATAAAACCTGCATGAAATATCGAAATATCCAATTGGAACTGCACGAGGAAAATACAGTATGTATATTCATCTCGGACGCGATTATGTGCTGAACGACCGTGACATCATCGGCATCTTCAATCTGGAGACCACCACCATCTCTCCCCGCGGGCGGGAATTTCTGAACTACGCCCAGAAGAACGGGGCCGTGGTGAGCCTTTCGGATGAGCTGCCCCAGAGCTATGTTCTGGCAGACGGCGGCGTGGTGGACACGGTATACCTTTCGGAGCTGTCCAGCGCCGTGCTGCGCCGCCGCGCCGAAAAGATGATCGAATGAACGCTGTGCAGCCGCCCCTTGCGAGAACCCCGCAGCCTGCAGGCGTGGAAAGTGCCTGCCGCTGCGTTTCCAGAATAGAGAAACAACACGATATCTACACGAAAAACAAAAAGGGAGAAAGGAAATGGCAGAAGAAATCATCACCAGCACCAATGCCGAAACCGCTACCGACCACGAGTATAACGCCAGCGAGATCCAGGTCCTGAAGGGTCTGGAGGCCGTGCGCAAGCGCCCCGGCATGTATATCGGCTCCACCGGCGAGCGGGGCCTGCATCATCTGGTCTACGAGATCGTGGACAACGCCATCGACGAGGCACTGGCCGGTTACTGTGACCACATCGAGGTCAAGATCCTGAAGGACAACATCATCCAGGTCACCGACAACGGCCGCGGCATCCCTGTGGACATCCAGGCCGACACCGGCCTGCCTGCCGTCACCGTCGTCTACACCATCCTGCACGCCGGCGGCAAGTTCGGCGGCGAGAATTCCGGCTACAAAGTGGCCGGCGGCCTCCACGGCGTGGGTGCATCCGTTGTCAACGCCTGCTCCGAGTGGCTCACCGTCAACGTGCGCCGCGACGGCCATGAGTATGAGCAGACCTTCCGCCGCGGCGACCCGGACGGCCCGCTGAAGTGCATCGGACCGGTGGCCGACGGGGTCACCGGCACCCGCGTCACTTTCAAGCCGGACCCGGAGATGTTCCGGGATACCACCGTGTACGACTTCGACACGCTGGAAAAGCGCCTGCGGGAAGAGAGCTTCCTGAACGCCGGTGTCAAGATTACCCTGACCGACGAGCGCGAGCTGTACACCCCCGTGCTGGAGGACGGCAAGGAGGGCGAGCCCTGCTACCGCACCGAGGTCATGTGCTATGAGGGCGGCATCAAGAGCTTCGTCACCTATCTGGGCGAGAAGCGGAAGCTGGAAGTGCTGCACCCCAATGTCATCTACCTCAAGGGTCAGACCGACCGTGGTATGGCCGAGATCGCCCTGCAGTACAACTCCAGCTACAACGAGCTGCTGCTGAGCTTTGCCAACAACGTCAACACCCCCCGACGGCGGCACCCACGAGGAGGGCTTTAAATCCAGTCTGACCCGTGTGTTCAATGATTACGGCCGCAGCCACGGCCTGCTGAAGGACAAGGATGAGAACCTGTCCGGTGCCGATGTGCGCGAGGGCCTGATCTGCGTCATCTCGGTCAAGCTGCAGGAGGCCGAATTTGAGGGCCAGACCAAGGCAAAGCTGGGCAACACCGAGATCCGCACCCTCGTGTCCAACATGGTCTATGCAAAGCTGATGGAGTTCTTTGAAGAGAACCCCGGTGTGGCCAAGGCCATCTTTGAAAAGGCCACCCAGGCTGCCCGCGCCCGCGCTGCCGCCAAGAAGGCCCGGGAGCTGGTGCGCCGCAAGAGCGCGCTGGAGACCAGCCGCATGCCCGGCAAGCTGGCCGACTGCCGGGAAAAGGACCCCACCAAGACCGAGATCTTCATCGTCGAGGGCGATTCTGCAGGCGGTTCCGCCAAGATGGGCCGTGACTCGGCTATTCAGGCCATCCTGCCGCTGTGGGGCAAAATGCTCAACGTGGAAAAGGCCCGCGCCGATAAGATCTACGGCAACGATAAGCTGATGCCCGTGGTGCTGGCCCTAGGCTGCGGCATTGGCGAGGAATTCGACATCTCCAAGCTGCGTTACGACAAGGTGTTCATCATGGCCGATGCGGATGTGGACGGCTCTCACATCTGCACCCTGATGCTGACCTTCTTCTTCCGCTATATGCGCCCGCTCATCGAGCAGGGCCATGTGTATGTGGCCCAGCCGCCCCTGTTCAAGGTGCAGAAGGGCAGCACCATCAAGTATGCCTACAACGACGCCGAAATGGCCGTGCTTTCCCAGGAAATGCCGGGTGCCAAGGTGAACCGCTATAAGGGCCTTGGTGAGATGAACCCGGACCAGCTGTGGGAGACCACCATGAACCCGGACAACCGGGTGATCGTGCAGATCACCATCGACGATGCCGAAAAGGCCGACGAAGCCTTTACCATCCTCATGGGCGACCAGGTGGAGCCCCGCCGCCGCTTTATCGAGACCAACGCCCAGTACGCAAAGCTGGACGTGTAATACACGGAGGAACAAATGGAAGAAGATTATGTCATGATTCCGGGCAGCGGAACCAAAAAAATCATCCGCGACGTCAAGAAGGAGATCGAGACCGCGTTCCTGGACTACTCCATGTCGGTCATCGTGTCCCGTGCCCTGCCTGATGTGCGTGACGGCCTGAAGCCCGTTCACCGCCGTATTCTGTATACCATGCATGAGCGCGGCAACGACCCCAGCCATCCCTACCGCAAGTCCGCCGATACCGTCGGTGCCGTGCTGGGTTCCTACCACCCCCACGGCGACGCATCCGTTTACGACGCCATGGTCCGTCTGGCACAGGACTTCTCCCTGCGCTACCCGCTGGTGGACGGCCAGGGCAACTTTGGTTCGGTGGACGGCGACCCCCCGGCTGCTTACCGTTACACCGAGGCCCGCATGAGCCGCATGGCGGTGGAGATGCTGACCGACATCGAGAAGGACACCATCGACTGGGACCCCAACTTTGACGAGACCAAAAAGGAACCCAGCGTGCTGCCCTGCCGCTTCCCCAACCTGCTGGTCAACGGCAGCCAGGGCATCGCGGTCGGCATGGCCACCAACATCCCGCCCCACAACCTGAGTGAAGTCATCGACGGCTGTGTGGCCTATATCGACAACCCGGATATCGACCTGCCCGGCCTGATGGAATACATCAAGGGTCCGGACTTCCCCACCGCCGGCATCATCATGGGCCGCAGCGGCATCCGTGCCGCCTACGCCACTGGCCGCGGCAAGATCACCCTGCGGGGCCGTGCCACCATCGAGGAGACCAAGAACGGCCGTACCCAGATCATCATCACCGAGATCCCCTATATGGTCAACAAGGCCCGCCTGATCGAGAATATGGCCGACCTTGTTAAGGATAAGCGCATCGAGGGCATCACCGGCCTGAACGATGAGACCAACCGCAAGGGCATGCGCATCGTGGTGGATGTGCGCAAGGACGCCAACGCCCAGGTCATCCTGAACCAGCTGTACCAGTACACCCAGCTGCAGGACACCGTGGGCGTCATCATGCTGGCCATCGACCACAAGGTGCCCAAGGTGCTCACCCTGAAGCAGATGCTGCAGAAGTACGTCGAGTTCCAGGACGAGGTGGTGCGCCGCCGCACCCAGTTCGACCTGAAAAAGGCCAAGGAGCGCGCCCACATTCTGGAAGGCCTGAAGAAGGCCACCGACATCGTGGACGAGCTGATCGCCACCATCCGTGCCTGCAAGGGCGGCATGGCCGAAGCCAAGGCTGCCATCATGGAGCAGTTCGGCTTCGATGATCCGCAGGCAGATGCCATCGTCAAGCTGCAGCTGGGCCGTCTGGCCGGTCTGGAGATCCTCAAGATCGAGGAAGAGCTGGCCGGTCTGCACGTCAAGATCGAGAACTGGGAGGCCATTCTGGCCGATGACGCCCGCGTGCTGGCCATCGTCAAGGAAGAGCTGCTGGACATGAAAAAACGCTTTGGCGACGAGCGCCGCACCGAGATCCAGTCGGTCACCGGTGAGGTGGACATCGAGGATCTGATCGCCGAGGAGCAGTGTGTGTACACCCTGACCGAGGCCGGTTATATCAAGCGCCAGCTCAAGGCCACCTATCAGGCCCAGCGCCGGGGCGGCCGCGGCATCTCCGGCATGACCCGCAAGGAAGAGGATATCGTGCAGGAGATGTTCGTAGGTTCCACCCACGACTATGTGCTCTTTGTCACCGACAAGGGCCGCCTGTTCCGCATCAAGGGCTACACCATCGCCGAGGGCAGCCGCACCAGCAAGGGCAGCAACATCGTCAACCTGCTGCAGCTGGCCGAGGGCGAAAAGGTCACCAACATGATCTGCCAGAGCAAGGACGCCGACACCGAGGGCGGCTTTGTCACCATGGTCACGAAGCAGGGCCTCATCAAGCGCACCCCGCTGGAACAGTACGCCAACATCCGCAAGAGCGGCCTGATCGGCATTGCCCTGAACGAGGGCGACGCGCTGGCATGGACCCGCCTGACCTCCGGCCACGATATGCTCATCGTTGCCACCCGCAACGGTCAGGCCATCCGCTTCAATGAAGAGGATGCTCGTCCCATGGGCCGCAGCGGCCACGGCGTGCGCGCCATCAAGCTGGCCGAAGGCGACGAAGTGGTGGGCGTGTGCATCTGCCGCGAGGGCGGCACGGTGCTCACCGTGACCGAAAACGGCAAGGGCCGCCGCTCCGACATCGACACCTACCGCATCACCGCCCGCGGCGGCAAGGGCATCCGCAACTACGACGTCACCAAGGACAAGGTGGCGGCGGTCAAGATCGTGGATGATGTGGACGACGTGCTGCTGAGCAGCCAGGAGGGCATCATCATCCGCCTGCACGTCAACGAGATCCCGCTGCAGAGCCGTTACGGTTCCGGCGTCCGGGTGATGCGTCTGGGCGAGAACGATAAGGTGATGGTGCTGGCCCGCACCGACCACGATGACGAGGCCCAGACCGAACAGATCGACGCCTCCGAGGCCGATGCCGAACCCACCGCCGAGCAGCTGGCTGAGATGGAGGCCGCCGATGCCGCAGCCGCCACCGAAACCCCGGAGGCAGACCCGGAAGAAAAGGAATGATTGACCTGCCGTCAGGTTTGTCTGGACTTTGCCTTGAAACTGTGCTAGAATAAACAAAATCACAATACCCGTGGGGGAGTAGCAGGCGCTTTTGCAGAGCGCAGCAAGTCAACACAATGACTGTTTCGGTCTGGCTTGCTTTCATTTGCGAGACTCATGTGTTTTGGTGCGTGTTTGCTGCGCCCGTGCACATGGAGTGGATTTCAAAAAATCACCCGGTCCCGGACGTACAACGCGCCCGGGACCGGGTTTTTGTATTGTTTGGAATACGGTCAACAAACAGGAGGCAGACAATATGGAATGGAGTTTTGTGTTTTTCCTCAACAGTGCCCTGCTGGGCGTAGGTCTGGCGATGGATGCGTTTTCGGTGTCCATGGCAAACGGTCTGCATGACCCCAAAATGGGCAAAGACACCATGTGCAGGATCGCGGGCACCTTCGGCGTGTTCCAGGCCGTGATGCCCATGACCGGCTGGATCTGTGTGCACACCATCGTGGAGCTGTTCTCGTCCTTTGAAACGTTCATCCCGTGGATCGCGCTGGCCCTGCTGGGCTACATCGGCGGCAAGATGCTGGTGGACGGCATCAAGGGTGAAGAGGCCGAGGAGGCCACCGAGCTCAGTGCCGGTGCCCTGTTCATGCAGGGCGTAGCCACCAGCATCGACGCGCTTTCGGTGGGCTTTACCATCTCGGAGTACGGCTGGCTGATGGCGCTGGCAGCATCCATCATCATTGCGGTGGTCACCTTCTTCCTCTGCATGGCGGGCCTGAACATCGGCAAGAAGTTCGGCACCGAGCTCTCCGGCAAGGCATCCATCCTGGGCGGCGTCATCCTCATCGGCATCGGTCTGGAGATTTTCATCTCCGGGGTGTTCTGCGCATAAAGCCAAAAGGGCAGCTGCACAAGCTCGTGCAGCTGCCCTTTTCCTTTATAACAACCCTGCCTTACCGTTGAAGAAAAACGCTTAGTGCTTCAGTTCCAGCAACGCATCGCCCTGCTTTACGGTGCCGCTGGCTTTAGCCACGACAGCGGCATAGTCATCGGTGTTGCAGACAATGAGCGGTGTGGTCACAGGATAGCCTTCGGCCTTGATGGCTTCCAGTTCAAAGCGGATCAGCGGCTGGCCTTTCTTCACCTTGTCACCCTCGTTGACGAGGTAGGTAAAGTGCTTTCCGCCCAGCTTGACCGTATCGATGCCAATGTGCATCAGCAGTTCCGCGCCGTCAACGGTGGTCATGCCCACGGCATGGTGGGTCTCAAAGGTGGAGGAGATCTCACCGTCAGCAGGTGCCACCAGTTCACCATCGGTGGGCTCAATGGCAATGCCGTCGCCCAGCGCACCGCTGGCAAAGGCTTCGTCCTTCACCTCGGCCAGCGGGACGACGGTGCCGTTCAGGCAGGCAGACAGCACGGTATCCTTTGCGGCTGCTGCCGGGGCTGCGGGAGCCGTTGCCGGGGCGGGTGCTGCGGTCGCCGCCGAGGTCTTGGGTGCATTTTCCAGATAATCTTCCAGCTTTGCCTTGATGACCGCCACCTTGGGACCGTACACCACCTGCACACCGTCGCCCTTGCAGATCACGCCGGAGGCACCGGAGGCCTTGAGCACATCCTGTTTGACCAGCGCAACATCCTTGACAGTGCAGCGCAGGCGGGTGGCGCAGCAGTCCACGTCGGACAGGTTGTCGGCACCTCCCAGACCTTCTACGATCAGGGCGCTGACCGGATCATTCCCGGCGGGCACACTGCCGGAAGCAGCATTGCGGGCGTTCACGTCCGCACGAGTGTACAGCTTGACTTCCTCGGCATCATCGCGGCCCGGGGTCTTGTAGTCAAACTTGGAGATCATAAAGCGGAAAATGATGTAGTACAGCACAAAGTACACCGCACCGACCACGACCACCCACATCCAGTGGGTCTTGTCGTTGCCCTGCATCACACCGAACAGCACCAGGTCGATGAGACCGCCGGAGAAGGTCATGCCCACGCCCACATTCAGGATGTGCATCAGCATGAAGGACAGACCGGCCAGCACGCAGTGCACGGCGTACATGGGCAGAGCCACAAAGATAAAGGTGAATTCCAGCGGCTCGGTGATGCCGGTGAGGAAAGCCGTCAACGCAGCAGACAGCAGCAGGCCGCCTGCAACCTTTTTCTTTTCCGGCTTGGCGCACTGGTACATCGCCAGCGCCGCGCCGGGCAGACCGAACATCATAAAGGGGAACTTACCGGCCATGAAGCGGGTAGCGCTGACCGAGAACACCGTAGTGGACTTGGAAGCCAGCTCGGCAAAGAAGATGTTCTGTGCGCCGGTCACGGTCATGCCGTCGATGATGGCGGTGCCGCCCACAGCGGTCTGCCAGAACGGCATATAGAACACATGATGCAGTCCAAAGGGGATCAGCGCACGCTCCAGCAGGCCGTAAATAAAGGTGCCTGCGTAGCCGGAAGCCAGCACCAGTGCACCCAGCGCGGCAATCCCGCTCTGCACCACCGGCCAGATATAGAACATGGCAATGCCGACAACCAGATACACGATGGAGCTGATGATGGGCACAAAGCGTGTGCCGCCAAAGAAGGCCAGCACCTGCGGCAGCTCGATCTTATAAAACTTGTTGTGCAGCGCCGCCACGCCCAGACCGACCACGATGCCGCCGAACACACCCATTTGCAGGGTCGTGATGCCCAGCATGGTGGTGGTGGAGTTGGCAGGCATCGCTTCTACGCCGCCTGCCGCATTGATCATGGCCTGAATGGCTGTATTCATAATGATATAAGCCACTGCACCGGACAGGGCGGCCACCGCTTTTTCCTTGCGGGCCATGCCGATGGCCACGCCCATGGCGAACAGCAGCGCCAGATTGTTGAACACGGCGCTGCCGGTCTGGCTCATCACGTCCAGAATGGTGTAGATCAGGGTACCGGGGTGGATGACGCTGTTCAGGCCATAGGCCGCCAGCATGGTTTCGTTGGTGAACGAGCTGCCGATACCCAGCAGCAGGCCCGCCACAGGCAGCAGTGCAATGGGCAGCATAAAGCTGCGTCCCACGCGCTGCAGCACGCCAAAGATCTTGTCTTTCATCTTCAGTTCTCCTTTTCTCAAGTTCGTATCCAGCATATATATATCCACACAGGAAAGACCTGTGGAGAATCAAAGGTGAAGCAAAAGAGCTTATTTTCCCATCCGGATCCGTTTCAGATGAATCGTAAGGAACACCAGTTCCTCGTCCGAAAGCTCCTTGTGCCAGGTGTTGCGCACATACTCCGCAATGCAGCAGGCGCATTTGTAGTGTTCACTGCAATTGCGGGCGATCAGGGCGCGGAACACTTCGTCATGGGGATCGTTTTCCTGCTCCTGTTTTCCTTGAAATACGCGCTGCGCAAAAAAACGCAAATGCACTGTAAAGCGGCTGAAATCCAGTGCATCCCGGTCAAAATGGCAGTTGTAAAAGCATTCCACTACCTGCACGCAGCCATCAACAAAGCGGGTGACATCGTTCACCACGCTCATGGTGGTGTTGAGCTCTGCGTTGACGATGTGCAGCGCAATGAAACCGCCCTCGTCGTCCGAAAGGTCTGCATGGCAGCGCTGGCGGATGGCAGCAAGGCACTCCATGCCAAGGAGATATTCTTCCGGGTAGAATTCCCGGATGGGAGCCATCAGCGGGTTGGAAAAGCGAATCCCCTGTTCGCTGCGCTGAATGGCAAAGCTGATGTGGTCGGCCAGCGTGATGAGCAGGCTTTCGTTCAGCGGGTAGTTCACCCGACTGCGGATCATTGCCACCAGCTCATCGGTAAGCAGCAGATGCTCATAGGGGATCTGTTCCAGAAGTTCCACCAACTTCTGCTGCACGGCAGGGCTGGTCATGCGGTAGCTGTGCTCCACGGTTTCGGCCTCGATTTTATAGCCCGGCTTAGCGCCAAAGCCCAGCCCGCGCCCGGTGACGATCAGCTCACAGCCCGTGGGGTCCACCACGCGCAGGATGTTGTTGTTGATTGGTTTTTTGACGGTATATTGCATTGTTTCTCATCCTCAGGTTGGAAAAGGCAATAAAAAAAAGACCACTCTTGGCACAGCAAACATACCGAAGGCTGAAACACGCTTTCGGCTTGTGCTATGCAGAGTTGGTCTAGCCCGCCAAACGGTAACAATCCAACGACGCTGCTCGCGTACAATTTTCTTTTTTGTAAGGCACAGACAAATTAAGTGCTTGAATCACAATTTATTCTATGCATGATTACAGTACCATATTCTTTGCTGTGTGTCAAGACAGAAACGGGTTTCTTTTTCGCTTTGTTAATTTTGCCCAAACTTAGGCGATATTTTGCAGCAGAGCAACAAGGAAGAGCCTTCCTTATTTTATTGTTCCGCGTGGAACATTTTTTACTTTTCGGGTTCCGGCTCAAAATAGTCGGCGTATTCGCCGGTCAATTTGGAGCCCAGGCGGCGGATGCCGCCGTACAGGTGCCGCTCCACCAGCGGCTCAAAGGCAGCCAGGTCGCACCGCTCAATGGCGTTGAGCAGGTTGCGGTGGTCGGCAATCACCTCGTCCAGTCCGCCGGTGGTCATGGTGTCCAGCATCCGGAAGCGGCTGTAGTCCGCGTGGGCGTTCTGCAGCGTGCTCCACAAATACATCTTATCCATAGCCGCAAACCAGGTCTCGTGCAGCAGGCGGTCGGCCTCGTACAGCTTGTTGTAATCCGGGGCCTCGGCCCGTGCAAGGGCTTCGTAGGCATCCACCCGCACCCGGATCAGCGCCCGCTGCTCCGGGGTGCATTTGGGGGTGAAGTCCCGCAGGACCTTTGCCTCCACCGCCGTGCGCTCGTAGATCAGTTCATCCACGATGCGGCGGTTCAGGCGGGTGACGGTGGTGCCCTTGTAGGGCACGATGCGCACCAGACCGCTTTCTTTCAGGCGCTGCAGCACCATCCGGATCAGAGTGCGCGGTGCGCCGAAGCGGGCACACAGCGGGTTTTCACTCAGGGGGGAGCCGGGACGGATGGTCAGGTCGATGATCTCCCGCTCCAGCACCGCATAGATCTCAGCATCAGTTTTGTATTGTTCCATCGTTTTCACCAAGGCGCGGCATCATTCCGCGAACAGATTCCAGGGGGCAGTGTCCGGCAGCGGCAGCGTGAAGTTCATGATCCTGCCGGTGTCCGGGTGTACGAACTGCAGACCGCAGCTCTGCAGGGCAATGGCACCCTTCACACGGCTGCCGTATTTGCCGTCGCCCCACAGGGGATGCTTCCGGGAGGCAAACTGCACCCGGATCTGATGAGTGCGGCCGGTGTGCAGGGTGATCTCAGCAAGGCAGGCATCCTGCGTCTGCCGGACAATGCGGTATTCCAGCACGGCTTCCCGCACGCCCTTGCGCGGGCGGCTGACCGGGAACACCCGGCCTCTGCGGCTGTCCTTGAACAGCCAGTCCCGCAGGGTGCCTGCCGCAGGCAGGGCGTCGTTTGGCCCGCCGGAAAGCACCGCCCGGTACTGCTTGACAAAGCAGGGGGCCTCTGCCCTGCCCTCGGCCCGGCCGTCCTGCACCGCATAGGCTTCCTGGCTTTGGGTGATCTGTCGGCTCAAGGCCGCGGCGGCCGCCGGGGTGCGGGCAAAGACCATCAGGCCGGACACGCCGGTGTCCAGCCGGTGCACCACGCCCACAAAGGCCTCCGGTGCGCCCCAGTGCTGCCGCAGGGCGGCCGGGACCCCTTCCTCGCTGGACAGCCCCGCAGGCTTGTCCAGCACCACAAGGGCATTGTCCTCGTACAGGATATTCACAGCTTGCCCTCAGCCAGCAGGGCTTTCAGTTTCAGGATGCCGGCAATGGTCTTGCCGTCCTTGATCTCGCCGCGCATGACCATCTCGTAGGCCTTTTCCAGCGGCACCCGGTCCGGGGTCAGGAACTCGTCCGCGTCCAGGTGCATGTGGGTCTCGTGCAGGCCGGTGGCCACCCAGGTGTAGATGATCTCGGTGTCGTAGCCCACGGTGGGGTAGAACTCGCCCAGCGAGGTGTAGTGGTCGGCGGTCAGGCCGCACTCCTCTTCCAGCTCCCGCTTCGCAGCTTCAAAGGGGTCCTCCCCTTGTTCCAGCTTACCGGCGGGCAGCTCCCACAGCTCCTGCTGCATGGCATAGCGGAACTGCCGCACCATGCAGATGGTGCCGTCGGCAAAATAAGGCAGGATGCAGGCCCCGCCGTGGTGATGCACCACTTCGCGGGTGGCGGTCCTGCCGTTTTCCAGCAGTGCAGTGTCCTTGGTCAGGGTGATGACCCGCCCTTCAAACAGCGTCTCGCTGGACAGTGTCTTTTCAAAATGGACCGGATTGCTCATTTTCTTCAACGCCCCTTTTTCCGGCACAGCGCCGGTTTTCTGCTTCCCAGTTTACGGCAAAATGCGGTTTGTTGTCAATGATGAGATTCGCCCCGGAACGGGCATTCCAGCCGGAATTTTAAAATTTCTGTAAAAGGGAAGGCTGCCTGTTGCCCAAAAACCGGAAAATCCGCGCCATTGCTCACTTTAACACGCTAAAGACGTACAAAAGCGCTAAAAACTTTTTTTTATTTTTGGTGCGTTTGTCGGGCGGTTTGCGTTTACTTTGTGAGCGGAATTTGCTATTATAGTATACAAGCAATAGTGCCTTTATGGGGTTCTCCGGTCCCATGTGGGGCATATTGCCCCGCGCAAAAGGTACCAAATTCTGAATAATGGAGGAAGAAAAATGCCTAGAGCAAAGCAAACTATGGATGGCAATACCGCTGCCGCCCATGTAGCGTATGCCTACACGGACGTGGCTGCCATCTACCCCATTACCCCGTCCTCTCCGATGGCTGACTCCGTGGACCAGTGGTCTGCTGCCGGCCAGAAGAACATCTTCGGCAACCAGGTCAAGGTCGTCGAGATGGAGTCTGAGGCCGGCGCTGCCGGCGCTGTGCACGGCTCTCTGGGTGCAGGTGCTGTCACCACCACCTTCACCGCTTCTCAGGGCCTGCTGCTGATGATCCCCAATATGTACAAGATCGCTGCTGAGCAGCTGCCCTGCGTGTTCGATGTTTCCGCACGTACCGTTGCTACCCAGTCTCTGAACATCTTCGGTGATCACAGCGACGTCATGGCTTGCCGCCAGACCGGTTTTGCAATGCTGGTCGAGAGCAGCGTGCAGGAAGTCATGGATCTGTCCCCGGTCGCCCATCTGGCAGCCATCGAGGGCAAGGTTCCCTTCCTGAACTTCTTCGACGGCTTCCGTACCTCTCATGAGTACCAGAAGATCGAGAAGTGGGATTACGCCGACCTGAAGGAAATGTGCAACATGGAGGCTGTCGAGGAGTTCCGCAAGAAGGCTCTGAACCCCGAGAACCCCAAGATGCGCGGCTCCCACGAGAACGGCGACGTGTTCTTCCAGCATCGTGAGGCCTGCAACAGCGTTTACAACGCTCTGCCTGCTGTTGTTGAGAAGTACATGGCCAAGATCAACGCAAAGCTGGGCACCAACTACGATCTGTTCAACTACTACGGCGCAGCCGATGCTGACCGTGTGATCGTGGCTATGGGCTCCATCTGCGATGTTGCTGACGAAGTCATCGACTACCTGAACGCACGCGGCGAGAAGGTCGGTATCATCAAGGTCCGTCTGTATCGTCCCTGGGTCTCTGCTTCCCTGCTGAAGGTCCTGCCCAAGACCGCCAAGAAGGTGGCTGTGCTGGACCGCACCAAGGAGCCCGGCTCTCTGGGCGAGCCCCTGTACCTGGATGTTGCCGCTACCCTGCGTGAGGCTGGCCTGAACGATGTCGTTCTGACCGGCGGCCGTTACGGCCTGGGCAGCAAGGACACCCCGCCGTCCTCCATCTTCGCTCTGTTCAAGGAGCTGGAGAAGGATCAGCCCAAGGAGCGTTTCACCCTGGGCATCACCGACGACGTCACCTTCCTGTCTCTGCCGGAAGTCAAGCCCGCTCCCATCACCGCAGCTGCTGGCACCAAGGAGTGCAAGTTCTGGGGTCTGGGCGGCGACGGCACCGTCGGCGCAAACAAGAACTCCGTCAAGATCATCGGTGACCACACTGACAAGTATGTTCAGGCATACTTCCAGTATGACTCCAAGAAGACCGGCGGCGTGACCATCAGCCACCTGCGTTTCGGCGACAAGCCCATCCGCAGCCCCTACTACATCAACCAGGCTGACTTCGTGGCCTGCCACAACCCCGCTTACATCCACATGGGCATGAAGATGGTCCAGGATGTCAAGCCCGGCGGCGTGTTCATGATCAACTGCCAGTGGTCCGATGAGGAGCTGGGCCAGCACCTGAACGCCGAGGCAAAGAAGTATATCGCTGACAACAACATCCAGCTGTATACCATCAATGCCATCGACAAGGCCATCGAGATCGGCATGGGCAAGCGCACCAACACCATTCTGCAGTCTGCATTCTTCAAGCTGGCTGACGTCATGCCCATCGAGGATGCCGTCAACTTCATGAAGCAGGCCGCTCAGAAGAGCTACGGCAAGAAGGGCCAGGACGTCGTTGAGATGAACTGGAAGGCCATTGACGCAGGCGTTGACGCCATCCACAAGGTGGACGTGCCCGCATCCTGGTCCAACCCCGAAGCTGATCCCGCACCCAAGGCTCTCACCGGCCGTCCGGAGCTGGTCAAGCAGATCCGTGAGGTCATGGAGCCCATTGCCCGTATGGACGGAGACAGCCTGCCTGTTTCCTCCTTCGTGGCAAATGCAAACGGCGAGTGGGAGCAGGGCGCTTCTGCATACGAGAAGCGCGGCACCGCTGTCAACGTCCCCGAGTGGGATGCTGCAAAGTGCGTTGGCTGTAACCAGTGCGCATTCGTGTGCTCTCATGCTACCATCCGTCCCTTCCAGCTGACCGCCGACGAGCTGGCAGCTGCTCCTGCTCAGACCAAGAGCCGTGACAACAAGCCCGCTAACGAGTACAAGTTCGTGATGGCTGTGTCTCCTCTGGACTGCATGGGCTGCGGTGAGTGCGTCACCGTCTGCCCCACCAAGGCCATCACCATGGTCCCGCAGGACAGCCAGGCAGATCAGCAGGCAGTGTTCGACTACTGCGTTGCCAACATCTCCAAGAAGCCTTCCAAGTTTGCTGACGATACCGTCATCGGTTCTCAGTTCAACCAGCCGCTGCTGGAGTTCTCCGGCTCCTGCGCAGGCTGTGCCGAGACTTCTTACGCTCGCCTGATCACTCAGCTGTTCGGCGAGAAGATGTACATCTCCAACGCTACCGGCTGCTCCTCTATCTGGGGCGGCACCGCTTCCATCTCTCCGTACACCGTCAACAAGGACAGCGGCCATGGTCCTGCATGGTGCAACTCCCTGTTCGAGGATAACGCAGAGCATGGTCTGGGCCTGTACATCGGCCAGAAGACCGTCCGCGAGAACCTGATCAAGGAGATCGCAGAGGTTGCTGGTTCCGACAAGGCTTCTGCTGAGCTGAAGGCTGCCTTTGAGAAGTTCCTGGAGACCAAGAACAACACCAAGGCCAACGACGAGCCCGCAAAGGCCCTGATCGCTGAGCTGGAGAAGGCTGCTGCTGCCGGCTGCGAGAAGTCTGCAGAGATCCTGAAGAGCAAGCAGTTCATCGCCAAGAAGTCCGTCTGGATCTTCGGTGGTGACGGCTGGGCATACGACATCGGCTTCGGCGGTCTGGATCACGTTCTGGCTTCCGGCGAGGATGTCAACGTGATGGTCTTCGATACTGAGATGTACTCCAACACCGGTGGACAGGCATCCAAGGCTTCCAACATTGGTGAAGTCTGCCAGTTCGCTGCTGCTGGTAAGGAGATCAGCAAGAAGAGCTTGTCCGAGATCGCTATGACCTACGGTTACATCTATGTTGCTCAGATCGCACTGGGTGCTAACCCGGCTCAGGCTGTCAAGGCCATCGCTGAGGCTGAGGCTTACCCCGGCCCCTCTCTGATCATCGGCTACGCTCCCTGCGAGCTGCACGGTGTCAAGGGCGGCATGACCAACTGCCAGAACGAGATGAAGAAGGCAGTTGAGGCCGGTTACTGGAACCTGTTCACCTTCAACCCGGCAAACAAGGCTCAGGGCAAGAATCCGTTCACCCTGACCTCCAAGGCTGTGGATAACGAGAAGTATCAGGCACTGCTGGCAAACGAGACCCGTTACAGCCGCCTGACTCGTGCATTCCCCGACCGTGCTAAGGAGCTGTTCGCACGCAACCAGGAAGTTGCAAACGACCGCTACGAGCACCTGACCCGTCTGGTCGACCTGTACAAGTAAGCATTCTTCTGCGCTTTGGATGCAGATATTTGCGGCACCTTAGCCCCACAATGCAAGAGGGCGGCTGCCCCGTACCGGCGGTTACTGCGCAATGCAGCGGTACGAAGCGGAGAAACGCATCCATCCATGCAGGTGATGTGCTGAAGTACAGCATTCGCCATACGAGTTCTATCTGATTTCACTTCCCGGGCGGTGCTTTGTTCCGTGCGAAGCACCGCAGCGGGATATGAGATACCAAAGCGCCCGCGAGGGTCCTTGAAAGCACACCCCGCGTGTGTCAGGAGCATAAGGTCTGCTTGCAGATACCTTGTTCCGCCTGCTGCATAAGACCTGCTTTGCAGGGATCTTGCCGCAGTAAAAACGAGCTTCGTTTTAGCGCCCCGTTCACCGCAAGGTGACCGGGGCGTATTTTTTGTGTAAAAGAGAAGCGGCTGCTGTGATCTGGCATCACAACAGCCGCTTTTACAGTTCCATTTTAGCATGTGAAAAAACGAAGGTCAATCAAAAAATGTTATCACAAAATCTTCCAAAAGATACCATTCCCTTTTTACAGTTTCTTCATAGCTTCTTAACGAATTCAATTGTGAAAGCTGTTATACTTTTGCCATGGGAAGCGGGGCCGCAACCGCTTACCCAAGTAACATGATTCCTCCTCACACCAAGGCAATATCCAAACAAAACACCCTTTTTCGTGCGCCGCAACACGGAAGAGGGTGTTTTGTTTTGCAAAATTCCGGTAAATCGGTGGTTTAGGGTTGACCCCGATTTTTTTGCGGCGCTATAATAAAAATGAATATGAAAACTTGGAGGTGAACGCAGGAAAATGGACCCGGATCATAGTCGAAGTAGAACCACCGGCGCGGTGGATCAGAAAACAAAAACAACTGCGTTTTCCCCAACCGTTCGCCTCCTTCGCTGAGTCCTGCGGAAAAGCACCGCTTCAACGGTGCATCTTTCCGCAAAACAGAGCAGAGGAAGGCGCGGCTTTGTGTGCGCAGAATGCGGCGTTTGCGGCATTCCGGCAGGCAAGGCGGCGCGTTTTTTGTTTCCCGATCTGCTGCGTCCTCCGGTATACAGGAGCTGCTCCTGTTCCGTAAAAACTGAGGAGGTACGCCCAATGGATATGGAAGAAAAGAAGCTGACGGCTGATGCTGCGGAACAGGCGCTGCCGGTGCAGGAGCTGCCTGCTGATATCCCCGCCGAGGTCCGCCAGAAGCTGGCTGAAGATCTGAACGAGGAAGCTACTGAAGACCTCAAGCAGGACATGCGCGAGGCCGAAAAAGAGGAAGCCAACGACGAAGAGGTCAAGGCCAACCCTGAGATGCTCACCAAGAGCCGCCTGCTCAAGCTGCTCATCAAGAAGCAGTACGTCAAGCTGCGCGAAGTCACCGAGGAAGAGCAGCCCGCCGACCTTGCCGAGCTGCTGGAAGAGCTGGACGAAAACAACCGCCTTGTGGTGTTCCGCCTGCTCAAAAAGGAAGTGGCCACCGAGGCCTTTGCCTATATGTCCGACGAAGCCCGGGACGATCTGGTGAACGCCTTCTCAGATGTGGAGCTTGTGGGCGCTATTGAAGAGATGAGTCTGGACGATGCCGCCGACCTGCTGGAGGATATGCCGGCAGGCGTGGTGAAGCGGGTGCTGGAAAAATCCTCCAAGCAGACCCGTGAGAGCCTGAACAAGCTGCTGAACTACCCGAAAGCTCTGCCGGCAGCCTGATGACCCCCGAATATGTCCGTCTGCGCGAGGATATGACCGTGGCGCAGGCCTTTGAAGCCATCCGCAAGCAGGGCGAAAACGCAGAGACCGTGTACACCTGCTACGTGGTGGAGCGCAACCGCCTGAAGGGTGTTGTTTCTGCCCGAAGCCTGCTGCTGTCAGAGCCGCATACTCCCATCAACGAGATCATGGATGATAACGTGGTCACTGTGAAAGTGACCGACGATCAGGAGTACGTGGCCCGTGAGATGCAGCGCTACGACTTTACCGCCATGCCTGTTCTGGACAACGAGGGCATGTTCGTGGGTATCATCACCATCGACGATGCAATCGACGTTCTGACCGACGAGAGCACCGAGGATATGCAGAAGATGGCTGCTATTCTGCCGGACGACGATGCCACCACCTACTTCGGCACCAGCGTCTGGACCCACGCAAAGCAGCGCATTCCATGGCTGTTGATCCTGATGCTGTCCGCCACCTTTACCGGCATGGTCACCACCCACTATGAGGAGGCCTTTGTCAGCCTGCCGCTGCTGGTCTCCTTCATGCCCATGCTGATGGATACCGCCGGTAACTGCGGCAACCAGATCAGCACCCTGATGGTGCGCGGCCTGGCTCTGGGTGAGGTGGAGCCCAGCGACTTTTTGCGGGTGCTGGGCAAGGAGCTGCGGGTGTCTGCCATCGTGGGCGCGGTGCTGGGCATCGTGAACGGCCTGCGCATCTACCTGATGTACACCTTCCTCTTCCCCGGCCAGTACGCCAACGTGATGGGCTACGCCATCGTGGTCAGCGTGTCGCTGTTCTTCAGCGTCATTCTGGCAAAGCTGGTGGGCGGTATGCTGCCGCTTGCCGCCAAAAAGCTGGGTGCCGACCCCGCCATTATGGCTACTCCCTTCATCACCACCATCGTGGACGCTTGCAGCCTGATCCTCTATTTCCAGATCGCACAGCTGGTGTTCCGCAATATGATGTAAAGAAAAAAGCAATGCCGGACGGTCTGCGGACCGCCCGGCATTTTTGCATCCAACCCTTTGGCGCATTTGCCCAAAAGGACGGCGATATTTTATATGCTCTGTCAATTGACACACCACAGATGTGATGATGTAAAATAATAAAAGAGGTCGTTTGAGTTCCAGTACGTTGGATAGAACCTGTATTTTTGTTACCGGAGATGTATCATGAAAAAGACAAGACGCTTTGTAGCACTTTTACTGGCCGCGGTGCTGGCCTTGGCATTGTTCACCGCCTGCGGCGCAGCAGAACAACCTCAGTCTGCCATTGGCAAGGTATACGAAGATTGGTTTGTAGAGCAAATCAACAGCAAGCGGCCGGCGGACAAACCGGTACAAAAAGTTGACGTCAAACACTCGGAGATGAGGACTGCTCTGGCGAAAATCAGCGAGGACGGGAAGTTCAAAGCCAGAGACGGCCGGGATCATGAGGCGAACGGGTACGGATTTGGGGAGAGCTGGTATTGGATGATCCTCTCAGGCCGGGATACTTCGGCCGATAAAACTGTTGATGCAGTTGTGCTGACCCTGGAAAATCTGACGCAGTACGGACCTGTTTACTTTATTGATGAACAGCAGTTGTACCGGATCGATGAGTATGATATTGTTACCCGTGTTATGGATGACAAGACCTACGTTGCGGTGTATCTCCACTTAGAGGAAGCGAAAATCTGACCCCTGCGCCGCTGCATACCCTAGTGTGCGCTGCTGCTAAGGCATAAAATATGGTTTTATAAGCCCTCTCAGGCACTTTGTCTGCCCGAGAGGGCTTATTTTTGCATCCAACCCTCTCAGTCTGCTCCCGATGGTCGCCGCAGGCGACTGAGAGGGTTCAGCCGGGATAAAAACAGTGTGGAAAATCACCGTTTGTGTCCGTTTTCCACACCGGGCTTTTCTCCCCGGCGGTTTGTGGAAAACTGCCCGGGGTAAGATTCCAGATTGGAGAAAAGCAAACCCGTAAGCCGGAGTAAACTGTAAAAACAAAAGAAAAACCTTCGACTTTCTTTTTTATAAAAGGCAGAATGCCCACATTTTTGCCCACAAATTTCCAGAATGCGGCGGCATCCATTACGGCTTGTATAGGACTTTCCTCCACTGGATGTGGAAAACTATGTGGAAAAGGTGGAAAACATCGTTGGAAACTGCGCTTCTTTTTCACAAAAACGGTGGAAAACCCGGTGGAAAAAGTGAAAAGTTCATTCCAGAACGGATAGTCCATACAATTTTCGGTTGTCGTTTTGGGACTTAAAACCCGCATGAATGCTGTGCTTTTCCCGCCTTTTCCACACCCCGGCGGCTGCGGTGTGAAAAAACTGCGCGTGCAGCCTGTCTGCCGGGAAAGAAAGTGCAGTTTCAACGCCTTCCGCGTGGATTTTCTTGAATGCGGGGGACTGTCATGGTAAAATAGGGGTAACATGAAACTGGCGGGGCAACCCGCAACGGAGGCGAAACACATGAACAACTGGCTGAATAAGCTGGAGCGCAAGTATGGCCGCTACGGAATCCCGAATCTGACCAATATTCTGGTGGCGGGGCAGATCTTAGTGCTGGCCATCGAGCTGTTTATTGACCGTACCATCACGGGCTGGCTGGGGCTGAACCGGTTCCTTCTGCTGCAAGGGCAGGTCTGGCGGGTGATCAGCTTTATATTCATCCCCTTTTCCGGCGGCAGCATCCTCAGCGTGGTGCTGGGCATCTACTTCACATGGTTCATCGGCACCGCGCTGGAACGGGAGTGGGGCGATTTCCGCTACACGGTGTATCTGCTGTCCGGCGTGCTGGGCACGGTGCTGGGCTGCCTGCTCACCGGCGTGACCGCCAGTACCTACTGCCTGTCCCTCTCACTGCTGCTGGCTTTTGCCATGCTCTACCCGGAGGTGCAGCTGCTGCTCTTCTTCGTCATCCCCATCCGGGTAAAATATTTCGGCGTTTTCGCAGCGGTGCTGTGGGTGTTCAGCTTTCTGGGCGCTTCCCTGCCCGGCAAGCTGGACTACCTGTTGTCCATGCTCAACGTCTGGCTCTTCTTTGCCCCCATGGCCTACCGCTCCCTCCGCGCATGGGTGCGCCGGGAGCAGTGGAAGAGAAAAAATAGGAGATAAATCATGATGCTGGACCGCATGGAAGGCAACGCAGAACTGAAAACCAGCGTGCAGCAGATGCTGGCCACCCGGCGTCTGACCCATAGCGTTTTGCTGGTGGGCGAAGCCGGTCTTGGCACCGGCTTTGCCGCCCGCTGCATCGCCGCCGACTACCTCTACCCCGCCGGCGGTGCCGCCGCCGAAGCCCTTTTGCGGGGCGAGTGCTGCCGCGCCGTGGCAAAAGCCGGTAAGCGCGACAGCGGCACGGTGGAGACCGGCATCGTGCGGGAGGCCATCTCGGTGTCCGGTATGGGCAGCGGCGGAAAGTATCTGGTGGGTCAGGTCACCGCCATGCGCAGCGAAATTTTCAACACCAGCCTCTCCGCCGAGGGGCGCGCGGTGCTTTTGTACCATGTGGAGCGGATGAACGAGGAATCTGCCAACGCTCTGCTCAAGGTCATGGAAGAGCCCCCGGAGGGGGTGCTGTTCCTGCTTACGGCGGATTCGCTGGCCAGCGTGCTGCCCACCATCCGCAGCCGCTGCGTCAGCTTTGCGGTGGCACCGGTGTCCCCCGCCGACTGCACCCGCTACTGCGCGGCGCAGGGGGTGGACAAAAAAACAGCTGCACTGTACAGTGAGCTGTTCGATGGTCATATCGGCACGGTGTTGGCGGTCGCCCGGGACGAAGCCCGCGCCGCACAGGTGGAAAAGGCGCTGGAACTTGCCCGTGCCGCTGCCGCCCGGGATAGCTACACCGCCGCTGTGCTGCTTGCCGCCTACGAAAAGGACAAGGCGGCGGCTTCTGCTCTGCTGACCGATTTCCGCGCCGTGGCAGCGGCGGGACTGCGCAGCAGCCCCCGCGCCCCGGTGCAGGGCACACAGGCGCGGCAGGCGGTACGTCTGGCAGACGCCGCTTTGCAGCGGCTGGGCGCACAGGTGAACCCCAAGGTGGTGCTCTCGGTGTTCGCGGCAAAGCTGCGCACCCTTTAAAAATAACGAAACAACAAGAAACCCCTCCGGCGCTTGCGGTACACCGGAGGGGTTTCTTGTTTGGGGTATTGCTTTGGTGTGAGGAGGAATCATGTGCGGGGAAGTGGTTGCGGCCCCACTGTCCCTGCAAGATACAGTATACCCGATTTTACGAAAAAAGTCATTACATTTCTGTGAAAAATCAAAAAAGTTCTTGAAACTTTGTACCGCACTGCGAAAAAATACAAAATGAAACGTTTGAGGAAGCCCTCACCCGTTTTTCATCTGCTCTGCGTGCAGCTTTCCGTGCTCTACATAATGCGCGGCGTTGTGCAGGTTGGCTTCCACCTGCGCGGCACTCACCTGCTTGATGACCCGAGCGGGCACGCCCACCGCCACCGAGTTGTCCGGGATGACCATGCCCTCCGGCACCAGCGCCCCTGCCCCGATGATGCAGTTTTTGCCTACCATGCAGTGGTTCAGCAATGTGGCGTGCATCCCGATTAAACTGCCGTCCCCTACGGTGCAGCCGTGCACCAGTGCGCAGTGCCCCACCGTGACGTTTTCGCCAAGGGTCACGCAGCCGCCGATGTCGCAGTGCAGCACCGCGTTATCCTGTACATTGCTGTTTTTGCCGATGGTCAACGTGCCGTCGTCGCCGCGCAGCACCGCGCCGTACCAGACGGTGGAGCCGGGCTTTAAAACCACATCTCCCTGCACGGTAGCGCTGGGGGCTACAAATGCTGCGCCCTCATCGCGGGGCGTTTTTCCACAAAAGGATAAGAACATTGTTAAAAACCACCTTTCTCTTTTGGTTCTTTTATGGTATTCTTATAAGTAAGAAACAAAAATGTGCGCGCCGGTTTTGCCGGAGCGGGATTCAAGGGGGTACCTTCATGCTTCACAACACGTTCTGCCGCCGGTTGGCGGCACTGGTGCTTACGCTGGCGGTCGCCGTCAGTATAGTGCTGCCGGTATTTGCAGTATACCCCATGCCCGTCCAGACTGCAACAGAGACTGAGGCAGTGTATCTGTTCAACGCGGACACCGGCAAGACCATCCTGAGCCAGAACGCCGACCAGCAGAAATATGTGGCCAGCCTTACCAAGCTGATGACTGCCCTGCTGCTGGTGGAAAGCGGCAAGGACCTGAACGGTGAAGTGACCGTGCCCACCGACCTGACGCAGGAGTTCAAGGATATCCAGAACGCCAACGGCACCACCATGGGGCTGCGCATCGGCGAGACCGTGCGCCGCATCGATCTGCTGAACGCTATGCTCATCGTCAGCGCAAACGACGCCGCCAGCGTCATTGCGTGGGACGTGGGGGGCAGCGTGGTGGGCTTTGTGCAGCAGATGAACGCCAAGGCGGCGGAGCTGGGCTGCACCGGTACGAACTTTACCTGTGCCCACGGCCTGTTTGATTACGGCAATGTGTCCACCGCGCAGGATCTGGCAAAGATCGCCGCTGCCTGTGCGGAGAACCAGACCTTTGCACAGGTGGCGGGCACCGCCAGCTATGTGCTGCCGGCCACCAATCTGCGCAAGGCCGAGTACACCATCAGCAGCTCCAACAGCCTGATGAACAGCGAAAGCGCTAACTACCGGGAGTACGTCCAGTGGGTCAAGGGCGGCTTTACCACGCTGGCAGGCCGCTGCACCGTGGCTTTTGCCCAGCAGGACGGCCACAACTATGGGCTGGTGATCCTTGGCTGCGACACGCCGGATCACCTGTTTACCGCGTGTGACGACCTGTTTGACTGGGCCTTTGCCAGCTTTGCCGACCGTCCGCTGGTGGATACCAAGACTGTGCTGACCACCGTAGACCTGACCAAGTGCCGCACCGAGCCGGCTGTGGAGTTGTACGCCGCCGCCCCGGTCAGCGGCTACGGCCACAGCGACGATAAGGTGAGCTATTCCTTCGACCTGCCCGAGCGCGTCTCTGCCACCGTCAAGGAGGGGCAGAAGCTGGGCACCGCCACCGTCTATCTGGATGGCTACGAGGTGGGACAGGTAGACCTTGTGACCCACCAGGAGTATGTGTCGGACTTCCGCACCGACATCAAGGCCACCCTGCTGCTGCTCTGCGCCCTGATTTTGATTTTGTGCGCACTGGGCTTTGTCACCCTGCGCTGCGGCGGCGGGATGACCCTCAACCAGCGCCGCCGCCAGATGAAAAAGAGAAGATAACCCCTCTCGTGAAAAGGCGTTTGGAGCGCTCCGCAGAGCGCGACAAACGCGAAATTAAAAATAATTTTTCCGCTGATTATGCGCAAAGCGAACGCGGCGCGCATTCCAAATCGTCAAAGATAAAAGGGGCTGGTGCACGGTTGTGCATCTGCCCCTTTTATAATTATACTGCCCCGTAGATGCCGTGCACCGACACTTCCCCGGTGAAAACGTGTTGTTCCCCGGCATCGGTGCGCACCACTAAACGCCCCTCGGCGTCCACGTCCACGGCCTCGCCTGCGCCCTGACTGCCGTCCGGCAGGTCAAAGGTGACCCGGCGGCCCAGATTGATGCAGGCAGCCTTGTATTCCTCCCGGAAGGGTGCAAAGCCGTCCCGGGCAAAGGTGTACAGGTTGCGGTCAAAGCCAAAGTCGGTCAGCCCCTCTGCCAGCCATGCGGGGTCGGTGGCAAGATCCACCGCAGCGCCCTGCAAGGCCAGCGAGGTGCCGTGGGGCAGGTCGGCGGCGTCAAAATAGCTCTGGGGCTGGGCAAGATTGATGCCGATGCCGCACAGGATGCCGCGCCCCTGCTGCTGGTAGCCGTAGCTTACGCTCTCGCACAGGATGCCCACGATCTTTTTACCGTTCAGCAAAAGGTCGTTGGGCCACTTGATCTGGCAGTCCACGCCGTAGCGCAGCTGCAATTGGCGGCGCACCGCAAGGCTTGCCAGCAGCGGCAGGGTGGCGGGCTGCGCCAGCGGCTCCTTGATGGCGACCGTGTAGTACAGCGCCTTGCCCTCGGCGTTTACCCAGCTGCGGCCAAGCCGCCCGCGCCCGGCGGTCTGGTTTTCGGTATATACCGCCGCCACCGGGCCGAACTCCTCAAAATGTTCCTTTACATAGGCGTTGGTGCTGCCGCATTCCGGCAGATAGCGCACCTCGTTGATGCTCATTGCTTGGGTACCTCTTTGTGCTCATAGGCGGTCACTGCGCCGTTTTCCAGCGTCAGCAGACCGTAGGTGTCCGGGCCGGTGTAGCAGCGCCCGCAGGAGCCGGGGTTGAACAAAAATACATTGCCCCGCTGCTCTGCGTGGGGAATATGGGAATGGCCGAACAGTGCCACCTCGGCACCCCGGGCGGCGGCGGCGTCCGCCAGCGTGTCCAGATCGTATTTTACACCGTACATGTGACCATGCGTATAGAAAACCACCGTCTGATCAAAGCCCGCAAGGCCGTCCAGCGGCTCCAGCGCACCGTAATCGCAGTTGCCGGCCACGGAATACACCCGCAGATGGGGGAAAAAGGCCAGCGCCTGCTCCAGATCCCGCAGGCCGTCCCCCAAAAAGATCACAGCATCCACGTTGTTCTGCTCTTTGTTCAAAATGCGCTTAATGGCGTCACGCGCGCCGTGGCTGTCGCTCAGGACCAGTAGTTTTGTCACGGAAAAATATCCTCCTCTATACTCATTCGGCAGTCTGCTGCAACAGCAGCAGCTGCTTGTACACTTCGCTCTTGGAATAGGCGGTGCCCTGCGCAGCAGCCTTGGCGGCGGCAGAAGCGCTGAAGCCCTCAATGGTCAGCGCAAAAGCGCGCTGCGCCGCCTGTTCCAGGGTCAGCTCCTCTTCCTCGGCGGCACCGGCGGGCGCGCCCGCCATCACCAGCACATACTCGCCCCGGGGCTCGGCGGCGCGGTAGTGCTCCACGGCTTCGCCCAGGGTAGTTTTCCAGATCTCCTCGTGGAGTTTGGTCAGCTCCCGGCACAGGGTAATGCTGCGGTCTGCACCAAAGGCGGCGGTCAGATCGTCCAGCGTGGTGCGCAGCTTGTGGGGCGCTTCGTAAAAGATGACGGTGCGCTTTTCCTGCAAAAGTTCGGCTAGGCGCTCCTTTTTCTGTTTGCGGTTCACTGGCAGAAAGCCCTCGAACACCCAGCGGGAGGTATCCTGCCCGGAGACTGCCAGTGCGGTGACGCAGGCAGAAGCGGCCGGGATGGGCACCACCTTGATGCCTCGAGCCAGTGCGTCCCGCACGATGACCTCGCCCGGGTCGGACACGCAGGGCATGCCGGCGTCGCTGCACAAGGCGCAGCTCTCCCCTGCCTCAATGCGCTGCAAAATGGCTTCGCCCTTCTGCAAGGCGTGCTCGTAGTAGCTGACCATGGGCTTTTTCAGCCCCAGATAATTCAGCAGCTTCATGGTCACGCGGGTGTCCTCGGCGGCAATAAAGTCTGCCGCGCCAAAGGTGGCAGCCACCCGGGGCGGCATATCCTCCAGATTGCCGATGGGGGTCGCCACGATGTAGAGAGTTCCTGCCATAATTACCTCCTGAATTTATCGTCCGTACAGCGCCGCACCGGCGCGGATGAGCACGTCCGGCTCCACCCGCAGGCCGGTCCTGCGGTTCTTCTGGGCTTCCACGAGGAACAGCCACGGAGCGTTTTCCGGGGCGTTCTTCACAAAGGCCAGCCGCTTGGGTTCCAGCCGGTGGGCGCGCAGCACGGCGAGCACCTCAGCCAGCCGCTCGGGGCGGTGGCACAGCGCCAGCCGCCCGCCGTCCTTCAACAGCCGGAAGCCGCAGGCACAGACATCCTCCAAGGTGCAGGTGTTTTCGTGCCGGGCAAGGGCGTGGGCGGCGTTTTTACTTTGCGGCCCCTCGGTGAAATAAGGGGGATTACACGCGCACACGTCAAATTGTCCTTCGTCCTGCCGCCATGTGCGCAGGTCGGCACAGGCGGGGGTGATGTGGGTAAGCTGCTGCTCTTCCACCGCTGCCGCCAGCAGAGCGCTGCCCTCGGGCTGCAGCTCCAACGCGGTGCAGGGGCCGCGGTGCCCCCGGTCGTGCCATTCCAGTGCCACGATGCCGCAGCCGGAGCACAGGTCTGCGGCTTTCTGGCTGCGCTTCGGCTCGCAGAAGCGTGCCAGCAGCAGCGCATCCGAGCCGAACCGGTGTTCCGGGGTGCAGTAGACCATAGTTCTATTATACAAAACTTCCGTAGAATGTTCCATAGACAGTGTGTCGTTTCCCTTCCAAAAAATGCAGGGTATTTTCCTGCGGAATTTGTGCATGAAACAAAAAGGGGGCGGCTGCGCAGCATTTTGTGCAGTGCCTCTTTTGCGGTGGACGATCAGGAATGGCCGCCGCGTGTGCTTTGGCCACGCTCAGCGGAAAAATGTTTTTGATTCAGCAGTTCGGCGCGTCTGCGGACGCGCCGAACTGCGTTTTTCATGAATTTACTTTATGATACCACAAAAAAGGACTGCTGCACAGGTGTGCAGCAGTCCTTTTTGATGCGTTTTCAGCAAAAACTACTGATTATTCAGCAGCGATTGCACCAGTGGGGCAAGCACCCTCGCAAGCACCGCAATCGATGCAGGAATCAGCGTTCACAACTGCAGCGCCGTTCTCGATGGTGATAGCGCCAACCGGGCAAGCGCCCTCGCAAGCGCCGCAGCCAACACATGCGTCAGAAACCTTGTGTGCCATAATAAACTCTCCTTTTTTATCCCGTGCCGATGTAATTATGAAGAAACGTACCTTGGCACGGCCACGCACGCCCCCCGGAATTTGTATCCTTGTCTGCATTCTAACAAAGCAGGCCGGAAAAGGCAAGACTAACCGTGCTGCCACAACAACAAAATAAAATATTTTGTGGGGTTGCACAAAAGCACGGCCTAACTTATAGCCAAAATTGCCGGAGATTTTTAGCGAAAATCACGAAGTCTGGTTAGTTTTGTAATACTAACTACCCGGACGCTCATTCTTTCTCATTCGTGCGGCGGCGGGGGCAGGCGGGGCGCTTTTCGTCGTCGGAGGTTGCCACCACCGGGGCGGGGTTGCGCACGCCGGAGTAATCATCGTCCGGGTCGGGACGGCGGGGCGGGCGCTTGCCGCCGCTCACATACTCGCACACGCCCACCTTGTAGTACCGGGGGGCAAGGCTCTCGGTGCCGCAGCGCACCCGCAGGTAGCCGGACACCGGGTTCACCTCCAGCACGGTGCCCAGACCGTCCGGGGTGCGCACCGTGCTGCCCACCATGGGCATGATGCTGTTCAGGTACTCGTAGGCGCTCTCCTCGTAGGCAAGGCAGCACATCAGACGGCCGCAGGCACCGCTGATCTTGGTGGGGTTCAGCGAAAGGCCCTGCTCCTTGGCCATCTTGATGGAAACAGGCTGGAAATCCTTCAAAAAGCGGCTGCAGCAGAAGGGCTGACCGCAGATACCCAGACCGCCGATCATCTTGCTCTCGTCGCGCACGCCGATCTGGCGCAGCTCGATGCGGGTGTGGAAGATGCCGGCCAGATCCTTGACCAGTTCCCGGAAGTCCACCCGCCCGTCGGCGGTGAAGTAGAACATGATCTTGGAGCGGTCCAGCGTGTACTCGGCCTCCACCAGCTTCATCTCCAGCCCGTGGCGGGCGATGCACTCCTGACAGGTGTGGTAGGCACGCTTTTCGTCCTCGCGGTTCTGGCGCATCCGGCGGATATCCACGCTGTCGGCCATGCGGGTGATGGGTTTCAGCGCCTTGGGTACGGCGGCATCCGCCAGCTCCAGCACGCCCTGCACCACCTCGCCGCACTCCACGCCGCGGGCAGTCTCCACAATAACGTATTCCCCGGTGTGGATGACAGCGTCACCGGGATCAAAATAATAGCTTTTGCCGTTTTCCTTGAAACGGACCGAAATGACTTTTTTCATAGTGTTCCTCGTTTTTGTATCGGATAAGCCCCGCAAGGGGCAGCTTTTTCAGTCTGCTGTTAGTATACCATAATCAAAAGCACATTTCTATGCAAAAAGAAAAGTCTTTATATCCCCTAAATTTTTCCCTCCCCTGCAATGATCCGCCCCGCTCAACCGTATGCAGTACGGAAAAGGTGTCGAAATTTTGTCCGGCGGCAGAGGGGAGGAAAGCGGACAGAATGCCGGTTTTGGGGCGGCAAAGTTGTGCGTTTCGCAGATTTTGACAGAACTTTCGCAAAAGATTCGCCGCACCTCTATTGAAAGCACACGCCTTGCGTGTATAATAGGAATGTTAAGAACCCATTGCCCCAAAGAGGGAGGAACTGTTGCGCCGGGCGGTGCTGCAGAGAAACGGTAGGAGAAGATGGAAAAATTCAGTGTCAAAAAACCATTTACGGTGCTGGTTGCAGTCATCATGGTGCTGATGCTCGGCTTTGTGTCGATCACCAAGATGAAAACAAACCTGCTGCCGAATGTCAGCACACCGTATCTGATGGTGGTCACCGTGTATCCCGGTGCCAGCCCGGAGCGTGTGGAGACCGAGGTCTCGGACGTGCTGCAAAACGCGCTTACGGTGCCGGGTGTTTCAAAGATCACCGCCACCTCGGCTGAAAACTACAGCCTGCTGCTGATGCAGTTCGTGGATGACACGGATATGGACAGCGCACTGGTGCAGGTGTCCAACAAGCTGGATCAGGCCAAGAGCGACCTGCCGGAGACGGCGCTGACTCCCTCTGTGATACAGTACAGCATGAACATGAACGCCTTTATGACCGTGGCTGTCAGCCGCGAGGGCAGTTCGGTGTACGACCTTTCTGATTTTATCAAGAACACCATGACTCCCTACGTCCAGCGCAAGGGCGGCGTGTCCAGCGTATCCTCCAGCGGCCTTGTGGAGCAGCTGGTGCAGGTGCAGCTGAATCAGGAAAAGGTGGACGCCATCAACGAAAAGCTGATGGAGCTTATCGACACTCAGCTGGAAGTGGCGCACACACAGTTGGAGGAGGCCGAGGCCAAGATCAAGGCCGGCCGCGCAGAATACGATAAGCAGTTCAAAAACTTCGGCAATACCGTGTCCAACACGGTCATGGGCTCCCTGAGCTCTGAGGTCGGAAGCGCCGTAGAAGTGGTGCGCAAGCAGGCCGAGGCACTGCTGCAAAGCGTCAACAACCTGATCGCCGTGGTCAAGGAGCCCGAGGTGCAGCAGGCCCTCATTGAGGTGCAGGCCGGTTTGCAGCGGGTGCTGGACAAGTTCAACAGCACCGGTATGCGGGATATCGACTCCCTGATCGAGATCGTGTCCGAGCTGCGCGATATCACCGATAAGCTCTCCTCTGCGTTGCAGACCCTGCAGAACCGCATCAACACCGAGACCGGTACGCAGGGCGAGGGCGCTGCGGATCTGGCAGACGAGCTGCAATTGCAGGACAGCCTGAACGTCATCTATAAGACGCTGGAAGATACCATCAAGGCCATGGACAACGTGCCCGGCATGATGAGCGAGTTCTCCAAAGCGCTGGGCAACTTTACCCAGCAGCAGATGGTCGCCTATATGCAGTTTACCGAAGCCCGCGAGCAGCTGAATGAGTACGAAAAGCAGCTCAGCGAGGCCAAGACCCAGTACGAGGCCGCCAAGGAAAAGGCGCTTGCCAGCGCCGATGTGACCAAGCAGCTGGATATCAAGACCCTTGCCACCCTCATCTACGCCCAGAACTTCTCCATGCCTGCCGGTTACGTCAAGGACGAAAGCGGCGAGTCGTGGCTGCTGAAGGTGGGCGAGGAATACGACAGCGTGGACGATATCCGCGGTGCACTGCTGCTCCATGTGGAGGGCTACGGCGACGTGCGCCTTTCCGATGTGGCAGACGTGGAGATCATCGACAACGCCGCCGACAGCTACACCCGCCTGAACGGCGAGCAGGCTTCGGTGCTGAAAATTTACAAGGACGACAGTTCCAGCGCAGGTGACGTATCTGCCAACTGTCTGGACGCTTTCAAGGAGCTGGAAGCCCAGTACGAGGGTCTGCACGTTGTGGTGCTGTCCAATCAGGGCAACTACATCAGCATCCTCATCAAGAGCATCCTCACCAGTATGCTGGTGGGTGCCGCACTGGCCATCGTCGTGCTGGCCATCTTCCTGAAGGACGTCAAGCCCACGCTGGTGGTCGGCGTCAGTATCCCCCTGTCGGTGCTGTTTGCCGTGGTGCTGATGTACTTCACGGGTCTTGACCTGAACGTCATGACGCTGGCAGGCCTGTCGCTGGGCATCGGTATGCTGGTGGATAACTCTGTTGTTGTCATCGAGAACATCTACCGTCTGCGCGGCCGCGGCGTGCCCGCCGCCCGCGCTGCGGTGCAGGGTGCACGTCAGGTGGGTATGTCGGTCGTGGCCTCTACCCTTACCTCGGTGTGTGTGTTCCTGCCGGCAGTGTTTTCTGCCAGCCTCATCCGCAACCTGATGGGTCCCATGTCCCTGTGCATCGGCTACTGCCTGATGGCTTCCCTCATCGTGGCACTGACTGTGGTGCCTGCTGCCTCGGCTACCGTGCTGAAGAATGCCCAGCCCAAAAAGCTGGCATGGTTCGATAAGATCCAGAACGCCTACGGCCGCAGTCTGGAAAAGGCTTTGCAGAAGCGCTTTGTACCGCTGGCAGCCGCAGTGCTGCTGCTGGTGTTCTGCTGCTGGCGGGTGGTCTCCATGGGCATCGTGCTGCTGCCCACCAGCACCAGCAACGAGGCCATGATCACCCTTTCCACCACCGACACCCTCTCGAAGGACGAGTCCTACGATGTGGCCGGTAAGGTGGTGCAGGCCGTGATGGCTGTGGACGGCGTGGAGGAGGTAGGCATTACCCCCGACAACACTGTGGCGGGCATGGATGTTTCCAACCTCGGCCTGCCCTCCACCATCACCGACCTGCTGAACGCCGCCAACGGCTACGGCAAGTATAAGATCAACGTCAAGCTCAACGAGGAGCTTTCCTCTTCCAAGATCGACGCCGCCTGCAAGGCCATGGAGGAAGCCGTGGCCGGCGTTGCGGACTGCACCGCCACCGTCCAGCAGTACGGCATGACGGATGACCTGACCAGTCAGCTGTCCACCGGCCTGACCATCAAGATCTACGGCACTGACGCCGAGACCCTGACCGCCCTGTCCGAGAAGGTGGTAGACATCGTGAACAACACCGAGGGCTTCCAGAACGCCACCAACGGTCTGGGTGCGGGCGATTCCACCATCATCCTGCAGGTGGACCGCGACAAGGTGCGCGCCAACGGCCTGACCGTTGCGCAGGTGTACCAGCAGATCGCTGCAAAGCTGACCACCACCACCACGGCACAGACCCCTGTTACCGTGGACGGCACCACCATGGATGTGCAGATCAGCAACAATCTGGACCCGCTGACCAAGGAAAACATGATGGACATGACCTTTGAGACCACCGTCATGTCCGCAGACGGCACCACCGCCACCGGCACCTGCAAGCTGTCGGATATCGCCAGCTGGACCACCGGCACCGCACCGGACTCCATCACCAGCGAGAACCGGAACCAGTTCGTTACCGTCACTGCCGAGACTGCCCCGGGCTACAACACCACGGTGCAGGCCCGTGCCGTGAAAAAGGCGCTGGATGCTTTTGCCCTCACCGATGAGATGCCGGAGGGCTGCTCCTTCTCCATGGGCGGCGAGAGCGACAGCGTCAACTATATGACCGACGAGATGATCCAGTGGATGGCCCTGGCCCTGCCCTTTGTCTACCTTGTCATGGTGGCACAGTTCCAGAGCCTGCTGTCCCCCTTCATCGTGCTGTTTACCGTGCCGCTGGCCTTTACCGGCGGTCTGCTGGGTCTGCTGCTCACCGGCCAGCAGCTGACCATGATCTCCATGATGGGCTTCATCGTGCTGATGGGTACGGTCGTCAACAACGGCATCGTGTTCGTGGACTACGCCAACCAGCTGCGCATGGGCGGCATGGAGCGCCGCGCCGCACTGGTGGCGACCGGCAAGACCCGTATGCGTCCCATCCTGATGACCACCCTGACCACCGTGCTGGCCATGCTGCAAATGGTGTTCAGCAACGATATGGCAAGCCAGCTGATGAGCGGCATGGCCATCGTCATCATCTGCGGCCTGAGCTACGCCACCCTGATGACCCTGTATATCGTGCCTATCCTGTACGATATCCTGTTCAAGAAACCGCCGCTCAACGTGGACATCGGCAGCGACAAGGACCTGGACGACATCCCGGACGATGCCGCCGAGTTCATTGCCGCCCAGTCCTCTGCGGCACAGCCTCAGCCGGAAGCATAAGGCTTACAGCCCGTATCACCAAAGCGCCCCGCATTTCCACCGGAAGTGCGGGGCGCTTTTTGGTATTGTAGGCACTTTCGATGATTCTAACAAAAAATCGCCGCAAAAATTGGATGGTAATTCTAAAAAGATTCCAACACAAAACTGTAAAACTGTGATATAATCATAAATACAGACAAGATGCAAAAGGGGGCAGTCTGCCCCTTTTGCATTTCCGAAAAAAGCTTTAGGAGGCGAGGCCCAATGGCACAGATCCGTTCCAAGCCCTTCGGTGTGACCAAAGAGGGCGCTAATGTTACCGAGTATATCCTCTCGAACCCCGGCGGTATGTCCGTCAGTGTGCTGGATTACGGCTGCGTGATCAAAAATATCATCGTCCCGGCCAAGAACGGCCCGGTGGATGTGGTGCTGGGTCACGACACCATGGCAGATTACGAGAACGACTTCACCTCGTCCGGCAGCACCTGCTGCGGTGCTTTTGTGGGGCGCTACGCCAACCGCATCGAGAACGCCGTCTTTACCTTGGGCGGCAAGACCTATCAGCTGGAAAAAAATTGCGGCGAGCACCATCTGCACGGCTGTTTTTCCCGGAAGATCTATGAGGTGAAGTACTTCGGCGATACCCTGCTGATGGAGGCTGTAAGCCCTGACGGCGAGGACGGTTTTCCCGGCACCCTGAAGATCGCGGTGCGCTATACCCTTACCGATGACAACACCTTCCGCATGGACTACCGTGTGTCCTCGGACGCTGACACGATCGTAAACCTGACCAACCACAGCTACTTCAATCTGGACGGCGGCGGCGACGTGCTGAACCAGAAGCTGCGCATCTACGCCTCCCGCTATCTGGAGGGCAACAATACTACCTGCCCCACCGGCAACATCCTGCCCGTGGTGAACACCCCCATGGATTTTACTGCCGGTAAGACCATCGGCAAGGAGATCGACACCGGCTTCTCCCAGACCACCATGGTGGGCGGCGGCTACGACCACTGCTATGTCATCGACCGCGCACGCGGCTCCAGCCAGAGCATCTGCGCATGGGCGACCAGTGATAAGACCGGCATCAGCATGAAGCTGTACACCACCCAGCCGGGCATCCAGCTGTACACCGGCAACTTTTTGCAGGACTGCCCCGCCCCGGGCAAGGGCGGCGAGCCCATGCGGAAGTACGGCGGCTTTGCCTTGGAGACCCAGCACTATCCGTGCAGCCCCTCTCACCCGGAGTTCCCCTCCACGGTGCTGCGGGCAGGCAAGGTGTTCCGCGCCACCACTACCCTGCGGTTCTTCACCGGCAAGCAGTGCGGAAAGCTTTAAAAATGATACACCATGCAAAAACGTCTGCTTCGGCAGGCGTTTTTGCATGGTAGGAAAACTCCCGCCATTTCTATGTTTTGCACAAACGGCGCATTCTCTCCATGTGAAAAGTGCGAAAAATCTCTGTCAATCAAAAGTGCGTTGCATAAAGATGCAACAAAAATATATCTGAATAAAGAAAGCGCCCCTTGCAGTCTGCGGCAAAAAGCGGTATGCTTTAAACAGGCCGGGCAGCGCCCGGCGCAAAGAGAAAAAGCAAGAAATACTATGTGAGAGAGGTACTCGGCTATGGCAATTTTGGTTTCCGGCGGTGCCGGCTACATCGGCAGCCACACCTGCATCGAACTGTTGAACGCTGGCTACGATATCGTGGTGGCAGATAACTATTATAATGCTTCTCCTGTGGTTCTGGACCGGGTCAAGCAGATCACCGGCAAGGATTTCCGCTTCTACAAGGCAGACATGACCCGCCGCGAGGACGTGGAGAAGATCTTCTCCGAGTGCCCGGACATCACCGCCGTCATCCAGTTTGCAGCCTACAAGGCTGTGGGCGAGAGCGTGTCCAAGCCCATCGAGTACTACTACAATAACCTCAACTGCACGCTGGTCATTCTGGACGTGATGCGCCATCATGATTGCCATAACTTCGTGTTCAGCTCCTCCGCTACCGTCTACGGCGACCCCGCCAGTGTGCCCATCACCGAGGACTTCCCTGTGGGCGCTACCACCAACCCCTACGGCACCACCAAGGCCTTCACCGAGCGCATCCTGCAGGACGTCTGCAAGGCTGACCCCAGCCTGAATGTGGCGCTGCTGCGCTACTTCAACCCCATCGGCGCCCACAAGAGCGGCCTGATCGGCGAGGACCCCAACGGCATCCCCAACAACCTGATGCCCTACATCGCCAAGGTGGCTGTGGGCAAGCTGGAAAAGGTGCACGTCTTTGGCAACGACTACCCCACCCCGGACGGCACCGGTGTGCGTGACTACATCCACGTTGTGGATCTGGCCCGGGGCCATGTGTGCGCCATCCGCAAGCTGGAGACCGGCTGCGGCCTCTTCATCTGCAATCTGGGCACCGGCAAGGGTTACAGCGTGCTGGATGTCATCCACGCCTTCTCCAAGGCCTGCGGCAAGGAGATCCCCTACGTCATCGATCCCCGCCGCCCCGGTGATATCGCGGAGTGCTACGCCGACCCCACCAAGGCCAAGAACGAGCTGGGCTGGGTGGCTGAGTACGGCATCGAGGAGATGTGCGCCGACAGCTGGAACTGGCAGAAGAACAACCCCGATGGCTACCACACCGTGAAGTAATCATGATTTGAACCGGAGCACCGCATATTCTCGCCTGAGAGTGTGCGGTGCTTTTTTTGTGTCCACATTCTCTCTTGACATCCGCTGTCAGTTAGCCTATACTACATTTGTTAACACGGACTAACACACAAGAACGGTACATATAAAGAAGGCAACGGATATGACGTTAAAAGAGTTACAGATCGGCAAAAGCGCCATAGTGGATGCTGTGGGCGGTGCAGGCGCACTGCGGCAGCACTTTCTGGATATGGGTCTGATCCCCGGAGCAGAGGTCACGCTGGTAAAGCTGGCGCCCATGGGCGACCCCATGGAGCTGCGCATCCACGGCTATGAGCTGACCCTGCGTCTGGACGACGCGGCACAGATCACCGTGACCCCCACCGAAAAGACCCCGGCGGTGCACGCCCCGGTGGACGGAAAAATGGTGGAGCACCCGGGTCTTGGCGAGGGCGGCAAGTACCACACCAAGGAGGGGGAGCATCCCCTGCCGGAGGATAAGACCCTGACCTTTGCGCTGGCGGGCAACCAGAACTGCGGCAAGACCACCCTGTTCAACCAGCTCACCGGCTCCAACCAGCACGTCGGCAACTTTCCGGGTGTGACGGTGGACCGCAAGAGCGGTGCCATCAAGGGACACCCGGAGACTGAGGTCACCGACCTGCCGGGCATCTACTCCATGTCCCCCTATTCCAGCGAGGAGATCGTTACCCGGCAGTTCATCATCGGCGAAAAGCCTACCGGCATCATCAACATCGTGGATGCCACCAACATCGAGCGCAACCTCTACCTGACCATGCAGCTGATGGAGCTGGATATCCCCATGGTGCTGGCGCTGAACATGATGGACGAAATGCGCGGCAACGGCGGCACGGTGCGCATCAACAAGATGGAGGCGATGCTGGGCATCCCGGTCATCCCCATCTCTGCCGCCAAGAACGAGGGCGTGGACGAGCTGGTAGACCACGCCGTCCATGTGGCAAAGTATCAGGAACGCCCCGGGCGGATGGATTTTTGCAGCGAGGATGACCACGGCGGCGCGGTGCACCGCTGCATCCACGGAATTCTGCACCTCATCGAGGATCACGCCAAGGCGGCGGGCATCCCGGTGCGGTTTGCCGCCACCAAGCTGGTGGAGGGTGACCCCCGCATTGAGGAAGCGCTGAAGCTGGACCCCAACGAAAAAGAAATGATCGAGCATATCATCGTGCAGATGGAGCAGGAGCGCGGGCTGGATCGCGCCGCCGCCATTGCGGATATGCGCTTCTCCTTTATTCAGGAACTGGTGGCGCAGACGGTAGTCAAGCCCCACGAAAGCAAGGAGCAGCTGCGCTCCAACCGCATCGACAAGTTCCTTACCGGCAAGTACACCGCCATCCCGGCGTTTATCGCCATCATGGGTCTGGTGTTCTTCCTCACCTTCAATGTCATCGGCCTGTTTTTCCAGAACCTCATGGAAATGGGTATCGACGCCCTGACCGGCGTTGTGGACACCGCCCTGACCAACTGGAATGTCAACGCGGCGGTGCACTCGCTGGTCATCGACGGCATCTTTACCGGCGTGGGCAGCGTGCTGAGCTTTCTGCCCATCATCGTGGTGCTGTTCTTCTTCCTCTCCATGCTGGAGGATACCGGCTACATGGCGCGTGTGGCCTTTGTGATGGATAAGCTGCTGCGCCGCATCGGCCTTTCCGGCCGCAGCATCGTGCCCATGCTCATCGGCTTTGGCTGCACCGTGCCCGGCGTGATGGCAAGCCGTACCCTGCCCTCGGAGCGCGACCGCAAAATGACCATTCTGCTCACCCCGTTCATGAGCTGCTCGGCAAAGCTGCCTATTTACAGCCTGTTTGCGGCGGCCTTCTTCCCCAAGTACGCGGGGCTTGTGATGGTGCTGCTGTACTTCACCGGCATCTTGGTGGGCGTACTGGCGGCGCTGCTGCTCAAGAGCACCGTGTTCAAGGGCGAAGCCGTGCCCTTTGTCATGGAGCTGCCCAACTACCGCCTGCCCGGCCTGAAAAATGTGGCGCAGCTGCTGTGGGAAAAGGCGCGGGACTTCTTGCAGAAGGCCTTTACGGTCATCTTTGCCGCTACCATCGTCATCTGGTTCTTGCAGAACTTTGACCTGCAGCTGCGGCTGACCGCTGACCCGCAGGCCAGCATTCTGGCGCGCATCGCGGGCGATATTGCCCCGCTGTTTGCCCCGCTGGGCTTTGCGGACTGGCGCATCTCCACCGCCCTCATCACCGGCTTTATGGCCAAGGAGAGCGTGGTGTCCTCCCTGCTCATCCTCTTTGGCTCCACTGCTGCCCTGACCGCAGCCCTCACCCCGGCACAGGCCGCACCGCTGCTGGTGTTCTGCCTGCTGTACACCCCCTGCATCGCGGCGGTAGCCTCGGTCAAGCGGGAGCTTGGCGGCAAGTGGGCAACCATCATGGTGGTGAACCAGTGCGCCGTGGCATGGCTGTGTGCCCTGCTGGTGCGTCTGGTCGCCGTGGCGGTGTTCTGAACGCAATCATCATATTGAAAAAGAGAACCGGCGCGTCCGCAGGACGTGCTGGTTCTCTTTTTCTCTTGACATCTCTCCTTATCTGCATTATAATACTTCAAAAATGAACTATCTATAAAAAGACAAAAAGGAGCGCCGCATGAACCCTACCATAGAGATCAGCTTCAAGACCGCGCAGGCGTACAGCGCCATGTGCAAGCCGCTGTGTCAGGAACTCAAGCTGCCCCAGACCGCCTTTGATATCCTGATGTTTTTAGCCAATAACCCGGACTGCACCACCGCCCGGGATATCGTGGAGATTCGCAAGATCAAGGCGAACCTTGTGTCGGTGAACGTGGATCGTCTGGTGCAGGAGGGGTATCTGGAGCGCCGCGCCGTGGCGGGCGACCGCCGCAAGACCCAGCTGCTGTGCACCGAAAAGGCGCAGCCGGTCATCGCACGGGGGCGCGAGGTGCAGGAGCGCTTTTTTGCCCGCCTGCTGCATAACACCGATGCCGCCACCCGGGAGGCGTTTTTCCACACCATGGAGGTCATCGGGAAAAATCTGGACGAGATCTTAAAGGAGAATGGATAAAATGCACTTGCTGTTTACGGTGCTTGTCACCTTTTTTGCCGGCATGGGTGCCGGCCTTGGCACCGGCTTTGCCGGTATGAGCGCGGCGGCGGTCATCAGCCCCATGCTCATCACCTTCCTGCACATGGACCCCTACATGGCGGTGGGCATTGCCCTTTCCTCGGATGTGCTGGCCAGTGCTGTGTCTGCCTATACCTACCATAAAAACAAGAATCTGGATATCAAAAACGGCCTGATCATGATGGCAAGCGTGCTTGCCTTTACGGTGGTGGGCAGCTGGGTGGCCAGCAAGATGCCCTCCGCCACCATGGGCGGCTTCTCGGTGTTCATGACCTTCTTGTTGGGTGTCAAGTTCATCCTGCGCCCGGTCATGACCACCAAGGAAGCCATGCAGGGGGTCAGCGCGCAAAAGCGTGCGGTGCAGTCGGTGGTGTGCGGCGTGCTTATCGGCTTCATCTGCGGCTTTATCGGCGCGGGCGGCGGCATGATGATGCTGCTCATCCTCACCAGCGTGCTGGGCTACGAGTTGAAAACTGCCGTGGGCACCAGCGTGTTCATCATGACCTTTACCGCCCTGACCGGTGCGGTGTCCCACTTTATGATCGGCGGCACGCCTGATTGGCTGGTATGGGGCTTGTGCGTGGTGTTCACCCTGCTGTGGGCGCGCATTGCCGCCGTGTTTGCCAACAAGGCCACTCCCAAGACCCTGAACCGCGCCACCGGCGTCGTGCTGGTGGTGCTGGGCGTGGTCATCATGGGCTTCAACCTTCTGACCTGAAAAACGATTTAAATGCGCGCCGCGCTGCTCTGCGCATAATCAGCGGAAGTATTATTCTTAAATAGATCAATGCCGGGCGGTCTGCGGACCGCCCGGCATTGCATTTTCACGGGAAAGGTCGTAAAGGAGAACTGCATTCCTTTCTGTGAAAAATGAACCGGGAAAATCCGCAGATTTTCCCGGTTCTCAAATTTAAAATTGTTTTTCCTCTATTGATGCGCAGAGCAGCGCGGCGCGCATTCCAAACCGTCAGCGCTTACTTGCTCTCTACCTTTTCCTCGATGGTGGAGTGGTCGATGACCCAATCGGCAGCCTTGCGGATGCCCTCGTTGCGGCGCAGGGCGGCAACGTCGGTGCCTGCCTTGATCTCTTCCACCGTCTTTTTGGTCTTTTCGGCGCGCTCAGCCAGCTGCTTGTCGATCTCCTCATCGGTGGGCAGCAGGTTCTCCTGCTGTGCGATCTGTAGCAGTGCCATACGGGCGCGGGTGTTCTTCTCTGCGGCGGCACGCACCTTGGCAGTAAAGCTCTCGCGGGTCTCGTGGATCTGGCTCAGATAGGTGGTCAGGCTCATGCGCTGCATCTGCAGCTGCTGCTGGATGACCTGCATCTGCTGCTGGTAGGCGTTTTCCACCAGAATGCTGGGGATCTCGCCCTCTGCGGCATCGGCCAGCTGACCAAGGATCTGATCCTTGGCGTGGTTCAGCGCACCGCCGTGGCGGCCATCGAACAGCTGCTGCTTCACGAAGGCGCGGTACTCCTCCATGGTCTCCTTGCCCATCTTCTTGGCAAAATCGCTGTTCAGGGCAGGCAGCTGACGCACGCACACGTCATGCAGCTTGATCTTGAACACAACGGGCTTGCCGGCCAGCTCCTTGTTGGGGTAGTTCTTGGGGAAGGTGACGTTGATCTCGAACTCGTCCCCTGCCTTGTGGCCCAGAATGCCATCCTCGAAACCGGGGATCATGCGGCCGCTGCCCAGCTGCACCGACTGGTCCTTTGCCGTGCCGCCCTTAAAGGCCACACCGTCCAGAAGACCCTCAAAGTCCATGTGCACCACGTTGCCCTTTACAGCGGGGCCCTTGTGGGGCACCAGCTCTGCGGCATAGTTGCGGCGGCGCTCCAGCACCGTGTCAATCTCCTTGTCGGTCACCTCCGGGGTGACGCACTGGGAGGTAAAGCCGGTGGTCTTGGTCAGCTTCAACTCGGGCTGCAGCGCCACGGTGGCGGTAGCCACAAAGCCCTCGTCCTTTTTCACGCTTACCAGATCGTAGCTGGGATCATCCACCGGCGCAAAGCCGTGTTCTTTCAAAGCAGCCTCGTACAAAGCAGGCACATCCTGATCCATCAGGTCGTTGATGGCATCGTACCAGAAGGTGTGCTCGCCGCGGTCAGCCTCGATCTGTGCGCGGTCGGCCTCGCCCTTCTGGAAGCCCTTGATGGTATAAGTGGCGCGGGTGCGCTCATAGACCGCATTGGAGGCGGCCTCCAGTTCCTCAGCCGTAGCGCTGAAGGTCATTTTGCAGACACTCTTTTCAGGAGTTTCCACGCTTACCAGTTTCATAGGATCTACCCTCCGTGTTGTTCCCTTGGCGGCAGGGCGGCGCTGCCAAGGCAGCAGCCGGAACGCCATTTTGGGAACATTTTCAAACATTAATAAAGTTATTATAGCACAAGTGCAGCAAAAGCGGTATAATAAACTTGATAAAAATGTGCCGTTTTGGCAATTTTAGTCCATTCAAGCAGGAAAAAAGCGCGTTTTGCGGCAGCAGCTGCCGCGCAAAAGTGGGAAAACCCTCAGGAAAGGAAGGCTGTCCCCTATGCGATTATTTGATGTTCTGGGCCCGGTGATGATCGGACCCTCTTCCAGCCACACCGCCGGTGCGGCAAAGATCGGCTATACCGCACAAAAGCTTCTGGGCGAGGTACCAGCGCAGGCAGACATTGGCCTGTACGGCAGCTTTGCCACCACCGGCAAAGGGCACGGCACCGACCGTGCATTGGTGGCGGGGCTGCTGGGCCTGCGCCCGGACGACCCCCGCCTGCCGGACAGCTTTGCATTGGCCGCGCAGCGGGGGATGCAGTTCAGCATCCACCCGGTAGAGCTGCGCTCTGCCCACCCCAACACCGCCGTGCTCACCCTGACCAGCCGCACCGGGCGGCAGCTTTCGCTCAAGGCGGCGTCGGTGGGCGGCGGACGCATCCGCGTCACGGAAATCGACGGCGTCCCGGCGGATTTCGGCGGGGACAGCAACACCCTCATCATCCACAACGAGGACACCCCCGGCTGCATTGCCGAGGTGACCATGGCGCTGGCACTGCGGCGCATCAATATCGCGTCCATGCAGGTGTTCCGCGCCGCTGCGGGCGGCTATGCGGTGATGGTGCTGGAGTGCGACTCCCACATCCCTCACGCGCTGGAGCGGCAGCTGGCGGTGATGCCGGGTCTGCTGAAGGTGACCTGCCTGAACGTGGACGAGCCGGAAGAAACGGAGGAATGAGCCATGGCATTTTTGTCCTGTGAAGAGATGCTGGCCGCTGCCCGCAGCCAGAAGATCACGCTGGCAGAAGCGGTGCTGCGCAGCGATTTGGAGGAGAGCCGCCTGACCGAGGCGCACAGCCGCGCCGCCATGCGGCATTTGTGGCAGGTGATGCAGGCCACCAGTCAGGAATACGACCCCACACAGCGCAGCCGCAGCGGCCTTTCCGGCGGCGATGCCGCCAAGGTGGAGCAGGCGTGGCAGCAGGGACGCCTGCTGGGCGATGATTATCTGGCCGCAGTAACAGCGGAAGCCCTAAAAACCGCCGAGTGCAACGCCTGCATGAAGCGCATCGTGGCCGCGCCCACGGCGGGCAGCTGCGGGGTGCTGCCGGCGGTGCTGCTGCCGCTGGCGCGCGCCGGGCAGGCAGACGAGGACGCCGTCTGCGACGCACTGTATGTGGCGGCAGGCTTCGGGCAGGTCATCGCCGCCCGCGCCACGCTGGCGGGCGCAGAGGGCGGCTGTCAGGCCGAGGTAGGCGCAGCCAGCGCCATGGCCGCCGCCGCCCTGTGTAACCTGAAGGGCGGCACCCCGGAGCAGTGCGCCGCTGCCGCCGCTATGGCACTGGGCAACCTGCTGGGTCTGGTCTGCGACCCCGTGGCGGGTCTGGTGGAAGTTCCCTGCATCAAGCGCAACGTGGTGGGCGCGGTGAACGCGGTCTCCTGCGCCAACATGGCACTGGCCGGGGTGGACTACGCCATCCCCTGCGACGAGGTCATCGACGCCATGGGCCGCGTGGGCAGCCTGCTCTCCCCCGACCTGCGCGAGACCGGTCAGGGCGGCCTTGCCGCCACCCCCACCGGTGTAAAAATCGCCCGTCAGCTGGCGCAGGAGGACTGAGCGCCACGCCCACTCTCCCCCGCCCGGCGGGCAAAAAGCGGCTGTAAAAGCCGCTTTTTGCGCCGATGTGGCAGAAGAATTACAGAAAAGCCGCAGTAAAATCAAAGAAAAGACGTTCTTTTTTGGAAAATATAAAAATATTTTAAAAAAAGCTGTTGACAAACCCCGTCCTTCGTGATAAAATACATCATGTTCCGAACGGAACGTATGCGTTGGTAGCTCAGCTGGATAGAGTGACTGACTACGAATCAGTAGGCCGGGGGTTCGAGTCCCTTCCATCGCACCAGAAAATGCCGTGAAATCGAAAGATTTCATGGCTTTTTTGTTTTTCTGGCAGAGTCTGCACACTTTTGCACATCTCCTGCACACTTTACAAAAAAGCCATGTTATCTTTGCATCGCTTGCACAGCGTGTATTTCGCTGCACAAAAAATGAGAATTTTACGCGAAGAGCACCCGCGTCAGCTCGCGGCGTTCCTCTGCGTCCATCTGCCGGATGGCTTCAAGGATCATTTTGCCTGTGATTTTTGTTGCCGCCGGCGTTTTGTTTTCCGGGGGTTCCTGCGGCTTTGCACCGGCCACATCCTGCGTGTAGAAGTCGGCTTCGATCTTCTCGGTTAACTCCAACCGGGGCTTGTCCTGCGTGTGGGCGTAGGTGTCCATCAGGACGGTGGCGGTTGCATGGCCGGTGTTGCCCTGCACCGACTTGAAGTCACCGCCAGACTGCAGCAGCTGGTAGGTGGCACTGGAATGGCGCAGACCGTGGAACACGATCTTCTCAAACTCCGGGTGTTCTGCTCGCCACTGCCGATACCACTTAGTCAGAACGTCCGGGGCAATGGGTAAGCCGTCTGGTAAGCGGAACAGCTGACCGCAGTTGCTATACTTTTCCGGGGCATTCTGTTCGTCCTGCTTCATCTTTTCCAGCCATGCCAGAAGCTCCTCTTTCAAGGGCTTGGTCATGTACAGGATGCGGTTGGACTTTTTGGTCTTGGTCCGCTTGAGGATCAGCGAAGACTTGCTCCCCTCCCGTCTGTCCGGGAAGGTGTGGTAGATCTGGGTAGGGTCGATCTTGGACAAGGCGACCTTGTCGGCACGCTGCAGGGCTTTGTTCACCGAGATGGTTCCCCGTCCGTCTGCTGCATCAAAGTCCAGATCACTCGGCTGCAAGCCGAGGATCTCACCCTCTCGCAAGGAAAGGATCATGCTCATGTGCACCGCCAGATGCAGGGCAGGGTTCTCGATGGTCTGCAGCGCCGCCAACATGGTGCGCTCATCCCAGATGGTGCGTTCTTCGGTGTTGATCTTGGGGGCTTCACGGGGAGTAGGCGATTTGTGGATCAGATCCCAGTCAACGGCATACGAAAAGGCGGTCTTCAGGAGCGTGTGGACTTCGTGAATGGACGTGCTGGATAACAGCCGTTTCTTCTGATTTTCCGTCAGCTCCTGCTTCTCGCCGTGAACGTACTGGCCGCAGGGGGTCTGGCTCAGGGTGGCGTAGAACTGCTCAATGTCATAGGTGCGGAGGTCTTGCACCTTCCGCTTTCCGATATACGGCACGATGAGGTTCTGCACCATCGCCACAGATTGGGTGTAGGTCTTGGGAGACCACTTGTGTTTGCTGGACTGAATGGGGATCCACTTGTACAGCATCTCCTCCACCGTCATTGCATCGGGCACGAGGAAGGTGCCGTCCAGCAGTTCCTTCTCCACCGTGATCTTGCGCTCCTGCGCTTCGGCCTTGGTCTTGAAGGTTTCCCAGCCCTTGCAGGGCTTGCCAGCATGATCTTTGTAGTTGTATCGGACGGAATACGTGTTGCCACGTTTCATAATAGATGCCATAGATGTTCCCTCCCTCAGACCGCTGCAAACCAATCGTCAAAGCTCTGCTTGCTTACCCGGATGCTGGTACCGAGGCGGATCACCTTGAAGTCTTTCGTGGTGTTGCACAGAT
>ENA-OQIL01000065-OQIL01000065.1-human-gut-metagenome-genome-assembly--contig:-NODE-65-length-52437-cov-3.484401_pt1 | contig 52437 bp, 53 predicted proteins | sample MGYA00242583_ERZ504748 | MGnify/ENA primary metagenome ERZ504748 (study PRJEB26092, sample SAMD00036191) | human gut metagenome | host: Homo sapiens | study: EMG produced TPA metagenomics assembly of...
GAAAGTGGGTTTTTTACGTTTCCGCAGGTCGCGTGATTCGTGTTCGATCGCTACGGGTCAGCATGTCCCCTAAACGGGACAACGCGCACCCCTGAACGAATGCAAACGAAAAAAAATGGGTTAGAACTCGACGTTTCGCGTGCCGCGCCACTATTGACGTGAACCGTCGTTCACCCGTTGATCAGTGTGCTCTATTCGGGGCAACCCGTCCGCAAGCCTCTTCACCAAGCTAGAGCGTACCCGTAGGAGCCGCTTGGTATGCAGCCAGATACCCGTCAATGGTGGTTGAACGGCAGACCTTCGGCTGTATGACCGGAGCGTTGCGTGTTCGGAACGCTTCCGGGGCCGGCCTTTTCCGCCGCTACACTTGAAGCGTCCGTCGCGCGCCGCGTCGGGCGCAACGAGGAAACGGACGAGGAAGGGCGGTCGGATGGGCAACGCGAAGAAGCGAAGCGGAAGCGTGGCGAGCATGCTGCCCGTGCTGCTGGCGTGCTCGTTCACGGCCTCGTTCGGCCAGAGCATGATGAACGTCGCCCTGCCCGAGCTGGCTGAGCGCTTCGGCGTCACGCTCTCCATCGCGAACTGGGTGATGCGTGGGGTACATGGTGGTCGCGGCGACGGCCATCATGCTGTCGGCGTTCATGCTGAGGCGCCTCGGCGTGAGGCGCGTGTTCTTCGTCGGCGCGGGGGCCGCTCGGCGCTCGGCACGCGTGCGCGCTGGCTCTCGCGGAGCTTCCCGATGCTGTTCGCCAGCCGCCTCGTGTAGGCGGTGGGCACGGGCCTGTTCTTCCCGTCGGTGGACGCAGCGTCATCATGACGAACTCGCCGGCCGCGGTGCGCGGCACGCGCCTCGCGCTGAACAGCGGCGTCATCGCCGTGGGCCTTGCCATCAGCCCGACGGCCTCGGGCTTCGCGCTCACGCAGTTCGGCTGGCGCGCCATGTTCGTCGTATCGCTCGCCATGTCCGTCGCGCTGCTCGCGGTCGGCTTCTTCCGCATCCACGGCGGCCCTTCGACGAAGCGCGTTCCCATCGACGCGCTCAGCGTGATGCTCGGGCCGCTCGGGTTGGCCGCGTTCCTGTACGGCTTGGGCGAGGTCACGCGCGATCTCGCTCCCTCCCTCGCGGCGCTCGCGGTCGGCGCGGTGCTGCTCGCCCTGTTCGCCTGGCGGCAGTTCGCGTTGGAGAGCCGCTGCTCGACCTGCACCCCCTCGTCCAGCCCGCGGTTCGCCGTGGGCATCCTGCTCGTCATGGTGGGCATGCTCACGTCGTTCTGCCATGAGCATCCTGCTGCCGCTGTACTACGAGGGGGCGCTGGGGTACACGGCGTTCTTCGCGGGCCTGCTGCTGCTAGGCCCCGTGCTGGTCAACGCGGCGTTCACGTTTTGGGCGGCCGGGTGTTCGACAGGCACGGCGCGTGGCCGCTCATACCGGCGGGCCTCGTGCTCGTGCTCGTCGGGCAGGCGACGGCGTTCTTCTCGGCCGAGAGCATGATCGCCATCCTGATCGTCCTGTCGTCGGCGGCCGTGTACGCGGGCGCCGGGTTCGTGGTGGCGCCGTCCAAGACCGCGGCGCTCGGCACGCTGCCGCCCGCGACGTACTCCGCCGGCGCGTCCATCAACTCCACGGCCGTGCAGATCGCCTCGGCCATCGGCTCGTCGCTGTTCGTCGGCGTGCTGTCGGCCGACGTGCTCAGGGACACGGCGGCGGGCGCGGCGAAGGCGTCGGCGTACGCCGCGGCGTTCGAGCACACCCTCTCGATAGCCGTCGTCATCGCGGCGGCGGGGCTGCTCGTCGCGTTCTTCTACGCCCGCGCCATGCGCAAACCGGCCGGTAAGCAGCGGTGACAACTTCCGGTTGTCGAGAAAAACCGTGAAAAGCATCCGAAAGTTGGTTGAGGGAACCGCGGTTTCGGTGCATGCTGTAGAGAGAAGGCAAGCGAGAGGAGAATCCTATGAGCTTCCGAGACAACCTCCAGCATCTGCGTGGAACGCGCGATTTGAGCCAGGCGCAGCTTGCGACGCTGCTCGGCGTGAGCCGCCAGTCCGTGGCGAAGTGGGAGGCCGAGAAAAGCTACCCCGAGATGGACAAGCTCATCAAGCTGTGCGACCTGTTCGAGTGCTCGCTCGACGACCTCGTGCGAGGCGACTCAACCGGCAGCGCGACGGCGAGCGAGGCGATCGTGGAGGCCGAGCCAGCCTCCGCAGCCACGCCTGTCGATAAGGACGGCTACGACGAGCACATGCGCCGCCGTGCGTGGGATGTCGCTGCGGGCGTGGCGGTGATCGTCATGAGCTTCGGGGTGGCGATGTTCGTGACGGGTGGCGGTTACAACAGCACGACGGTTTCGGCGAACATCGTCGTCCACCTCGTAGGGATCGCGCTCGGCCTGTGCTTTTTCGTTCCGGCGTATCGCAGCCATGCGGCGTTTCGCAAGGAGTATCCGGTGGTCGAGGACTGCTACACGCCGGAGGAGAAGGCGGAAGCGCGCCGTCGGAAGCTGTTCGGCGTCGGCGGCGGTGTCGCGCTGCTCGTCTTGGGCATGTTCATGCCCGGCATGCTCCAATCGATTCAGATGTTCTCGTTCGTGCCGTTGGCGCTGTTCGCTTGCTTCGCCGCCGCGGCCGCTCTGCTCGTCCACTCCGTCATGATGGATCGCCGCGTCGACGTGTCCTTCTACAACGGCGCCCCCGATTTCACGATCCAATCCCTCCTTCGAGGGCGTCGTACTGACTCCTGATCTCGTCGCGCAGCTCGTCTTCGGCTTGAACGTGGGCGCCGCCGTCGGCCGGCCGCGAATTCGCCGTATCCGCTCGCAGTTGTGGGCAACCGCGCACAACTGCGTCCTTTTGCGCTTTCCGCTTGCAAACGCTGGGCGGCGTGGTATACTTCTGCAGTTTCTAAATACGCATGCTTGCGCGACCCGATCCGCTAGTGGCCAACTGAAAAAGGCTGCGGATCTCGGGGATGACCGCAAGCAGAGGACTAACGAATGGAGAGAGTCATGACGAAAGTCAGCATTACTTCGCTGCTCGATGCGGGCAGCCACTTCGGCCATCAGACGCGCCGTTGGAACCCCAAGATGAAGCCGTACATCTTCGGCAGCCGCGGGGACATCTACATCATCGACCTCAAGCAGACGCTCGTGGGCCTCGACCAGGCGTACACGTTCGTGTCCGAGCTGGCCAAGAAGGGCGGCACCGTGCTGTTCGTGGGCACGAAGAAGCAGGCCCAGGAGGCCGTCGCCGATGCTGCGAACCGCTGCGGCATGCCCTACGTGAACGCCCGTTGGCTCGGCGGCATGCTGACCAACTTCGTGACCATCCGCTCCCGCGTGAACCGCATGGAGGAGCTGGAGGCCATGGAGGCCGACGGCCGCATGGCCGTGCTGCCCAAGAAGGAGCAGATCCTGCTGCACAAGGAGCTGTCCAAGCTGCAGACGAACCTCAACGGCATCCGCAACATGAAGCGCACGCCCGACGCCGTGTTCGTGATCGACACGAACCGCGAGGCCATCGCCATCCATGAGTCCCGTCGTCTCGACATCCCCGTGGTGGGCACGCTCGATACGAACTGCGATCCGGACGACGTCGATTTCGGCATCCCCGCCAACGACGACGCCATCCGCTCGGTCCGCCTGCTGGCTGACTTCATCGCCGACGCCGTCATCGCCGGCGTGGGCGTGCCGGTGACCGCCGCCGACATGGGCGAGGTCGCCGTCGAGGCTACCGCCGTGGAGGCCCCTGCCGCCGAGGCCGCGCCCGCCGAGGCCGCTGCCCCTGCCGCCGAATAAGCTGATCTGCGCATCTACCGCACTGAACGCGCCGTCGCGCCCTTCCCGCGCTGCGGCGCTCGACACCCCGCCGCGTCCCAAGGCCGCGGCATCGTGAGAGAAAGGAACAACGTGGCTGCTGTTACCGCTTCCATGGTCAAGGAACTCCGTGAAATGACCGGCGCCGGCATGATGGAGTGCAAGAAGGCGCTCGTCGAAGCCGACGGCGACATGGACAAGGCCGTCGACGTGCTGCGCACGCGCGGTCTGGCCGCCGTGGCCAAGAAGGCCGGCCGTGCCACCAACGAAGGCACCGTCATGGCCATCGTCTCCGACGACGCCACGTCCGGCGCGGTCGTCGAGCTGAACTGCGAGACCGACTTCGTGGGCATGAACGACAAGTTCAAGGCCTACGCCGAGAAAATCGCCAAGGCCGCCCTGGCCGCCAAGCCCGCCGACCTCGACGCCCTCAAGGCCGCCGACGCCGAAGGTGAGACGGTGGAAGCCGTTGTCACCGACGCCATCCACACGCTGGGCGAGAACATCCAGCTCGCCCGCTTCGCGGTGGTGGAGGGCGGCGCCGTGTCGTCCTACATCCACGGCGGCGGCAAGATCGGCGTGCTCGTGCAGTTCGATGTCGAGGGCATCGACCCCGCGTCCGACGGCTTCAAGCAGTACGGCCGCGACGTGGCCATGCAGGTTGCCGCCGCCGCTCCGGTGGCCGCCACCCGCGAGGCCGTCGACCCGGCCGTCGTCGAGCACGAGAAGGCCATCTACATGGCTCAGGCCGCCGAGTCCGGCAAGCCCGAGGCCATCCAGGAGAAGATGGCCGTCGGCCGCCTGGAGAAGTTCTTCAAGGAGAGCACGCTGACCGAGCAGGCTTTCGTGAAGAACCCGGACCAGTCCGTGAACGACTACACGGCCGAGGTTGCGAAGAGCCTGGGCGGCGAGATCAAGATCGTCGACTTCAAGCGCTTCGTGCTTGGTGAATAGCTGCGTTCCGGCGGCCTGATGGCCGTCGGAATCGCTCGACGCTGCGAAGCCCCCTCGCACCGATCCTCAGCCCTTTTTCGCTTGCCTTCGCGTACCGAAGTACGCTCAGCCGCGAAACGAGCCGACTATCGGCACGAGGGGGCTTCTCGCTGTCTTGCTGCGCCAACCTGCGTTCTTCGTTTCGGTACCAGCAGCTATCGGCCCTTCTGCTTTCGTTGTGATGATGGTGGGCGCGCAGCCTCCCTGTTCTTATAATGGTGGGTACCGCGAAGGGCGCCTCGGACGGCGTCCGCCACCCAATGAAACCAACGCCCGGACCCTCGTCGTCGCGGGCGCGGAGGATGCTTCCATGGCTGAAGAGATCATCATCGTACAGGGCAACAACACGCTGGCCGGCGACGTCGCCGTGTCGGGCGCGAAGAACTCGGCGCTCAAGCTGATCGCCGCCGCGTTGCTGGGCCAGGGGGAAACGACCATCCATAACGTCCCGCTCATCTCGGATATCAGCATCATGTCCGACGTGCTGCGCTGTTTGGGCGCGCGGGTGGAGCGCGACGGCCATACGCTGACGGTGGACACCTCCGCCGTCGACAAGCACGAGACCCCCTACGAGCTGGTGTCGAAGATGCGTGCGAGCATCTCGGTGCTCGGCCCGCTCGTTGGCCGCTTCGGATGCGCCCGCGTGGCCATGCCGGGCGGCTGTCAGATCGGCGCTCGCAAGATCGACATGCATCTTGTCGGCCTCGAGGCTATCGGCGTGGAGTTCTCCATCGACCACGGCTTCCTTGAGGCCAGCACGCCCAACGGGCTGCACGGCGCGCACGTCGTACTCGACTTCCCCAGTGTGGGAGCAACCGAGAACCTGCTCATGGCCGCCGTGGCGGCCGAGGGCTCCACGGTCATAGAGAACGCCGCGCGCGAACCCGAGATCGTGGATCTTGCGAACATGCTCGTGTCCATGGGGACGCGCGTCACAGGCGCGGGCTCGGACATCATCGAGGTCGAGGGCGTGCCGCTTTCTTCGCTGCATCCTTGCGAGCACACGACGGTGGGCGACCGCATCGAGGCCGGCACCTTCCTGGCCGGAGGCGCGCTGACGGGCGGTCCCGTCACCGTGCACGGCATCGATCCGTCGTATCTGCGCGTTGCGCTCATGAAGCTCCGCGCCATGGGCTGCGACGTGGAGACGGGCGACGACTGGATCACCGTGGGCCGCACGCGCCCGCTGGCTCCCATCGACTTGCAGACGCTGCCGCATCCCGGGTTTCCCACCGACCTTCAGGCGCAGTTCATGCTGCTGGCCGCGTTCGCCGACGGCATGTCCGTCATCACCGAGAACGTGTTCGAGAACCGTTTCATGTTCGCCAGCGAGCTCATGCGCATGGGCGCGGACATCGCCATCGAGGACCATCACGCCCTCGTGCGCGGCGTGGACGTGCTGCAGGGCGCCGACGTGTCGTCCACCGATCTGCGCGCCGGGGCGGCTCTCGTGCTGGCCGGCATTGCGGGGGAGGGCGAGACTCGCGTGCACAACATCGGCCATATCGATCGCGGTTACGAGGACTACGTGGGCAAGCTGCGCGCTCTCGGCGCCGATGTCGTGCGCGCTGAAACCGAGCAAGCCCAGACGTCCCGGTAGCGAGCTCCCATGGTCAACAAACGCAAGCAGGGCCTGACGCAGGCTCGTGCGAAACTTACGTCGCATCGCATGAGGTCGGCAACGGTCGGCACCCATGTGCCGCGACGCTCGTCGCGTCATATGAACGGCGAGGCGGTGGGATTCTCCAGCCCGCGCAAAAGGAAGCGCGCGGCTCGCGGCATCGTGGAAACCATTCTGCCCGTCACATCGTCGGGCGAGAGCTCGTCGCAATACGCCCGTCGCGTCAGCCGTCGCGAATTCGCCCAGGACATCCAACGTAAGGCGCGCATCCGCCGCATCGTCGCGATCGCGGTCTGCCTGCTCGTGGCGGTTGCCGTCGCCGCCGCCGTCGGCGTGGCGACGTTCTTCGGGTCGCTCGATGCGAAGCTCGGGCTCAAGGATTCCGATGCAGCGTCGGCGCTCGTTGCTCCCAAGGCCGATGCGAAGGCGTTCTACACGGTGGTGTCGGCCGACCTCCGATGCGCCGGGCTCGGCGAATGCGACGGACGGCCCCGACGCCATCGCGCTGGTGCGCGTCGACGAGGAGACCCGCGCCGTCACCGTCGTCTCGATTCCGCCTACGCTGCAGGTATCGCTGAAGGACGGCAAGAAGCACCCGCTGCGTGAGGCTTCGACGCAGGAGGGCGATGCCGCGCTCGTGTCGGCCGTGGCCGACTTCGCAGGGGTGAACGTGGCTCATTACGTGAAGACCGACGCCGAATCCATCGTGCGCCTCGTGGACGTCCTCGGCGGCGTCGAGGTGAACGTGGCCGAGGAGGTGGACGACCCGAACGCGGGCGATGCCTACCTGCCGGCGGGCGCCCAGACGCTCGACGGCGCGCAGGCGCTCACGTTTTTGCGCGCCAGCAACTTCTCGAACGGCCTCGAAGTCCAGGCGGCGAACCAGCGCGAGCTGCTCACGGCACTGTCGCTGCGCCTTCTGGGGGAAGGGCGGCTGAGCTTCCTCGCCACGCTCGACAACGTGGGAGGGTCGTTCCAGACCGACCTTTCGGCTGCGGCCGCGCTTTCCGTCGCCGATGCGCTTCGCGGTGTGGACTCTTCCTCGGTGTACGGGGCGCTTGTGCCCGGCTACGAGACCGCGCGCGATGGCGCGAGCTCGTATGCGGTGTCTTCCGATGCCTGGAAGAGCATGATGGAGCTCGTGGCGGCCGGTTCCGAGCCCGTGGTGGAGCAAACGGCGCCCCAGGTGGATCCGGGCAGCTTCACCATCACCGTACGCAACGGCTCGGGCGTGACGGGCGGAGCCGGCCAGATCGCCGACGCGCTGAAAGACCGCGGCTTCGACGTGACCGAGACGGGCAACACCGACACGTACGTTTACGACGAGACGCTCGTCGTGTACAACGACGACGCGTTCGAGGCGGCGGCGGAAACCGTGGTGGCATCGCTCGGCCTGGGCCGTACGGTGCCCGGGGCGGGTTTCTACACGTTCGATACCGACGTGTTGGTGGTTCTCGGCAAGGATTGGAAGCCCACATCGTAGACTGTGGTAGAATCGGCACCTGAAAGCAAGATGTTCAAGTTCAACGAAGGAGCTTTACCATGGTAGACAAGAACGATGTGGCGGCGGTGCTCGAGCTCATCCGCCCCAGCCTGCAGGCGGACGGCGGCGATGTGCGCCTCGTCGACGTGAACGAGGACGGCGTGGTGTCGGTGGAGCTGCAGGGTGCCTGCAAGGGCTGCCCCATGTCCCAGATGACGCTGGCCAACGGCGTGGAGCGCATCCTCAAGGAGCGCGTTCCCGGCGTGACGAAGGTCGTTCCGGCCGACCTGTAAACCGGATCGATCTCGAAGGCGAAGGAGGCGGATATGGCGCAGTGTTGGGAACGCCGCGGGTGCGACGAGGAGATGATGTCGCGCTGCCCGCACAACATCCCGGGCGAGCCGTGCCCTGCCGATTGCCGCTTCGCCGCATGCACGCGCTCGACGCACGAGGTGTGCCAGGATTTCAACAAGCTGCTGAATCCCGAGCGCGATTACGACGCGGCCGTCAAGGAGGTGTGTCGCTTCTGCGAGCACTTCCTGGAGCACGGCCCTGGCGTGGCCGAGCGCACTGGCGAAGTCACGAGGCAGGGCAATCCGAACCGGTTTCTGCTCTAGCAGGGCGAACCGGTTCGAAACGCGCGCATCCGCGAGGAGCGCGCGACAATCGCAGCGAGCAACCGCGGCCGTGCAGGACATCTGCGCGGCCGCGCGCTACCCCCATACCAGCAAAGAACCGACGAAAGGGAGACGATGGCAGAGCAGGCTCACGGCACGCTGAAGGTGAAGACCGGGTTCGCGGAGATGATGAAGGGCGGCGTCATCATGGACGTCGTGAACCCCGAGCAGGCGAAGATCGCCGAGGACGCGGGCGCGGTGGCCGTCATGGCCCTGGAGCGCGTTCCCGCCGACATCCGCGCGCACGGCGGCGTGGCCCGCATGAGCGACCCCACCATGATCGAGGGCATCGTGGAGGCCGTGTCCATCCCCGTCATGGCGAAGTGCCGCATCGGGCATTTCGTGGAGGCGCAGGTGCTGCAGAGCCTGGGCGTGGACTTCATCGACGAGAGCGAGGTGCTCACCCCGGCCGACGACGAGTACCATGTGAACAAATGGGACTTCGACGTGCCGTTCGTGTGCGGCGCGCGTAACCTGGGCGAGGCCCTGCGCCGCATCGCCGAGGGCGCGGCCATGATCCGCACGAAGGGCGAGCCGGGCACGGGCAACGTGGTGGAGGCCGTGCGCCACATGCGCACCGTGACCACCGACATCGCCCGCATCAAGGGCCTGCGCGACGAGCAGCTGTTCACGGCTGCGAAGGACCTGCAGGCGCCCTACGAGCTGGTGAAGTGGGTGGCCGAGCACGGGTGCCTCCCCGTGGTGAACTTCTCGGCCGGCGGCATCGCCACGCCCGCCGACGCGGCGCTGATGATGCAGCTGGGCTGCGACGGCGTGTTCGTGGGCAGCGGCATCTTCAAGTCGGGCGATCCGGCCAAGCGCGCCCGGGCCATCGTGGAGGCCACGACGAACTACGACGACCCCGACACCATCGCCCGCGTCTCGCGCGATCTGGGCGAGGCCATGGTGGGCATCGAGATCTCGGACATCCCCGAGAACGAGCTCATGGCCGGCCGCGGCTGGTAAGGCGGGTTCCGGCGGCTTGCCAGCCGCCGGAACTGCTCGACGCTGCGGCGTGCCGAGGTGCCCCGCCTTCGCGCGATGTCGAAGGCTTGCGTACCGAAGTACGCGGCGCCTCCGCCATCGCGCGAATTCGGCGCGCCTCGGCGCCCCTCGCTGACTTACTACGCCAACCAGGGAGGTGTCAATGGAACCTGTGAGAAAGACGATCGGCGTCCTGGCCTTGCAGGGCGCCTTCCGGGAGCATCGGCGGATGCTGGAAGGCCTGGGGGCCGACACGCGCCTCGTGCGCTGGCCATCCGAGCTGGAAAGGCTGGACGGCCTGGTGATCCCGGGCGGCGAGTCCACGGCCATCGCGAAGCTTCTGGCCATCCACGGCATGTACGGGCCGTTGCGCGCCGCGCATGCGGCCGGCATGGCCGTGTTCGGCACGTGCGCCGGTGCCATACTCATGGCGCGCGACATCGAGGGGGCCCGCCCCGACCAGGAGCCGTTGGCGCTGATGGACGTGCGTATCCGCCGCAACGCCTATGGGCGGCAGATCGACTCGTTCGAGACGACGGTGCCGTGGGCGGGCATCGAGGGCGACCCGGTGAAGGGCGTGTTCATCCGCGCCCCGCGCTTCGCCGATCTCGGCGAGGGCGTGGAGGTGCTCAGCACGTCCGAGGACGGCGAGCCGCTGGCCGTCCGCGAAGGCCGCGCGCTGGCCGCGGCGTTCCATCCCGAGCTCACCGACGATTCCCGCGTGCATGCTTTCTTCCTGGAGCGCGTCGTCGGGTCGTGAGGAGCCTCTCCTGCGTTGCCGGGGGCGTTTCCAATCGCGGGAGCGCGCTCGACGAGTTCTGCTACAATGAGACGAAGGAAGGCGGGCGACGAAGCGAGAGGAGCGTGAACCTATGAGCAAAGGCGTGACCTGTCCTGCGTGCGGGGCGGTCGGTTTGGACGTGTGCCGTTATGAGTCCATGATGGTGGTGCGCGCCGATCTCGCGATGTTCACGCTGCGCTGCCCGCACTGCAAAGCCACCGTGTCCAGCATGCAGCCCATTCCGCCGCAGCTGTACGAGGAGGTGCGGTTCGCCGCCCTCGAAGTGGGCGCCGGCATGGGCCTTGAGTAGCGGTTCCGTCGGCATCGTGCCGGCGGAACTTTTTCTATGCGGTTCGAACGACAACCGAATGCCCGTGCCGCGCGGGCTGCGAAGGAACGACATGCTCAACGACATCTACCAATCCATCGATCCCGTCCTGTTCGCGTTCGGCCCGTTCACCGTGCGCTGGTACGGCGTCGCCTACGTGCTGGGCTTCGTTTTCGCGGGCCTCGTCATCTGGCGCGTCGCGCGCCGCTGGCGCGTGCGCGTGGATGCGGATTCACTGCTGACCATCATGTTCTGCGTCATCATAGGCGTCATCGTGGGCGGACGGCTGGGTTACGTGCTGTTCTACGGCGAGGGGTACTATTTCCAGCATCCCGAGCAGATCCTCGCGTTCAACAAAGGCGGTATGAGCTTCCACGGCGGGCTTATAGGCGCGCTTTTGGCGGGCATCGCGGCTGCGAAGCTCACTCGTATCCCGTACCTCACGTTGGCCGACCTCGGCTGCATCGGCGCGCCGCTGGGCCTGCTGTTCGGCCGCTGCGCGAACTTCATCAACGGCGAGCTGTGGGGCGCGCCCACCGACGCCGCCTGGGGCGTGGTGTTCGGAGGCGCCGCGGGCACGATGCCGCGCCATCCGTCGCAGCTTTACGAGGCCTTTCTCGAGGGCGTCGTCATCTTCGCCGTGCTGTATCTGCTGTCGCGACGCATGCCGCCGCGTCCGCGCGGCACGTTTCTGGGCACGTTCCTCGTCATGTACGGATGCTTCCGCTTCCTCGTCGAGTTCGTGCGCGAGCCCGACGCGCAGCTGGGCTATCTATGGGGTGGCTGGCTTACCATGGGGCAGCTGTTATCGGTGCCGCTGATCCTCGTGGGCGCCGGCGTGCTGGTTTATGCGCTTGTCGTGAAAAAGCCCCAAAAAGGGCTTCCTGAAATGAAACAATCTGAGTAACATATAAGGGAATCGAACGCACGGCTCCTCGAGGCTTCGACTCGCTAAGCCGTGCGATTGGTTACGGTTCGGCGGCAACCTTGCCTGCGGTAACGGTTTGCTTGCCGGGCGAAGCTAAACTGGCAACAGATCATATTGGCTGCAAGTTTTATCAGACGACGAAGGGGGACTTCCCATGGATCTCAAGTTCTACAAGTGCATGCACTGCGGCAACATCGCCATCAAGCCGTTCGACGCGGGCGTGCCGCTGGTGTGCTGTGGCGAGAAGATGACCGAGCTCACTGCCAATACCACCGATGCCGCGGTCGAGAAGCACGTGCCCGTGGTGCGCGTCGACGGCTCGAACGTGCACGTCGAGGTGGGCAGCACGCTGCATCCCATGACTCCGGAGCACTACATCACGTTCATCTGCCTGGTCACGAAGAACGGCTACCAGATCGTCGAGCTGACGCCGGAGGATGCTCCCGTCGCCGACTTCGCCATTGCCGAAGGCGATGAGGCTCTCAAGGTGTACGAGTACTGCAACCTGCACGGCCTTTGGGTCGCTGAGGTGTAGACGGCCCTGCGTTTCGCGCATGACGCGCCCGTCCCGCTTCGCGGGGCGGGCGTTTTCGTTTGCGTCGCGGTCGGCGCGCGTGTTACCGCTGCGGATGTTTCACGTGAAACATTTGTTCTGAATGGGCGTTTAGGCACTCGTTCGGTCGCGTTTGGCGTTTTGCCCGCGCGGCGCGGCTGCGCGTGGTTCGCACCATGCGTCGCGCTTGCCGCCCGAGCGGCCCATCCCCGCATCCGTCTCGCCCGCGCGCCATGGCCTCCGAGCTTCCGACGGCTCCTCGGATGGCGAAAAAGCATCGAATTCGGAAGTCCCCGACGGTGCTGCGGGTTCGTCGGGAGGCCTCCTCCTGTATCGCTCCTGGTCGCGGGCGTCTCTTCTTTCGCCGCCGCGCGCAGGGTCCGACCGAGGCGCTCGATTTCTTCCGAATTCGATGTTTTTTCGCCATCAGGGGAGCCTCCGTGCGTCTGCAAGCTGCTTGGGAGGTCGTCCGACGGGGCGTGCGATCCCTGGGGCGAGACGTTTCTCGGGAGGTCATGCGCCAGGCGTGCGGTCGGGACGTCTGCTCGGAAGGGAAGAGCATGCATGCCGCTATTCTGAGTTAGCGGATATCCGTTCGCCATCCTGGGCGCGCGCAAGCGAGTCGAAGGATCTCGCGCAGCGCGCGAGGATCCGAAGGCGGCTTCGAAGCCCGTTGCCGTTCGGAGACGCCGCGCTTGTGTGCAGACTCGTCGGATTGGGGTGGCGCGACGGGGGCTCGCGGGGATTTCACGGTATGATGGATCCCATGGAACGGGCGCGATCGAGGAGGAGCATGGCAAGACGCACGAAGATCGTTTGCACGCTGGGACCTGCCGTCGACGACGAGGCCGCCCTGCGCGGGCTGCTGTCCGCAGGCATGGACGTGGCGCGTTTCAACTTCTCGCACGGCTCGCACGACGAACACCGGGCGCGCATGGATCTGCTGAAACGCGTGCGTCGCGACCTCGGCTCGCCGTGCGCCATCCTGCTGGATACTCGCGGCCCCGAGATCCGCACGGGCTCGCTTGCGGGCGGACGTCCCGTGGAGCTGCGGGAGGGCGGTTCCCTCGTGCTCACCGAGCGCGTGGTGGACGGCACGGCGCAGCTGGTCTCGCAAACCTGCGCGGGGTTGGCGCGCGTCGTCGGGCCCGGCCAGCCCATCCTGCTGGACGACGGGCTCATCGAGCTTCGGGTGGAGGCGGTCGAAGGCTCGGACATCCGCTGCACGGTGCGCAACAGCGGGCTGTTGGGCGAGCGCAAGTCCGTCAACATCCCCGGCGCCAGCGTGCCGCTGCCCGTGATGACCGACCAGGATCGGGCCGACCTCGTCTTCGGCATCGATCAGGACGTCGACTTCGTAGCGGCCTCGTTCGTGCGCAACGCCGAGGGCGTGCGCGAGTTGCGGCGTTTCCTCGACGAGCACGGCGGCGAGGGCGTGTGCTTGATCGCGAAGATCGAATGCGCCGAGGCGGTGGAGAACTTCGAGGGCATCATCGAAGCGGCCGACGGCGTGATGGTGGCGCGTGGCGACTTGGGCGTGGAGGTGCCGGCTCACAAGGTGCCGCACATCCAGAAGGAGATCATCCGCGCGTCGAACCGTGCGTCGAAGCCGGTGATCACGGCAACCCAGATGCTGGACTCTATGATACGCAACCCGCGTCCTACGCGCGCCGAGGTGGGCGACGTGGCGAACGCCATCTACGATGGCACCGATGCCGTGATGCTGTCGGGCGAGACGGCTGGCGGGCGCTACCCGGTGGAGGCCGTGCGCATGATGGCGCGCATCGCCGAGTCGAGCGAGCCCTACTTGTTCGACGAGCGCGCGCCCGACCGCAGCCGCGACAAGGCGCGCGTGGCGCTGGCCGTAGGGCTGGCCGCCGTGCAGACGGCCGAGAACGTGGGCGCCGCTTGCATCGTCGCGCCTACGATGGTCCGGTCGCGACGGCGCGCCTCGTGTACGACTGCGCCCGCGCGTGCCCATCCTCGCGGTCACGCCGTTTCCGCGCGTCATGCGCCAGCAGCAGCTCAACTGGGGCGTGACGCCCATGCTCGGCGATGTGCAGGGCGACATGCGCCACGTCGTCGAGCAGGCGCACGACGCCGTGCTGGAGAACGGGCTCGTGCGACCGGGCGACCTCGCGGTGTTCACGGCGGGCGATCCCTCCACGAGTCCCACCATCGGCGAGCCGGGCGACGGCGCGGCGGCCGCCACCAACGTGATGTACGTCGTGCAGATACGTCCCGGCGAAGGCGACGGCGGGCTATAGGCCGCGGCGGACGGTGCCGGCCGTATGCGGCAGATAACGGACGATAGGCTTCGGATAAGGAGTTGACCATGGGTTTCTTCGACAATGCGCAGGAAGTGCTCGACCGCGGCGTGTCGGCGGCGAAGGGCGCCGTCTCGGGCGTGGCGGTGGAGCAGCAGGCGTTCGTGAAAGGGTTCGCGCGCCTGTGCAGCGAGGGCTCGAGCCAGGGATGGCATGAGAGCAACGGCGGCAACGCGTCGTACCGGCTTGCGCCGGAGGACGTGGCATCCAGCCGCTCGTTCTTCTACGACAATCCCAGCTCGTGGGTGCCGCTAGGCGTGCAGGTCGCCAACCTGGGCGGTGAGTTCTTCCTGGTGACGGCCGCGGGAGCGCACATGCGCAACGTGGCGCTGGACCCCGACACGGGCGCGGGCATCGTGGAGGTCAACGCCGCGGGCGACGCGTGGCGCATCGTGTGGGGTTCAAGAACGGCGGCGTGCCCACGAGCGAGTTCCCCAGCCACGCAGCCATCCAGTCGGTACGCAGGGAGGCGACCGGCGGCACGGGCCGGGTGCTGTACCACGCCCATCCCGCAAACGTGGTGGCGCTGACCAACGTGCTGCCGCTCGATGCGCGCACGTTCACCCGTGCGCTGTGGAAGATGCTGATGGAGGCCATGATCGCGTTTCCGAAGGGCATCGGAGTAGTGCCGTGGATGGTGCCGGGCGGCCCTGAGATCGCCAGCGCCACGGCCGACGCCATGCGCGTCTACGACGCATGCGTTTGGGCTCACCACGGCCTGTTCTGCGCTGGGAACGACTTCGACTCGACGTTCGGGCTGGCGCAGACCATCGACAAGGCCGCGACCGTCTACGCGCAGGCGCGCGCGATGAACGGCGGCAGCGACCGGTTCGCCAGCGCCATTCCCGACGAGGGCCTGCGCGGCATCGCCGAGGCGTACCATCTTCCGGTGAACGAGGCGTTCCTCGCTTAGGTTGGGAATTTCCGGAGAAAACGCGTGCGTTGCGGCGTCGACTGTGCTATAGTGCAAAGGCTTGTCTTCGCCTTGGTCGGAAACCAAGGCCCGTAAAGGAGAACCATAATGAAACAGGGTATTCATCCGGAGTACGTGGACTGCACGGTCAAGTGCAGCTGCGGCAACACGTTCCAGACCCGTTCGACGAAGCCTGAGCTGAAGATCGACATCTGCAACGTGTGCCATCCGTTCTACACCGGCCAGCAGCGCTTCGTCGACACCGGCGGACGCGTCCAGCGCTTCGCCGACAAGTTCGGTGCCGCGAAGGAGACCGTTGCTGAGCGCGAGGCCGCCAAGAAGGCCGCGCGTGCCGCCGCCATCGCCGAGGCCGAGGCCAAGAAGAAGGCCGAGCGCGAGGCGAAGGCCGCCGAGAAGGCCAAGCGCGCCGAGGAGTTCGCCAAGAAGTCCGAGGCCGAGGCTAAGAAGGCCGCCGAGGCTGAGGCTGCCGCCGAGACCGCTCCCGAGGCTACGGCCGAGGAAGCCGCCGCGGTGGACGCCCTCGTCGAAGAGGCTCCTGCCGCCGAATAGCGCTTCTGCAGCAAGCACAGCGAACGGCCCGGTCGATGACCGGGCCGTTCGTGCGTCCAGGGACGATCCGCGCGCGTTGTCGCCCGAAAGCCGTGGTTTTCGCCCTCGAAGCGCGGCTTTCGGGCGACAACGGCATCGGTGGGGCCGCTTCAGGCGCGCCCTAGCCTTGATCGACGAACTCCTCGCCGCGCAGCAACTCCACGTCCAAAAGGTCGCCTTCGGCCCATCCCGCTTCGCCGAGGGGCGAGACGCGTTGGGCGTTCGACGTCATGCACGCGGCCAGCTCCCCGGCTTTGAAATCGAGGAAGTGCGCCGCGTAGCCCTCGTCGTCGCGCGTCACGTGTACGCGGGCTATGTTCGCCATCTTGGGGATGCTCGTCTTCGCGGCATCCGCCCGCGCCTGCACGACGGGGCGGCGGCGCAGCGGAATTCCCAGGATGCGCGCCGTGATCGCTTGCAGGCACCATTCGGAGCCGAAGTAGGCGGCCATGGTGGGGCCGGGCAGATCGACGACCGGTTTGCCGTCGGCTACGGCCAGCATGAGCGGCCGTCCCGGCACGGCGGCGATGTAATGGTGCACCACCTGCCCGCGGCGTTCGACCAGCTTCACGTTGAAATCCTCCTCGCCGAGGGCCGATCCCCCGTTGACCACCACGACGTCGGCGGTGGCGAGCGCCGCCTCGAAGGCGCGTTCGAGCTCGACGGGATCGTCGTGCACGAGGGGGAACACCACGGGTTCGGCACCGTACTCGATGAGGAGGTGCTTGCACATGAGGCTGTTCGTGTCCACGTTTTGACCTCGTCGGGGCTTGATGCCTGCGGGTACGAGCTCGCTGCCCGTGGGAATGAACGCCACGCGCGGTTTGACGCGCACGGGCACCATCGTGGCGCCGCCCATGGCGAGAGCGGCCAGGTCGGTGGGTCGGATAATGCTGCCGGCGCTCATGAGCGGCTCGCCCGCGCGCAGCGTGGAGCCGGCGGGCCGCACGCCCGAACCGGGCTCGACAGTCACGTCGTCGTCGAACGTTACCGATCCGTCCTCCCGAACGACCGCCTTCTCGATCATCACCACGGCGTCGAACGCGTCGGGGAAGTCGTCTCCGGTGTCGGCGCGCACGTAATCCACGCCGGGCTTCCAGCTGCTCGTGTCGGGCATGCCGTTCGCGAACGCTGCCGACTTCACCGCGATACCGTCGAACGACGAGGCGCGCACCACCGGCAGCGTGTTCGTCGACGCCAGGTCGCAGGCGAGCACGCGTCCCACCGCGTCGTCGAGCGCCACGTACTCGACGCTCCTCGCCGGCTCCCATGCTGCGAAGAAGTCGGCCAGCGCCTCTTCGCGCGACGGGAAACCGTCCATGATCTTCTCTCCCATATGCATCTCCTCGTACCGTTTTTCGTTGATCATAGCAGGAAAGCCCGGCGCGCGCCGGGCTTTCCGTGGACGTGCGATCGATGCGGTGCCCTATGCCTTGGGCTGCGCGTTCGCGGCGATCTCGTTGAACTCGGACTCGCTCAGGTCGTAGCCGTAGAACGTCTTGAAGTAGCCTGCGACCGTCTTGTACAGGTCGTTGTCGTACTGCTCGGGGTACAGCAGGCGCGGCAGCCACTGCATGCCCAGCACCTGGTTCACCGTCGGCGGGCTGTTCAGCCAGTTCCACGGCGTGCCGGGCACCTTGTAGTAGGAGCCGTTCTTGATGGCGGACAGGTCGGCGAAGGCCGCATCGGAGCCCACCGTGTCGTAGATGCTGTCCGGGCCGAACAGGATGACCGCAGGATCCCAGATAGCCAGCTGTTCCATGCCGATCTCGACGCCGGCGCCGCTGCCGGACACCTTGCCCAGGTCAGCGACGTTGTCGGCCACGAGGTCGATCACCTGGCCCTGGTAGGAGTTCTTCGCGATGGTGTTCGTCCCCTTGTCGCCGAGCAGGTACGCCACCTTCGCGCGGTCGCCCTCGGGAATCTTGCTCATGACGGATACGGTCTCGTCGTAGGCGGCCTTGCAGTAGTCGGACAGCTCCTTGCCGCGATCCTCCATGCCCAACAGCTCGCCGAGCTTCTCGTAGGCTGCGCCGTAGTCCTCCATCTTCGTCTCGATGACCACCACGGGGATGCCCAGCTGCTGCTGCATCGTGTCGAGGTCCTCTTTCATGCCGTCTTTGATCTCGCCGGTGTCGATGAGGATCTGCGCACCGGATGCGGCGACGGCCTCCTTGTTGAGGTCGCCTTTCGCTCCGAACGCGGCTCCTGTCACGGGCAGGTTGGCGTAGTCGCCTCCCAGGTACTTCGCCTGGTCGGCCGTGAGCTCCGTCGAGATCGTCACCAGCTTGTCCGGTGCCATCGTAAGCAGGACCTGCGTGGCGGTGTGGCCCGCCGGCGCGATGCGGTCGATCTTCGCGGGCACTTCCACCGTGCGTCCGGCCGAGTCGGTGAACGTGCGCGTCTCGTTCTGCGCCGCCTGATCGGTTTGCGCGGCGCCGTCGGCGCTTTCGGGTGCGTTCTGCGACGGAGCCTGCGAGCATCCGTTCAGCGCGAACGCCAGTCCCAGACATAGCGCGCCTACGACCAGCAGGCGTTTCGCCCAGAGCATGCTCCTTGCGGTAATCCCTCCCATAGAATCTTCCTTTCTTCGACTTCGTTGCCTTGCGTTTATCGCTCTATCTCGCGTACGGGCACGCACACGCGCACCTTGTCGCCGTATAGGGAATTGACCTCCACGTCCACGTCGTAGATGGTGCTGACCAGCTCTTTGGTAATGACGTCTTTGGGGCTTCCGAAGGCGTGCACGCGTCCGTCGTTGATGACGAGCGTTTGGTCGGCGTAAAGAAACGCCTGATCGGGCTGGTGGGTCGATTGGACTATGCTCATGCCTTCGCGCGCGAGCTGGCGCACGGTGGACAGTACGCGCACGGTGTTGCCGTAATCGAGCGCGCTCGTAGGCTCGTCCATGATGATGGTGCGGGCGTTCTGCGCGATGGCGCGCGCGATGAGGACCAGCTGGCGCTCTCCGCCCGATATCTGCGTGTAGGGGCGATGACCCAGATGGGCGATGCCCACGCGCTCGAGCGCATCCCACGCCCGGTCGACGTGCATGCGCTTCGGCGTGGAGAACAAACCTATCCCGCCGCCCGCGCTCATCAGCACCACGTCGAGCACGTCGTAGGCGTAAGTGGACGAATGCGATTGAGGGATGTAGGCGACCTCGCTCGCGCGCTCGCGGATGGAGATCGAGCGCAGGTCCTTCCCGTTCACGCGGATGCTGCCCGTCCAGCTGTTGTTGAGGCACAGGATGCATCGGAACAGGGTCGATTTGCCTACGCCGTTGGGCCCCAGCACGTTCACCAGCGTGTTGTCGGGGATGCGGAAGCTCAGGTCGCGCAGCACATGGTGGCTGCCGTACGAGAAGCTGAGGTGCTCGACATCGATGCTCATAGCCCCTGCTTCCTCCTCGTGATGAGGTACAGGAAGAACGGCGCTCCCACGAACGCGGTCAGGATGCCGATGGGTATCTCGGAGCTGGCCACGAGGCGCGCCACGTCGTCGACGATGAGCAGGAAGCTGGCGCCCATGAGCATGCTGGCGGGCAGCAGCTTGCGGTAGTCGCAGCCGACGATCATGCGCGCGAAGTGGGGGATGACGAGGCCTACCCAGCCGATCATGCCCGAGATTGACACGCTGGCGGCGGTGACGAGGGTGGCGGCCAAGATGACGATGAGCCGCACGCGACGGGCGTTCACGCCCATGGTGGAGGCTTCGTCGTCGCCCATGGTGAGCACGTTGATGCGCCAGCGCAAGGCGAACAGCGCCGCGAGACCGATTGCGATGGGAGGCAGCGCGAAAGCCATGTCGCTCCATTTGGCGCCGGTCAGACTGCCCATGAGCCAGTAGGTGATGGCGGCCAGCTGGTCGGTAGGGTCGGCGATGAGCTTGGTGAACGACACGCCCGCCTGGAACAGCGAGCTGACCATGACGCCGGCCAGCACCACGATGAGCAGATGGTTGCCCTTGGCGCGCGTGCCGACGGCCAGCACCAGCAGCACGGCGGCGATGGAGCAGGCGAACGCGAACAGCGAGATGCCGAGCGAGCCGAGTCCCAGCAGGATGGCCACTGCGGCGCCGAACGCCGCGCCCTGCGAAGCTCCGAGGATATCGGGGGAGACGAGCGGGTTCTGGAACGTGCCCTGGTAGGCGGCGCCGGCAGTAGCCAGGCTGCAGCCCACCATGAGCGCGAGCGCGATGCGCGGCAGACGCACCTGGAAGAACAGCGTCTCTTGCTGGGAGGTCCAGAACGGGTCGATGGGGAGCGCCAGGTTGGCCAGCATGCCGACAGCCTCGATCGGGGTGATGGGGTAGCGGCCCAGCATGAGCGAGGCCAGCGTGCTCGCCAGGACGAGCGCGCCGAGCGCGACTAGGATGAGCGTGCCATGCCGCGCGCTTCGGCGGGAAGCGCATTGAGCCGCCGCCTTATCGTCGCGCGGCCGAGGGGCCGGCCCCTCGGTGCTTCCGGCGCTCATAGCGCCGGAAGCACCTTCCCCATCCTCCAGCATGTCTTCAACAGCTTCTATTGCCCTCGTCCTTTAACATTCGTAAATGAGAATAATATTTAAATCAATATATACTAAAACGCAATTATTATCAATTGAGCATAATATAAAGACGGTATGAGGCGGGAAGGGGCGCTTGGCGAGTCGCGGCGCGAGGCGGGAAGGGCGTTTGAAGCTTGCGAGGGGCGGGCGATAGCCTGGCGCGCGGGCGGGGCGCATGCCGGTTCCGGTGGGTCGCACGGCGGGTCGACCGGAGAATGCGGGCGCGCGTCGACGCGGGCGGTAACGCTCTCGTACAGATGTTTCACGTGAAACATCTGTACGGTTTGCGAGCGGGGGTAGGAGGGGCTAGGCTCGGTCGCGTTCGATCATGGTCATCTGCAAAGCCTCGCCGAAGAACTGGCCGGCACCGTTCTTGATTGCGAAACGGGTCTTCTCCGGATCGGCCACCACGCTGCCGGCGAGCGCGTCGGCTCCCTGCTCGAACAGGACCGACGACATGACCACGCTCGGGCCTACAAGCACGGTGGTCGCATTGCGCGCGAGCTCGAGCAGGCGCGGCGCGGTCTTGTTGATGATGGTGACGCCGGTTATGAAAGCGAAGTCGGTATCGGGCAGCACGTACTCGCACGCGGGGTCGGGCGTGTCGAGTTCCTGCGAGCAGTTGCGTTCGAGCACGGTGAGGTTCGCGTACTCGGCGATGCGGTCGACGTGCGGGAAGTGCCCGACCACCGTGACGTTCTTGCGCTCGGACGCTTCGATACGCGGGCGGTACAGCTCGAAAGCGTCCATCTTGCGGACGGTGCCGTCGGGCAGTTCGATGGGTTCGTCGTAGGTTGCTCCCAACGGGTCGAGCAGCTCCTTGCGCGCGTAGTAGGCGTTGAGCGCCGCCACTCCCAGCGTGGCTTCCTCGAAGCACCACGACTTCGCCAGCTCCGCCATCTCGCGCAGCCCCGTGCCGCGCAGATCCTGCTTGCACGCGCGCCGGGCTCCGCCTTTGCAGGTGAAGCTCACGCCCATGCCGCAATCGGCCTCGACGTAGGACCAGTGCGTTCCCAGACAATAATCGCGTACGGCGATATCTTCCGGAATGCCCTCGATCAGGCGGTTGTAGAGCTTCCACGGCGTTGCGTCGTCGCGCGTGTCGGGGCGGCGGACGGCTTCGTTCTCGGAGCGTTTCATGGCAGCCTTCTCTCCTCGAGGCGGCGTGTTCCGTCGCGCCGCCATTCTTCAATATGCGGTAGAGTATAATATACGTTCAAGAATAAACAACCGGGAAGGGGCTGGCGCTGCGATGCTGTTCTTGTTGACGGGCGACGTGCAAATCGGCAAGACGCGCTGGCTTGAGCGCCTTGCCGCCGAGCTGTCGGGTGACGGCGTGCAGGTTGCGGGCGTGCTGGCACCTGGCGTGTGGCGCGTGCGGGAGCCGCACGAGGTTCCGGGCGAACGGGGGCTGGCTGGCGAGGGTCGCTTCGAGAAGCTCGGCATCGACAACGTGCTGCTGCCCGGCGGCGAGCGCGTGCCGTTCGCGCGGCGGCGAGACCTGGCGCTGGCCGAGGGATCGTTCGATCCGACAAGCCAGAGCGCCTCCGCCCAGCTGGCCTGGGAGATCGCGGACGAGGCTATCGCGCGGGTGAACGCGCACTTCGATCGCATCGCGGCCGAGCTGGCTGCGGTTCCCGCGGGAGCGCCGGCTTTGCCGGGAGAAGCGGGCTCCGGGGGCTACGCGCCCCTCCCCGTCGATCCGGCGGCGGGAATGTTTCACGTGAAACATTCGTTCGCGCAAACATATGTTTCACGTGAAACATCTGGAGCGGAGGCGGGCGAGACCCCGGCCGATCCAAGTACGGGAGGTTCGCGCATCGTCGTTCCGGCGGACGAACTCGACGCTGAGGGCTCCGTTACCGTCGGTGCGGAGGGCGGTTTGCTCGTGGTCGACGAGCTGGGGCGGCTCGAACTCATGCGCGACGGCGGGCTCGTTTCTGCGGTGGCGCTTCTGGAGCGCGGGCCCTCGGCGCGGTTCCCCCATGCGCTCGTTGTGGTGCGTGATTGGCTGTGCTCGAGGGCGGAGGAGCGCTTCGCCGGCGTCTGGGATGGGTCGCTCATGCTTTCGCCGGGCGACGACGCGCGCGGTCTCGTGCGGGCTTCGTTCGGCCTTTCCGGCTGAGATCCGTGCTCGTTGTCGTCCGAAAAACACGCTTCGTCCTGCGATTCCGTGTTTTCGGGCGACAATGCGCCGCTCGCTTGTTGGCGTTCGGCTACTGTGCGTCCGGTGCGTTCGACCATGCGGCCAATTCGACCCTTGCTTTCCTTAATGAGAATGATTATCATTAAAATGGAAGAAAACGAGAAGAGGGAAAGGTGTCCGCATGATCGATCAGACCGCGTTCTTCAGCTTGAGCTACGGGCTCTACATCGTCGGCGCGACGGACGGCGAACGTCGCGCCGCCTGCGTCGCTAACACGTTCCAGCAGGTCACGTCGTCGCCGTTGCAAGTAAGCGTGGCGCTGAACAAGGAGAACGCCACCACGGACGTCATTCTCGACTCCGGCCGCTTCACCGTGTCGTGCCTGGCGCAGGACGCCACGATGGAGCTCATCGGCACGTTCGGCTTCCATTGCAGCACCGACCTGGACAAGTTCGCCTCTTGCGAGACGGGCGTCGACGCGGCGGGCGTGCCGTTCGTGGCCGAGCAGTGCGTGGCGCGCTTCTCGGTGCGCGTTGTGCAGGCGGTGAACCTGGGCACGCACATCCTCTACATCGGCGAGGTGGAGGAAGCCGAGAAGCTGTGTGCGGGCGATCCGATGACGTACGCCTACTACCACCTGGTCAAGGGCGGCAAGACGCCGCCGAAGGCATCGAGCTACCTGCCCGACGCGCCCGATGCGGCGCCGGCAGCCGCGGCAGCGGCCGGCGAGGGCGATGCGGAGGCTCCGAAGCCCAAGTACGCCCTGGCGCTGCAAGGTGTGCGGCCACATCGAATACGGCGACGAGCTGCCCGATGACTTCACCTGCCCCGTGTGCAGCGTGGGTCCCGACATGTTCGAGCGCATCGAGCTGTAAGGCGCGCGAACAGCATAAAAGGGCGGTATAAAGGGGACCGCCTCTTTCTATGCCACCTTTCTGTGTCGGAGCGCGTCCCGAACGGCGATCGGCCGTTCGGGACGCGCTCTACTTGTTCCAAGCGATGAACGCCCAGGTGACCGTTCGGGGCTCGCGTAGGCGCAGGGACTTCTCCGGAAGCCCCTTCTTGTCGGGCTGCCCGGCGCGCTCGTTCGGCACGAGGTTCTCTTCCAGCCAGCTGCGCAGGCGACCGAGCGCCTCGGCGCGCTCTTCGGCTCCGACGGTTTCGCCCACGGCGTCGTCCGCCATGCGGGCGAACACGTCGTAGGCATCGTCGAGCGAGTCGAACGTGTCGGTGCGCTCGCTGTCGATGTAGGAAACCTCGGGGCGCAGTCCCTCGTTCGCCAGGATGTTGAACGCATAGAGGTAGTCGCGGCCGAGCACGCTGGAAAGGCCCATGGCGTTGAGGATGCGCTCGTCGGTGCGCGGCGACGAGCCGGTGGCCAGCGTGACGCATACGCGGCGGCGCGCCACGTCGGTGAGGCGCAGCAGCGAATCGCGCAGATCGGCGGTCGCGACGGAGCGCGAGGCGAGCGCCACATCTACCATGCCCGGGCGCACGCCGAGGCTGGGCCAATCGTCGGCCCAGCTCATCTGCTTGGGGAACACCGTGCGCACGCCCTCGCGGTCGAGCGCTTCCTGCAGCTGGCCGAGCATGCCCTGCGAGAAATCGGCGGCCACCACCTTGTGGCCCCGTTTGCCCAGCGGCACCGACAGCGCGCCTGTGCCGCAGCCCATGTCGAACACCGTCTCGCCCTCGCGGATGCCGGCCAGCTCGAGGAACCGCTCGACGTAAGGGTTCGGCGCGTCCTTCGAGGTGAACGTGGCCGACCGCTTGTCCCAGTAGCTCGCGTCGTCGAAGCGGCGTCGTGCCTGCTGGAGCCGCTTCCACTCCTCGTTCCAATCGCGGGCGGTCAGCGGGTTGACAGAGGACTCGGACGTGTTGTTTTCGGGCATGGCGCGCCTCTCGCTTTGATGGTTGCGGGCTTTTAGGTACTATACTAGCGAAATGAAACGCCTTCTGTGCGCGCGATCCGCCGAATTTATCCCGAAACGAGGAGCATTCATCTTATGCAAGTCGAACTGCTGTACCACACGCCCGACCCCGAGCGCGCGATCGCCACGGCGGCGCGCCTGTGCTACGCGCCCGTCGGCGCGGCCGAGCTGATGGAGACCATGCCGGAGGAGCGCGTGAAAAGCGTGCTGTCCACCATCATGAGCGCGGGCCATACGTCCACGCTCGAGCACGCCAGCTACACGTTCGCGGTGGACGGCGTCTCGCGTGCCCTTACGCACCAGCTGGTGCGCCACCGCATCGCCAGCTTCAACCAGCAGAGCCAGCGCTACGTGAAGTTCACCGACGGCCTGGCCACGGTGAAGCCTGAAAGCGTTGCCGCGAACGAGGAGACGAACGCGGTGTTCGACGAGGCTATCGCGGCCGCCATCGAGGCGTACGAGAAGCTGCTGGCCGCGGGCGTTCCCGCCGAGGACGCGCGCTACCTGCTGCCGAACGCGGCTGAGACGAAGATCGTCATCACGATGAACGTGCGCGAGCTGCTGCAATTTCTTCAGCTTGCGCTGCTGCAACCGCGCGCAGTGGGAGATCCGCGAGATGGCGCACCGCATGCTGGAGCTGGTGAAGCCCACGGCGCCGTTTGTCTTCATGGACGCGGGCGCGCCCTGCATCCGCGGCAACTGTCCCGGAAGGCAAGATGACCTGCGGGAACCCGTACCCGCGCGTGAAAAGGGCCTAGCATGGCCGAGCAGAAGAGCGACCTGTCGCGGGCGTTCTCCGAGGACGGTGCGCTGAAGACGCACGTAGGCGGCCAGGCGCTCATCGAGGGCATCATGATGCGCGGCAAGTACAACTGGTCGGTGGCCGTGCGGGAGCCCGACGGCGGCATCTACGTGGAAGAGCATGACCTGGCCTCGGGGCGCAAGAAGAACGGTTGGATGTACTGGCCGCTCGTGCGCGGATGCCGAGCTATGCTGGAGTCGCTCGTGCTGGGCTACAAGGCGCTCGAGATCGCGGCGCTGCATGCTGTCGACGGAAGAGGGGGAAGACGAACCTGCGGCGGCCGAGGAGGCGGGAGGGGTCTGCAGCTCGGACAGTCCTGCTCGCACTAACAGTCCGCTGGACTGTTCGGCTCGTGCGGAACTCGCCTCAGACCCCTCCCGCCCCCTCGGCGATGGCATCGAATCTTCTGCCGACGCCGACGCTGACGGCGGCGACGATGCGCGCCTCGAACCCGTTCTCGCTGGAGAAGGGGAGGAGGAGAGGGCTTTCTCCTGGAAGGAGGATTTCGGGCGGCCGGATACGATGATCGATGCGTTGGGGGCGCAGCGTTCCCTCGAGGTGGTTTCCGAGCCGGAATCCTCTCCCGAGTCCCAGTCTCAGCCCGAACCCGCCAAGAAGTCCTTCATGGACGAGGAGGTGGAGTTCGGCAAGAAAGAGATGGCCGTGTCGATGGTGCTGGGCCTCGTGCTGGGCGTGGTGCTGTTCATCGTGGCGCCGGCGTTCATCACGAACCTCATCGTGGGCGAGTACGACCAGAACACCGTGCTGTGGAACATCGTGGACGGCTTGCTTCGCGTGGGCGTGTTCGTGTTCTACCTGTGGCTGATCGGGCGCATGCAGGAGATCAAGCGCATGTTCGGCTATCACGGCGCGGAGCACAAGACCATCCACTGCTACGAGCACGGCCTGCCGCTCACGCCCGAGAACGCGCGCAGCTTCCCGCGCCTGCACGTGCGCTGCGGCACGGCGTTCCTCATCATGGTCATGGTCATCGCCATCTTCGTGTACACGGTGACGCCCATCAACGGGCTCATCGAGCTGTGGGGCGTGCCGGACGGCGCGCCGAAGCTGGCGCTGGTCATCCTCGTGCGCATCCTGCTGATGCCCGTCATCGCCGGCATCTCCTACGAGATCACGGTGAAGTGGGCGGGCAGCAACCCCGACAACCCGCTGGTGAAGGTGGTGTTATGGCCCGGCATGCAGATGCAGTACCTCACCACGAACGAGCCCGACGACGGCCAGATCGAGTGCGCCATCGCCGCCATGCAGAAGGTGCTCGAGCGCGAGGAGGCCGAAGAGGCTGGCGAGAAGGCAGCAGCCGGCGCGCCCGATAACGCCGACGAGCCGGCGACGGCGACCGCGTAGAGCGCTCGATCGGGGGTGCGGGCGGAAAACGCTTGCCCCCCCCTCGCTGTTATACTCATGCAAAAACCGTTCCCTATCCGACTCAAAGAGGTGAGCCGATGGAATATGCCATATCCGCACGAGGCCTGCGGAAGTCTTTCAAGCTCTCGGCCAAGCAGCGCAAGCTCGAACGCACCGATGCGCGCGTGAAGACCGCGGTGGACGGCTTGTCGTTCGACGTGGCGCCGGGCGAGATATACGGGCTGCTCGGCCCGAACGGCGCCGGCAAGACCACGACGCTGCGCATGTTGGCCGCGCTCGTGAAGCCTGACGAGGGCGACGCGCTGATCGAGGGCGTGTCCGTCGTGGACGATCCCGCGGGCGTCCGCAGCCTCATCGGCTTCCTCACGAGCGAGCTCAAGCTGGAAGACGTCTTCTCGCCCGACTACCTGTTCGACTTCTTCTCCGAGCTGCACCATGTCGACGCGCCCGTGCGCGACGAGCGCAAGCGCCAGCTGTTCGCGCGCTTCGGCATCGACCGCTTCGCGCAGACGAAGGTGGCCGACCTGTCCACCGGCATGAAGCAGAAGGCATCGCTGGCCATCTCGCTCGTGCACGATCCGCGCGTCATCATCTTCGACGAGCCGACGAACGGCCTGGACGTGCTCACGGCCAAGACGGTGACCGACTTCTTGCTGGAACTGGCGGCCGACGGTAGGACGGTGCTCTTGTCCACCCACATCTTCAGCCTGGTGGAGAAGGTGTGCGACCGCGTGGGCGTCGTCATCGACGGGCGCATGGCGGCCTCGGGAACGCTGTCGGAGGTGGCGGGGGAGCGCTCGTTGGAAGACGCGTTCTTCGACCTGTACGCGGCGAGCGTGAAGGAGGCATCGTGAAAGGCAACGCGTGGGCCATCGCGCGCAAGGAACTGGCGCGCTTCTTCAGCAACAAGGCTTCGGCGCTCGCGTCCATCGTGCTGCCGGGCCTGCTCATCTTCCTCATGTGGACGTTCATGGGCGATGCGATGGGCGGCATGTTCAAGCCCGATATGAGCAAGCCTCCGGCGGTGGCTGTGGTGAACGCGCCCGAAAGCGTGAAAGCGCTTGCGGCGGATTCGATCGTCGACATGCGGGACGAGCCTTCGCTGCCCGGCGCCGATGAGATGCGCGAACGCATCGAGCAAGGCGACGTCAAAGCGTTCGCGGTGTTTCCGGAGGGCTTCGACGAAGCCGTGGCGGCGTACGACCCCGCGTCGGGCGTGCCGGCGCCGCAGGTGGAGATCTACTTCAACTCCACCGACCCCGATTCCAGCCAAGCGCGCTCGACGTTCGCAGGGATGCTGGACGCGTACGAGTCGTCGCTGTCGAACCGCTTCGACGTCAACGCGGGTGGAGCCGGCTACGACGTAGCCGAGGAGCGCGACGTCGCGGGCATGCTCGTGGTGTCCATCGTGCCGCTTCTGCTGCTCATCCTCGTGTTCAGCAGCGTCATGTCCATCGCGGCCGAGTCGGTGGCGGGCGAGAAGGAGCGCGGCACCATGGCCACGCTCCTGGCCACGCCCATCAAGAGGCGCGATATCGCGCTGGGCAAGGTGCTGGCCATCACCGTCATCGGCCTGCTCATCGCGGCGTCCAGCGCCATCGGCATCTTCTCGGGGCTGCCCGGCATCATGCAGGGCTCGGTCGACATCAACGTGTACGGCCCGGTCGAATACGTGTTGCTGGCGCTGGTCATCCTGTCGACGACGCTCGTCATCGTCGCGCTGATCACCGTGGTGTCCACGCTGGCGAAATCGGTCAAAGAGGCCACCATGTTCCTGACGCCGCTCATGATCGTGGTGATGCTCGTGGGCGTCCTCGGCATGTTCGGCGACGCGAAGGCCGAGGTTGCGTACTACCTCGTTCCGCTGTACAACTCGGTGCAGTGCATGATCGGCATCTTCTCGTTCGATTTCCAGCCCCTCAACGTGGCAGTCTGCGTGATCGCCAACCTCGCGTACGCCGGCGTCGGCGTGCTTGCGCTGCAGCGCATGTTCGACAGCGAGCGCCTCATGTTCGCGCGCTAGGCCGGCGCCGCTCGCGCGCTATCGAAGAAAGAAGGTTGGTCATGAAGATGATTTTCAAGAACAAGCATGGCATGGTGCGATCCGGATGGATCATCGCGCTGTGCATGGCCGCGTTCTACGCTCTCGGCTATGCGTTCTCCGCCCTGCTCATCGATGCTTTGCGCATGATTCTTGATGCCGCCAGCCTCGATGCTGCGTCATACGATGCGCTCGTCGATTGGATGAGCGCATCGGTGCTGCCCGTTGCCCTGCAGTTCTTGACGGAGGGCATCATGCTGGCCGTCCCCTTGGCTGCGTGGAGGATCATGAGGTATCGTTGGGAAGACCTCGGCCTCCGTGATTTTCGCGCCCGGTTCAAGAAAGACGGCGTTGTCGGGATGGCGCTGGGTTTCGCGGCGTGCAGCGCCATCTTCCTGCTGCTGCTCGCCACCGGCAACGTGGTAGTCGAGGGGGTCAATTCGCCGTTTTCTCTCTCGCTTTTCGCCTGGGTGCTCGTGTTCGTTGCGGTGGGCATCGCCGAAGAGGTCATGAATCGCGGGTTCATCATGTCGGTTTTGCGGAGGACGAACAGCAGGTTCCTGGTGATCGTCGTGCCGTCGCTGATCTTCGGGTTGATCCATCTCACCAATCCGAACGTCACCTTGCTCTCGGTCGTCAACATCGTATTGCTTGGGATCGCCCTTTCCCTCATGTACTACAAGTCGGGCAATGTATGGATGTGCATAGGGTTCCATATCGCTTGGAACCTGTTCCAGTCGGTCGTGTACGGCATGCCGGTGAGCGGCTTGGATGTTCCCGCGTTCCTGGTGAGCGCCTACCCGGTTGGAAACCTGCTCAACGGGGGCGGTTTCGGCATCGAGGGCGGCGTGCTCACCACTGTTGCCGCCGTGTCCGTCATGGCGTTCACCCTTTTCTATTACCGCACGTCCGAGTATCGTTTCTTCGGCGACCACGCGAATGCGCCGCAGAGCCCGGCGGCGGTCGGGCAGGACGAGGAGGCTCCCGCGATTCGATAGGAGGCGCGGACCGGTTTCGTATGGAACGCGACCGATTCCGCTATCGTCAAGCTCCCGTAACCTTCCTGCCATCTGGGATGATGGGGCGCATGCTAGACTGAACGATGCATGTTGTCACTGTCAGTCGACCGCGGCGCCCCTCGAAGATCGCGGCCTGGAACCTTTACGGGAGGCGTCAAGCGTGGCTCAAGCGATCACGGTTACGGACATTCGCAAGAACTTCGGCGCGGTCGAGGCGCTTAAAGGCGTTTCGCTCGATGTGGCCGATGGAGAGAAAGTCGTCGTCATCGGGCCGTCCGGCTCGGGCAAAAGCGTGCTCATCCGTTGCATCAACGGTCTTGAGGTGCCCGATTCGGGCACGGTGGTGGTCGAAGGCATGAACCTGTCGGACCGCAAGGTGAACGCCCGTGCGCTGGCTCGCGACGTGGCCATGGTGTTCCAAAGCTACAACCTCTACCCGCACAAGACCGTGCTCGAGAACGTGACGCTGGCACCCATCAAGGTGCTGAAGGTGCCGCGCGAGCAGGCCGAGGCGCGACGGGCGCGCCTATCTGGAGCGCGTGGGGCTTTCCGACAAGGTGGACAAGTACCCCGACCAGCTCTCCGGCGGGCAGCAGCAGCGCGTGGCCATCGCCCGCGCCCTCAACATGCATCCCAAGATCATGCTGCTGGACGAGCCCACGAGCGCGCTCGATCCCGAGATGGTGCAGGAGGTGCTCGACGTCATCAAGTCGCTGGCCGAGACGAACATGACCATCGTCATGGTCACTCACGAGATGGGTCTGGCGCGCGAGGCGGCCGACAAGGTCGTATTCATGGAGAACGGCCTGGTGGTAGACCAGGGCACGCCCCATTACTTGTTCGACGAGACCGACAACGCTCGCGTCAAGAGCTTCCTGTCGAAGATCCTGTAGGCGCGGCCATGATCACGAGAAGAACGTTCATACGCTCCTCGGCGCTGGTTGCGTCGACACTCGTGCTGGGCGGGGCGACGGGCGGCCTCGCCGGTTGCGCCGGCGGCGCAGACGTGCTGCGCGTGGGCACGAAGATCGACGTGCCCGGCTTCGGCTTCCAGAATCCCGAGACGGGCAACATCGAGGGCATGGAAGTGGACATCGCGCGCGAGCTGGCGAAGCGCATCAAGGGCAGCCCCGACGCGCTGCGGGTGACCGGCGTGAACGTCACCACGCGCGGCGCGATGCTGGACAACGGCACGCTCGATGCCACGCTGGCCACGTTCACCATCACCGAGGCGCGCAAGAAGAGCTACAACTTCTCGCGCCCGTACTACACCGATCACATCGGCGTGCTGGTGAAGAAGTCCTCGGGTATCGTCGATCTCAAAGACCTCGACGGAAAGACCGTGGGCGTGGCGCTGTCGGCCACGACGCGCGACAAGCTGACCGCCGCCGGCGACGAGATCGGCATCCACATGAGCTTCGCCGAGTACTCGACGTATCCGGAGATCAAGATCGCGCTGGTCACCGGCCGCGTGGACGCGTTCTCGGTGGACCGCTCCATCCTGAATGGCTACGTGGACGACTCCACCATGCTGCTGGACGCGCAGTTCGCGCCCCAGGAGTACGGCGTGGCCACGAAGAAGTCGAACACCGAGCTTGCCGACCAGGTGGACGCCGCCATCGGCGCTATGGCCGACGACGGCACGCTGACGGCGCTGCAAGAGCGGTGGGGGCTCTCGACCGAGACGCCTGCCGGCGAGGAAGAGGGAGGCGAGGCGCATGCTTGACATCTTCGCCCCCTACAAGTGGGAGGCGCTGTTCGAGCGCTGGCCCGACATCCTCATGGCGTTCGGCACCACCGTCGGCATCTCGGTGCTCGCGCTGGTCATCGCGCTGGCGCTGGGCATCGTGTTCGGCGTGCTGTCGGTGTCGCGCATCCCCGTGCTGCGCGGCATCACCCGCGTGTACGTGGAAGTGGTGCAGAACGTGCCGCTGCTTCTGCAGGTATTCGTGTTCTACGCCATCTTCCCGCTGCTGGGCCTGTCGCTGGCCGCGTTCTGGATCGGGGTCCTGGCCATCGGCATCTACCACGGCGGCTACATCTCCGAGGTGGTGCGCAGCGGCATCGGCTCCATCCACCGCGGGCAGTTCGAGGCGGCGAAGAGCCAGGGCTTCTCGTACTGGCAGTCGATGTTCGTGATCATCCTGCCCCAGGCCATCCGCATCATCATGCCGCCGCTTGCCGTGCAGGCGGCCAACCTGGTGAAGAACACGTCGGTGCTCGCGCTCATCGCGGGCGGCGAGCTCATGTACTTCTCGAACTCGTTCGCGGGCGCGACGAGCTACTACGGGCCGGTGTACGTGGTGGCGGCGCTGCTGTACTTCGCCATCTGCTTCCCGCTGTCGCGTCTGGCTCTGTACCTGGAGCATCGCACGCGCTCGCATAGGCATCTGGCCACCGGCGACGCCACCGAGGCGTTGGCCGAGGACACGATGGAGGTCACGCCGGGCACGCACGACATCACCGGGCGCGCGGCGGCCGACACGATGGCGGGCGGCGTGCAGACCATGTACGGCACCGTGGACATCGCCCCGGCGCGCGTGGCGCCCTCGCCGCGCCATCCGCTGCACGCGCTTGCCGAGGACGCGCTGGAGCCGGGCGTGGCGCCGGAGGACCCGTACGACCAGACGTTCACCGGCAACCAGGCGGCCGAGATCGCCGACGAGATCGGGCGCGAGATCGCCCAGGAGATCGCCGACGAGTACGGCGACGACGAGCGGGCGGCGCGCGCCATGCGCACGAAGTCCGGGCGTTTGAAGGCGCATCGGCGCCTCGAGCGCCGCGTGGCCGCGCGGCGCGGCGTGGAAGGCGCGCGCGAAACCGGCGCGGCGGTGCCCGTCGCGCCGAGCGCCGCCGCCGAAGGCGAGCGGGACGAGCGGGCGAGCCGTCGCAGCCCCGAGGCGACGAGGCGCTGGCCTCGCGCGCCGAGACCGTGACGAGCGACCGTATCACGCGCGACGTGAAGCGTCGCGTCGACGAAAGCGCGCGGGCGCGATCCGCGCGCGACCGGGTCCGCGATGAGGCGGAGCTGGGAGAGGAGGCTTTCTTGGATAACGACTACCTGCCGGGCGAGCTGGAGCAGCCCGATGAGCGCATCGCGCAGGTGCGCAGCCCTCGCGACGAAGCCGATCTCGATGCCGAGGCCGAGAGCGCTACGGCGCGGGAAGACCGTCGCGAGCTTCGCGAGGAGCGCCGCGAACGCCGCGAACGCCGCGAGGCGCGCGAGCGGGCCGACCGGACCGGCGGTCCCCAGACCGTGCAGCCCGACGACGTGCGCCTCGACGAGGAGGCGGATCGGGCGCTCGAGGACGCCGAGGAGGCCGCCGAGACCGACGAGCGTTCCATGGACGTCGAGCGCGCCGAGCTGGCCGAGGGCGAAGAGGCGGCCACGACCGACGACGGGCGGAAGGATCGCTGATGAGCGATATCGCCGCGCTGTTCACCTGGGTCAACATGCGCTTCCTGTTGCAGGGGCTCGGCATGACGCTGCTCATATCCGCTTTGGCCATCCTCTGCTCGGTGGTGCTGGGCACGGTCATCTCGGTCATGCGCACGTCGAACGCCCGCGTGCTGCGGGGCATAGCCACCGTGTACATCGAGATATTCAAGAACACGCCGCTGTTGCTGTGGATCATGTTCACGTTCTTCGTGGCGCAGTTGCCGCCCATCGGCGCGGCCGTGCTGGCGTTCACCCTGTTCACAAGCGCGAGCGTGGCGGAGATCGTGCGCGGCGGCCTGGCCAGCGTGCCGCACGGCCAGTACGAGGCGGCGCGTTCGCAGGGCTTCTCCACCGTGCAGACGTACGTGCTGATCATCCTGCCGCAAGCGCTGCGCAACATGGTGCCCGCGCTGCTGTCGCAGTTCGTGACCACCATCAAGGACACGAGCTACCTGTGGGGCGCCATGGCGTTGCAGGAGCTCATGGGCCGCGGCATGATCCTCATGAACAGCTACAACTCCACCGCGCAGATCTTCGCCATCTTCGGCATCATGGCGCTTATCTACTTCATCGTGTGCTTCACGCTGTCGCAGATCGTCCGCGCCTACCAGCGCAGGCTGAAGGAAGCCCGCGCCGCGTAGGGAGGGTTGCACGAGCGCGTTTCCCAGCCATCCCGAGCGCAGCGCGAAGTCGAAGGATCCCCCTGCGCGTCATCCGAACGGCGTTCCGCCGACCGGGGCCGCCGCATGCGACAACAGCGGCGGGCCTATGTGCGGCAAAATCGGGCTTTTGGCAGCACGGAAACGAGCTTCTCGCGGAGGCGGTCGGGCGATCAGGCGTTTTCCCGACAGCTTGGCGATCGGGCGTCTTCTTGCGGCGTTCGAAACGTGAAAACGCTGCCAAAAGTTCGATTTTGCTGCAGATCGATCCCTGGAAACGTGCGCGAGACGGAATTTGCGCCATGCGGCGAGCCGTTCTATCCCGCACCGCTTGCCTCGGCTGCCGACGCTACTGCACGTAGGCGAGGTAGGGGAGGTAAGCCTGCGCGCTTTCGGGGACGGCGAGCGTGACCGTCTGGCCGTAGACCTCGACGGAGACGTAGCCGGGATCGTCGTAGGTGGTGACGGTGCCGTTGATGCCGAGGGCGTTACCGTCGATGGTGCCGGTGGCCGTGGCGGTGGAGGGCAGCGAGGCGGCTTGCCATCCGTCGATGTCGAGCTGCTCGATGGCTTGATCGACCTGGCTTTCGCTGAGGCCGGTCGCCGCGGCGATGCTCGCTTTGCTGCCCTCGAGGGCGCTCTTGGCCTTGTCCTTGAGGCCGGTCGCGTCGATGGCCGCGTTCGCGGCGGCTGCCTTCGCGTCGTTCGCCAGGTCGCTGGCGGGGCCCGATCCGGTGCCCGAGAAGGCGAACACGCCCACGATGCCTACGATGATGAGGGCGATCAGCCCGAGGAACACGCCCAGGACTCGTTTCATGCGTAACCTCCCGTATCTCGACCCAGAGGGCCGTTGCGTTCGGCGGGACGCCGCCGCTGCTGCGTTCGTGGTGCGTGCGGAGCGGGGCGGTGGGTCGTTTCGGCGGCTCATCCCTTGCGATCAAGGGTACCCGAGAACGGGGCGCTTCACAAAACGACCCCAGCATCTTCAACCCGCGGTAACGAAATAACCACTCGATTTCCGGAAGTGCGCATGCGACGCGTGCGCGAGGAGTGCGCCGCCGCTCTGCCGGTACAAACGGGATTGGGAAGAGAGGCGGCCTTTATGACCACGCTCAGCGAATACCATGCGGAGCAGATGAAAGACCCGGAATACGCCGCTGAATACGAGCGTTTGCGGCCGGAGTACGACATCATCGATGCGATTATCGCGGCGCGTGCCGAAGAGAATCTCACTCAGCGCGAGCTCGCGCAGCGGTGCGGCATGAAGCAGAGCGCGTTCGCCCGGCTGGAGTCCGGCAACGCCAACCCCACGCTCGAAACGCTCAAGCGCGTGGCCGAGGGTCTCGGCAAGCAGCTGCGCATCAGTTTCGTCTAGCGCGTCCGTTTTCGCCAGCTTGGCAATTTCTCTCGCGCGGCGCGGAAAATCGTGTATGCTAACACCTGCTGTGCCCGAACGGCGCGGCGCATGCGCGCTTGACGGCGCGCCCATCCCCGCACACGTTAATAAATAGGTGGGGCCAACCGTGTGAACGAAACAAGGCTGCGGGAGGCGGGCCGGAAACGAACAGGAGGGAACCGCGTGAAGCTGGTGGGTAACCGAGAAGAACGACGCGGCTCAGAAGATCGCCGATTTGCTTGGCGTGAAGAAACCCAAGGCGGACAAGGTGTACTCGACGCCGGTGTACCGCTTCGACGTGGACGGCGAGGAATGGGTGACCATCGGCCTGCGCGGCCACATCCTGGAGCCCGACTTCGCGCCGACGATGGTGTACAAGAAGCGCGGGGGATGGCAGGGCGTCACCGAGGAGGGCGAAACGCTTCCGGCGGAGCTGCCCGCGTCGCTGCCGAAGCCCCCGTTCAAAAAGAAGAAGCCCTTCACCGAGGACGGCGTGGAGCTGAAATCCTGGAAGATGGACGCGCTGCCGTACCTCGTGTACGCGCCCATCAACAAGCTGCCCAAGGAGAAGGAGATCATCCGCTCCCTGAAGAACCTCGCGAAGAAGGCCGACTCGGTCATCATCGCCACCGACTTCGACCGCGAGGGCGAGCTCATCGGAAGCGACGCGCTCAGCTGCATCCAGGAAGTGAACCCCACGGCGCCCGTGTCGCGCGCCCGCTACTCGGCGTTCACGAAAGAGGAGATCACGCACGCCTTCGACAACCTCGTCGAGCTCGACGTGAACCTCGCCTCCGCCGGCGCCTCGCGCCAGGACATCGACCTCATCTGGGGCGCGGTGCTCACGCGCTACCTGACGCTCGTGAAGTTCGCCGGCTACGGCAACGTGCGCTCGTCGGGTCGCGTGCAAACTCCCACGCTCGCCCTCGTCGTGGCGCGCGAGCGCGAGCGCCTCGCGTTCGTCCCCGAGGACTACTGGGTGATTCGCGGCGCGTTCGGTGCCGATCCCGACTCGTTCGAGGCCCCGCATGCCACCGCGCGCTTCAAGGCGGAGGCCGAGGCGCAGGCCGTCATGGCCCATGTGGAGGGCGCCACGCGCGCCACGGTGGCGTCCGTCGAGAAGAAGAAGCGCACCGTGCAGCCGCCCGCGCCGTTCAACACCACCTCGCTCATGGCGGCGGCGTCGGCCGAGGGCCTGAGCCCCGCGCGCACCATGCGCATAGCCGAGAGCCTGTACATGGACGGCTACATCTCGTACCCCCGCGTGGACAACACGGTGTACCCGAGCTCGCTCGACCTCGCCGACACGGTGAAGGCCATCTCCGGCAACCCGGCCTACGCGCCGTACTGCAAGGAGCTACTGGCGAAGGGCAAGCTCACGGCCACGCGCGGCAAGAAGGAGACGACGGACCACCCGCCCATCTACCCGACCGCCAAGGCCACGCCCGACGATCTGGCTCCCGCCGACTACAAGTTGTACAACCTCATCGCGCGGCGCTTTTTGGCGACGCTGTCCGAGGCGGCCGTCATCGAGGGCACGAAGGTCACCCTCGACGTGAACGCCGAGCCGTTCGTGGCGAAGGGCGACGTTCTGGTGAAGCCGGGCTACCGCGCTATCTACCCCTACGGCCTCAAGAAAGACGAGCAGCTGCCCGCGCTTTCCGAGGGCGAGACCGTCGCGTTCAACGGCGCCGTCTGCACGAAGAAGCAGACCGAGCCGCCCGCACGCTACAGCCAGGGCAAGCTCATCCAGGAGATGGAGAAGCTGGGCCTGGGCACGAAGTCCACGCGCCATGCCATCATCGAGCGCCTCTATGCGGTGAAGTACTGCATGAACGACCCCATCGAGCCCAGCCAGCTGGGCATGGCCGTGTGCGATGCGCTGGACAAGTTCGCGCCGCACATCACGCACCCCGAGATGACGGCCGAGCTGGAAGAGGAGATGGACAACATCGCCGAGGGCCGCACGACGAAGACCCAGGTGGTGGACACCAGCCGCAACCTCCTGTCCGAGCAGCTGGCCAGCCTGCTGCCGCACTCCGAGGAGGTGAAGGAGGCCCTGGCCGACGCCGTGGCCGCCGACGCCTACGTGGGCCCGTGCCCGAAATGCGGCAAGGACCTGCAGCTGCGCGCCAGCCAGAAAACCCGCAGCATGTTCATCGGCTGCTCGGGCTGGCCCGACTGCGACGTGACCTACCCGCTGCCCAAGGGCAAGGTGGAGGCCGTCCCCGAGCCGTGCCCCACGTGCGGCATGCCCCAGGTGAAGGTGACCGCCTTCCGTTCCAAGCCGCGCACTATCTGCATCGACCCGCATTGCTCCACGAACCAGGAGCCCGACGTGGTGGTGGGCGAGTGCCCGGCCTGCAAGGAGAAGGGCATCCAGGCGAAGCTGATCGCGCAGAAGAACCCGCGCACCCTGAAGCGATTCATCCGCTGCGAGAACTACGATGACTGCGGCACGGGCTATCCGCTGCCCCAGTACGGCGCGCTCACGGCTACCGAGGAGGTGTGCGAGCACTGCGGCGCCCCGATGGTGATCGTCACCACCGCGCGCGGCCCGTGGAAGCTGTGCCCCAACTTCGACTGCCCCGGCAAGGAGCAGAAGGAAGACGAGAAGGGTGCCAAGGGCGCCAAGGGGACGGCGGCCAAGAAGCCGGCGGCGAAGGCTCCCGCGAAGAAGCCCGCGGCGAAGAAAGCCCCGGCCAAACGCGCGCCCGCCGCGAAGAAGGACTAGGCGAAAGCACGGAAGGCGTGAAGAAACCGTCCGCTTGGCCCGCCGAGAAAACACAGCGACGGGCCAAGCGGTACAATCATGCGAAGTACGATCAACGAGCGAGGAGAGCTATCACATGCCCAAGGTAACCATCGTCGGCGCCGGCAACGTCGGTGCCACCGCAGCCCACATCATCGCGTCCAAGAACCTGGCCGACGTCGTGCTCATCGACGTGGCCGAGGGCCTGCCGCAGGGCAAGGCGCTCGACATGATGCACATGCGCAGCGTCGAGCAGTTCACGGTCAAGGTGATCGGCACGAACGATTACGCCGACACGCGCGATTCCGACGTGGTGGTCATCACTGCCGGCATCGCCCGCAAGCCCGGCATGACGCGCGAGGACCTGCTCGGCGTGAACGCCGGCATCATGAAGTCGGTGATCGGCCAGGCCATGGAGGCGTCCCCGAACGCCGTGTTCATCTGCGTGACGAACCCGCTCGACGTGATGACGACGCTGGCGTTCCGGGAGTCCGGCCTGCCCGCGAACCGTCTCATGGGCATGGGCGGCGTGCTGGACTCCTCGCGCCTCGCGTTCGCGGTGTGCGAGCAGCTGGGCTGCGCGCCGGCCGACGTGACCGCCTGGGCCGTGGGCGCGCACGGCGAGGGCATGGTGTGCTGGCCGCGCTTCACCACGGTGGACGGCACCCCCATCACCGAGCTCATGGACGAGGCGGCCGTGGCCAGCGTGGTGCAGCGCTGCGTGAAGGGCGGCGCCGAAGTGGTGGCCTTCCTCAAGACCGGCAGCGCCTACTACGCGCCCGGCGCGTCCATCGCGAAGATGGTGGAGGCCATCCTCACGGATTCGCACGAGGTGATGAGCGTGTGCGCGCACATCGACGGGCAGTACGGCATCGAGGATCTCTACATGAACGTTCCGGTGCGCCTCGGCAAGAACGGCGTCGAAGAGGTCGTGGAGTTCGACCTGAACGACGACGAGCTGGCCGCGCTGCGCGCCAGCGCCGACAGCGTGCGCGCGGGATTGGCGAACCTGCCGGAGTAGCCGATCTGCGAGACGGGGGAGGGAGCCGCGCAGAACTTCCCGCACGCGCAGCGATTGCTGCCGTACGGACTCCTCCTGTCCCTGCCGGTTGAGAGGGTCGGCGTAGATTGCGATAGTGCGGATCGGGGGAGCGTCGCTTGGGCGGCGCTCCCCGTCGTTAAGGGAGGGGTCGCGCTCCCCCTGGGAAGGAAGGGCTCAGCATGCTGGTCGAGATCGACGAGAGGTACTGCATCGGGTGCGGGCGCTGCGTGGACGATTGCGTGGGCGCGAATCTTGAGGTGGAGGGCGTCACGGCGCGCGTGAAAGGGCTCTGCATCCTGTGCGGGCACTGCGTGGCCGTGTGCCCCACCGGGGCGGTGTCCATTCCAAGCTACGATATGGCTGATGTGGAGACATGCGTGCCCGCCGGCGCGGCTGTCGATCCTCGCACCATGCTTCGGGTCGTCAAGTCACGTCGCAGCGTACGCGACTACCTCCCGAATACGATCGAGCAGGACACGCTGCGCCTCGTGCTAGAGGCGGGACGCTACACCGCCACGGCGAAGAACGCCCAAGGCTGCCGCTTCATCGTGGTGCAGGACGAGCTCGACGAGCTCAAGCGCCTCGTGTGGGACGGCATCGAGGGCATGCTGGCGCTCCCTGCCGCCGACAAGCCGCGCTGGGTCAAACTCTACAAGCCCTTCCTGGTCGACGCGCAGGCGGGGCTGCAGGACTTCCTGTTCCGCAATGCGCCCGCCGTCGCGTTCGTGGCGGCCGAGCGCGCCGACGACGCGGGGCTGGCCGCGCAGAACATGGAGCTCGTGGCAGCATCGCTCGGCTTGGGCGCCCTGTTCAACGGCTACCTGTGCCGCGCGGCCGAGGAGCTTCCCGCCGTGAAGGCGTTCCTCGAAGCGGAAAACAAGCCGCTGCAGATATGCATGCTGCTGGGCCATCCCGCCGTCTCCTACCGGCGAACCGCGCCGCGCCGCGCCGGCGACTTCGTGATGAAGTAGCGCATGAAGGTTGTAAGCGTCGAGCAGGCGCGACGGCATCGTTTGCGCGCGCATCATCTCGATCGCGCATACGGCATCGAAGACGCGGCGGAGCTTGCGGGCGCGTGCGGAATGCAGAACACGCCGCCGGGCGCATGGGAGACGGCCTTGTTCAACCGCGCGCCGGCTTGTCGCAGAGAAGATGCCGAGCGCCTGCTGTACGGGGAGAAGACGCTCGTGCAGGCGTGGAGCCTGCGCGGCGCGCCCGTGGTGTTCCCCGCGGCCGAAAGCGCGGCGTTCCTGTCGGCGCTCGTTCCGGCGAAGGGCGAGCCGTGGGCGTACACGAAGGGCATCGGCCTTGCGCTCGATGCGCTGGGCATGGAGTTCGACCGGCTGCTCGAACTGCTCGTGCGGGCGATGCCGCGCCTCGACGACGAGGCGATCGCGAGCAAGGTGGCGCTCGATCAAACGTTGGCGGATTGGGTCGAGCCGCTGCTTCCTGCGAACAAGCGCGCGGCGTGGCGACAGCCGTCGATGTACGGCAGCCCCGACAAGCAGACGGTGGGAGGAGCCGCGGTGTCGTTCTTGCTGCGCCCGTGCTCGTTCATGGGCCTCGTCGTGTTCGGCGAGCGCGCCGGCGCAACGCCCACGTTCACCTCGTACCGAAGGTGGACGGGCGGCGCGCTGCAGCCGGACGCTGACGCCGCCGCGCGTCTGGTGCGGAAGTTCGTCCATTGCTACGGGCCGACGAGGCCCGATGCGCTCGCGGCCTGGACGGGGTGCTCGGGCGCGCAGGCGCGCCGCATGTGGAAGGGCATTGCGGACGAGCTGGAGCCGGTGGAGTTCGGCGGCAAGAAGGCATGGGCGCTGGCGGCCGACCTCGATGCGCTCGCATCGGTGCGCCGCCGGAGCGCGAGGTGCTGCTGCTTGCCGGCCACGATCCCTATCTCGATCAACGCGACCGCGCCACCTTGCAGGTCGACGTTTCGTTGCAGCGGCGTATCTGGAAGACCGTTGCGAACCCCGGCGTCGTCGTGCGCAACGGGGAGGCCGTGGGCACGTGGACGGCCAAGAAGAAGGGTGCGGGCCTGTCCGTCTCGCTGGCTACGTGGGTTGCCTGCTCCGAACAGAAGCTGCGCGACCTCGCCGAGGCCTACGCCGCCTTTCGGGGTTTGAAGCTGTTGGGCGTGAGCTTCGAGTAGCATCTCGGCTCGTCCCGAGAAACATCGCGAATGCACGGTTTCCGGACTCCATGTGCGGCAAAATCGTCGTTTTGGCACGTCGAGCTCGTTCGGAAGCCGTGTTCCGGAACACCGTCGGAACGCGAGCTGGGGTTTCGCCTGGCCGATTCCCAGAAAAAGGCGTCGAAGCCCGTCGAGACTGCCAAAACGACGATTTTGCCGCACATCGCCTTAAGGAAAGGTGCGGCGGGACGCCGGATGCGGGCGAGCGTATGCGTTCATGGGAAGATTTGCCGAAGCGATCGACGGGGGCGGGGAAGGAGTAACGTGCTTGCGGTATAATCTCTCCTTATGGAAACCATCATCACGAAATCACAGGTCGCGGACGCAGTCTACGCGGCCATCCCGAAGCTGGCCTGCGTGCTGCCGGCCGATATCGAAGCGGGGCTCGCCGTGGCGCGGGAGCTCGAGGACAATCCGCGCGGGCGCGCGGTTCTCGACCAGCTAATTGAGAACGCGGCGATCGCCGCCGAGGATCGCGTGCCTATCTGCCAGGACACCGGCACCGTGTGGGTCAGCCTCGAGATCGGACCTGACGTAGCTGTACGCGGCGACGTGTTCGCCGACGTGGACGACGCCGTTGCCCGCGCCTACGACGAGGCGCGTCTGCGCAAGTCGGTGGTGCGCGATGCCGTCCTCGACCGCGCGAACACGGGCGACAACACGCCTGCGTTCTGCGACGTCCATCCCGTGGACGAGCCGGGCGCGGCGCGGCTGCACGTTATGCTGAAGGGCGGCGGCTCGGACAACGCGAGCCGCGTGGTCATGCTGGTTCCGGGTGCCGGCAAGCAGGGCATCGTCGACGAGCTCGTACGCTGCGTGCGCGAGAAGGGCGCCAACGCCTGCCCGCCGCTCGTGGTGGGCGTCGGCATCGGCTCCACGTTCGACAAGGTGGCCGGCTTGGCGAAGCGGGCGCTCATGCGGCCTGTGGACGAGCCCGCGGCCGACGACCGCCTGCGCGCGCTCGAAGAGGAGCTGCTCGCGGCCGTGAACGCCACGGGCATCGGACCCGGCGGCCTGGGCGGCCGCACGACGGCGCTGGCCGTGCGCGTGGCCACGGCGCCGTGCCACATCGCGGCGCTGCCCCTGGCCATCAACATGGGCTGCTCGGCCATGCGCAGGATCACGGTTCCGCTGGCTTGCCAGCCAGCGGAACGGCTCGACGCTGCGGCTTCCCGCCGTACCCGATCTTCGCGCGATGCCGCAGACTTGCGTACCGAAGTACGCGGCGCCTGCGCCATCCCCCGAATCTCAGGCACTGCGGAAACCCTCGCTGACTTCGCTGAACCTGCGTCTGATCGTTCGCGCTGTGCGCGAAGCGCCGCGGATGCGGGCGAGGAGGTGCGCCATGGCTAGCGCTGATCGCATCCGCCTCGCGCTGCCGTTCGACCGCGCCGCGCTGGCCCGGTTGGAGGCGGGCGACTCCTGTCTGCTCACCGGCCCTTTGTACACGCTGCGCGACGCGGGACACGTGCGCCTCTTGGCCGAGCTGGAAGCCGCCGGCGGCGCGCTGCCCTACGGTCTGGACGGTCAGGCCATCTTCTATGCGGGTCCCACGCCCGAAGCGGCCGGGCGCCCCTTCGGCGCGGTCGGGCCCACCACGGCCAGCCGCATGGATTTCGCCGCCCCCCGCGCTGCACCGCGCAGGCGTCGCGGCGACGGTGGGCAAGGGCCGCCGCTCGTCCGAGGTGCGCGATGCCTGCCGCGCGACGGGTTCCGTTTATTTCGTGGCATGCGGCGGGGCCGCGGCCTATCTGGCGAAGTGCGTGGCATCATCGGAGACGGTGGCGTACGACGATCTGGGAACCGAGGCCCTGCGCCGCATCGACGTGGTCGATTTCCCCGTCTTCGTCGGCGTCGACGTACGGGGCCGCGACGTGTACGACCTCGTCTAGCCAGGGCACGCTTTCAAAGGGAGAGGGAACGACCATACCCGTGATACACGAATCCGCACAAGCAACCGATGCCCTGCGCGGCATCTTCATCACGTTCGAGGGGCGGCGAGGCGCCGGCAATGACGACGCATATCCGCTTTTGTCCGAGACGCTGCGAGCGCAGCGGCCGCGAGGTGCTGTGCCTGCGCGACGCCGGCGGCACCGAGGTGGGCGAGCAATTGCGCGCCGTGGTGTTGGACCCGGCGAACGGCGGCATGTCCGACGAGGCCGAGCTGCTCATCTACGAGGCCGCCCGCGCGCAGCTGATGGCGCAGGTCATCGCGCCCGCGCTGGCGCGAGGGGCCGTGGTGCTGTGCGACCGTTTCACCGATTCGACGGTGGCCTACCAGGCCTACGGGAGGGGCTTGCCGCGCATGTTCGTCGACCGCGTGAACGAGTTCGCCTGCCAGGGCGTGCATCCCGACCGCACCATCCTCATGGCCACGGGCGGCGAGGCGAACGTGGGCCTCGTGCGCGCGACGCATCGGGGGGCGGCCGACCGCCTCGAGCAGGCGGGCGAGGAGTTCCATGCCCGCGTGAACGAGGCGTTTCTGGAAATCGCCCGGCGCGACCCCGAGCGCGTGCGCGTGGTGGTCTCCGACGGCAACAAGTCGCAGACGGCTGCTGCGGTGTTCGCCGAGCTGGCCGACCTGTTCCCCTGGATGGCGCAGGTCGTCGACGACGACCCTGCCTTTTTCGACCGCCTCGACGTGAAGCGTTCGAAAGTGGAGGCGTAAAGCCGTGGCCGACGCGTTCGAGAACATCCTCGGCCAGCCGCAGGTGCGCGAATTCTTGCGCGCCACGGTGGCGCAGGGCAAGGTGAGCCACGCCTACCTGTTCACGGGCCCGGCCGGGTCGAACAAACGATGGCCGCCTACGCGTTCGCGCAGGCCGGTGCTGTGCCCGAAGGGGGGCCTCCGGCCCGCGCGGAGGCAACTGCGGCGCATGCGACGCCTGCCGGCGCATCATGCGCAAGAAGCATCCCGACGTGCGCTACTTCGCGCCCGAAGGCGCGGGCGGCTATCTGGTCGAGCAGATCCGCGACATCGTGGCCGATACGTCGATGGCGCCCATCCAGGCGCACAAGAAGGTCTACATCCTCGATCGCGTCGACCTGCTGGGCGTGCAGGCCGCCAACGCGTTCCTCAAGACGCTGGAGGAACCGCCGTCGGACGTGGTGCTGATCCTGCTCGCGCGTACGCGCGAGAGCGTGCTGCCCACCATTCTGTCGCGTTGCCAGGTGGTGCCGTTCCGCACCATCCCGGCAAGCGAGGCGGCCGGCATCATCGTGCAGAACACGGGCGCGTCGCGCGAGCAGGCGCGCATGGCCGTCGAGGCCTGCGACGGCTCCATTACGCGTGCCGTGGAGTTCTTGAAGTCCAACGAGCGCCTGGCGTTCCGCACCCGCGTGCTGGAGGTGCTGGGCTGTCTGCGCAAGGCAGACGACTGGGACGCCGTCGGGTTCGCGAGCGAGCTCGTGGTGCTGGTGAAGGCGCCGCTGGACGTGGCGCGCGCCGAGCAGGAGCAGGAGCTCGCCGAGAATGCGGACTTCCTGGCGAAGTCGGCCATCCGCCAGATCGAGGCGCGCAACAAGCGCCAGCTGACGGCCAAGACCTTCGAATCGCTGCGCCAGCTGACGGCCATCGTGCGCTCGTGGCTGCGCGACGTGATGGCCGTGTGCGCCGAGACGCCCGAGCTCGTCATCAACGTGGATGCCCGCGCCTCCGTCATGGAGGCGGCCGAGGCCACCGATGAGGCGCGCGCCGCCGCCGCGCTAGCGGCCGTGCGCCGCTGCGACGAGGCGATCTCGTATAATGTATCACCGGAAACGTGCATCGACGCGATGCTGTTCGAGATAAGAGAGGTGCTCTATGGTTCGCATAGCGCCGATTAACCTGTATTACAACCCCAAGACGCTGTGGTTCGACGCCGGCGACCTGGACGTGCGCGCCGGGGACGGCGTGATCGTGTCCACGGCCCGCGGCACCGAGTTCGGCCGCGCGGCCCACGACGTGTTCGAGGCCGACGAGGCGCAGATCAAGAAGCTGAAAAGCCCGCTCAAGCCTGTCAAACGCATCGCGACGGACGAGGACGAGGCGCGCGCGGCCGAGCTGGAGGCGAAGAGCCGCGAGGCGCTGCCCGTGTTCAAGGAGATGGCTGCCGAGGGCAACGGCGACATGCACCCCGTGTCGGTGGAGTACCTGTTCGAGGGCGACAAGGCCATCTTCTACTTCGAGGCGGAGGAGCGCGTGGACTTCCGCGAGCTCGTGCGCAAGCTGGCCGCGCACTTCCGCGTGCGCATCGACATGCGACAGATCGGCGTGCGCGATGAGGCCCGCATGGTGGGCGGCCTGGGGCATTGCGGCCAGGAGCTGTGCTGCAAGCGCCTGGGCGGCGAGTTCTGCCCCGTGTCCATCCGCATGGCGAAGGAGCAGGACCTCTCGCTGAACCCGCAGAAGATATCGGGCGTGTGCGGACGGCTCATGTGCTGTCTGCGCTACGAGTTCGACGCGTACAAGGACTTCAAGAGCCGCGCCCCGAAACAGAACGCCACGGTGGAGACGCCCGACGGGCCGGCGAAGGTGGTGGATCTCGACGTGCCGCGCGAGATCGTGTCGCTGAAGATCATGGGCGAGAAGCCCGTGAAGGTGCCGCTGGCCGACTTCGACCCGCCCGAGGAAGGCTCGAACCGCCCGAACCGCGTAGGCGAGGAGGCGTGGCAGGACGCGACGACGGCCGACCCTATCGGATTTGCGGGCGAGTCGGCGCTGTTCGGCACCACGACGCAGCTGACCGGGCAGGACAAGCTGGCCGATCCGGGTTCCGTGCGCCGCACGGGCCGCGGCGGTCAGAAGCCGTCGAAGGGCGGCGGCTCGAACGGCGGCCGCGCGGGCGGCGGCCAGAAGGGCGGCGGCAACGGCGGCCAGAAGGGCGGCAAACAGGCCGACGCGCAGGCGCAGAGCGCGCGCAAGCCGCGCAGGAGGCGCTCGACGAAGGTCGGCGGCGAGGGCGCTGCCGCCCCCGAGGCGGCCGAGACGCAGAAGCGCAAGCAGAAGCAGCAAGGCGGCGGCTCGCCGAAGGGCGGGCAGGGCGGCCAGCAGCAGAAGCGCCGGTCGGGTCAGGGCGGTCAGAGCGGCAACGGCGGCTCCAAGAAGCAGCAGGGCCAGCGCCAGGGAGGCGAGGGCGCGAAGAAGCAGGGGCCGAAGGGCATGCAGCCCTCGAAGCCTCGTCCCGGCCAGAAGTCCTCAGGCCTGCGCCAGGGCCAGAAGCCGCAGCAGCCGCGCCAGGACAAGGCGCCCCGCCCCGAGCGCTCGGGGGCTCCGAGCGGCGAGGGCGGCCGCCCGACGGGAGACGGCGGGCATCGCCGCGCCCGTCGCCGCAGCCACAAGGCGGGCGGCTCGGACGGCGCGGGCGCGCCCGGAGCGGGCGGCGCGGCGCCGAGCGGCGAATAGCGGACGTACGGAGGAGGCTCATCGGGAATGAAGATCGACTACGCGCTGTTGACTGACCTGTACCAGCTCACCATGGCGCAGGGCTATTGGGAGACCGGCCAGGGCGACACGCAGGCCTGCTTCCACATGTACTTTCGCGACTACCCGTTCAAGGGCGGCTACGCCATCGCGTGCGGCATGGCGCAGCTGGCCGACCTCGTGGACGAGTTCTCGTTCTCGGACGAGGACGTGGCCTACCTGGGCTCGCTCGACGCGCCCGGCGGCGGCAAGCTGTTCAAGCCGGAGTTCCTCGACTACCTGCGTACCTTCGAGCTGCGTGTGGACATCGACGCGGTGCTCGAGGGCACCGTCGTGTTCCCGCACGAGCCGCTGGTGCGCGTGACCGGCCCCATCATGGATTGCCAGCTCATCGAGACGGCGCTTCTGAACTGCGTGAACTTCGAGACGTTGATCGCCACGAAGGCGGCGCGCGTGTGCCTGGCGGCGCAGGCTCCCGTGGCGGAGTTCGGCCTGCGGCGCGCGCAGGGCGCGGGCGGCGGCTTGTGGGCCAGCCGTGCGGCCGTCGTGGGCGGGTGCGCCTCCACGTCGAACGTGCTGGCGGGCAAGCTGTTCGACATCCCCGTGTCGGGCACGCACGCGCACTCGTGGGTCATGTCGTTTCCCGACGAGCTCACGGCGTTCCGCGCGTACGCCGAGGCGTTCCCGAAGAACTGCGTGCTGCTCGTGGACACCTACGACGTGGAGCAGGGCATCAAGAACGCCATCACGGTGGGACTGGAGATGCGCGAGCGCGGCGAGCGCCTGAGCGGCATCCGCATCGACTCGGGCGACTTGTCGTGGCTCGCGCGCATGGCGCGCGCCATGCTGGACGAGGCGGGCCTGACCGACTGCGGCATCGTGCTGTCGAACGATCTGGACGAGTTCACCATCCAGTCCATCCGCGACGAGGGGGCCCAGGTGACCTCGTGGGGCGTGGGCACGAAGCTGGCCTGCGCCTACGACCAGCCCACGCTGGGAGGCGTGTACAAGCTGTCGGCCACGCGCGCCTCGGGGGAGAGCGAGTGGACCGACCGCCTGAAGATCTCCGAGTCGGCCGCCAAGCTGACCACGCCCGGCGTGCTGGACGTGCGCCGCTACTTCTACTGCGGCAGCGGGCGCTTGGCCGGCGATATGGTGTTCGACGTGAACGCGCCCGGCGACAAGCTGCGCGAGGTCATCGTCGACCCGTCCGACGACCTGCGGCAGAAGAACCTCTCGGGGCTGTGCTCCGAGACGCTGCTCAAGCCGCTCGCGCGCGACGGCCGCACGGTGCTCGACGCGTCCGAACGCGACGCATGGGCGGCTCGCGAGCGTGCCCAGGCGGGCCTCGCCACGCTCGACGAGAGCCAGAAGCGCATGCTGAACGCCCACACCTATCCGGTAGGCCTCGAATATGGTCTTTTTGAGCGCCGTCGCGATCTGGTTGTGAAGCTGCGGGGCATCGCGTAGTGTACGAGGGTACGTCATCGACTGGTTCGGGCGCCTGTGCCCCATGTCAAGGAAGGATGTCATGATCAAGATACTCACCGATTCGGTCGCCTCCATTCCCGCCGACGTGGCGCGCGAAGCCGGCATCGACGTGGTCACCCTGTTCGTGAACCGCGAGGGATGCGAATACGCGGACTCTGAGATGGATTTGGACGCGTTCTACGCCGACATCTACGACATGGTGGACAACATCCCCACGTCCAGCCAGCCGTCCCAGCACACGCTGGAAGCCGTGTTCGAGGAGGCGGCGCGCGCGGGCGACGAGGTGCTGGGCATCTTCATCTCGTCGGAGCTGTCGGGGACCTACGAGGGCGCCGTGCGCGCAGCGCGCGCCGTGAAGGCGCGCAACATCGACTTCACCTACGTCATCGTGGACTCCACGTCGTGCGGCTACGACGAAGCGTGGCCGGTGTTCGACGCGGTGGCCGCGCGCGACGCGGGCGAGGACCTGGCGGGATGCGCAGCGGCGGCGCTGCGCGGCATCGAGTCCACCCGCTTCCTGTTCACGCCCGAAACGCTCACGTTCCTGCAACGGGGCGGGCGCATCGGCAACGCGGCGGCGCTGCTGGGCAACCTCATCCAGCTTTCGCCCGTGCTCACGGTGAGCGACGGCAAGGCCGACACGTTCGCGAAGGTGCGCACGCGCAAGAAGGCGCTCGACCGGATCGTGACCGAGTTCAAGAAGGATGTCGAGCAGCACGGCCTGAAGCACGTCGTGGTGCACTACATCGGCGACAAGGCGCCGGCCGTCGCATGGGCGCGCGAGGTCGTCGAGCCGCTCATCGGGCGCACGGTGAGCGTGTTGCCGGTGAGCCCCGTCATCGGCCTGCACGTGGGACCGGCCGTGGGGCTTGCCTATGAGTGCGCAAGCGCCCTGGCCGGCAAGATCAGCGGCCCGGTGCAGGCGCGCGCCTGCGCTTCGTAGAGTCGCGCGATCGTCCGATACCGTATGCAAACCGCTCAGAAAGCGAGAAACGCTCATGCAGCATAAGTGCAACCTCATCATCGATTCGTGCTGCGACCTGCCGTTCGAGGTCGTCGACCGGGAAGGCGTCGAGCTTATCAGGTTCCCCTACATCATGAGCGACGGCGAGCATGCCGACGATCTGTACCAGACCTCGTCGGCGCACGATTTCTACCAGGCGATGCGCAACGGCGAGGAGCCTACCACCGCGCAGGTGCCCGTGCCCGTGTTCCGCGACGCGTTCGAGCGCGCCATCGCAAGCGGGGTGCCCACCGTGTACTTGAGCTTCTCCAGCGGGCTGTCCGGCAGCTTCGATGCAGCGGCGCTCGTGCACGACCAGCTGATGGCCGAGCATCCGGACGCCGAGCTGTACATCGTGGACACGTGCTTGGCCTCGGTGGCCGAGGCGCTGCTGGTGTACGAGGCGCTGCGTCAGCGCGACAACGGCATGACGGCGCAGGAGCTTGCGCGCTGGGCCGAGGAGGCGCGCTACTTCGTGGACGCCGAGTTCATGGTGGACGACCTGGAGGCCCTGCGCCGCGGCGGCCGCATCCCCAGCTCGGTGGCGTACGCGGGCTCGAAGCTGGACGTGAAGCCGCTGCTCACCATCACCGTCGACGGCAAGCTGTCGCTGGCGGGCGTGGCGCGCGGGCGCAAGAAGGGCATCAAGCAGCTGGCCGAGTACTACAACAAGCGCAAGGCCGACTCGCGGCCGGGTCGCTGCGTGGTCATCGGCAACGCCGACTGCCCGAAGGACGCCGCTCGCCTGCAGGAGGCGCTGGGCAAGGGCGACGACAGCATCCTGTTTCTGGAGAGCAGCATCGGGCCGGTCATCGGCAGTCACGTGGGGCCGGACATGATCGCGGTGGTGTTCTGGGGCAACGACAAGCGCGAGGAGCTGTCGGTGGCCGACCGCATCGCGAAGAAGGTCAAGGGCGGCGAGTAGCCCGCGCGCGAGCGGCTCGCGACACATGGAATTCGAACGCATCGGGAAAGGTGCTTAGATGGAACTTTCGTTCGTATACTCCGGCAACGAGACGGTGGGCGCTATGGTGGTGTCCCGCCTGGAGGCGGCCGGCTGCACGCGCACCGACGACGTCGCGCATGCCGAGGCCATCATCACGTACTGCACGTCGCAGACGGCGCTGGAAGACGCGTACTTCGACGAGCAGGGGCTCGTGCAGGCGGCGGGGAAGGGCGCGCTGCTCATCGACCTGTCGGCGTCGACTCCCAGCTTCGCGCGCGAGCTGAACGCCGTGGCCGTGGTGAGCGACCTCATGTCGGTGGAGGCGCCGCTCGTGGTGGTGGACGTGGCCCGCGCCGACGCGTTCGGCGACCGCGACAACCTGGTGTGCTTCGTCGGGGGCGACGAGGAGGCCGTGGCGGAGGCGCGTCCCGTGCTGGAAGCGATCGCCGGCACGGTGCAGGAAACGGGCGGGGCGGGCTCTGCGCAGCTCGCGCGCGCCGCGTACACGCTGCAGACGACGGCGCAGGTGATCTCGGCCGTGGAGGCCGACGCGCTGTACCGCGCCGTGCGTCGCTCGTCGGCCTCGCTCGACCAGGCGACGGAGCGCGTGGGTGCGGCGACGCCCGTGGCCGAGCAGGTGCTGGCCGCGGTGAACACGGGGCGTTTCGACGGCATGTACACGGTTGAGATGTTCATGGCCGAGCTGTCCGCCGCGCTGACGGCGGCCGACGACGTGGACCTCATCCTACCGCAGGCCGAGGCGTGCCTGCACCTGCTGGAGCTGCTCGCCGTCATCGGCGGCTCCGACAAGGCGCCTGCAGCGCTGGCGCTGGTGTACGGCGAGGAGAAGACGTGCGCCGAGCAGGGCCTCGACTGGACGCGCGCCGAGCAGGCCTACGGCGACGTCGCCGAGGGCTTCGACGATCTGGACGACGACGGCCACGACCACGGGCACGACCACGGTTCCTTCGGCGATTATCCCGGCTACGGCGCGTATTCGGCCAATTAGGGTTCCGTCGGCCTACGGCCGACGGACCTTGCCGACGCTGCGGGCGGCTGTGCACCCGATCTCGCCGCGAAGCCGAGGACTCGCGTACCGAAGTATCCCCTGCGGGGACTTCTTGCAGGATGCGCTTCGTCCTCGCCTTCCTCACGATCTCGGACACCACAGCCGCCCTCTCTGACATTATTGGACCGGTGAGTCTATGAATCTGGCATTATCAACATGCGACCTCTGCCCCCGCTCGTGCGGGGTCGATCGGGCGGCGGGGGAGCGCGGGGCGTGCGGGGCCGACGGGCGCCTCGTGGTGGCGCGTGCGGCGCTGCATTTCTGGGAGGAGCCTCCCATCAGCGGGTCGCGCGGCAGCGGCACGGTGTTCTTCGCGCACTGCCCGCTGCGCTGCGTCTACTGTCAGAACGCAGTGATCGCCGCGGGCGAGGCGGGCGCGGAGGTGAGCGTCGAGCGCCTGGGCGAGATGTGCCTGGAGCTGCAGGAGCAGGGCGCGCTCAACGTCAACTTCGTCACGCCGACGCATTACGCTCCCGAGGCGCGCGCGGCCGTCGCCTGGGCACGCGAGCGAGGGCTGGCGCTTCCCGTCGTATGGAACACGTCCGGGTACGAGACGGTCGCCGCCGTGCGGGCGAACGAGGGCACGGTCGACGCGTACCTCGCGGATTTCAAGTACGCCGACGCCGAGCTGGCGCGGCGCTACTCGCATGCGCCTGATTACCCCGAGGTCGCCCTGGCGGCGCTCGAGGCCATGGTGGAGGAGGCGGGCGGACCGACGTTCGACGAGGTGGACGGCGAGCAGCGTCTGACTGGCGGCGTCGTGGTGCGCCACCTCATGCTGCCGGGCGCGCTGGAGGACTCGAAGCGGGTCGTGCGCCTCGTGCACGAGCGTTTCGGCGACGCGGTGCTGCTGTCGCTGATGAACCAGTACACGCCCGTGCTGGCGGACGCCGCGAAGGCGGGCGACGCGCGAGCCGCGGCGACGCTCGACCGCTGCCCCGAGCTTGCCGAGCGCGTCTCCGACGACGAGTACGAGCTTCTGCTCGATTACGCCGACGAGCTGGGCGTCGAGGACTACTTCTGGCAGCAGGGCGGAGCCGCCGAGGACAGCTTCATCCCCGCGTTCGACCTGTCCGGCGTGCGGGAGCCCGATCGCGCGTAAGGCGGGCTCTACCCTCCCTCCCTCGGCCGTCCTTGGGCGCATTCCTCCGCTCCGAATGGCGAAAG